>WNGA01023343.1_pt1 | contig 12638 bp, 12 predicted proteins | sample 5400061 | NCBI WGS metagenome assembly WNGA01 (sample SAMN13153366, study PRJNA577476) | soil metagenome | isolation source: 100 cm soil or saprolite under grassland replicate 2 | place: USA:California | collected 2016-06-15
CTGGCCCACGGCGGTCATGGCGAGCGAGGCGAAGAGGAAGGGCATCAGGCCGCCGACGAAGAGGCCGGCGATCACCCACGGGTCGTTCAAGGTGAACAGGGTCGGCAGGCCCTCGTCTTGCAGCCCGCTCGTGTAGCTGTCGAAGAGGATCAGGGCTGCCAGCCCGGCGGAGCCGATCGCGTAGCCCTTCGTCACCGCCTTGGTCGTGTTGCCCACCGCGTCCAACGGATCGGTGACGGCGCGCACCGACTCAGGTAGGTCGGCCATCTCGGCGATCCCGCCGGCGTTGTCGGTGACGGGGCCGTAGGCGTCGAGCGCCACGATCAGGCCCGTCATCGAGAGCTGGGCCATGACCGCGACGCCCACGCCGAACAGGCTCTGGCCGGCGGCGTAGAAGGCGCCGACGATGCCGGTGGCGATCACGATCACCGGGGCCGCGGTCGCCTGCATGCCGAAGGCGAGCCCGGAGATGATGTTGGTCGCGTGACCCGTCTGGGAGGCCTCCGCGATCGCCTTCACCGGCGGCCAGCGCGTGCCCGTGTAGTACTCGGTGATGGCCACGAGCAGGAAGGTGACGCCGAGCCCGATCAGCGCCGGTCCGTAGAGCTGCCAGAAGCTGAAATCCGACCCGTCGAAGGCGAGCGTCACCGGGATGAAGCCGACCGCGGAGAGCAGCGTCGCCACGATCACGGCCTTGTAGAGCGCGTTCATGATCGCGTTGGCGCCGCCGCCGACCCGGGCGAAGAACGTGCCGATCACGGAGGTCAGGATGGAGATCCCGCCGATGCCGAGCGGGTAGAGCCAGAGCTCCTCGTGTGAGGAGAAGCCGATGCCGAGGAGCATCACGGCGACGGCGGTGACCGCGTAGGTCTCGAACAGGTCTGCCGCCATGCCCGCGCAGTCGCCGACGTTGTCGCCCACGTTGTCCGCGATCACGGCCGGGTTGCGAGGGTCGTCCTCGGGGATCCCGGCCTCGATCTTGCCTACGAGATCGGCGCCGACATCGGCCGCCTTGGTGTAGATGCCGCCGCCTAGACGCGCGAAGACGGAGATCAGAGAGCCGCCGAAGGCCAGCCCGATCAGGTCGTCGACAGCGGAATGCGGCGTGTGATTCAGCCAGTCGGTCAGCGCCCAGTAGTAGCCGGCCACACCGAGCAACCCGAGCCCGACGACGAGCAGCCCCGTCACCGATCCGGCCTTGAAGGCGACGTTCAACGCCGGCCCCACGCCCTGTCGAGCCGCCTCGGCCGTGCGTACGTTCGAGCGGACGGCGACGTTCATGCCGATGAAGCCGGCGGCAGCGGAGAACACGGCGCCGATCAGGAAGCCGATGGCCGTCCCCCAGCCCAGCTCGTTGTAGAAGCCGAGGAGCAGGAACGGCACGACCGCGACCACGGCGATCGTCGTGTACTGCTTCTTGAGGTAGGCGGCCGCGCCCTCCTGGACCGCGTGGGCGATCTCCTGCATGCGCTCGTTGCCCGCCGGCCGGGCCATAAGCCAGAAGACGAGGTAGATCCCGTACGCGAGGGCAACCGCGCCACAGATGAGCGCGAACAGCACTGCATGGTCGTTGAAGAAGCTCGCTAGCAGCACGCCGTCTCCCTCACAAAGTCAACGCCGAGCTGCCCCGGCGCGCGCAATCTTCTATCACAAGCGTGGGAGCCTAATCGAACTCAGGAGACACGGGCGCCGTGCAGCGCCGTCGCGCAGACGTCGTCCGGCTGCGGGCCAATGCGCGGGATCACGGCGAGGAGCAGCTCGCGCAGGCGCTCGTTGTTCTCGCGGAAGACCTCCAGTACGCGTTCGGCGCTCACGGGCTCCGAGCCCTCGACGCCGACGTCGTAGTCCGTGACCATCGCCACCGTCGCGTAGCAGAGTTCGAGCTCGCGGGCGAGGTGGCCCTCGGGATAGGCGGTCATGTTGATCACGTCCCAGCCCGCGGCCTGAAACCACTGCGATTCCGCCCGCGTCGAGAAGCGCGGCCCCTGGATCACGACCACGGTGCCGCCATCACGGACGGGGATGTCGAGCTCACGCGACGTCTCCACCAGGACCCGCCGCAGGTCGGGGCAGTACGGATCGGCAGCGGATACATGCGTGACAGGAGCGCCGTCGTAGAACGTGTCCTCCCTCCCCCATGTCCGGTCGACCAACTGGTCGCAGACGACGAGCTCGCCGAGCTGGAGGTCGGCGCGGAGCGCGCCCGAGGCGCAGGGGCCGAGAATCCGGCGCGCACCCAGTTCCCGCATCGCCCACACGTTCGCGCGATATGGAATCCGATGCGGCGGGAACTCGTGCTCGCGCCCGTGGCGGGGGAGAAAGGCAACTCGCTTGCCACCGACCTCGCCGATCGAGACCGGCGCCGACGGGCGTCCGAACGGCGTCTCGACCTCGACCTCCTCGACGTCCTCGAGGAGCGAGTAGAACCCCGAGCCCCCGAACACGCCAATCTCGGCCCTCGCCATCGAGCGTCAGAGGCTAGCCCATCTCCTCGCCGGAATATGGCTACGCGTTCGACCGTCGTGGCGGTGCCGATTCGGTGCGACCCCACGATGGCTGCGGTCTTTCGCCTGGGGACAACTTGACGTTCTCCGTCCCATGGGTCAACCTCGGTGCCACGTTCGCCATCCTCTACCCGGTCGCGCCGGCGACGACATGTCTCCCCACGCGGAGAGCCGTGCGGGTCTGCGCGGCTGAACCGCTCCGCTATCAGTGAGCGCGGGCCGCGTCGCCCTCATCGTTCTCGGCAGCATCGGGGCCCTGCTCGGACTCGCCCTGCTGGTGGGCGGGGGCTTCCTGCTCTGGGCCGATCGCACCCAGCGCGAGGACGGCTACCTGACGACGCCGACCGAGCGGTTTGAAACCTCGACCTATGCGCTGACGCGCACGCGACTCGAGGTGGATGCTGATGGGCCGGACTGGGTCTGGAACGACAACTGGTTCGGCAAGGTTCGGATCCGCGGCGAGAGCGCCGGCGGCGGGAAGCTGCTCTTTATCGGAATCGGGCCCGAGGCTGCCGTCGCCCGCTACCTCGGGCGCGTCGCGCACGCGAACGTCGAGGACGTCGAGGTCGACCCGTTCCGGGTCGAGTATCGTCCGATCGCGGGAGGCCCGCCGCAGGGGCCGCCGACGGCGCAGCATTTTTGGGCGGTCTCCGCCTCTGGTGTGGGGACGCAGACGGTGACGTGGAAGGTGCGGGAAGGCGACTGGTCGGTCGTCCTCATGAACGCCGACGGATCTCGTCACGTCGTCGCCGACCTCGACCTCGGCGCCAAGCTGTCATTCCTGCTCTGGCTCGCGATCGGGCTGCTCGTCGCCGGCGCATTTACCCTCGCCGGCAGCATCGCCCTGATCGTACTCGCCGCACGCAGGCGTCAGGCGCCGCCCATGCCGCCGGCGCCTACTACCGCGAGCAGCGGGGCAGGAATCACCCCCGCCTCCAAGCCCGTCGACCGACCGGACCAAGAGCTCCCGCCCGACTGAAACGCCGTCTCGCCGAGCATGTCCTGTTGAGCGGGCAGTCGCCGGGCGTAGGGTGAGCAGGTCGTTTACGTTTACGGCGTGATACGCGGCCTCGTCAAGGGGCCCGCGGTGCGTTGAGCGACGGGAGGTGGAAGAGCCATGGAGTCAAGCAACCAAACGACCGGCGGGCCGGCGTATCCGGTGCGGTTCTCGGTCGAGTACCCCGATCGCGAGCTCAACCGGCTGACCACCGCGTTCAGGTTGATCGTCGCGATCCCGATCCTGATCCTCGCCGCCACCATCGGCGGCCACGAAGGCACCTACGCGGCGGGCGAGCAGGGCTGGAGGGTCGCCGGCGGGACCAGCGGGCTGCTGTTCCTCGCGCCGCTCCTGATGATCCTATTCCGGCAGAAGTACCCCCGTTGGTGGTTCGACTGGAACCTCGAGCTGCTCAGATTCTCGAACCGGATCGGCGTCTATCTGGCCCTGATGAACGACCGTTACCCGTCCACCGACGAGCAGCAGGCGGTCGCGCTCGACTTCCCCTACCCCGATGCGAAGCAGGGGCTCAACCGCTGGCTGCCGCTAGTGAAGTGGCTGCTCGCGATCCCCCACTACATCTTGCTCGTCTTCCTCTGGATCGCGGCCGTGGTGTCGGTGGTCATCGCCTGGTTTGCGATCCTCTTCACCGGCCGCTACCCGCGCGGCCTCTTTGATTTCGTCCTCGGGGTCTTCCGCTGGACCAACCGCGTGGTCGGTTACGCGTTCATCCTGGTGACCGACGAGTACCCGCCGTTCCGGCTGAACCCGTAAGGCGGGGTCTGGCACGAGGAGGTAACGTCGCCTCGTGGCCGGGCGCTTGAAGCAGGGTCGCGCGCCGACGCGGCGGTTTCACGTGCCCTCGGCGGTTCGCCGCTCGCCGGCGCGGATCGAGGCCGCGGCTGCGCGGGAGGTGCTGGCGCGTGGAGCACCGCTCGTCGACGTGCGGCGGAAGGACGACCCGGCGGTAATGCTCGAGGGCGCGCTGCGGATTCCCCCTGACGAGATTCAGGAACGGCTTGCCGAGTTCTCGCGCGAGACGCCGATCGTGCTGGCGTGCGGCTGACTGCGTGAGGCGACGAGCGTCCGTGTGGCGCACTGGCTGAGGGATCGAGGGTTCGAGGCGTACGCGGTTCGCGGCGGAATCGCGGCACTGACCAGGGAGCCAGGCGAGGTCGAGCCCGTGCCGGCCGACCAGGCCGTGGCCAGTCCACCCGCGCGAGTGCTCGCGGCGCTGCATCACCCACTCTTCCGTCGCTACTCGGCCGGCGTCCTGCTCTCGCTGATCGGCAACTGGGTCGAGGCCGCTGCCTACGGATATGTCGTGCTGCTGCTCGGCGGCTCCGCCGCGACGCTCGGTCTGATCGGTTTCCTGAATACGATCCCGAACCTCCTCTTCGCCTTGCCGGCGGGAGCGCTCGCCGACCGCTACGACCGGCGCAAGCTCCTGCTCGTCTTCCAATCGCTGAACATGGCGCTCGCCGCCGCGCTCGCGGCCACCTGGGCGACCGGAACGCTTACGCTCGGCCTGCTCGCCGTGCTTGCCGTGCTCGGTGGGATCCTCGGAACGCTCAGCTTCGCACCGTTTCAGGCGATGCTGGCCGCGACTGTGCCGAAGCGCGACCTCGAGAGCGCCGTGGCGATCAACAGCCTGTCGCTGCAGGTTGCACGCTTCATCGGGCCCGCGCTGGCGGGGTTCCTGCTCGCGGCCGCGGGGCCGACGTGGGTCTTCGGCGTCAACGCGGTCAGCTTCGTCGCGGTGCTCGGGATGCTCGCCGTGTTGCCGAGCTCGCTTGGTGGGGGCACGGGGGCAGTAGCCGGCGCGATCTCCGAAGCGTTCCGCTACGTGCGCAGCCAGCGCAGCCTGGCCTCGATGATGGTGCTGATGCTCGTTGCCGGCCTGTTCGGGACGCCGCCGGTCGCGTTCATGATCCCGGCGATCGTCCGCTACAACCTCGACGGGGGCGCAGGAACCCTCGGAGCGGTCATGGCGGCGATCGGCCTCGGCTCCCTGCTCGGGTCGATCGCGCTCTTACGTTTCTCGAGCCGCCCGAACAAGGGCGAGCCGCTACTCGCGGGCTTCCTTGTCACCGGAGTCGCCCTCGCCGCGATCGGCGCATCGACGAGCACCTGGCTGTCGCTCGGCCTCGCGCTCGTCGGCGGCTTCGCGGGCGTTCTCTTCGTCGGCCTGTCGACCGTCGTCGTGCAGGCGATGAGCACCGACGAGATCCGAGCACGGGCGCTGGCGATCTGGGCGGCGGCCTTCGTCGGAATGCTTCCGTTCGGGGCACTCGTGACAGCCGGGCTCGCGGCCTTGATCGGCCCGGGCGGCGCGGTCTTCGTCGACGGGCTCGCCGTAGTCGTCGGCGCAATCGTCGTCGTCACGCTCCGTCCGCAAGTCGCCTGGCTGGGCTGCGCGGCGCTTCCGGAGTCCTGCGTCGCGGGCCTGAATCCCGCCGCGGTGGCGTTCGAGGTCGAGGCGCAGCTGCGGACGCCTTAGGAACATCCCGCGGCTTGGTCTTCGCAACAAGAGGCCGCGCGACTCCAAGGCCACAGTCGGCGTCGCCAACGCGAACGATCCTTGCAGGCACGCGCTTCGGATCGGCCACCGACCTCGGGGTTAGTCCTCCGTACCTTCCTTCTTGACCGGCGTGGTCACGGCCTTCGCGTACGCGAACTGCAGGTTGGCGATGGTCTGGTTCAGGTCCCGGGTCACGCTCGGGGGCACGGCCTCGCGCAACACGGGCAGGAGCGCCCGCAGCGCCTCGATGGCGAGGCGGCCCTGCTCGACGTCGCGGTCCTCCTCGCCGAGACGGTGGAATCCGAGCGAGGCGAGCGTGAACGTGGTCTGGAGCAGAATGTCCTGGATCTTGAGCTTGCGCAGCTCCTCCGCCAGGCGCGCCTCGAGCTCGGCTTCGTCGAGCTGCTCCTGCTCCTCCTCAGCCACCGACAGGTTCCTTCCGTCTCACTTGCTCTGCATAGATCTCCTCCAGGCTAGCCCCCTGCTCGAACCGGGCGATCTGGCGCTCGGCCGCGTTCGCCGCGGGGACGGCGAGGAAGGAGGCGCAGCCGAGCTCCTCTGCGATGGGAAGCACCCATTCGACCAGCCGGTCGAGGGTGGTCCGCGTGGAGCGCACCTCGAAGGACTCGAGGTCGATGAAGTCGCCGGAGAGGCCGTAGCGGATCGCGCGCCAGAAGTTCTCCTCGATCCAGCGGTGGGGGCGTTCGGGCTGAGGCTCACCCTCGTCGTAGGCGCGGGCGAGGCGCGCCGTGAGCGCGTAGCAGAAGGCGGCGAGCGAGCGGGCCTCCTCCAGATCGGGCTGCGCGTCGCAGATCCTGATCTCGACGGTCGGAAAGGCGAGATGCGGACGGACGCTCCACCACATCTGCGTGTGCTCGTCGATTGATCCCGTCTCGTACAGTTTGCGCACGTACTGCTCGAAATCCGACCAGCCCGCATAGGCGTCTGGGACCCCGCAGCGCGGAAACATCTTGGTGAAGATCTCGGTCCGCGCCGAGTGGAGCCCGCTGTTGACGTTCTCGACGAACGGCGACGAGCACGACAGTGCAAGCAGGTGCGGCAGCCATTCCCGGAGGCCGTTGCAGACCGCCACCGCTCGATCGGGGCCGTTGACGGCGACGTGGCCGAGCGCATCCGCCAGCGCCACGAGCTGCCGGCGACGCTCCCCCATGCGGGCCGCGGCATCGGTAAAGGTCTCGCAGCGGCCGGTTCTGACCTCGACCTCCGACGCGATCAGCTCACCGACCAGGTGCTCCTCGAGCTCAGTGCCCTTTGCGGACGCCTTGAGCTCCTCGAAGCGATTGACGAGAGACAGCGTCGCCGGATCGAGGATCGCGAACTCCTCCTCGACTGCGATCGTCAGATCGTCGGCCGACTCGTACTGCTCGCGCGCGAACGTGATCTGCTCTTGCCAGGACAGCTTCTGCGCTTCACCCATTGAAGCGGGAACGCTATCCCACGAAGGGCTCGAGGAGCCGCTGCGCGACTATCGCCCACGACCAGCGCTCCTCGGCCACGCGGCGCGCCGCCGCGCCGAGCCGTCTCCGCTCCTCCTCCGGAAGCGCGAGCAGTTCTCGTAGCTTGGACGCAAGCTCCTCGGAGTCTCCCGGCAGAAAGCTCGCCAGGGCTCGAAGCTCGGGCGGATACACGGCCTCGAGCCCTTCGGCGATCTCTGCCAGGCCGGAATGCCTGGCCACGAGTGGAGGGCACGCGGCGGCGGCCGCTTCCGCAGCGACCATCCCGAACGCCTCGGGGAAGATCGACGGCACGACCGCGACATCGCAGAGCGGGAGCAGCTGGACGAGATGGCGGTGCTCGAGCGGTCCCGTGAACAGCGTCCCGAGGGGAGCGAGCCTCTCCAGGCTGGCCCGGTAGTCGCCGAAGCCGACGACGAGCGCGCGGGCCTCGAGGCCCTGAAGTGCCTCGAGCAGCAGGTGGACGCCCTTGTTGTAGAGCAGCTTGCCGACGTAGACCACGGTCGGGCGCTCCCCGGCGAAGAACGCCTCCAGCCTCTCCGCGTTCCATTCGTCCGGGAGCCGCTCGCTTCGGTTCTCGGGGTTGGGTCGATCCGCGACGGCCTCCTCCAGCAGCCCGGCGAGCGCCGCCGGACGGTCTCGGGGCCTGAAACCCTCGACGTCCACGCCCGGCGGGACCTCGTGCACCCGTTCGACGTGGCCGACCACCTCGCCCAGCACCTCCCGAATGTGTGTCGAGCCGACGAAGACCGCCTGCGCACGCTCCAGGGCCTCCGCCGCCGCCGCCTGCAGCTCGGGGCTGACTCGAAGCGAGTACTCGAGCTCCGATCCGTGCACCTTGACCGCGAAGGGGGCACCGGTCGCAGCGCCCACCGCTCCACCCGCGAGGGCGTGGTTGCAGAAGACGAGGTCGGCCGGCAGGAGCTCACGAAGCGCCGCGGCGTTCGCCTCGACATAGCGCTCGCGCTCCACCGGCGTGAAGTCCTGGAGCAGCCGGGGTTCGAACCCCTCGTAGCGGTCCAGCACGAACACGGGGAGCAGACCGTCCGGGAGGTCGGGCCGAACCACCTCGGCACCGCCGAGATCGATCTCATCGGGGCGCGGCTCCTGGCAGACGACGACCACCTCGTGGCCGGCGCGGCTCCACTCCCGCGCGATCGCCTGCGTGTAGACGTTCGAGCCCGTGCCCGAGAGGTAGTACCCGTGCCAGACCAGGATGCGCACCGGCTCAAGCGTATTCCCCACGCGCGCTCGGACGAGGGATTTCCGCGCGGTTCCCCACTTCGAGCGAGCGACCCCGCGCACGGCGCGCCCGATCGAACCCCTACGGCCGGCCGCAGGCCGTACCCGTCGTCTGCGAACTCCCCCCTAACGGGGTCGCTAGCGGGGAGCGATCAGACCGACACGAGCCCCGCTTCTGCGGGGCTCGCTGTTCTCAAGCGCTACGCCAGGTGGAAGTAGAGGGCGTGCAAGAGCTCGACTGCCGGATTCGACGTGTACACCTGGACGTCGCCCGGCACGTCGAGCAGCGCTTCCGAGTAGTTGAAGATGATCTTCACGCCGCCGCTGGCGAGCTCGTCGGCGACGTCCTGCGCGCTCGATGCCGGGACCGCGACCACGCCGACGATGATGTTCTTGTCGCGGACCACTTCCGGCAGCTTCGAGCTCTCGGTCACGGTCAGGTCGCCGATCGGCCGACCCACCATCTCGGGGTCACGGTCGAAGACCGCGGCGATGTGGATGCCGTGCTCGGCGAAAATCGGCGAGCTGGCGATCGCCTGCCCGAGCCGCCCGGCCCCGATGAGCGCGATGTTGTGCTGCCCGTGGGTGCGCAGAATCTTGCGGATCTCCGAGAGCAGGCTCTCGGTGTTGTAGCCCACGCCCCGCTTGCCGAACTTGCCGAAGGTGGAGAGATCGCGCCGGATCTGGGTGGCGTTGATGTTCGTGTAGTCCGAGATCTCCTGGGAGGAGATGCGGTCCTTGCCCATCTTTCTCGCCTGCGTGAGAACCTGGAGGTACCGGCTCAATCGCGCGGCGACCCCTACCGTCAGCCGATCGGCCACACCTGCTCCTCGTGTCGAAGTTTGTAACAGAGCGGTCCTATTCTGCCACCCGCGCGGAGAGCGCGGTCGGGCCACTAACGGGGTCGACTTTGTGCGGTCAGTTTGCGCCTGAAGGCCGCGTCGTCCACGTAGTAGACGAACGCGCGCTCGCCGTCGATCTCCACCACCGGGAGCCACTCGCGGTAGCGGGCCTCGAGCTCCGGATCGCCCCCGATGTCGACCTCGTCCAGCTCGAACCCCAGCTCCTCGCGCAGTGCCGCGAGCTGTGCCCGCGCTCGCGCGCACAGATGACAGTCATCCGCCTTGTACAGCGTTACCTTCGCCACGGTCAGCTCGACTGGAGGTCGAGCCGCATTGTCACGGCACCCTTGTTGGTGCCCACGTCGATGAAGCCGCACCGCCGGTACAGACGGACTGCGCGATCGTTGGCGGGCTCCACGCTGAGGCTCAGAGAGGAGTAGCCCGCGACTCGCGCGATCCGAATGAGCTCCGTCAGAAGCGCTTCTCCGACGCCGCGCCCGCGGGCCTTCGTCTCTACGCCGACGGTCAGCTCGGGCACGTTGTCACCTACGAATCCGTATCCAGGTTCCTCCGATCGGAAGAGTCGGTACCACGCCGCACCGACCAGCTCGCCGCCTTCCTCTGCGACAACGGCTTGATCTCCGAACCTCCCCCAACCGGCGAGATAGCGAGCGACGTTGGACTCGGCGAAGACGTTCTCCGGGAGCCGTCGATCACCCGGTCGCCAGCAGGAAGCTTCGTAGAGCATGCTGCGAAGGAAGGCGAGGTCGTCCTTGGTCGCCGGGCGAACGAGCACCTACGGATAGAGGCCTCTGGTCGTGGTCGCCTCCGCCACCCGCTGCACCGCAAGACCGTAGGCCGCCATGCGCATGCTCGTGCCGCGTGTCTCGTAGACGTTCCAGGTGGCGTCGAAGGCCTTACGGGTGATGTCGTGCAGCTTCTCGTTGACCTCGTCCTCCTTCCAGAAGTACTCCTGCAGACCCTGCACCCACTCGAAGTAGGAGACGACGACGCCCCCGGCGTTCGCCAGCACGTCCGGCAGCACGAGCACGCCCCGGTCCTCGAGGATCTCGTCGGCGGCCGGCGTGGTCGGGCCGTTCGCGCCCTCGACGATCATCTTCGCCTTGATCTTGTCGGCGTTGTCAGGCGTGATCACCTGCTCGAGCGCACACGGTGCGAGCAGGTCGCAGTCCAGGAGCAGGAGGTCCTCATTCGAGATCGAGTCGGTTCCCTGGAGACCCTGCAGCCGGCCCGTCTCCTGCTTGAAGGCGATCGCGGCCTGGATGTCGATTCCGCTCGGGTTGTAGATGCCGCCCGCCGAGTCGGAGACCCCAACGACGGTCGCGCCCTGCTGGGCGAGGAAGAGCGCAAGGTAGCTGCCGACGTTGCCGAAGCCCTGCACGGCGACCCTCAGGCCGTGAAGCGCAATGCCTTTCTTCTCGGCGGCCTCCAGCACGCAGAACAGCGCGCCGCGAGCAGTTGCCTCGAGGCGGCCGAGCGAGCCGCCGACGGTGAGCGGCTTGCCGGTAACGACGCCGAGGACGGAATGGCCCTTGTTCATCGAGTACGTGTCGAAGATCCAGGCCATCTCACGGGGGCCGGTGCCGACGTCGGGCGCAGGAATGTCCTTCTCCGGCCCGATCTCGTTGATGATCTCGCTCGTGTAGCGCCGGGTGAGCCGCTCGAGCTCTCGGGCCGCGCGCGATGTTGTGGGTGACGCGGAAGCCCTCGAACGTTCCGGTCGAGCCGTCGTCCATGGCGATCGGGACGGAAACGGCGACGGACTTCTTGCAGTGCGAGAGGACGCTGATCAGGTTCGGATCGATCGAGAAGGTCTCGCCGACGCGACGCAGCTGGTCGCGGGCGATCTCGAATGGATTCTCGCGGAGATGCGAGGGGGTTTCGACAGCGGACACAGTTGCTCCCTTGGTCGGTCTCGAGTTGCGAAGTGTGGCCAGAAGCGGCCGGAGTATACGTCCCTCCGGACGGGCTATCCGATCCGGAACTCCACCGCGCGAACGCTGGCCGGGCCTCCGTCCGTGGGCCAGGCGACGAGGCGCAGTTTGTACGTTCCGGGCGCGAGGGGCTTGCCCCTGGGATCGTGCCCGGTCAGTCCGAACGCGTATTTGCCGGGCAGAACGTCGCGGACGCGCGCCAGCACGCCCAGCAGCTTGCCGGACGAGTCCCGAAGCTGCAGGTCCAGTCGCGCGGCCGGTTGCACCGAGCTGCCGCCTCCGGGCAGGCGCGTAACCCGCCCGATCACGACCGAGAGCACCGAGGGCGCCAGCTCTGACGGCTCGAAGCTCGCGCGCGAGAGCCGAGGCGGGCCGAGGAGCCTCTCCGGCTGCGTGTCCAGCACGATCGACCAGGGAACGTGGATTGTGGTCCCTCCGAGCGGAGTCACTGTCAGGCTTCCGGCTGCCGCCGGCCCGTGCGGAGGGCGGACGACGCGCGCACGCACACGCACCTGCGCCGTCCCTCCGGCCCCGAGCTCGAGTCTGCGAGGCCTGACCTCGAGCGCCACACGCGCTTGCCGGCGGCGGGGCGTGCCCACGTAGACCGCCAGCCCGCGCGAGGAGAGATTCCGGACCACCAGCCGGCGCGTTACCCAGCCGTCGCTCCGGCCCCGCCCAAAGGAGAGCGTTGCAGGCACGGCCGCGATCTCCGCGGCAACGGCGCCTCCGGCATCGACGAGACCGGCACCCTGAGCCGCGAGGGGCTCATTCGGAAGCCGCCGCGCCGATCCGATCAGCGCACCTCGAAGCTCCATCGCGCTGAGGCCTGGACGCGCCTGGAGCACGAGCGCCGCCGCCCCGGCCGCCGCCGCGGCGGCCGCGCTCGAGCCGCTCACCATGACGAAGCGCGAGGTGGCGTCGGCGCCGGCACCGGGCTCGGCGGTCGCCAGCCCCACGCCGGGCCCGACGAGCTCCGGCTTGACGTCGCCGCCGTAGGCGAGGCCCTCGGACGAAAACGCCGCCAGCTTCCCGGCCGCCTCGTTCCGGCGCACGCGCGGGCGACCGATCGCGACGGACACCTGGAGCCCGCGGCCCGCAGCGC
>WNGA01018278.1_pt1 | contig 12633 bp, 10 predicted proteins | sample 5400061 | NCBI WGS metagenome assembly WNGA01 (sample SAMN13153366, study PRJNA577476) | soil metagenome | isolation source: 100 cm soil or saprolite under grassland replicate 2 | place: USA:California | collected 2016-06-15
CTCGTAGAAGAAGCGGTAGACGATCAGCTGGCGCCTTCCCTCGAACAGGTCGAGCAGGCTCGCCGGGCCGTCGGGGCCCTCGAAGGCGTACTCCTTCTCCACGGCCATCATCGGCATCCGGCGGCGCTCCGCGGCCAGCGCATCGCGGGCGCGAGTCAGCTCCTTCTCCTTCACGAGCAGTTCCTCGCGGGCCGCCTCCCATTCCGGCGGCGACACGATCGGCGGGGTGTTCATTACGACGTTCCTCCTTCGGTTATGGCTTCACGCGGTAGTCGATGAAGGTGGCGAACTGAGACTGGCGCACCCCGAGGTGCTCCAGGTCCAGCGACTGCGAGAAGCCCTCGAACAGGCGCTTGCCGCCGCCCAGTAGTGCAGGCGCTCGCCGCCCTCGCCGAGCCCCTTGCCCGGGCCGTCGTTCGGCCCGGTGATGTACCCGTCGATCGACGTCGTGATCCCGGCAACGACCTTGGCCATCAGCAGTCACCCCTCCCTGTGCCCGAAACCGGCAATGTCCCTACAGACCGTCCGCGCCGCCGAAACTCATCGCGCCGAAGGGCGGCCCCGCTTGGCGGGGGGCCCCGGCTGCGGTACGTTGGCGCTAATCGGCCCTCGTCCCTTTGCTCGCATGGACTTCCGCATCCTCGGACCGCTCGAGGTCCTCGACGAGGGCCACAGAGTCACGCTCGGAGGGGACAAGCAGCGCGCGCTGCTTGGCCTGCTGCTGGTCAACGCAGGCGAGACGCTCAGCACCGACCGTCTGATCGACGAGCTGTGGGGCGAGCGCCCGCCCGCCACCGCCGCCAAGACCGTGCAGGTCCACATCTCGCGCCTGCGCAAGGCGCTTGCCGCCGGAGCCGGCAACGGCTCCGAGGCGGTGGTCGTGACGCGCGAGCACGGCTATCAGCTGGAGATCGACCCTGAGCGTCTCGACTCGCACCGGTTCGAGCGGCTTCTCGCCGAGGGCAGGAGCGAGCTCGCCGCGAACCGGCCCGAGCGCGCCGCCCCGGCGCTCGAAGAGGCGCTCACGCTGTGGCGCGGCCAGCCGCTCGCGGATCTGGCCTACGAGGCCTTCGCGCAGGCCGAGATCGCGCGCCTCGAGGACCTCCGCGCCGCCGCGCTCGAGCAGCTGATCGAAGCCAAGCTGGCACTCGGCCGGCACGTCGAGGTGATCGGCGAGCTCGAGGCGCTGATCGGCGAGTACCCCTACCGCGAGCGCCTGCGCGCGCAGCTCATGCTCGCGCTCTACCGCTCGGACCGCCAGGCCGACGCGCTCCAGGCCTACCAGGACACGAGGCGCGCGCTCACCGAGGAGCTCGGGATCGAACCCGGCGAGCGTCTGCGCGAGCTCGAGCGGGCGGTGCTTGCGCAGGATCCGGCACTCGCGCTGCCGGTGCTTGACCGGGTCGAGCCGCAGCAGGAAGCGGCCGCGGAGACGCCCCCGCCTGACCAGGACGCCGAGATGGCGCCGATCGAGGCCGGCGCGACCTCCGCGCGCAGGCTCGTGAGCATCGTCTTCGCCGACCTCGTGGGCTCGACGGGGCTCGGCGAGCGGCTCGACCCGGAATCGATGCACCGCGTGCTCGACCGGTACGGCGACGTCTGCGGCGCTGTGATCGAGCGCCACGGAGGCGCCGTGGAGGGGTTCATCGGCGATGCCGTGGTCGGGGTGTTCGGCCTGACCGGGGTGCACGAGGACGACGCGCTGCGAGCGGTCCGTGTCGCCGTCGAGCTGCGCGAGGCGGGCGCCGAGCTGAGCGCGGAGCTCGAGCGCGAGCGGGGAGTCGAGATCGCGATGAAGTTCGGCGTCGAGTCGGGCGAGGTGTTCCTCGGCGCCGGAACCCGGCGCTCGCAGTTCGCCGCCGGGGACGCGTTCAACGTTGCGGCCCGGCTGGAGGGGGCCGCGCCGGGGGGCGAGATCCTGCTCGGCGAGAACATCTACGAGCTCGTCCGTGACACCGTGCGGGTCGAGCGCCTCGAGCCGCTTGCCCTGAAGGGACGGACGGCGAAGGTCCAGGCCTGGCGGCTGCTCGAGCTACTGGACGACCAGATGTGGCTCCGTCCGTCGCGGAACCCGTTCGTCGGCCGCGAGCGCGAGCGGGAGGAGCTCCGAGCCGCCTTTGCCGGGGTGCGCGACGGGCCGGGCTGCAGCGCCGTGACCGTCGTCGGCCCGGCCGGGATGGGCAAGTCGCGTCTCGCGCGGGAGCTCGCGGCCGAGGTCGGCGACGACGCGACCGTGGTGGTGGGCCGCTGCCCGGCCTACGGCGAGGGCGTCGCCTACCGGCCGCTGGCCGACATCGTGGGGCAGCTCGGGGGCAGCAGCCCGCGGCAGCACGTCGAGGAGCTCCTCGAGGGTGACGAGTCGACAGCGCGGCTCGTGCTCGGCGCGATCGGTCTGTCCGAAGTAGCGGCCCAGCCGGAGGAGACGTTCTGGGCGGTTCGCAGAATGCTCGAGCGAGCGGCTCTCGAGCGCCCGCTCGTGGTGATCGTGGACGACATCCACTGGGCCGAGCCAACGCTGCTCGACCTGCTCGAGTACCTCGTGGCATTCTCGAGCGGACACGCGATCCTGCTTCTCTGCCTGGCCAGGCCCGACCTCTTGGAGGTTCGCCCGGCTTGGATGGGGCCGAATTCGAACGCATCGCTGCTCGTGCTCGGGGCGCTCTCGGATGCGGAGGCTCGTGAGCTCGTCGAGCACGCCGGCGCCGGCGAGCTCGTGTCGGGCACCGCCGCCCGGATCGTGGAGACGGCGGAGGGCAACCCGCTCTTCCTCGAGCAGCTCGTCGCGGTGGGCGCGGAGGGCGGCGAGGCCACCCTGCCCTCAAGCATCCAGGCGGTGATCGCCGCGCGCATCGACCGCCTCGACCCTGGCGAACGTACCGTGCTCGAGCACGCCTCGGTCCAGGGCCGGAGCTTCTACGTCGGGGCGGTCGCGGACGTGCTGGCCGAGGGCGAGGCGTCCGGGATCGCGACGCACCTGGTCTCACTCGTTCGCAAGCAGCTGATCCGCGCCGAGCGCTCGCAGCTTCCCGGGGAGGACGCCTTTCGGTTCGCGCACGTGCTCATCCGCGAGGCCGCGTACCACGGCCTGCCGAAGCAGCGCCGCGCCGAGTTGCACGAGCACATGGCTCACTGGCTCCAGGCCTCGCCCGGCGACGGGGACGAGACCCCCGCCGAGGACGAAACACTCGGCCACCACCTTGGCGAGGCGTACCGCTACCTGGCCGAGCTCGGGCGGGTCGGCGAGCGCGAGCGAGCGCTGGCGAAGGAGGCGGCGGGGCGGCTGGCGGCCGCGGCGGACGCCGCGCTCCTGCGCGGCGATCCTCCGGCGGGCGTCCGTCTGCTCGAGCGCGCGGTCTCGCTCCTCGAGTCCGACGCCGCGGCGTGCGGCGAGCTTCTGCCGGCGCTCGGAGAGGCGCTCTTCGAGGCCGGTCGCATGAGCGACGCCAGCCGCGTTCTGGAGGAGGCGATCGCCCGAGCGCCCGAGCCGCGCCTGCGGGCGCGCGCGCAGGTCGAGCGCGAGCTCGTGCGGCTCGAAAGCGAGACGAGCGTCGGAACCGAGCAGGCACAAAGCGTCATCGAGACCTCCATGCCCCTCCTCGAGCGCGAGGGCGACGAATACGGACGGTCCCGGGTTTGGTTGCTGCGCGGCCGGCTCGCGTGGGATCTCGGCCAGGTGGGGAGGGCCGACGAGGCCTGGCGCGAGGCTTCGGAGAGCGCGCGGCGGGCCGGCCGCCAGCGCGAGCTGTTCGAGGTCATCGGCTGGCGGGCGATCGCAGCCGTGGTCGGGCCGACTACGGTCGACGAAGCGATCCGCCGTTGCGAGGAGTTTCGCGAGCTCGTCCGCGCGAGCCCTATCGCGACGGCGTCGACGCTCAACCCGCTGGCGGTGCTGCACGCCATGAAGGGCGACTTCGAGATCGCCGAGCGCCTGCTCGACCAGGCCGGCGAGATGCTCCACGAGCTCGGTGGCATCGGCTCGGGCGTGTCTCATCTCGAGGCGTGGGTCAGGCTCCTCGCCGGGCAGCCGGCGCTGGCCGAGGCGCGACTGCGCGCCGACGTCGAGACGCTCTCGTCCATGGGCGCGGACGACGCGCTCGCGACGACCACCGCGTTGCTGGCGCAGGTCGTCTACGCCCAGGGGCGCATGGGGGAGGCCGGCGACCTGTGCCGGATGAGCGAGCGCCGCGCAGGTCCTCGCCGGCGAGGGCCGTTGCGACGAGGCCGAGGGGCTGGCGCGTGAGGCGGTCGCGCTCGCCGAGCCGACCGACTTGCTCTCGCACCGCGGCGATGCGATGCTCGACCTAGCCGAAGTGCTCCGGTCTTGCGATCGCACCCAAGAGTCGGATCACGCGGCCCGCGCGGGCCTCGAGCTGTACGAGCTCAAGGGCAACGTAGCGGCGGCGGCCCGGGCGCGGCCGCTGCTCAGCCGTCGACCAGGAGGCGAGTGATGTCGCTCAGACCGAATTTCACGGATGTGCAGCTCAGCGGCAACAAGCTGGAAGCGTTCGGCGAGTCGAATCCCGACGACCTCGCCGACATCGTCGGGATCCAGGTATTCGTCAGCCAGCAGGCCCAGGCTGCAGGAGGATCCGCGCACATCGCGACCGGCTTTGTGGCCGAGGCGGGCTCGTCGTGGTCCGCCGAGCTCGACAACAAGGGCCTCGTTGCCGGCCCGGCCGTTGCCATCGGTGTCGAAACCCATAGTGAGCCGTTCACCGCGATCACGTGGGCCCAGCCGGTGGAGATCCAGGGGTAGCGCGAGCAGCGGCCGACGAGCGCGTGACCCGGCACGGCACGGCCGTTCCGCGCGGCCAGGAGGTCGACCCCGGCCGCGATCCGCCTCAGGGACGCTTCGGGCGGATGTTCCCGGGCTTGTTGCCGTGCGAGGTCAGCGATGGCGCGATCGAAGAGCTCGTGGCGCGGATGGGAGACCCGAGCCGGTCTCGCGCCGCCAACCCGCGCATCCCGGCGGGATTCACCTATCTGGGGCAGTTCATCGATCACGACATCACCTTCGACCCGACGTCGAAGCTGGACGCCGTCGTCGACCCCCGCGCTCTCGTCAACTTCCGGACTCCGCGGCTCGACCTCGACAGCGTCTACGGCTCCGGACCTGCGGTGCAGCCGTTTCTCTATGACTGGGACTCGGAGCCGCGTGGCGTAAGGCTGCTCATCGGGAAGACCAAGGGCGACACGGTCGACGAGATCGACGATCTGCCGCGCAATTCCCAGGGACGGGCCCTCATCGGCGACGGGCGCAACGACGAGACCGCGATCCTCGCCCAGCTGCACCTGCTCTTCATCCGCCTTCACAACGCCGTCGTCGACCATCTATGCCGTGCCGGGAAGGTGCGTAAGCGCGACAAGCTCCTTGACGAGGCGCAGCGCCTCGTGCGCTGGCACTACCAGTGGATCGTCGTCCACGAGCTCCTGCCGGCCGTGGTGGGCAGGACGATGGCGCGCGATGTGCTCCCGCCTCCCGAGGACGGCGCCGCACCGACGGTTCAGTGCAGGTTCTTCACATGGAAGGACGAACCGTTCATCCCCGTCGAGTTCTCCGGCGCCGCCTACCGCTTCGGTCACAGCATGGTGCGACCGGAGTACGGCATCAAGCGGATTCCGGCGGGCGCCGGGGCGACCGTGGCGATGGAGCACCCGCCCCCGCTGTTCCCCAAGCTCGCGGGCTTCAAGTGGCTGCGCGAGGACGTGGTCATCGACTGGGAGCGCTTCTTCGTCCTCGCCGGCGCCCAGCACTCTCCCCAGCCAAGCCAGAAGATCGACACCGCGATCGTCGGTCCGCTCTTCGCGCTGCCGGATGAAGTCCCGCGGCAACAGGAGCTGCCACGGCGGAACCTGCAACGGGGACGCGTGCTGGGACTCCCCTCGGGGCAGGACGTGGCGTGCGTGATGCACGAGCCGCCGCTCACAGAGCAGGAGCTGGAGCTCGAGCACATGCCCCAGAGCCGGGAGGAGCTGAAGCGCGCAGCTCCGCTCTGGTACTACATCCTCTGCGAGACGGCGAGGGCGGCCGATCCCAGAGGTCGGCCCGTACCGGGCAGGCACCTCGGCCCCGTCGGCGGCCGGATCGTCGCCGAGGTGCTGGCCGGGCTGCTGGAGGGCGATCCGAGCTCCTACCTGCACAGCGACCCGCCGTGGGAGCCGAGGGAGCTCGGAACGGACGGCCAGTTCACGATGGCCGACCTCGTGACGACCGCGGAGGGCAGGCCGGCCTAGCTCTTGTGATCCCGTGAAGGCGACGCGCATCCTGTGATGACGATGTCGTCGGCGCACAGCCGTAGAACCCCGTCTATGTCGCCCCGGGTGTAGGCCTCGAACGCCCGGCGGACGACTGCCACGTTCTCCTCGGACATCGAGGCTGAAGTATGAGCGTCAGCCCCGGGCGAGACCCTAGCCCGGGCGAGCGGACGCGCCGAAGTAGAACGCGATTGCGGCTGTCACGGCATCGAGGTAGACCCTCAGGACGTCCTTGTCGCCAGTGGCCCCGACATACAGGACGAAGGGCAACGTCACGGTCAGGAGAATCGCGATAGCGGCCCGGATCAAATGGGCGAATCCGGCGTTATCCGCCATCGGCCCTCGTTCCCGGTGTGCCCTTGTGCAGGCCGAAGTAGAACGCGACGACGCTGATCGCGAGCGTCTTCGCGGAAGCAATCACGACGGTCGGTTCGGACGGTGTGTCGAAGACGAGGGCGATGAGGACGCCGATGAGGATGAGCGCGATGACGCCCCGCACACGCTCTTCCGTGCTCGACGGGTCCACGGCTCTGCGCAAGCCAGCGCGGACGCGGCGTGGTGTCTCCATGACGCCGACTTCGCGCTTTACTGCGTGAGTCCTGCTGCTACGGTTTCGCGTCGCACATGAGTCTTGCTGCCGAGAAGAAGCGCGAGATCGTCGCCAAGTATGGGCGCGGCGATGCCGACACAGGGTCAACCGAGGTCCAGGTCGCTCTGCTCACGGCGAGGATCAACGAGCTCACCGAGCACCTGCGCACGCACCGGAAGGACCATCACTCGCGGCGTGGCCTTCTGATGCTGGTCGGCAAGCGGCGCAGGCTGCTTCGCTACCTCCAGAGCTCGGACATCGAGCGCTACCGGTCGCTCATCCAGGAGCTCGGGCTCCGGCGATGATCGAGCCCGGCTCTCCGGCGCCGGATTTCACGCTCCCCGATCAGGACGGCAACAGGGTCTCGCTCTCCGACTTCCGGGGGCGCACCGTCGTGCTCGTCTTCTATCCCGCCGACTTCAGCCGCGTCTGTACCGACCAGCTGAGCGTGTACCAGGAGGTGCTCCCGCAATTCGAGGAGGCCGGCACCGAGCTCGTCGGCATCTCCGTGGACGGCGCCTTCTGCCACAAGGCCTTCCGGGAGCATCAGCGCCTCACCATCCCGCTGCTGGCCGACTTCCACCCGAAGGGCGACGTCGCCAAGGCTTACGGCGTCTGGTCAGAGGAGCACGGCGTCGCCGCACGCGCGCTCGTGATGGTCGGTCCCGACGGGGTCGTCCAGTGGTCCTACCTGTCGCCGCCGCTCGAGGTCCCCGGGGCGAACCTGATCTTTGACGCGCTGGAGCAGCGCACCCCCGCCTGAGCCCGGGCCCGGCGACCACAGGCGCGGCGAGGGCCCCGTGGTCATCGAGTACGCCGACCTCGAGTGCCCGTACTGCGCGAAGGCGCACCTGATCCTGAAGGAGCTGCCGATCACGCGCGTCTTCCGTCACTTCCCGGTCACCTCCAAGCATCCGCGCGCGAAGGCGCTGGCAGCCGCCGCCGAGGCGGCCGCGCGTCAGGGCCGGTTCTGGGAGATGCACGACTCGCTGCTCGAGGACCAGGGCCATCTCGACGATCCCCATCTCTGGGAGCGCGCGGAGCGCTTCGGCCTCGACCTCGACCGCTTCGAGGCGGACCGCCGTAGCGCCGAGGTCGCGGGCCGGATCGAGCGCGACTTCCACAGCGGAATCCGCGCCGGCGTGGCCACCACGCCCACGCAGTTCCTGAACGGGACCGCATACCCGGGAATCCCGGGCGCAAGTCTGCGCGAAGCCCTGCGTTAGATACCTCGACGACTCGGGGAACAGGCGCGCCGCCAAGAGGCGCAGGAGGTGCCATGAAGGTTGGGGGAGTCGGACTCGTATCAGGCACCGCAGCAGGAGGCCTACACGCTGTCCTGTGAGACACCGCAGGGGGTCGTCAAGTCGGCACGGCAAGTGTTCGTCGCCCGTGGCGAGCGGCTGGCACTCGACCTAAGGAAGGACTGCCGGCGCTAGACCTCGCGGAGGTTCCGTGCGGACCCGGGCGACGGGGTCATTGCTAGAGTCGCTCGGGTTCGCAACGGAACGTACGAAAAGCAGTGCCGCCAACCGGAGGCGGCTGAAAGGACAGCAATGAATGATGGTGTCAGCCGGGTCTCCCTCGAGATCGGCGGTAGCTCGATCAGCTTCGAGACCGGCAAGTACGCCAAGCAGGCCAGCGGCGCCGTCGTAGTTCAGGCGGGCGACACGATGGTCCTGTGCACCGCAACCGCGGGGAACCCGCGCGACGTGGACTTCCTTCCTCTGACGGTCGACGTCGAGGAGCGGATGTACGCCGCGGGCAAGATCCCCGGCAGCTTCTTCAGGCGCGAGGGGAGGGCGGGCGAGAAGGCCACGCTCACCGCGCGCATGATCGACCGGCCGCTCCGCCCGCTCTTCCCGAAGGGCTGGAACCGCGAGACGCAGCTGGTGTCGATCCCGATGTCGATCGACCACGAGAACCCCTACGACATCCTCGCGATGAACGGCACCAGCGCCGCGCTGATGGTGTCGGACATCCCGTTCCCCGGGCCGGTCGGCGCCGTGCGGATCGGCCAGGACGCCGAGGGCAACTTCCTCGTCAACCCGGACGAGGAGTGGCTGCTCGAGTCGCCGCTCGACCTGGTGGTCGCCGGCACCGAGGAGGCCATCCTGATGGTGGAGGCGGGCGCCAACGAGATCACAGAGGCGGAGATCCTCGACGCGCTGGACATCGCCCACCAGGAGATCAAGCGCCTCTGCGAGGCCCAGCACGACCTCCGCAAGCAGGCCGGGAGGGACAAGATCGAGATCGAGCCGCCGCAGGTGGACGAGTCGATCATGAGCCAGGTCCAGGAGCGCTTCGGCGCGGCCCTCGACGAGGCCACCCAGGTGGTCGACAAGCTCGAGCGCCAGGACGCCACGAAGCGTGTCGAGGAGGAGGTGCTCGAGGCGCTGGGCACCAGCACCGAGCTGGACGAGGACGGCGCTGTCGCGCACCGCGCGGCCGTGCAGCTCGCCTTCGACAAGCTGGAGAAGGACATCATCCGCAAGCGGATCGCCGTGGACAAGAAGCGTCCGGACGGCCGCGCGCCGGACGAGCTCCGCGACATCTGGATCGAGGTCGGGGTCGCCCCGCGCACGCACGGCTCGGCGATCTTCACCCGCGGCCAGACGCAGGCGTTCTCGGTCGCCGCGCTCGGCACGACCCGTGACGAGATGCGCCTCGACACGCTTGGGCTCCTGGAGGCCAAGCACTACTTCCACCACTACAACTTCCCGCCCTTCTCGGTGGGCGAGGCCGGCTTCATGCGCGGCCCGAAGCGCCGCGACATCGGCCACGGCGCGCTCGCGGAGCGGGCGCTCGTGCCGGTCGTCCCGCGGGTGGACGAGTTCCCCTACACGATCCGCGTGGTCTCGGACATCCTCGAGTCGAACGGCTCGAGCTCGATGGCCTCGGTCTGCGGCTCGTCGCTGTCGCTGATGGACGCCGGCGTGCCGCTCAAGGCGTCGGTGGCGGGTGTGGCCATGGGCCTCATCAAGGAGGGCGACGACCACGTCGTGCTCACCGACATCGCGGGCGTTGAGGACCACCTCGGCGACATGGACTTCAAGGTCGCCGGGACCTCCGAGGGCATCACCGCCCTCCAGATGGACATCAAGATCGCCGGCGTCACCTTCGAGATCCTGCGCGGTGCGCTCCAGCAGGCGCAGGAGGCGCGGATGACGATCCTCGGCAAGATGAAGGACGCGATCCCGGAGCCGCGCTCCGAGCTCTCGCCGTTCGCCCCCCGGATCTCCGCGATCCAGATCGACACCGACAAGATCGGCGCGGTCATCGGCAAGGGCGGCGAGACGATCCGCGCGCTGTCGGAGGAGTTCGACGCCCAGATCGACATCGACGACGACGGCACGGTCCGCATCTATGCCCAGACGGGCGACCAGGGCGACGCCCTGGTGGACCGCATCCGGTCGATGACGAAGGAGGTCGAGCTCGGCGACGAGTTCACGGGCAAGGTCGTGAAGACGACCACATTCGGCGCCTTCGTCGAGCTCGCCAAGGGCACGGACGGCCTGATCCACATCTCCAACATCGCCCCGGGCCAGCGCCCGAATACGGTCGAGGAGGTCGTGAACCGCGGCGACGAGCTGCGGGTCAAGGTCGTCGAGGTGGACCGCGAGCGCGGCCGCATCGGGCTCCGGCTCGCCGACGACCCCGAGATCGAGGGCAAGTCGGCCGAGGACCTGGCCGCCATGGGCACCGGCGACAAGGGCGGCCGCGGCGATCGCGGCAATGGCCGCGGCCGGCGCGACGGGCGCGGAGGCCGCGACCGGCGGCCGCGCGACCGCGACCGCGGGCGTGACCGTGACCCGGACCGTGAGCGCAGCAGCAGCGAGTAGGCGGTGACGGAGGATGGCAGCCGGGGGCTCACGCCCCCGGACCCCCGCTGATGTCTGGCCGGTCGCAGCCCGCTCAAGTCACATCCCTGGACTCGGGCGCGCGAGTCGTGACCGAGGCGATGCCCTCGGTCCGCTCGATCGCGCTCGGGTTCTGGGTGCGGGCCGGCTCGCGTGACGAGGACCGCGAGCACGCCGGGATCTCGCACTTCCTCGAGCACCTGCTCTTCAAGGGCACCGACCGCTTCAGCTCGCGCGAGATCGACGAGGCATTCGACGCGATGGGCGCGGAGGTCAACGCGGGCACCGGCAAGGAGACCACCTCGGTCTACTCGCGCTTCCTCGACAACCACCTGGAGCGCGCATTCGACGTGCTCCAGGACATGGTCCTGCGGCCGGCGTATCCGGACATCGACTCCGAGCGCCAAGTGGTGATCGAGGAGATCGCGATGTACGAGGACGAGCCGCAGGACAAGGTCCACGACGTGCTCGCCGGCGCGATCTTCGGGAACCACCCGCTGGGGCGGCCGATCATCGGGCGCGCCGACGTGGTCTCGTCGGTGCCGGTGCCCGAGATCGCGTCGTGGCACGACGGGCGCTACGTGCCGGGCAACATGGTCCTGGCGGCCGCCGGGAACCTCGAGCACGAGCGGATCGTCGAGCTGGCCGAGCGGGCCTTCGGCGGCGGCGCGTCCACGCCGGACGGCGGCTTCGTCGCGCCGGAGCGGAACGGCCAGGTGCTCCGCTTCCACGAGAAGGAGACCGAGCAGTACCACCTCTGCCTCGGCGGGCCGGGCATCCCGCGCAGCGACGACCGCCGTTTCGCGCTGCGGGTCCTTGACACCATCCTCGGCGGCTCGACCTCCTCGCGCCTGTTCCAGGAGGTGCGCGAGAAGCTGGGACTCGCCTACTCGGTCTACTCGTACGCGAGCCACTACTCCGACACCGGCCAGGTGGCGCTCTACGTGGGCACGCGGCCCGACAACGTGGGGAAGGCAATCGAGGTGATCGGGTCGGAGCTCCGCCGCCTGCACGAGGACGGCGTGAGCGAGGAGGAGCTCGAGCGGGCGCGCGACAACGTGAAGGGCCGCACGGTGCTGTCGATGGAGTCGACTCTGACCCGGATGAACCGGCTTGGCAGCTCGTTGCTGATGGGGGTGCCGCTCCTGACCGTCGACGAGGTGCTCGCCGCGTTCGACGCGGTTACGCTCGACGACGTGAACGGGTTGGCTCTGGACCTCTGGCAGCCGGAGCGCATGTCGGCCGCCGGCGTCGGCGGTGACGAGACGGCGTTCCGCCGCGCGCTCGAGGCGGTCTCGCCGGCGCTCGCCGCGGCATGATCAACGTCGCCGTCTCCGGGGCCGCCGGTCGCATGGGGCAGACCGTGTGCGAGGCAGTGGAGGGCGCCGATGACATGGCCCTGGTCGGGCGGGCCGATCCGCTTCTAAAGACAGCACTGACGGATGTCTTGGGTGACGCCGATGTCGTGGTGGACTTCTCCACGCCCGACAGCGCGCCCGAGAACGCACGTCACTGCCTGGAGGCCGGCGTCCATTGCGTGATGGGCACGACCGGCGCGGACTTCTCCTCGCTCGAGGGCGTCGGAAGAGCGAACCTCTTGGTGGCCCCGAACTTCGCGATCGGAGCCGTGCTGATGATGGAGCTGGCCCAGCGCGCGGCGGAGCACATGCCCGACTGCGAGATCATCGAGCTGCACCACGACCGCAAGCTGGACGCCCCGTCCGGCACCGCGGCGCGCACAGCCGATTTGATCCGCGCCGCCGGCGGCAACGTGCACGAGCCGATCCATTCGGTGCGCCTGCCCGGCCTGGTGGCGCACCACGAGGTGATCTTCGGCGGCCCCGGCCAGACCCTCTCGATCCGGCACGACTCGATCGACCGCCAGTCCTTCATGCCCGGCGTCCTGCTGGCGATCCGTAAGGTGGGATC
>WNGA01036237.1_pt1 | contig 12631 bp, 7 predicted proteins | sample 5400061 | NCBI WGS metagenome assembly WNGA01 (sample SAMN13153366, study PRJNA577476) | soil metagenome | isolation source: 100 cm soil or saprolite under grassland replicate 2 | place: USA:California | collected 2016-06-15
CCAAGGACCACCGGCCAGACCTCAAACAGCTGGTGTGGATCTTGACCGTGTCCGCCGACGGGGCGGTGCCGATGGCGTACCGGCTCGCCGACGGCAACACCAGCGACGACCCCACCCACGTGCCCACCTGGGACCAGCTGGTCGCCCTGCTGGGTCGACGCGAATTCCTCTACGTCGCCGACTCCAAGCTGGCCTCAGGAACGGCGATGCGCCACATCGACGGCAACGGTGGCCGGTTCATCACCGTGCTACCCCGCACCCGGGCCGAGGACAGGTGGTTCCGCGACTGGGCCCAGACCAACCAGCCACAGTGGACCGAAGCGGTCCGCCTACCCGGCGCCCGGGCCGACGAGCCTGACCAGGTGTACTCCACCTTCCCCGCCCCGCTGCCCTCGGCCGAGGGCTACCGCATCATCTGGGTGCACAGCAGCGCCAAGGCCGCCCGCGACGCCGCCGCACGCCAGGCCCGCATCGAGGCCGGCGCCGCCGCGATCGACGCCCTCGCGACCAAGCTCGCCGGTCCCAAGTGCCGGCTCAAGACCCGCGCCGCGGTCGAACAAGCCACCGCGGCCGCGCTCGCCGACGCCGCCGCAGCCCGGTGGATCGCCGTTACCGTCGCCGAGACGGTCGAGGAGACCTTCCGCCAGGAGCGTCGCGGCCGGCCCGGCACCAACACCCGCTATCGCAAGACCAGCCGCACCCGGTACACGATCAGCTGGCAGCCCCGCACCGAGGTGATCGCCTACGACGCGGCCACCGACGGCTGCTTCCCTCTCATCACCAACGACACCGCCCTGCCCGACGCCGAGGTGCTCACCGCCTACCGCTACCAGCCCAACCTCGAACGCCGTCACCACCTGCTCAAGTCCGTCCAAGACGCCGACCCACTCTGGCTGCGCGACCCGGCCCGTATCGAAGCGATCTTCTGCTGCCAGTTCCTCGCCCTGCTCCTCGGCGCGCTCATCGAACGCCAGATCCGCACCGCCATGCGCGACGCGAACACCGCCCACATCCCGCTCTACCCCGAACTACGCGCCTGCCCCTAGAAGTGCGGAACGTCAGATCCATGAGTATGCGCAGGTCGCATGAGGTGACCGAATAACTGGCACCCACAGGAAGGCTCGCGTCTGACAAGCTGCCGGTAAACTGCCGCTCTTCTGCCTGTACTGCTTCGACCTGGCGTGCTGCCATGGCCGCAGGCATGTAACCGGCTGGCTCGCAACGGCGTGGCGGGTTGGTGCGCGGCGAGGAGGAGCTGATGCAGTGTGACGTCGGCCGCATCGCGGCAGCCGTGGTGGCGTTGCTCGCGCCGCGGGAAGCTGCCTTCCGATCCGGGTCTCTGCCGCGTACCGGGATCCTCCCATGGCGTTGAGCAGCGGTTGGACGCGGCGCCTGCGGGCAGGCTTGAGCATCGTGGTGGCGACGGCCGTCCTGGTCGTTGGCCTGGCCGCTGTCGCTGGCCCGGCGGCGGCCGCGCCCGTCGGCGGCATGTCCGCCGCCGCCGTCGCCGCGATGTTTGGTAGCTACGGCGATGCCGGGGGGCACTGGACCGGCGGCGACAGCTCGGTGTCGGTGCTGTTGCCGGACGGGCGGGTCGCATGGTTATTCTCGGACACATTCTTGGGGACGGTCGCCGCGGACGGCACCCGGGCAAGTGACACGCCGCTGGTGAACAACACGCTCGTCGTGCAGGACGGCACCAGCCTGGTCTCGACGCTGTACGGTGGCACGCCCGCCGCGCCGGAGGCTCTGGTCAAGCCGAGTCAGGCGGGGGAGTTCTTCTGGGTCGCCGACGCCATGGTCGAGGGCGGCGTGCTGAAGGTCCTCTACAACCGGTACCGGCGCTACGATTCGGGCCCGTTGGAGGTGGAGCTGTCCGGCACGTCGCTGGCGACGTTCGCATTGCCGGGACTGACGCTCAGCTCGGTGGTGGACCTGCCGGTGGGCCGTGCGATCACCTGGGGCTCGGCCGTGCTCGCGGACGGCAGCTATACCTACATCTACGGCTCGTCCTCTGGCCTGGGCGGCATGAAGTTCGGGCACGTAGCGCGCGCTCCGGCGGGCAGTCTCGGCGGCGCCTGGGAGTACTGGACCGGCACGGCGTGGTCCACCGACGTCACGGCCGCGGCGCGGCTGCTGAGCGGCGTTGGGACCGCATATGCGGTGGAGAAGCTCGGCAGCCAGTACGTCCTGATCACCCAGGAGAACAACCTCGTCTTCGATCCGCAGTTCGTGGCGTACACGGCGTCGTCGCCGACCGGGCCGTTCACCGGCCCGGTCCAGTTGCTCACCGCGCCGGAGCAACAGCCAGGCAGTCAGAAGGTTGTCTACAATGCGCGTCTGCATCCCGAGCTGGCCCGGTCGGGCAAGCTGCTGCTCTCCTACGACGTCAACAGCCTGAACAACCAGGACAACTACACCGACGCCCGGCTGTACCGGCCACGCTTTGTGGAGCTGGACTGGCCCCGCCCACAGCCGGACCCCTCGACGTTACCCGCCGCGCCCACCGGGCTCACCGTCACGTCAGACACCGCGGGCGTGGTGCACCTGAGATGGGCGGCGGTCACCGGCGCGTCGGCCTACCGGGTCCACCGGCGAGATGTGACCGGCGCGCAGACCCATTTCGCGCGGCAGTCACCAGGCGTGACCCAGACCTCGGCCGATATCGGTGGGCTGATCCCCGGGCACCGCTACGAGTTCAAGGTAACTGCCAGCAACAGCAGCGGGCAGGAGGGCCCCTTCTCCGCCGTCGTCAACATCACCCCCCGGATCGCGCGGGATGCCAGTATGATCCGGTTCGCGAACGCGCCAGACGCCGTGCCCGGTCGCTTTATCGTGCGGTTCAAGGACAGCCCCGCACTGCGGGCAGCGGGCGTCGCCGCCTTCGCCCAGGAATTGGCCACCCAGTCTGGCGGGTCCGTGAAGCACGTCTACGCCCTCACCCTTCGTGGCTTCGAGATCGTCGCGACCGAGACGCAGGCGATCGACCTGGTCGGGCACCCAGACGTCCTGGATGTCGAGCAGGACGGGACAGTGACCCTCGACGGCGTGCAGACCAACCCGCCGTGGGGCCTCGACCGGATCGACCAGCGAAGCAACGTGCTCGACGGCAAGTACACCTACCCGAACCTGGGCGACGTGCACGCCTACGTCATCGACAGCGGCATCCGGATAACCCACAACACCTTCGGTGGCAGGGCAAGCTACGGCACGAACGTTCTTGATGGCAGCAACAATGCCGACGACTGCAATGGTCATGGTACGGGCGTCGCCGGCACGCTTGGCGGGACGGAGTACGGGGTCGCGAAGGGTGTACGGCTCGTGGCCGTCAAGATCGCAGACTGCCAGGGACGTGGTTCGAGAGGCGACATCATCCGGGGCGTCGAATGGGTGGTGGACGACGCAAAGAAGCCGGCAAACGTTGGGAAGCCGGCAGTCGTGAACATGAGTTTATCCGCCCCCGCCGGGGGAGACCTCGACAATGCGGTCTCAGACGCGATCGGCGCGGGCCTGACCGTCGTGGCCGCCGCCGGCAACCTGGAGGCGGATGCCTGCACCCGCTCGCCCGCGCGCGTTCATGAGGTGATCGCGGTCGGGAACGTTGACTCATCCGACCGTCGATATTCGCCCAGCGGCTACGGACCATGCGTCGACATCTTCGCACCCGGTACCAACATCGTCACCGCCAATTCGGCCAACGACACCGGCTCGAAAACGGGGACTGGTACGTCGTATGCGGCGCCGCACGTAGCGGGGGCAGCGGCGATGGTCCTGGCCGCGCACCCCGACTACAGCCCCACCGAGGTGTCGGACGCACTGAGCGCCGCCGCCACGCCGGACGTCGTCCAGGACGCGGGCACGGGTTCGCCGAACCGGCTGCTGTTTGTCGAGCAGCCGCCGACGCATGCGCCCGCCAACCTGACCGCGACCGCCAACAGCGACGGCACGATCCACCTGAGTTGGGACGCGGTTCCCGAGGAAAATGTGCAGTACCTCGTCTCGCAGCGGGACGTCACCGCCGGTGAGACCACCTTCAAGCGCTGGGACGTGCCGGTGACCTCGGGCACCACGGCCACGGCCACGAGCCTGTTCGCGGGACACACCTACGAGTTCACGGTGGCCGCCTCGAACAGCACCGGCATCGGCCCAGAGTCCAATGTGGCAAGTGCCGTTGCGTCCGTGGCCCCACCCGCCGCGCCCACCAACCTGGCCGCGGCGGCGCAGTCTGACGGCACGATCAAGCTGTCGTGGACGGCGAGTCCGACCGCGGACGTGTGGTATTGGGTGTACCAGCGGGACGTGACCGCGGGGGAGGCGTCGTTCACGCAGTTGCCGTTGCCGGTGACCCAGTGCTGGTTGCCGGTGACCCAGTGCTGCACGATGACGGCGGGCTACCTCACGCATGATCACCAGTACGAGTACCAGGTGAGCGCGACCAACAGCGGTGGGGAGTCGGCGCGGTCCAACGTGGCCAGCGCGACGGCACGGTACCCGCTGCCCGCCGCGCCGAGTGGGCTGACCGCGACGGCGGGGGATGGGCAGGCGGTGCTGTCGTGGACGGCGAGTCCGACCGAGGGTGCGTGGTACTGGGTGTACCAGCGCGACGTGACCGCGGGCGAGGCGTCGTTCACGAAGCTGCAGCTGCCGGTGACCCAGTGCTGCACGATGACGGCGGGCTACCTGATCAACGGGCACGCCTACGAGTTCAAGGTCTCCGCTCTGAGCCAGGGCGGAGAGTCCGGGGCGTCGAATGTGGTCACGGTGACGCCGACAGCGCCGCTGCCCGCCGCGCCGACTGGGCTGTCGGCGACGGCGCAGTCTGACGGCACGATCAAGCTGTCGTGGACGGCGCCGGCCCCCAACCTGTGGTACGTGGTCTATTACCGGGACGCCACCGCCGGCCAGGCGTGGCAGAAGACGTCGTTGTGACCCACAACCACACCTACCAGTACAAGGTCGCCGCGCTCAACAACGTCGGCGGCGAGGGTCCCGCCTCCAGCGTGGCCCAGGCCACCGCGGTGTACCCGCTGCCCGCCGCGCCGAGCGGGCTGACCGCGACGGCGGGGGATGGGCAGGCGGTGCTGTCGTGGACGGCAAGCGCTACTCCGGGTGCGTGGTATTGGGTGTACCAGCGGGACGTGACCGCGGGGGAGGCGTCGTTCACCCAGTTGCCGTTGCCGGTGAGCGAGTGCTGCGCGATGACGGCGGGCTACCTGATCAACGGGCACAGCTACGAGTTCAAGGTGACGGCGTTTGGCCAGGGCGGAGAGTCTGGGGCGTCGAATGTGGTCACGGTGGCGCCGGCGGCGCCGGGACCGGGCGCGCCGACTGGGCTGTCGGCGACGGCGCAGTCTGACGGCACGATCAAGCTGTCGTGGACGGCGCCGGCCCCCAACCTGTGGTACGTGGTCTATTACCGGGACGCCACCGCCGGCCAGGCGTGGCAGAAGACGTCGTTGCTTGCTGTCCGGCGGCGGTGAGGGCCCAGCTTCCGGGGTGGCCCAGGCCACCGCGCGGTTCGCGCGGCCGGCCGCGCCGACCAACCTGCGCGGCGCCTCCAATGGCGCCGGGAGCATCAACCTGTACTGGGACGCGCCCGGACCCAACCTCTACTACTGGGTGTACATGCGCGACGTCAGCGCCGGTGAGATGTCGTTCACCCGGTCGGCCAACCCCACCGATCAGACCCAGGCCAGCCCGGATTGGCTTCGACACGGGCACACCTACGAGTTCAAGGTGACCGCGGAGAGCCCGGGCGGTGAGGGCCCGGCGTCGAGCGCGATCAGAGTCATCTCCTACGGCGGTCTGCCTGCGGCGCCGTCCGGGCTGACCGCTACCCCTGGGGACGGCAGAGTCACCCTGCGGTGGACCGCGAGCTCGACTCCGAACGTGTGGTATGTCGTCTATCAGCAGGACACCACCACCGGGCAGGCCTGGCAGCGGCTGCCGCTGCCGATCACCACCTGCTGCGCGTTCACCGCCGGCCTGCTGGTCAATCGGCACACCTACGCCTTCAAGGTGGTCGCGACGAACTGGGCTGGCGACAGTGGCTCCTCCAACGTGGTCAGCGCCCGACCTATGGCGCCGCCGCCTGCGGCGCCGTCCGGGCTGACCGCTACCCCCGGGGACGGCAGAGTCACCCTGCGGTGGACCGCGAGCTCGACCCCAAACGTGTGGTATGTCGTCTATCAGCAGGACACCACCACCGGGCAGGCCTGGCAGCGGCTGCCGCTGCCGATCACCACCTGCTGCGCGTTCACCGCCGGCCTGCTGGTCAATGGCCACACCTACGCCTTCAAGGTGATCGCGACCAACGCCGGCGGCGACAGTGGCTCCACCAACGTCGTCACCGCCAAGCCCATGCCGCCCTTCCCGTCCGCGCCGTCCGGGCTGACCGCCAGCCCTGGGGACGGCAAGGTCACCCTGCGGTGGACCGCCAGCTCGACCCCAAATGTCTGGTACTGGATCGAGTACGCGCCCAGAGGCGGCACATGGCAGCGGCTGAAGTACCCCGTGGCGAGCTGCTGTGCCTTCACCGTCGGATATCTGTTCAACGGCACCACCTATGATTTCCGGGTCCGGGCCACCAACGCCGCCGGCGACAGCGCCGCATCCAACACAGCCAGTGCCCGGCCCATGCCACCCATGCCCCAGCCACCGTGGAATCTCAATGCGACCGCCGGCGACAACGAGGCCCATCTGACCTGGTCGCCCAGTCCGACGCCGCGCGTCCTCTACAACATTTACATGCGCCAGGCGACGAACAACGGCCCATGGTTGAAGCTGCCCTACCCGATCCTGTCGACGGCGATGACCGCGGGGTTCCTGCGCTACGGCTACACCTATCAGTTCAAGGTGACCGCCATGAATCTCACCGGCGAGAGCGCTGCGTCGAACACGGCCACCGTCCTCATCGTGCCGGCGTGGGCGGCCCGACGGTGCGCCAGTGTTACCAGCAACTGGCTGCTCAACAATCTCGGGGATATCAACGCGATCCAGTTGTACGACGTCACTGGAACGGTGTGCGCAACCCGCTACGGCAACAACTTCAAAGTGGAGCAGTCGTGGAACACGCACGGAAAACAACTCTACGACGGCATCTTCTGGTTCATCGTGACCGACTGCAACACCAACGTGGCCGTATGGTCCCGGGCAATGGCATACGACAATGGGACTCCCAATACCTCAGGATCAGCGCTTTCTTATGCACCGATCGATCCCGCGGACCTCTACTCCATACGCGTCACCGGCAGTGGGGACGTCGAAGGGATCAACATGATTAACAGTAAGTTCAGCTCCCGCCCACCAAGAGGCATTATCCCGTTCACAGCGCAAACGCCCTGCTTCTAATGTTTCGAAAAACACCAGCCTGGGTCTCGTCGACCAGACGAGGGCTGGGAGAACCGACGTGCAGCCGGTCTTTGGCACCTCCGCGAGACGCTGATGCGGAGCGGTCATGAGGGGGAAATATCAGGCAGGTATCCCGGGGATGGAGGCTTCTTTAGATGGCCAGAATGTGGCGGAATACCGCGGTGGTGCTGATCCTCCTGGTGGCATGCGCGGGGGCACGGGATCGGTGGATGCTGCCCGCTAGTGCTGGGGAGGCGTCAGGGGGGTCGTGTGCGCCGCCGCCGACCAGCGCCGCCACCATGAACACCAAGATGACGCAGATCACCGGATTGGGCGGGTTCGATGCGTTCCGTACCGCCCGGCTCGGTGACGGCCGCTGGCTGTCGTTGACCGGCGACGCGACCCGACCTGGTGAGCCGCTGCCCGCCTACGACAACGCTGCGGTGATCTGGGACAAGAAGGGGCAGCGGCGCATCAGCGTGACCGACCCGAACGGTGACTTCTTTCCGCGCTGGCCGGACGGGTCGGAGTTCTGGCCTGGGCAGCAGATTGTCGTCGGCTCGACGGTGTACGTCACCGGCTCGCGGCAGCTGGTGCGCGGGCCGTTCGACTGGACACCGCTGGGCAGCTACGGCGCGGTGGTCGACGTCGTGCCGTGCGGGTCGGTCAGTTTCAACCGGTACTTCGACACGCCCTCGTCGGGCCTGGACGATACGCACGTGCAGTGGTATGCGGGTCTGGCTGCGGACGGGACGTTCGCCTATCCCAGCGGTGTGCTCGACCGCGCCGAGCTGTTCCATGCCCGCGACGGGGGCTACACCGCGCGGGTTCCGGTGGCGCAGTTGCCCGACCGGGCTGCCTGGCAGTTCTGGACCGGGCTGGGCTGGTCATCGGACCCGGCCGCCGCCGTGGACACCATCCCGGCGGGCGCACCGCAGTGCGCCGGCGGGATTGGCGGCACCGAGTCGGGCTACACCCTGCACGAGCGCCCGAACGGACAGTGGCAGATCACCACGAAATGCGGCGGTACCCTCGCCAGGGTGCTCGGCCGGTACACCGCGGCGAACCCGTGGGGCCCAACCTGGGTCTGGGAGGACCTGATCAGCATCGGCGGGCTTGACCACTACCTGGCGGGTGCAGCGAACACGGTACCGACCACCGGCGGCAATCTGCTTGTCCAGTGGAGCCGGTCGGGCTCGGCGGGCAATACCCCGCAGTGGGCCGAGGTTACCCCGTGAGCCGCTGAGCCTGCCCGCGACGATCACGCCTCGGCTCCGGCCCGCCATCCTGCGGTCTGCTGCCGGTCTGCTGCCTGGTCTGGGCGATGAAACTGCCAGTAGCCTTCGGCGCGGCTATCGGCGGCTTCCCCGCCGCCGGCGGTCCCTCACCACCGGGTAGTGACGAAGGAGGATCCATGTCCCGCAGGGAGAAGCTACTCGCCGTTTTGGCGGTCATCTTCGCGGGGGCGGCGGTTGCCGGTGCCCTCGTTGGCGTGCCGGCGGGCGCCGCCCCCGTTGCTTCCGCCGAAGTGGTCGTCGATCAGCAGGCCGGAGCGGACGACGCCGACCAGCTCGACTCGGCGCTGCAGGTCTGGGCTGATGCCCCGTTGGGGGCGAAGCCCACCATTGTGTTCAGCCCGAACAACGTGCTCGATCTGGCGCAGCGCAACGCTGCGCCCGGTCAGCCGTATCAACTCCAAGACGGCATGCACTTCCAGTGTCTAGCTTCAATCGGCCGGGAGTTCAAAACCAACTGCAAGGTTCGGGTACAGGGCGGCAACGCCTTGTTTCGGCTCAGGCAGGGAAGCAACGTGCGGACGCGGGACATCTCGATGGTAGGGATTGAGTGGGAGGGCGCTGCCGCGACACACTTCTTCGAGCCGGTCACGGACTTTGCGGCTGGTCCGATCCTGTCGTATTCCGACCTGGCGGACTCGGGCTGGTCGGGATTCAACACCGTGATGCAGGTCCGCGTGCTGGGCGTGCGATTGGAACGGTTCTATGTCAACGGCAGCGACCACACACCGTTCAAGTGGGCCGGATCAGACTCGCTCATGGCGGACGGCTTCCTCGATTCGCCCAACCTCGATGACACCGAGTATCTCCTGTGGTTCCCGCACCTTTCGCACACCGAGATCCGGAAGGTGTTTGTGACCTGTGACGGCCCGACATGCCTGCGGGTGGACGGGTCGTACCGGCTGCACATCAACGGCGGCGACTATGAGTCACAAGGGGTTCCCCGCGCGGGCGCGGGCGCCGCTGTCCTGATCAACGGCGGCTTCGTGGACCTGGAGCAGGTTGCTACGCAAAACACGAACTGCAACCTGGCAGGTGCGGGCCGCAGCACCGATCGCGGACGCATTACGATCAACGGCGGGGTCGTCCGTGTGATGAACCTCCAGGTCGGCAACCGCAACGCCGGATGCGCCGTACCGCCATCCGCATCCGGTGTCGTGGACGTCCAGGTCAACGGCGGCAAGGCGCTGGTCTACTACGGGCTCCACCAGGATGGGACCGATATCAGCATTCGGAAACTGACATCGAGTGTGGTCGTCAAGTCGGATCTCCCGGTTACGATCGGATAGGGGTAGCCGGGCCCGGCCCGTTCCCGCCGGGCAATTTCGGCAACGGTGGCACTGTGACCAGACATGTCGGGGACGGTGCCACCGTCTTTGTCGGCGTTGTGTCACCCCTGAACGTAGCGGGCGTTAGGGGCCGGATTGAAATAAGCTATTCCGTTGATGGTCGAATGTTATAGTCTCGACTTTCGCGGTTCATGCTGCGGCGGCGGCCCAGGCACGCTGCACCGTGAGGATTTCTGCTGTGGTGGGCTCGACCAGCGAACCTGGCAGATATTGGGCGGCGAGGATGACCCGGCGCAGCGCCACGAGCATGTCGGCGAACGAGACAGCGTGCTTGGTCTGGTACCAGGGTGCCATCGCGCGGCGGGCGGCCACGTCGGCGGCGGGCTGGCCGTGCAGCGCATACCAGCAGACCACCAGGCTCACGCACGCCATGCCGAAGGGGACGGTCCGTTCCACGGCCTTGCGGGTGCGGTTGCGGGCCTGGCCGACCCCGGCGACCTGCCGGCTCTCTTCGAACAGCACCTCCACCGGCCAGCGGTCGGCGTAGCGCTCCACCAGCGCGGCTGGGGTGGCCCCAAGGTCGGTGGACAGGGCCTGACCCTCCGTACCACCGGCCTCGTGCCTTGTGCCTGACCTGTCGGCTCGAGCCGCGACCACCACAGGCACGCCAACCGGACGAACGTGACCTGATACGAGCCTGTCGCCCAGACCCATCGCAGTGCTGTCCGCCCGGCCGGTGCGCGTGCCATCCCCCATTCCGCGAAGGACAGGAGACGGCCATCAACAGCATGGCACACACCGCAGAGCCCCGGATCACCGTCGGGGTCGACACCCACCTCGACGTCCACGTCGCCCACGCATGCGACCAGCTCGGCCGCCGCGTCGACACCGTCCAGGTCCCCACCACCCCCACCGGCTACCACGACCTGCTCGCCTGGGCGCGCGGGCTCGGCCAGATCGAGGCCTGGGGCGTGGAGGGCACCGGCTCCTACGGCGCCGCCCTGGCCCGCTTCCTCCACGCCGAGGGCCAGGCCGTGCTGGAGGTCAACCGGCCTGACCGCCAAGCCCGACGCCGCCGCGGCAAGTCCGACCCCCTCGACGCCCAGGCCGCCGCCAGGGCGGTGCAGGCCGGGGAGGTCACCGTCACCCCCAAGGCCGGCAACGGCCACGTGGAGATGCTCCGCTCGCTGCGGGTCGCCCGCGCCACCGCGATGCGGGCACGCACCCAGGCGATCAATGCCCTCAGAGCCCTGCTGGTCACCGCCCCCGCCGAGCTCCGCGAGCAGCTCCGGGGCCGGTCGGCCGCCGCGCTGGTGCGCACCGCGGCCGCGCTGGAGCCGGGCCCGATCGCCAGCCCTCTGGCCGCGGCCATGCTCGCGCTGCGCACGCTCGCCGGACGCCACCAGGCCCTCACCGCCGAGATCAGCTCCCTCACCACCGAGCTGGACCGGCTCACCCGCAAGGCGGCGCCCCAGCTGCTGGCGCTGTTCGGCGTCGGCCAAGACAGCGCCGGCGCGCTGCTGGTCGCCGCCGGCGACAACCCCGGCCGCCTTCGCAGCGACGCCGCGTTCTCGATGCTGTGCGGCGCCTCCCCGATCGAGGCGTCCTCCGGCAAGACCACCCGGCACCGGCTCAACCGGGCCGGTGACCGCCAGGCCAACGCCGCGCTGTACCGGATCGTCCTGGTGCGGCTGCGCCACGACCAGGCGACCAAGGACTACATGGCGCGGCGTCGCAAGGAAGGCAAGTCCAAGAAGGAGATCATCCGCTGCCTCAAGCGCTACGTCGCACGGGAGGTGTTCGCCGTGCTGAACCAGATGGGCCGGGGCAACCCCATCTCAGCCGCTTGACATCTATACGAGCGTCCTTGCGGCATACGCGGTGCACAGGCCTGGCGCCCGCGCGCCGCCGCCGATTGGGACCTGGCCAGGCAGGGGGCTGTGTGCCCTGAGGGTCCACGTCAACGACATCACCGGCAGAGCTGACTAGAACACTGGAGGCGGCAATGACCATTTTGGTGACAGGCGCGACCGGTCGACCCGGATCTGCGGTGATCCGTAAGTTCGCCCGACACAACGAGTCGGTGAGGGCGTTGGTCAGGAGTCGAGCCAAGGCACAGGCGTTGGAGGCTGTGCCCACCGTGGACCTCGTGGAGGGCGACATGATTCGGCCCGAGACGCTCGGTCCTGCGCTGGACGGCGTCGAGCGAGTCCTCATGATCTCCAGCGCCGGTCCCCAGATACTGGAGACGCAGTGCACGTTCATCGACGCCGCCAAGAAGGCAGGCGTGGGCCACATCGTGAAGTTCTCTGGCGAGGATTCGATCATCGGCTTCGACCCGGAGAAGTTCCGTTCCACGAGGAGCCACGAGCAGATCCAGCGGTACCTCAAGGGGTCCGGGCTGGGGTGGACAATGCTGCGTCCCAGCCAATTCATGCAGGTCTAGCCTCGGTCACGCTCGAGGACATCGCCGAGCACAAGGTCGCACGGTTCGACACCATGCCCGAGGAGCTGATCGCGGAGTTCGTGCCAGCCAGGACCCCGAGCGGCCGGCCTATATCGTTGACCGGGGATAGGGGCAGCTCAGTGATCGTAAGCGATCAAGGACCGCTTGACCGGTGCGCCGATCTGCCAGTTGTGCCAGATGGCGGCGTTGAGGGCGAGCAGCCGCTGGACGATGCGGGCCCACAGCCCGGC
>WNGA01019657.1_pt1 | contig 12628 bp, 13 predicted proteins | sample 5400061 | NCBI WGS metagenome assembly WNGA01 (sample SAMN13153366, study PRJNA577476) | soil metagenome | isolation source: 100 cm soil or saprolite under grassland replicate 2 | place: USA:California | collected 2016-06-15
CTGCATCACGACGTCGATCACGAAGGTCCGGCCGCCGAGCCGGAGCTGCGTCCGCTGCCGTTCCAGGTCGGCGATCGCCTGGTGCACCTCGCGGACGGTATCGGTGCGTACGCCGCCCCTGTTGTTGAGCACCCGGTCGACGGTGGCCTCGCTGAGGCCGGCCTGCTGGGCGATCTCCCTGATCCGGAATGGGTGGCCCAATGCCCGCTGCTCTCCCTGATGGATTTTTGATGGTTTTCTGCGCTCTATTGATGGACTGCAGTTCTTACGATGACAGATGTCTTCCGGAATCGCGAGTACGTGTTCCGGGACCCGGCGCAGCACCAGCAAGCCGTAACAGCGACATCTTCGGAGGAAGACAGATGGAGCACAGGAATCTACTGATCGGCGGTGACTGGCGGCCGGCCGAGTCGGGGCGGACCGAGGACGTGACGTCGCCGTACGACGGGTCCGTCGTCGGCACCGTGCCGGTGGCCGGCGGGGACGACGTCGAGGCGGCACTCACCGCGGCCGAGGCGGGCGCCGCGATCTGGCGGCGCACTCCCGCACACGAGCGGATGCGAATCCTGCTGCGGGCGGCGGAGCTCGCCGACCAGCGAGCCACGGAGATCGCCCGGACGATCAGTGCCGAGGTCGGCAAGACGATCACCGAGGCCACCGGCGAGGCGGCCCGGTCCGGAGAGATCATCCGGCTCGCGGCCTTCGAGGGCGCCCAGCTGTACGGCGACACGCTGCCCCTGGATGCCAGCCCCGGAACGGGCCTGGACAAGATCGGCTTCACGGTGCGTCAGCCCTGCGGCGTGGTCGTGGCGATCTCGCCGTTCAACTACCCGGCCCTGCTGGTCCTGCACAAGATCGCGCCCGCGCTGGCCGCCGGCAACGCGGTCGTCCTGAAGCCGGCCCGCACCACCCCGCTGACGGCGCTCGCGCTGGCCGCCTGCTTCGTCGACGCCGGCCTGCCGGCGGGGGTGCTGTCGGTCCTCACCGGCCCGGGCGGTGAGCTGGGCGACGCACTGGTCTCCGATCCGCGGGTCCGCAAGGTCTCCTTCACAGGGTCCACCGGCATCGGTGAGCGCATCACCCGGATGGCCGGCGTGAAGAAGCTGTCGCTGGAGCTGGGCGCCTCATGTCCCGTGATCGTGCTCCCGGACGCCGACCTCGAGCTGGCGGCGAGCGCTGTCGCAACGGGTGGCTACGTCAACGCCGGCCAGGTGTGCATCTCGGTGCAGCGGGTCATCGCCCACCCGGCGATCAGCGGCGACTTCCTCGACGCCCTCGTACCCAAGGTCGAGGCCATCCGGACCGGAGACCCGTCCTCGCCGGAGACCGGGATGGGAACGCTGATCAACACCGCCGAGGCGGAGCGGGTGCGGCGGGCCATCTTCACCGCCGCCGAGGGGGGCGCGCGGGTCCTGACCGGCGGGGAGCGCGACGGCAGCTTCGTCGCGCCGACGGTCGTCGCCGACGTGGACCCCGCCTCGCCGCTCAGCCAGCAGGAGCTGTTCGGGCCTGCTGTGACGGTCAGCACCGCCGCCGGGGCAGCGGCGATCGCGCAGGCCAACGGCACGGCGTACGGCCTGGCCGCCGGCGTCTTCACCTCCGACGTCGCCGGCGCGGTCCGGGCGATCCGGGAGATCGACGCGGGCAGTATCCACATCAACTGGACGCCGCTGTGGCGCGCGGACCTCATGCCCTACGGCGGCCTCAAGGGCAGCGGCGTCGGCAAGGAAGGCCCCCGTTGGGCCGTCGAGGAGATGACCGAGCTCAAGACCGTCATCCTGCACGGCCGGCCCTGGTAGAGCGGGGAGACAGACACATGAGCAACCCATCCCGGAGCACCATGCGGCTGACCGTCGCGCAGGCCCTGATCACCTACCTTTCCCGGCAGTACTCGGTGGCCGACGGGCATCGCCGCCGGCTGATTCCCGCCGCGCTGGGCATCTTCGGTCACGGCAACGTGGCCGGTCTCGGGCAGGCGCTGGACCAGCTCAGCGACGCGCTGCCGTTCATTCAGGGCCGCAACGAGCAGGCCCTTGTGCATCTGGCCACCGGCTACGCCAAGGCGACCCGCAGGCACGCGGCCCTCGCGGTCACCGCCTCCATCGGTCCCGGCGCGTTGAACATGGTCACCGGCGCGGGCCTGGCCACGGTCAACCGGCTGCCGGTCCTGCTGCTGCCCGGCGACACCTACGCCACCCGTCGACAGGGCCCGGTGCTGCAGCAGCTGCAGCATCCGACCGAGGCGGACGTCAGCGTGAACGACGCGTTCCGGCCGGTCTCCCGCTTCTTCGACCGCATCTCCCGGCCCGAGCAGCTGCTGACCGCGCTGCCTGCCGCGATGCGGGTACTCACCGACCCGGTGGAGGCCGGCGCCGTGGTGCTGTCGCTGCCGCAGGACGTGCAGTCGCACGCGTACGACTGGCCCGTCGAGCTGTTCGCCGAGCGGGACTGGCCGATCCGGCGCCCACTGCCCGACCCCGACGAGGTCGCCGCCGTCACCCGGATGCTCGCCGCGGCGCGGAGACCGCTGATCATCGCCGGTGGCGGCGTGATCTACTCCGGCGCGACTCGTGAGCTGGAGGCGCTGGCCGCCGCGACCGGGATCCCGGTCGCCGAGACGTTCGCCGGAAAGGGCGCGGTGCAGCAGCGCGCCTGGTGGCAGCTCGGCGGCATCGGCCTGGAAGGGACGCCGGCCACCAACGAGCTGGCCCGCGAAGCAGACCTCGTCCTCACCGTGGGCTCCCGGCTGACCGACTTCGCGACCGCGTCGCAGTCACTGTTCCAGAACCCAGACGTGCGCTTCGCCAGCATCAACGTCAACGTGCACGACGCGCACCGGCTGGGCGCCACCGGGATCCACGCCGACGCGAAACGCGCCCTGGCCGCGCTGACCCGGGCCGCCGAGGACGCGCGCATCACCTCCTCGGCCGCCTGGCAGCAGCGGGTCCGCGACCGTGTCGCCGAGTGGGCTCCGGTGCGCGCTGCCGCACTGGATCCGGACGTGCCGTTCGACATCTCCTCGGTGCCGGCCGACGCGGACGTGGTGCCGGACACCGGCGCCGTACTCACGCAGGGCCAGATCATCGGTCTGCTGCAGGAGCACGCCCGGCCCGGCGACACCGTCGTCGCCGCCGCCGGTGGGCCGCCCGGGGACCTGCAGAAGGTCTGGGACGCCACGGACGGCCGCTACTGCCACCTGGAGTTCGGCTTCTCCTGCATGGGCTACGAGATCCCGGCAGCCCTGGGCGTCCGGCTGGCCGTACCGGACCGCCGCAAGCGGGTGGTGTCGTTCGTCGGGGACGGCACGTTCCTGATGGCCCCCACCGAACTGGTCACCGCGGCACAGGAGAGGCTGCCGGTCACCGTCCTGATCCCCGAGAACCACGGCTATCAGGTCATCCACCGACTGCAGCTGGGCCGCAGCGGCCGCGAGTTCGGCAACGAGTTCCGCTACCGGGACGGCGGCCTCGACCTCGTCGACGCCGCGGCGAAGCCCGGGCGGCTGGACGGCGAGTACCTGCGCGTCGACCTCGTCGAGGTCGCCCGCGGCCTGGGCGCGCTGGCCATCCGGGCCACCACCGCCGCACAGGTGCGGGCCGCGCTCGCCGACACCCGCGACCACGACGGACCTGTCGTCATCGTCGTACCCACCATCCCGCACGTCGACCTGCCCGGCGCCGGTGCCTGGTGGGATGTCGCCCCCGCCGAGGTCTCCGAAGAGGAGACCGTCGCGCACCTCCGCGCCGAGTACGAAGCCGGCCTGGGCCTCCAGAGGTGGCACGGATGAGCTCGCCACTGGACCACGGCCGGTTGCGCACCCGCCTCACCGCCGGCGAGAAGACCCTGGGCACCTTCGTCGGCACCGCCTCGGCGGTCACTGCCGAGGTATGCGCCGCTGCGGGCGTCGACTGGCTGCTGCTCGACCTGGAGCACGGGGCGGGAGGCGAGGAGCAGGTCGGCCCGGTCGTCCTGGCCGGCGCCGCGTACGGCGTGCCGACCGTGGTTCGGGTGGAGTCCGCCGCCCGCATCCGGCTCGGCCGGGTACTCGACCTGGGCGCGGCCGGCGTCATGCTGCCCCGGCTGGACACCGCCGCCGAGGTCCGCGAGGCGGTCGGGCATCTGCGGTACCCGCCCGACGGCGATCGCGGCGTGGCGACGTACAACCGGGCCTGCCGCTTCGGTCTCGACCCCGGCGCCCTGGATCGGGCCGGCAGCGAGGTGCTGGTCGTCGTACAGGTCGAGTCGGCGCGGGCCGTCGCGCAGGTCGAGGAGATCGCCGCCCTCGACGGGGTCGACGTGCTGTTCGTCGGGCCGCGCGACCTCAGCCACGACCTCGGGGTGCCGGGCGATGTGCGGTCCCCCAGCTACCTGGCCGCGCTCGACCGGGTGCGGGCAGCCGCTCAGCGGCACGGCAAGGGCTGCGGGCTGCTGGTCCCGGACGGGGCCGCGGCGGCCGAGCGGCAGGAGGAGGGCTGGACCTTCGTTGCCGTCGGCTCCGACTCCACCCTGCTGGCGGCCGCCGTCGCGGCCGAGCTCGGGCGCGCCCGGTCGCAACACGACTCAGACAGGAGAGACCAGTCATGACAGGTACGAACACCGACATCGGCGTCGGACTGATCAGCGTCGGCTGGATGGGGAAGCTGCACACCCGGGCGTACCAGGCGATGCCGTCGGTCTATCCCGAATTGGGGTTGCGGCCGCGGCTGGTGCATGCCGCGGACACGGCGCCGGACCGGGCGGAGTACGCCCGTGACGTCCTCGGCTACGCCAAGACCAGCACCGACTACCGCGATGTTCTCGCCGACCCGGAGGTCGACGTGGTGTCGATCTGCGCGCCCACCGGCCTGCACCGGGAGATCGGTATCGCGGCCGCCGAGGCCGGCAAGCCGTTCTGGATCGAGAAGCCCGTCGGGCGGGACGCGAACGACGCGGCCGATGTCGCCGCCGCCGCGGGCAAGGCGGGCGTTGTCACGTCGATCGGCTACAACTACCGCCACGCGCCGGCCGTGGAGCGGGTCCGCGAGCTCGTCGCGAACGGTGACCTCGGCCGGATCACGAACGTCCGTGCCGTGTTCTTCTCCGGCTACGCCTCGGAGCCGAAGGGGGCGCTGTCGTGGCGGTTCGTCCGCGATCTCGCCGGCGCCGGAGCCCTCGGTGACCTGCTGAGCCACGTGGTCGATCTCGTGCAGTACGTCGTCGGGCCGATCAGCGAGGTGAGCGCGCTGACAAACACCGTCTACACGCAGCGGCCCATCCTGCCGATGGGCACCGGAACCCATTTCGCCGTCATCGAGGACGGGGAGTTGGGCACCGTGGAGAACGACGACTACGCGGCCACGCTGGTGCGCTTCGCGCCGTACTCCCCTGCCGCGGGCGCGGTCGGGACGCTGGAGGCGTCACGCATCATCGTCGGCCCGCAGTGCGGGCTCGGCTTCGAGATCTACGGCACGAACGGCTCGGCGACCTGGAACTTCGAGCAGACGAACGAGCTACGGGTCTGCATCGGTCGCGGTGGTCCGCACTACGGCTACACCACGGTGCTGGGCAATGCTCACCTGGGCGACTACGCGCATTTCCAGCCCGGCCCCGGTAACAGCATGGGGTACGACGACCTCAAGGTCATCGAGGCGAAGAAGTTCCTCGTCGCGGTCACCGGCGGCGAGCGCCGCAACTCCACCGTCGACGATGCGCACCACGTGGCCGAGGTGATCGCGGCCGCCGCGGCTTCCGCCGACAGCGGCACGTGGCAGCGGGTGCCGGCGGTTCCCGGCGCGACGTTCGGCGACCGGTAGGAGGGACCGCGTCATGGGTGTGAACCGTCCTGTCGTCGTGGCCCTCGGCTCGGTGGATCCGGCACTGGTCACCGGAGTCCTCGGCGCCGGCATCTCGTTCGTCGCCGAGCCGACCCAGGCCGACCTCGCCGTCGCCGCGGGCGCCATCGCGCGCGCCGATGCGGTGGTGGATGCCGACTTCCTCGATCGCGCCCCGGCGCTGCGTGTGCTGGCACGCACCGGCGTGGGCGTCGACCTGATCGACCTGGCCGCGGCCAGCGCCAGGGGGATCCCGGTCGTGATCACGCCCGGCAGCGGCACCCGGGCCGTCGCGGAGGGCGTCCTCGCGCTGGCGCTGCACCTCGTCAAGCGGCTGGGGCCGTTGACGGATCTCGTCCGGGAGGGCCGGTGGGCGCAACGGGACCGGCTGGTCGTCGGCGACCTGGACGGCGCGACGATCGGCATCATCGGGTACGGCCGGATCGGGCAGCGGGTGGGCGAGCTCGCGACGGCAGTCGGGATGCGCGTACTCGCGCACGACCCGTTCAGTCCGCCGCCTCCCGACGTCGCGTGCGCGGACCTAGACCAGCTCGCCGCCGGCAGCGACGTGCTGACGCTGCATGCGCCGCTGACGGAGGCAACCCATCACCTTGTCGACGACGAATTCCTGGCCCGCACCCGGCCCGGCGCGATTCTGGTCAACTGCGGCCGTGGTGGGCTGCTCGACCTGGATGCCGCCCTGGCCGCGTTGGAGTCCGGGCAGCTCGCCGGCGTCGGACTCGACGTCTTCGACCCGGAACCACCACAGCACCATCCGCTGTTCGACCACCCCGACGTGGTGCTCACCCCGCATGTGATGGGGCTGACCCGGCGCGGCACGGCCGCCACGTTCGCCGACGCCGCCCGCGGGATCGTCGACGTGCTCGCCGGTCGCCGGCCCGCGGCGGTGGCGAATCCTGACTGGGCCTTGACAGCCCCCTAACCACGAAAGGTCACTCATCATGCGCCTCGGACTCATCGGGCTGGGCAGGATCGGCGGCTTCCACGCCGGAACGTTGACCAACCTGCCCGCCGTCGACTCTCTGGTCGTCACCGACATCGTGCCGGCCGCGACGAAGCAGGTCGCGGAACGATTCGGCGCGGAGCCGGCCGACTCACCGGACGCGCTGCTCGCCGCGGGCGTCGACGGTGTGGTCATCGCAGGGTCGACGGACGCCCACCCGCAGCTCATCGTCTCGGCCGTCGACGCGGGGGTACCCGTGTTCTGCGAGAAGCCGGTCGCCCGGAGCGGCGCCGAAGGGGCGGCGGTGCTGCGACACGTGCAGGACTCCGGCGTACCGGTCCAGATCGGCTTCCAGCGCCGGTTCGACGCCGCGATGGCCGCCGTGCACGCCGCGGTCCGGAGCGGTGAGTTGGGGTGGCTGCACACGGTCCGGTCCACCACGCTCGATCCCGCTCCGCCACCGCAGGCGTACATCGCGGTCTCAGGCGGCATGTTCCGGGACTGCGGGGTGCATGACTTCGACATCCTGCGCTGGGTGACCGGCAGCGAGGTGGCCGAGGTCTACGCCACCGGCAGCAACCGCGGCGGGGAGTTCTTCGCCGAGTACGGCGACGTCGACACCTCCGCCACGATCCTCACCTTCGAGGACGGAACCCTCGGCGTGGTCTCGAACACCCGGTACAACGCCCGGGGGTACGACGTCCGGCTGGAGGTGCACGGGTCGAAGGACAGCATCGCCGCCGGGCTCGAGGACAAGCTGCCGCTGCGCTCTGTCGAGCCCGGTGTCACCTTCCCCGCCGGCGACCCCCATCGGTTCTTCATGGACCGCTTCCTGCCGGCGTTCCGCGCCGAGCTGGAAGCGTTCACCGAGGTCGTCGCCGGAACCCGCCCCTCCCCCTGCACCGTGGCCGACGCGTTGGAGGCCGACTGGATCGCCGACGCCTGCGCACTGTCTGTGCGGGAGCACCGTCCGGTGCGGATCGAGGAGGTACGCGGATGAGCACCAGCACGGACAAGATCGCCGGAGCCCCGATCTCCTGGGGTGTCTGCGAGGTGCCCGGCTGGGGTTACCAGCTGGCTTCCGAGCGGGTGCTCCGGGAGATGCGCGAGGTAGGCCTGACGGCGACGGAGCTCGGACCGGACGGATTCCTGCCGAGCGAGCCCGCCGCGATGGCAGGGGTCCTGTCGCGGCACGGGCTGCGGGCCGTCGGCGGGTTCACCCCCGCGCTGCTGCACGTGGCCGGGCACGACCCGGTTCCCGAGGTGGACCGCATCCTCACCCGCACGTGGGCACCATGATCGAGACCGGCGACGAGGTTCAGCGGGTCCTCGACGGCTCGTCGATCTCGCTGTGCCTGGATACCGGTCACCTGCTCATCGGTGGCACCGACCCGGCCGAGCTCGCGCGGCAGGCACCAGAGCGGATCGCGCATCTCCATCTGAAGGACGTGGACTCGGCGGTTGCGGCGACGGTGCGATCCGGCCGGCTCACGTACACCGAGGCCGTACGGCAGGGGATGTACCGGCCGCTCGGAACCGGAGACGTCGACGTCCCCGCCATCGTCAGGCACGTGCGGGCGCACGGCTACGACGGCTGGTACACCCTCGAGCAGGACACCATCCTCACGGGCGAGCCCGCGGGCGAGGGACCGGTCGCCGACGTGCGGTCCAGCGCGGAGTACCTCAGGACGATCCTCGAGGGTTCACGCTGATGGGAGAACCAATGCCCGACGAGGACCTTCTCGCCACCTGCTGGACGACGGCCGGTGATGCGGCCCCGCTGCGCGGTGACGAACGGAGCCCGATACCGCTGCCGGAACGGGTCGCGGCCGCGGCCGCGGCGGGATTTCGCGGGCTGGGGCTCAATCACGCGGACCTGGTCGCCGCCGAGCGTGAGCACGGGATCGGCGGGATTCGCTCCATGCTCGAGGACAACGGCATGGTCCACCTCGAGCTGGAGCTCCTGACCGACTGGTGGACCGAGGGACCGGTGCGACGAGACTCGGACAAGGTACGACGGGACCTGCTGTCCGCGGCCGAGGCGCTCGGCGCCAGGCACATCAAGGTCGGGCCGGACGTCACCGACGCGCCGTGGGACCACACCGAAGCACAGGAGGCGGGAACGAAGGTAGGCCTCGAGTTCCTCCCCTGGTCCAACATCAAGACAGTCCACGACGGGCTGCGCCTGGTGCAGGACGCGGGCCATGAGGCCGGGGGGCTGATCATCGACGTGTGGCACACGGAGCGCGCCCACACGCCGCCCGCCGCCCTCGCCGCGGTTCCGCTCGGCGCCATCATCGGCGTGGAGCTCAGTGACGCCGCCTCCGAGCCGGTCGGAACCCTCTTCGAGGACACCCGCGACCGGCGCCGCCTGTGCGGACACGGATCCTTCGACCTGCACGGTTTCGTCACGGCGCTGCGCTCCGCCGGTTGGACCGGGCCTTGGGGGGTGGAGATCCTCTCCGCGGACCTGCGGCAGCTCCCCGTACGCGAGGCAGCGGCCGAGGCCTACTCGACCGCTGCCTCGCTGCTCTGACTTCGGAGGCCCATGGGCACCACTGGCTGCACACGCACGGGGTGCTTGCCCGCCCCCTGGGGCGGCGGCCCGCCGCGGGTGTGAACTTCGGCCCGATCTTGCGATGTCATCATCGACAGATGACGCCCCCTTCACCGGAGACGTATCGGAGTCTCGCCGATGCCGCCTGGCGATGGGTGCTGGACCAGGTGCGCTGGCACGACGGACCGTGGATCCCTGAGTCGATGCCCACATCAGTGGCCATGTCCGTGATCCCGGACGTCCCGGATCATCGCGACGGCATGCACAGCGGGGTGGGCGGTCTGGCCCATGTACTGGCTGAGATCCGTCTCGCTCGGCCCTGGACCACTGAAGAGGAGAGCCTGGCGAGCGCGATCGCCGACCGGGTCCGCGGTGGAATCCCGGCCGAGACCGACTGCACCTACTTCGACGGGCTGGTCAGTGCCATCGGCGTACTCACCGCGCTCGAGGTTCCCGGGACACGGGCCGCCGTGGACCGGCTCGTCGCGCTGGCCACGCCCGACGGTTGGCCCCAGACAGTCGTCGGGCCGCCGCGCTTCCGGCCCGACACCCGCATCAACGACGTCACCCTCGGCACAGCCGGGGTCCTGCTGGGTGCACTGTGGGCCCGACGAACGGCGGTTGCGAAGGCCCGCGCGCTCGGCGAGCAGGCCGCCGACGTGCTCATGGCCGAGATGGAGCGCGTGCCGGCCGGTGCGAACTGGCGCTTCGTTCCGCAGCGCTTCCGCACCGACTCCGACACGCAGATGCCCAATCTCTCGCACGGCCTGGCGGGCATCGCAGCAACCCTTGCTCTCGCCGGCGCCGAGTTCGACCGCCCGGACCTGACCGCCGCCGCGGTCAGCGGCGCCGAACACCTCGTGACGCTCGGCGACACGCACGGTCAGGGTTTCGTCGTCCCCCACTACATCCCCAGCGACCGTTCCGACGAGGACGAGGTCACCTACACCTGGTGCCACGGCGCCGCCGGCACCTCGCTGCTCTTCCTCGCCGTCGATCGCGCCGGCGTCGAGGACATCGCGGGTGAGGCGCCGCTCGCGTGGCACCGCAGGTGCCTGCACAGCGTCCGCACCTCCGGCCTGCCCGCCCGCCTCCACCCCGGCTTCTGGGACAACGACGGACGCTGCTGCGGAACCGCCGGCGTCGGTGAGGTGTTCCTGGACTCCTGGCACCGGTCCGGCAACGACCACGACCTCGAGTTCGCACTCCACCTGGCCAACACCCTGGTCGAGCGCGCCGTCCTCGACGGCCCGCTCGCCTACTGGCGGTTCATCGAACACCGCGCGCCCGAGCCGCTACTGCCTCCGGGAGTCGGCTGGATGCAGGGCGCAGCCGGCATCGCGGCATACCTCTTCCACGTCAGCCGCGTCATGCACGACGGGCCGGCCGCCGCCGCGGTCCCACGCATGGACAGCTGGTGGGCGCTCGCACCCGCAAGCCACCCGAGCCATAGCGCTCCAACGCATGGGGCCGCATCCGACGCAGAGACTTGAGCGCGCGCACCTGTCGCGGCGTGAGAGTGCGTCCGGGGCGACCGCTACCGAACGCGCCGCTGACTCCTCTTCTCCGATCCATCCGAATTCGCTCGCGCGCGATGTCGATTCGGCGGTTCCGTCGTTCGACCCCTGCGTGAGAGGGTCCGAAGGGGACCCGGGACACCAGGGAGCAGACCGTGAAGTACATGGTGATCATGCGCGCGACCGACGAGGCCTACGCCGCCGTCCAGGACGTCGACTTCAACGAGATCCTCGAGTCCATGGGCCGGTACAACGACGAGATGATCTCGGCCGGCGTCCTGGTCGCGGCGGAGGGTCTGGACGACGCGTCACTGGGCGTCGTCGTCGACTACTCGTCCCAGCCTCCCGTCGTCACCGACGGGCCTTACGGTGAGACCCGTGAGTTGTTCGGCGGCTTCTGGATCCTCGACGTCGCCTCCAAGGAGGAGGCCGTCGAGTGGGCCAAGCGGGCACCGATGGCCGGTCCCGGCGTGAAGGCCGAGATCCGCCGCGTCGCCAGCATCGACGAGTTCCCGCAGGACAACGAGTGGATCCAGAAGGAACGAGCATGGCGGGAGGCCACCGGCCAGCTGTGAGCCGTCCGGGCGGCGGCCGTCAGGCAGTCGAGGCGGTGTGGCGGATCGAGTCCGCGCGCATCGTCGGCGCGCTCGCCCGGTTCACCGGCGACTTCGCCCTGGCCGAGGACCTGGCCCAGGAGGCGCTGGCCGAGGCGCTCGTGGCCTGGCCGCGGGACGGCGGGTGCCACGCTGCGCGCCCCGCGGACCCCGTTCAACGCGCCCGTCACGCCGCACCGGCGCTGGTAGCGCCGTACAACCTGATCATCTCCAACGTGCCCGCGCCGGCCAGGTAGAGCGGCATGTCCGGCCCGGGCACGTTGGAGATGATCAGGTTGTACGGCGATCTTCGACGGCAACGGGCTGAACATCACCGTGATGAGCTACCGGGGCATGCTGTACTTCGGGTTGGTCGCCTGCCGGGAGCTGATGCCGGGCCTCGACGACCTGGCCGAGTACCTGCGCGCCGAGCTGGAGGAGCTCCTTACCGTTGCCGCTGGCAACCACTAGTCGCGCGATTGCGTACGTCGACGTTGGCTTTGTCGGCGCAGGAGGACTGCCTGCTGCGGCAGCACTAGCCGGACGGGTCGTCGACGTGCGACGACGGACCAGTTCCGGCCGAGCCGCCGGCTGCCGGCCGCCCGCGGGGGCGCATCCGGCGGGTTTGACGGGGCAGCCGCCCTGCCTCGGCAAGGGCCCTGCGCAGCACGAACTCGATCTGGGCGTTTGTGCTGCGCAGCTCGTCGGTGGCCCACCTGGCCAGGGCGTCATGAACGGCGGGATCCAGCCGCAGCAATACGCCCTTGCGCTCGGTCACTGCGATTCCGTGTCTGCGGTCACTGGTACAGGGAGCCGGTGTTGACGACGGGCTGGGTAGCCTGCTCGCTGCACAGGACCACGAGCAGGTTGGACACCATCGCCGCCTTGCGCTCCTCATCCAGGTCGACGACGCTCTCTTCCTGGAGCCGCTCCAGGGCAAGCTGCACCATGCCGACCGCGCCCTCCACGATCCGCTGCCGGGCGCCGACCACGGCGTTGGCCTGCTGCTGCCGCAGCATGGCCTGGGCGATCTCCGGGGCGTACGACAGTCGGGTGAGGCGTGACTCGATGATCTGTACGCCGGCCGGCCTGACCCGGTCCGCGATCTCCGCCGACAGCTGCTGCGTGATCTCCTCTGCGTTGTCGCGCAGCGACAGCGCGCCGCTGCCTCGGCTGTCGTATGGGTA
>WNGA01010975.1_pt1 | contig 12624 bp, 10 predicted proteins | sample 5400061 | NCBI WGS metagenome assembly WNGA01 (sample SAMN13153366, study PRJNA577476) | soil metagenome | isolation source: 100 cm soil or saprolite under grassland replicate 2 | place: USA:California | collected 2016-06-15
TCCTGCGCCTGGGCCTGCTCTGCAACTCGGCGGTCGCTGAAGAAGGCACGCTCGTGGGAGGCAACCCGCTCGACCGTGCGCTCTGGGAAACGCCCGATGCCGACCGGGCCGCCGTTACGCCCTTCAACCGCCTCGACGAGGCGCCCTTCGACTACCAGCGTCGTCTCATGTCCGTGCTGGTGCAAGACAGAGAGGGGCGGCGGCGCGTCATCACGAAGGGAGCACCGGAGGCCGTGCTTGCGCGCTGCCGCAATGTCCCGGCAGCCGCCCAGACCGTCCTGAACAGCGAGTTCGGCGCGGGCAGCCGAATCATCGCGGTGGCGACACGTGACGGCGCCGGTCTGTCGACAATCACTCCCGCTGATGAGCGAGACCTCAGCCTGGCAGGCTTTCTGACGTTCACGGATCCAGTGAAGCCGGACGCCAGTGACGCGATCCTCCGACTGGCGAAGCTCGGGATTGCGGTCAAGATCGTGACCGGGGACAACGACCTGGTGACCGGGAAGTTGTGCCGGGACCTGAAGATACCGGTAAAGGGCGTGTTGACGGGAGCGGACCTGGAGGCTATGAGCGATGACCGCCTCGCGGGAGCGATACCTGAGACGACGATCTTCGCCCGTGTCACGCCGGAGCAGAAGTCGAGGATTATTCGTCTTCAGCGAAGAGGTGGCGCAGATGTCGGCTTCCTCGGCGACGGGGTGAACGACGCAGTGGCGCTTCATGATGCAGACGTCGGGATCTCGGTCGACTCCGCAACCGACGTAGCCAAGGACGCGGCAGACATCGTGCTCCTCGAAAAGGACCTGGACATCCTGGCTGACGGTGTGGTCGAGGGAAGGCGCATCTTCTCAAACACCATCAAGTATGTGCTGATGGGGACCTCCTCTAACTTCGGGAACATGTTCAGCGCCGCCGGCGGCTCCCTCGTGCTGGCGTTTCTGCCGATGCTGCCCACTCAGATTCTGCTAAACAACTTCCTGTATGACGTGAGCGAGATGACCATTCCCACGCCCGCCCACTGGGACACTTCGTTCATTCGCCGGTTCATGATGTTCTTTGGACCGATCAGCTCGATGTATGACTTCATGACGTTCGGCGTGATGATCTGGGTCTTCGACGCCGGCGAGACGCTATTCCACACCGGCTGGTTCGTGGAATCCCTGGCCACCCAGACGCTGGTGATCTTCATCATCCGCACCCAGCGCGTACCGTTCTTCCGCAGCCGGCCCAGCCCTCCGCTGCTTGCGACGACGCTCCTGTGCGTCGCTGCTGGCGTCATCATCCCGTTCTCGCCCCTGGCGGATACACTGGGTTTCGACTCCCTGCCGGCCGACTTCTTCGCCATCCTCGCGGCGATGGTGGCCACGTACCTGGGCTTGGTCGAGCTGGGCAAGTACTGGTTCTTCCGCCGCCAGCACCCGCGCGAGCCGCTAGCTCGCCGGAGGCACCCGCAGGAGAGACGGATACACCGAAGGGCCGCCCGATGGAGCGGGCTCAGCCTTGCCTCAGCGGCGCGGAGCGCCGCGACATCAAGGCGACGGGAGCCGGGAGATAGCCATGGCGACGTCTTCGCGTCCTTTAATGATGCACATGGGTGAGGCCCCTCGCCGGCTAGGCCGCCTATACCAAACATCGCGATAGGGCGAGCGCAACGCGCGCCTGCGGAAAAAAGCCCTGCCGAAAGTCCCGCTGGAAAGGCGCCAGATGGCACGTTCTCCGTGCCTTGACTCATCGGTACGCTGATACCGAAGAGAGGCTGGCATGTCGTGGGAACCGAAATCGGCGCGCGAGACCTCTTGTCAGGAGGTTTTGTCATGACGATCGAAAGAGAGCTGGAGACCAAAGTCAGAGTCGACGGTGACACGATATCCAGTGCGCTTGGCGAGATGCCGTATGGGCTCTATATCGTCGGTTCTAAGTCGGACGGTGATGTTAACGGCATGATGGCCGACTGGGTCATGCAGGTAGCTTTTCATCCGCGGCTGGTCGCAGTGTCATTCGAGAACGATGCCCACACGCTGGCCAACATCACTGAGTCGGGTGTGTTTAGTGTGAGCCTGCTCTCGGCCGATGAAACCCAGCTAGCAGCAAAGTTTGCTCAGCCCTACTACGGGTCCAAGGTCACGGGTCGCGGGAGCCCCGCACGAGACGAGGTCCATCACAAGCTCGACGGCGTCCGCTACGAGTCCGGCGCGTCGACGGGCTGCCCGGTCCTGACGGACGCGCTCGCCTGGCTGGAATGCCGCGTCCGCATGACGGTTCCGCTAGGTGATCACACACTTGTGGTCGGTCGCGTCGTCGCAGGCGGCGTGCTCCGCGACGCCGAGCCTCTGACGAGCACGATCACGGGCTGGCCATACAGCGGGTGAGGAATTTTGAGGAAAGGAGGGGAATGATGGCCAATCGAGATACCCAGGACCTGGATGCGCAAATCATGACAGACCCATACGTAAGAGGGAGGATCAGGGCCCTAACTCTCGACCTCGTGAACGACGATTGGTGGATGGCGCTCCAGGACCTCGAGCACCTCCATCGAGCGTTAAAGGCGGGACCAAGCGATGTCGCTGAGCCCACAGGCTATACCCCACCGGAGGTGGCCGGCGCGTCGATCTACTATGAAGATGGCGGAACGACGGTGGAGGAGTTTTGCCTTGGGCCCGATGAGCGGGGCAAATGCCCACGAGCCGAGGAAGGCCGGCCTGTCCACTGCGCCGGTAAACGACTCGCGACGCGTGGCTGGGACTTCGGGATCGCCGCAGACGCCGAACTCTGTCCACTGGCGGCTCTCGGTTTGGTTAAGCGACCTCAGGAGGCATTCTCCGAAAAAGCCGGCCAACCAGAGTTGGAAATCAGTACGCCGGGTCGAACGAAGGAGGCTGCACATGTTTGAACGCGTGCTGGTGACTTTGGATGGGTCGCGCTTGTCCGAAGCGGTTCTGCCGGAGGCGGCCCGGCTCCTTCGCGGGACCGAGGCCGAAGTCCACCTGTTGACGGTGGCGGAGGAGCCGCACGCGACTACGGTTCGCCCGCAGGACGAGCCCCTGACGGTAGGTGTGCCGGCGCCTGGGGCCGTCGTGAAGGTGAAAGCAGCGCCCACGGCGGAGACCAAGGCGCAGGCGATCGGTCGGATTACAGACGAGCTGCGCGACTTTCTGATCGCAGAGGCTGTGCCGTTTGATAGGGTCGGCATCCGCTATCACACGGCGGTGCGCTTCGGTGAGCCGGGAGAGCAGATAGTCCGGTATGCCCAGAAGGAGAAGGTAGACCTGATTATGATGGCGACGCACGGCCACACAGGGCTCCTCCGGCCGGTCTTCGGCAGTGTCGCCTCGCGCATTGTAGCGAGCGGCGTCTGCCCGGTCATGCTGGTGCGCCCGGATGGACTGAGGCCCGACTGAAGAGACCCTAGGGCCGCCCGCCGCACGTTGGAGGTTCAAATGATAAGGAAGATCCTGGTGCCGCTGGACGGCTCGCCGGCGGCAGAGGCAGTCCTGCCCCTGGTTACCCGCCTGGCCCAAGCCGAAAAGGCGGAGGTGGAGTTAATCACCGTCCTCACCCCCGTCGCCATCTGGGACGCGGCGGCGTCCATGATCAAATGGGACGCTGAGGAGGCGGCCGCCGGAGAGTACATCGCCGGCAAGGCAAGAGATCTGGAAGCGCACGGGATCAGGACACACTCCACCGTCGCCTTTGGGCAGGCGGCATACGCGGTTTTCGATGCGGCGAAGAACAAGAAGGCCGATTTCATCGCCATGACCACTCACGGCCGATCCGGGGTCACGCGGTTTGTTCTGGGAAGCGTCGCCGATAAGCTCCTGCACACCGCAGCTCCTCTCCTTGTCGTTCGTCCAGGCGATGACGCGAGCGGTCAACATCTGGTCACCGCCGAAATCCGGAAGATACTCGTCCCGTTGGACGGGTCAGAGCTATCGCTCGCGGCAATCCCGCTTGCGGAAGAGATGGCAGGGGTGTTCAACGCTTCTCTTGTGTTCTGCAACGTGGCATCGACCGATTGGATTGCCTTTTCGAACACGGGAACGCTGACGCTGTACCAGGACGTGCTCGACGATATGAAAGCGGCGGCGAAGACGAACATCGACAAGATCGCCGGCGAATCGAAGGGGCGAGGCTTCGACGTCGATTCGGTCGTCGGGCTAGGCAGCCCAGCCGATGAGATACAGCGAATCGCAGCCGAGCAAGAGTCCGGCCTGATCGTGATGAGCACGCACGGCCGTTCGGGGCCCGGCCGCTGGGTGATGGGCAGCGTCGCAGATGCAGTGGTCCGGCGCTCACACCTTCCCTGCATACTCGTGCGCCCCCAGCAAGTGAAGCATCCGCTAGATGATCAGAGCGACCGGCCGGCTCAGGATCGGGCAGCCGTCCGTCTCAACTAGAACGAGAACTGGCGCCTCACCTGCGTGACAGCACGAAGTCGAGGGTAGCCGCCGCCCACGGTTGAACGTGTGGCGCGGACCGTACACACTCTAGCCGGCCGATGTCCAAGAAGGTCAGCAGCGTCGTAAGTCAAATGAGCCAGCGGAAGAAGAACCATCTCCATCTCGACGAGTTCGAAAGGGACGTTCTGCTCATCGACGGATCAACCGTCCACCTGCGTCCCATCCGTCCCTCTGATGGCGAGGCGCTGCGGCAGTTCTTCCAGCGCCTGAGCCCCCGCAGCCGCTATCTTCGCTTCCACCACCCCCAGCCGCACCTGAGTGACGAGGATATCCGGCGCTTCACCGAGGTTGACTACGACAGGGTCTTCGGCATCGTAGCGACGCTGGGCGAGCCACCGGAGGAACGGCTCATTGGAGTCGGTCACTACGCGACCATCGACACCGATCGTGCCGAAGCAGCCCTGGCCGTTGAGGACAGCCACCAGGGCCGCGGCATCGGCACGCAGATCGTGGAGACGCTTGCCCGTGCCGCGCGACAAAACGGTATCACAGCTTTCGAGGCAGATGTCCTGGCTGAAAACCAGCAGATGATAGAGGTCTTCCGCGATGTCGGCTTTCCGGTCCATTCCGGCCTCAAGTACGGGACGCTGCACGTCGAATTCCCCACTGAGGAAACAGAGGACGAGCAGATTCGTGCGGCCGAGCGCGAGGCAACCGCGGCCGCGGCGTCGCTCAGGGTGTTCTTCGAGCCCAGCACGGTCGCCGTCATCGGAGCGTCTCGTGAGCCGGGTACCGTCGGCTCGGAACTCTTCCACAACGTCCTTCTCGCCGGCTTCACGGGCGCCGTCTATCCCGTGAACAAGAACGCCCGGTCCATCGGCGGTGTCCGCGCGTACGCTTCCGTGCTCGACATCGCGGATGAGATCGACCTGGCGATCATCGCTGTCCCTGGTGAGCACGTCGTCGCGGTCGCCGACGAATGTGCGCGAAAGGGCGTCAAAGGAATCGTTGTCATATCGGCCGGCTTCCGGGAGACGGGCGCCGAGGGCGCGGCGCGAGAAACCGACCTCCTGAATAAGGTGCGCGGCTACGGGATTCGGATGGTGGGCCCGAACTGTATGGGCGTTCTCAATGCTGATCCCGCAATCTCGTTCAACGGGACCTTTTCCCGCGTCTTCCCGCCGTTCGGCAATGTTGGCCTCTTGTCGCAAAGCGGGGCGCTGGGTCTCGCGCTCCTCGACTACGCCCGAGACCTGGGCATCGGCCTATCGACATTCATCTCCGTCGGCAACAAGGCTGATGTCTCGGGGAATGATCTCATCCAGTATTGGGAACGCGACGCCTCGACCGACGTCATCCTCCTCTACCTGGAATCCTTCGGGAACCCCCGTAAATTCGCCCGGCTGGCCCGCCGCATCTCAGCCAGGAAGCCAATCGTCGCTGTTAAGAGCGGCAGGACATCGGCGGGCTCACGCGCCGCCCTCTCGCACACCGGCGCTCTGGCGAGCGTTGACGTGGCGGTCGACGCGCTGTTTCGACAGTCGGGCGTCATCCGCACGGACACACTCGAGGAGTTGTTCGATGTGGCGTCCCTGCTGGCGCACCAACCGCTGCCGAACGGACGGCGCGTGGCGATACTAACGAACGCCGGCGGCCCGGGGATTCTCGCCGCAGACGCCTGTGAGTCCCACGGGCTCGTCGTAACGGAGCTGACAGAGGAGACGCAAGCGAAGCTCCGGCACCACCTGCCGCCGGCAGCAGGCGTCCGCAATCCCGTCGACATGATCGCGTCCGCGACCGGCGTTCAGTACGGCCAGTGCCTCGAGGCCCTCCTCGCTGACGAGAGTGTGGACGCCGTGATCGTGATATTCATTCCTCCCCTGGCGACTCAGGCCGACGAGGTGGCATCCGCGATTCGGAACGTGGCCCAGAGGTTCGACCGGCGCAAGACTATCCTCACCTGCTTCATGAGCGCGCGTGGCGCCCCGCCCGAGCTAACCTACGGCTCAGGCTCTGCGCTGCCCTCCTACGCCTTCCCGGAAGCTGCGGCCGGTGCGCTGGCGCGGGCGGCGGATCACGCAGCGTGGCGCAAGCGACCCCGAGGCGCCATCCCGAAGTTCACGACTGATTCCGAGTCGGCACAGCGGGCCATCTCGGCAGCGCTCGAGCGATCCGGCGGGAAGGAGGTATGGCTCGGCCCAGCCGAATGGCATCAGGTGCTCGCGGCCCATGGGATACCATGTGCCCCCCTGTCGTTCGCGCGCTCCGCTGCGTCTGCGAGGGTGGCTGCCCGCGAGCTCGGGTTCCCGGTTGCCGTTAAGCTCGCCTCGGGAACGATTACGCATAAGTCGGACATCGGGGGCGTGGTGCTCGGTGTGACGTCGGGCCGTGCCGTCGACAATGCCGTCCAAAAGATACGCGACGGCGTGCGCGCGTTGGGCAGGCTCAACGAGATGGAAGGGGTTGTTGTGCAGAAGATGGTCCCGGGTGGCGTTGAGGCTCTCGTCGGCGTCACCCAGGACCCCAGCTTCGGGCCACTGATGATGTTTGGACTCGGTGGCACGATGATTGAGCTAATGAAGGATGTGCAGGTGCGAATTCAGCCTCTGTCTGACGTCGACGCGCGGGAGATGGTCCGCGCAATCAAAGGATATCCATTATTGGAGGGATGGCGAGGCGCGCCACCGGCGGACGTGGCAGCGGCGGAAGAATTGCTGCTGCGCGTCTCGCAGATGGTGGAGGAGCTGCCTGAAATAGCCGAGATGGACCTGAATCCGGTAAAGTTGCTGCCGCCGGGCGAAGGCGCAGTCGTGGTCGACTGTCGAATCTTGGTCAAAGCGACAATCGCAAAGTGAGTCTCAGACTTCATCGCCCTTCGTGACCTGACCGGCGACAAACGTCTTCGAGCCGATTCCAGGGTACCGCGAACGATCAAACGCCAACCAGATCGCGACGCCGGAACAACGCGAGCGACGCGAGCGAACCAGCTAGACCGATCGCAACCATGACTGCCGCCGGGAGCGCACGGAATGACTGGCCCGGCACGAGCCCGACCTGGTGGAATGGTGACATACCGAGCATCCATGACGGCAAGCCGAGCAGCGAGCCAATCAGCTCCCAGATGAACGCGACGCCGACAACCGCATAGGCGATCCCGACCCCCGCCCGCGGGACCAGCGTGAGCATGAGCGCGCCGATGCCGAGGAACAGCATGCTCGCGGGGAGACAGTTGAGGCCGGCCTCGATGAGGCTGTGAAACTTTACTCCCGCACCAACGATGAGGACGCCCACCGACGCGCCCAGGCCAGCCGCGATCGCTATCGCTGTGGCGCCCGCCACCGCAAGCGCGAGACGCTGGGATAGCCACTGGACGCGACCGGAGGGCAGCGCAAACAACGTTTCGAGCCGGCCCTCCGCCTCATCCTCTCGAATTGAGGCGAGCTGGCTACAGCCGAAGAACGAGATGGCGAGAACGAAGAAAAGAAAGACGAGCCCGATGTACCCCGACGGGGTGGTGAAGTCGACCCCGCCCAGCTTCTCCAGCTGGTCCTTCAGGCTTTGTGGCAGCTTCGCGTCTGCCACGCTCTTCGAGACCGTGCCGAGCACCGCGCCGAAAGCGGCGACACCCGCCGCCCAGATTGCAAGGCTCGTCGACTGTAAGCGCAACGCAAGCAGCGCGGGCGAGCGCAGAGAGCTGTTCCCTGGCCGAGCAACGACTTCGCGCGGCGCCAAAATGGAGGCGCCGATGTCCCGCTGCCGTTCAAATGCGAGCGCCATGGTCAGCAGGACGACAGCCGACAGTGCGGGGAGCGCCAGCACCCACGGCTGTGGGCCCGCGAAGGCGCGCGTCTCTTCGCACCAACCGAGCGGGTTGGCCCAATGCAGCGCCTGCACATCCATCGTGTCCGCTACCACACGCAGCACAAGGTCCACGGCGAGCACGGCGCCGGCAAGCTCCAGCGCTTCGCGGCCGGTGGAGACAAACTGGCTCGCCACCGCACCGATGCCGGTGTAAACGGCAGCGACGGCTACTACGGCAAGCGCCATGTACACCGATCCGAGCGCCGGCAGGCCGCCGATGACGAGACCGAGCCAGAGCGCCAGCCAGAGAACGGCCAGGGTCGCTCCGATGGCGGCTGTCCGCGCGACAAATAGTCCCGCCCGTGTTAACGCGCCCGCGGCCACGATCTCCGCGCGCCCGGACTCTTCTTCTCCGCGGAGGGCCCGCGTGGCAGCCATCGCGCCGAAAAACGCAGCCGCGATCGCCAGCAGCCCGCCGACGCGCCAGGCCGTGTACCCGCCGACGGTCTCTAGACCATACGGCGTGCCGTAGAAGAGGCGGATCGCCTTGTTGTCACCAAATGTCTGCGCGAACTGAATCCGGTCGGCAACGTCTGGGTACGTGCGCCCATAGCCGTACACATTGGCGATCGCGTAGATCGCGAAGATCGCAGCGAAACTGAGCGTGCGGACGCGAGCGTCGGCGGCGGTGCGGAAGGCGAGCGCGCTAAGAGCCTTCACGCTCGCCTCCGTAGTAATGCAGGAAGATTTCCTCCAGCGACGGCTCCCGAGAGCGCAGCGAGACGACGCCCTTCCCGGCCACCGCTTCAAGTAGTCCGTCCACGGTACTCGTCACCGTGCAGCGGAGCACGTTCTTCCCGGCGCGCGCCACCCCTACGCCGTTCAATGGCGGCAGCTCCGGCGCCTCTCCCTCGAAAGTGATCACGATTGTTTGCGCGCTCAGGTGTCGCAATGCAGCCAACGTCCCTTCGTCGACGAGGCGGCCTTCTCGCAGAATGCCGACACGGTCGCACAGCGCCTCCACCTCGCTCAGGATGTGCGAGGAGAGGAAGACCGTCTGCCCGCGCCTCTTCGCCTCGAGCATGCACTCGCGGAAGACGACCTCCATAAGCGGATCGAGGCCAGCGGTCGGCTCATCGAGAATCAGAAGGTCGGCGCGCGTGGCGAGAGAGGCGACCAGTTGCACCTTCTGGCGGTTGCCTTTCGAGAGCGCACGCACCTTTTTCGTCTGGTCTAGCTCGAAGCGCTGCAAAAGAAGCTTGCGGTACTCCACGTCGACGGAGCCGTGCATGCGGCCGAGGAAATCGAGAGTCTCTTCGCCGCTCAGTTGCGGCCACAGCGACGGTTCGCCCGAGACGTAGGCGGCGCGCCGGTGCGCCTCTACGGGGTTGCGCCAGGCATCGATGCCGAAAATCGTGGCGCTGCCTTCGGTCGGCCTGTGCAGGCCGAGGACCATGCGGATGGTCGTCGTCTTGCCTGCGCCGTTGGGGCCAAGGAAGCCGTACACCTCGCCCGCCCGAAGCTGCAGATCGAGGTGGTCCACAGCGAGCGTCGAACCATAGCGTTTGGTGAGCCCCGTCGCGCGGATCGGATAGGTTTCGGGCCGTGCCTCGTTCACGAAGCTAGCTTAGCGCTACGAGCTCCTATCTGTTCATCTCCGCGCCTAAACTGATGGTCTCGCCGGTCCCTCTACCATTGGACAAACATCGGCTTGTACGTCCCGTAAGCACTTACACTTTGCGCCGGGCGCGATCCGCTTCATCCTCGACCTTTCCGACGCTGGCGCCGGACGTGCGAACGTGCTATCGCTGTCCGATCACGAGATCCAGCTGGCGAATGTGCTCGGCGTCGGCGATCAAGTCGATTTCGACGATCTTCCCGCGAACGATCGTGAAGCGCATTGTAGCTCGCGGGCGGCCGTCGGAAGCCCACACCAGCCCCGGCGCGCCATTCACGAGCGCCGGCTGTGCGGCACGCGCGCGCCCCGAGAAAGTCTGGGCGACTGCGGCAGCACCGCGGACCTCCGGCGCCAACGGCGGCGCGTCGCCGGCCAGTCCCGCCGCGCTCAGTTGTACAGCCACGCTATCGGCGCGGAGCATGACGTCCGGGTCCAGTACCGCCAGGAGCGCCGCGAAGTTCCCTCCTCGCGCTGCGGCAAGGAATGCGTCGACGATTTCTTGCTGGCCGCCGCGATCGGTGTCGGGAACTGCGGCTCCACGCACGCGGCGCCGCGCGCGGCTGGCAAGTTGCCGCGCCGCCGCCGGTGAACGTCCGATGATCCGAGCGATCTCGTCGAAGGGCAGGTCGAACATATCGTGCAGCACAAATGCAACCCGCTCGGCAGGCGCCAGCTTATCGAGAACAACGAGCAGGGCGAGACCGACCGAATCGGCCAGGATCGCTTCTTGTTCGGGGTCAAGCGCCTCGGCACCGGTCGCGTTGGGCTCCAGCCCATGTGCGGCCAACGGCTCCTCCCGCCGCGATTTGCGCGAGCGCAGCATATCAAGGCAGACGCGCGCGACGACCGTGGTCAGCCACCCCCTCAGGTTATCGACTCCGCTTGTGTCGGAGCGGTTGAGCCGCAGCCAGGCCTCCTGAACTGCGTCGTCCGCCTCGTGCAGAGAGCCGAGCATCCGGTAGGCCACTGCCGTAAGGTGGCTCCGGTTGGCCTCGAACCGCTCTGCCAGGGCCTCGTGTCGCTCCATCGGTCACATCCCCTCGTCGCCTTCCGTCATCATAATGACGAAGCGAGATTGAGTAAGTGTGACAAGAAGCAGGTTGCAGGATGCCGGGGAGCCGGCTGGTGAGGTTGGATGGTTGTGAGGTATGGGAGACTGTTCACGTTACACTCCGGCGGCGGTCCCGTGCCGGAGAGGGAGGCCGCCTCCAGGATGTCAGCCTGCGGGGCTCGTCGGGGTGCGGGAGACCGGCCTGATGTGGGCGAACATGCTGCGGGCGTTCCAGGTTGGGAAGGCTCTTACGAGCGACGAGGGGCCGTCGAGTTGGATGCGGCCCTCGCGGGTGGCTTGGGCCCACGTGAGGTGGCCGGCGTGCCATTTGACGAAGGCTTCGGCTTCCGCCGTGATGTAGAGGTCCTCGTCGAGGCCGGGGTACGTCTTGCAGATCTCGGTGTCTCCGAGCTCGATGAGTAGCCAATAGCGCTCACGGCGCGGGCGGCCGCTGAAGTCGAAGCGGATGACGACGCGTCGATCCGGGAGCCGGTCTCGGCGGAGCGCGTTGCACATCGACCACAGGGCCACAAAGGGGTCGAGGTTCTCGGGGGCGATCTCGAGCCAACGCGCACCCCACTCGCCGAGCGACTGGCAGACCGTGAAGAGTTCGTGGCCGGCGGACGTGAGCTCGTAGTGGTGCCCGCGCCCGTCGGGCTTGGGTGCCGACTTGACGACACCGAGCCGTTCGAGCTGCATGAGCCGCTGTGAGAGCAGGGTACGGGAGAGTCCGGGCGCGCCCTCCAGGATCTCAGTGAAGCTTCCGCAGCCAAGGTACAGGTTGCGGATGATCAGCGGTGTCCAGCGCTCGGCGAAGATCTCGGCGCCACGGGCGATGGGGCAGTACTGGCCATACGTCCTCACGACGCCAGTATTGCGCACCCCGCCTTTGGTTGTGAAGTCCAGATTCTTGACTTCACAGCCGCGGTCTGCCGTGGTCCAATGTGCCCGTCGAGAGAGGAGGACCCGATGACGACACCGACGACCGCGGAACGCGGCCACGGGAGCAAGGAGCCAACCGTCGTGGAGATCGACGGGTTCCGAGGCCGGCTGATCAGTGCCGACCACGCCGACTACGACATCGCCCGCGCAGTGTGGAACGGTGCCATCGACCGGCGCCCGCGCCTGATCGCCCGATGCATCGGGACCGCTGACGTGGTCTCGGCCGTGCGTTTCGCCCGCGAGCACGATCTAGAGATCGCCATACGGGGCGGAGGCCACAACGTGGCGGGCACAGCCGATTGCGACGACGGGATCGTCATCGACCTCTCGGCGATGCGGGGCGTGCGAGTCGATCCCGCCGACCGCAGGGCCTGGGTGCAGGGTGGTGCGCTGTGGGGTGACGTCGACCACGAGACGCAGGCGCACGGTCTGGCCACCACCGGCGGAATCGTGAGCCACACCGGAGTCGCCGGGCTGACCCTCGGCGGTGGCGTCGGCTGGCTGATGCGCAAGCACGGCCTCACGGTCGACAACCTCCTCGCCGTCGACGTCGTAACGGCCGACGGCGAGCTGCTGCGGGCGTCCGAGGACGAGCACCCCGACCTGTTCTAGGCGTTGCGAGGCGGCGGCGGCAACTTCGGCGTGGTCACCTCGTTCGAGTTCCGCCTCCACTCCGTCGGGCCCACCGTCCTGGCCGGGCCCATCCTCTGGGACGCGACCGACGCCGGGGAGGTCCTCCGCTTCTACCGCGACTT
>WNGA01029421.1_pt1 | contig 12624 bp, 14 predicted proteins | sample 5400061 | NCBI WGS metagenome assembly WNGA01 (sample SAMN13153366, study PRJNA577476) | soil metagenome | isolation source: 100 cm soil or saprolite under grassland replicate 2 | place: USA:California | collected 2016-06-15
TCGCGCTGGAAGACCAAGAGGCGATCTTCGAAGAATTTCGCCAGGTGGGAACCAATTATGCGCAGAAGCGCGAAGGCACGGGACTAGGATTAACACTCACCAGGAAGTTTGTCGAATTGCACGGCGGCAAGATCTGGGTCGAAAGCGAGATAGGAAAAGGCAGCAAGTTCACTTTCACGCTGCCAGTGAATTAAGAGTATACTCGCGCAAAGACGCTTGACGGAAAACGAGATCGGCAGAGTAATTGTTGACGCTGCCATCGCTGTGCATCGGGCGTTGGGATCGGGTTTGCTTGAGACTGTTTATGAGGTTGTCTTAGCGTATGAGTTAGAACAACGTGGTTTTAGAGTGGAGCGCCAGGTGCCGGTTTCGATCCGCTACAAAGAAATGAAGTTCGATGAGGCGTTCCGGGCCGACATCGTGGTCGAAGACAAAGTCGTAGTGGAGCTGAAATCAGTTGAACAGGTCAGCCAGGCACATAAGAAATAATTACAGACATATCTGCGGCTGACCGGGTGCAAGCTTGGGTTTTTGCTGAACTTCGGCGAGGCGTTAATGAAACGAGGCATAACCCGTGCCGTGAATGGGCTCGACGATGACGACACTTTTCGACTTGGAGTGTTAGCGGCAGACAAATCGGGATTCGAAAAAATGATTATCGCGCGCAAAGGCGCAAAGACACCAAGTTAAGAAAGGAAAATTTCCAACAAAAGGTTTTGTTTGTATAACTTTGCGCCTTGGCGTCTTGGCGCGAGGAATATTTCCGAACATCTTATTCCTATGGCTAATGAACTGATTTTAATCATCGAAGACAACGAGAAGAACCGCAAGCTCGCCCGCGATGTGCTCCAAGTTAAGGGCTACCAGACCATTGAGAGCGAGACAGCCGAGGAAGGACTTAAGCTCGCCGTGGAAAAATCTCCCGCGCTCATCCTTATGGACATACTGCTTCCCGGAATGGATGGCATCACGGCACTGAAACAACTTCGGGCTGACCCGACAACAAAAAATATCCGTGTTATCGCGATTACAGCGTCCGCCATGACCAACAACCGGCAGACCATGTTGGCCGAAGGTTTCGACGGCTACCAGACCAAGCCGATCAGCTTGAAAGATTTCTTCGGGGAAGTAGAAAGAGTACTCGGGCTTGCTGGAAAACGGTAAGGAGCGAGTAGTAAGGAGTAAGGCGATCGGAGAAGGTCCTCGCGCAAAGACGCAAAGGCGCAAAGTGACGATTAGAACGATCGGACCGTGGACGGGGTGATGGCAGGGATCAAACCCCCTACGACTTACGCCTGACCCCTTACTGGATTGCAACGTGAACACTCCCGCCAAAATTCTAGTCGTCGACGACACACCCAAAAATGTCAAGCTGCTGGCCGATTTGTTGACGGTCAAAGGCTATAGCGTCGTTACCGCGGAATCTGGGCGACAAGCCTTGGCGCAGCTAGAGGCCGAGCGGCCGGATCTTGTTCTTTTAGACGTCGTCATGCCGGAGATGAGCGGTTACGAAGTCTGCCGTACGATTCGCGAGAACCCGGCGATGCAAATTCTCCCAGTCGTGATGGTGACGGCGTTAGATCCAGCGGAAGAGCGAATCAAAGGTCTCGACGCCGGCGCCGATGATTTTCTCATCAAGCCGATCAATCGCGCGGAGCTTCTCGCGCGAGTGAAATCACTGCTGCGGATCAAGGAGCTCCACGATACCATTCAAGCCCAGGCCTCTGAGCTTTCCGATTGGAACAAGAGTTTGGAGCTTCGTGTTCAGGAGCAAGTCCAGCAGCTGGAACGATTGGGACGGCTGAAACGATTTTTTTCACCACAGCTCGCCGAATTGATTGTCAGCGGCGAGGCCGATGATCCCCTCAAAACCCACCGACGCGAGCTGACCGTGGTTTATCTCGACCTGCGCGGCTTCACTGCTTTCGCCGAAAGCGCCGAGCCCGAAGAGGTCATGGAAATCTTGCACGAGTATCATGCGGCGATGGGAAAATTGATTCTGGAATACGAGGGAACTCTAGAGCACTTTGCCGGGGACGGCATGATGATTTTCTTCAACGACCCAGCGCCCGTCGAGAATGCCGCGGAGCGAGCCGTGCGTATGGCAGTGGTCATGCGCGAGCGGGTGAAAGAACTCAGGGTCAAGTGGCGCAAGCTCGGACACGATCTCGACTTTGGCGTCGGCATCGCCCAGGGCTATGCGACGATCGGCGCCATCGGTTTCGAGGGCCGCTGGGAATACGGCGCGATCGGCAGCGTCCCAAACCTCGCGGCGCGTCTCTGCGGCGAGGCCAGGCCCGGAGATATTTTGGTTTCTCAGCGCCTGCTGGGCGGCGTCGAAGAGTTGGTCGACGCCGAATTTATGGGGGAGTTAGCGCTCAAGGGGTTTCACCGCCCAGTCGCTTCCTACAATATCCTGGGACTGAAAGTGTAGTAGCAAATCCGAAGCACGAAATCCGAAATTCGAAACAAATCCGGAAAGCCAAATCCGAAATTCGAAGCACCAAATCCGAAACAAACGGGCAACCAAACAAATCTCAAAGTTGAGAAAATTCAAAACCCTCAATCCGAATCGCATTAGTTTGAAATTTTGAGATAGTCATTTGAATTTGTTTCGGATTTCGATATTCGGATTTCGGATTTACGACCGTGTTTCTGAGTGACAAAAATATTTCCACAGTTCGACAAAAAGGAGAGCAGGGAATGAGAATGTTGGTGTTTACGCTGCTCGTCGCACTCAGCTCGGTGTCATCAGGTTGGGCGCAGACCGTAAAGAGCATGTCGACTGCCGAGCTGGCGGCTTACAACAAGCCCGACCGCGAGAAGGTTCTCTACGAGGGTGCGAAAAAAGAAGGCAAGTTGATGTGGTACACCTCGCTCACGGGCGGGCCGAATACCGATGCGCCCAAGGTGTTCGAGGCCAAGTATCCCGGCGTTGCGATGGAGGTCTATCGCGGTGACAGTGACGCGCTGATCTCGAGGATCACCCAAGAAGCGCAGGCGAAGCGCTACATCGTCGATACCATCGAGACGACTTTTCCAATCCTGAAGGTGCTGCAAGAGCTGAAATTGCTCGCGCCCTATTTTTCGCCGCACCTGGCGCAGTATCCCGACGACGTCAAAGAAAAGTCCAGTCAAGGTTTGGTCCATTGGGCGACCGATCGCGAGTCTTATATTGGCTTGGCATACAACACCAATGCAGTTCAGGGTGCCGCGGTGCCGAAAAATTACGAGGATCTGCTGAAAACGGAGCTCAAGGGCAAGATTGGATTTGCCACCACGGACACCGGTGCTCGCGTGATCGCCGCGATGCTGACCAGCAAGGGCGCGGAGTTTGTCCAAAAACTCAAGTCGCAGCAGATCAGCCTACACTCGGTGTCGGGAAGGGCGATTCTCGACATGGTGATTTCCGGCGAGCTCGGCGTCTCACCGACGGTCTTTCTCAGTCACTCGCGCGTTTCGATCTCCAAGGGCGCACCGATCAAGTGGGTGCCGATGGACCTTGTACCGACCAACGCCGGCGGGGTTGCCATCCCGGCCAACGCGCCCCATCCCCACGCCGCGCTGTTGTTCGGTGATTTCTTGCTCAGCCCTAATGGACAGAAGTTTCTCTCCAAGTACGGCCTCGACAGCGCAGTGAACAAACCGGACTTCAAACGTTTCTACGCCGAGGCGGGAATGACCGTGGAGAAATATGAGAAGGAAAATGAAAAGTGGGAAAAGCTGTTGAGGGAGATCGGGAGGAAATAGTCAAACGCCGTAAGGAGTGAAGGGTTAGGGGTAAGGCGTGGAAAATCTCCTGACGCCTAATTTCGTGCCGCGCAAAGACGCCAGGCTAGAAGAATAAAATTTCGAAGCACGAAATCCGAAATTCGAAACAAATTCAAATAAGTAAAAATACAAAGTTTCAAAACAAACGGCTTGCGATGAAGAGAGAATCGGAGAATTATTCACCGCGGAGGCGCTGAGGGCGCTGAGAAAATCAAATAATCAAACGAGGATATTATCTCTGCGTCTCTGCGGTGAAGATTGTTTATAAAACTTACGAAGGTTTCGGATTTCGGATTTTTAGAGCTTCGGATTTCAACATTAATTATTCATGGTTCATCCCCGCGACGCTTCCACGGTGGTGCTGGTTCGTCCTGCCAATGACGGCGGCTTTGAAGTTCTCCTGACGCGCCGGCCCCAGGAGATGCGCTTTCTCGGCGGTTTCTACGTCTTTCCCGGCGGCACGGTTCATCGGGACGATTATTCGCCCGAGGTGTTGGCGCGCTGCCGCGGACTCTCCGGTGCCCAGGCGCGACAACTTCTCAGCAGCCGTCACGCTGCCGACGAAGCGCTCGGTCATTGGGTCGCGGTCGTGCGCGAATTATTCGAAGAGGTTGGTGTCCTCCTGTGTGTCGACGAGTCAGGCGAGACGATCGACTTAACCGATGCCGAGAGACGGCAGCGGACCGAAAACCAACGCCAAGCGATCGTCAAAAAGCAGCTCGCGTTTGCTGGTTTTCTCGAATCGGAAAAACTTTGTTGTGATTTATCGCGCGCGGTTTACTTTGATCATTGGGTGACGCCGGATATTTATTCGATGCGTTTCGACACACGCTTCTATGTGGCGACGCTGCCGCCGAATCAGACGCCGCTAGAACACTCGGAGGAGGTGACGAACAGTCTGTGGATCGCGCCCGCGGAGGCAATGTCGCGAATCCACCGGCGCGACTTTCCCATCCTGCCGCCGACCACAACGGTGTTGCAAAATTTGGCTCGACTTGGCTCATGGGAGCGCCTGCACGACGAGTTCAAGCTTTCTTGATCTCCGCAAATTTTATTCGAAGCATGCGATATGTCGTTGCAGCAGTAATGGAGCGACCCGACAGAATTTTAAAGATTTCTGGATGCCCTTTTTCACCGGCATGACGGCAAAAAGCCGAATGATTTCTCCTGGCTCTTGATCGTGGTCTGTGAAGTGTTAAAAGGGTTTCGAGCTGTGCTTGGAATTAAATTTCGACGGGAGGGAGCACTATGGCTACCGTAAAGTTTAAAGACACCACGTTGACTCTGTTGGGTAATGAAGCGAAAGTCGGCCAAACCGCGCCCGACTTTAAAGTGCAAAAGAGCGCCGACATGAGCGACTATACTTTGGCAAGCGGTGCTGGGAAGACGCGAATCATTGCTACGGTCCCTTCGCTGGACACGCCGGTTTGCGATCTCGAAACGAAAAGGTTCAACGAAGAAGCGAGCAAGTTGTCCAACGTCGAGATCGTTTGCGTCAGTATGGATTTGCCCTTCGCGCAAAAACGCTGGTGCGGCGCCGCGAACGTGGACAAAGTGATCACCGCGAGCGATCATCGCGAAGCTTCATTCGGCAAGAATTACGGCGTTCTCATTTCCGGCGGCCCGCTCGATCGCGTACTCGCGCGTGCCGTTTTCGTCGTCGGCCCCGACAACAAGCTCAAACACGTCGAGTATGTCGGCAGCATCGGCGAGCAGCCGAATTACGAGGCCGCGCTCGCCGCCGCGAAATAGACAATGCGCATTGTGTGGCCATTAGGTTCGCTATCGATTCCGGCTTGCGTGTAGGGGCGACCGGCCGGTCGCCCCTACGTTTCTATCCGAGTAACGCGTCGCAATCACCGCCTTTACCCTCGTCTTTGCTCGGTTCGGCGCGGTCGACATTGAAAATCGCGCATCAGTGTTTATATTAAAAGCTGGGCGTTCATTCGGACGCTCAAATTTTTTAGGGAGGAAAATTCATCATGATTGAAGTCGGCAAACAAGCGCCGGACTTCGAGCTAGTTAGTCACCTGGGGGGAACCAAGTTCAGCCTGAGCCAGTTCAAGGGGCAGAAGAACGTCATGTTGGTGTTTTATCCGTTGGATTGGACACCGACTTGAAGCAAAGAGATTCCTGGACTCGAAGCTCACGTCGGCGGGCGAGAGAAATCCGAAAGAGCTGTTGGCAGAGTGTCAGAAGATCAATAAGGGCTAACTATGGCGCTGGAGCTTTATTTCTACAATGAATGCGGTTTTTCTCAGAGCGTGCTGAATTGCATGACCAATCTTCACGCGGCGCGAAGACGGTTCCTGTTCTAGTGGTTGAAGGTAAGCCACTGCGCGGCTGCGACGAGATCAATCAATTTCTTGTGGGAAAGTTCTTGTAAGCGAGAGTGTTTCGGCGACACACGAAGGGGGCGGAAGCGATTCCGTCCCCTTTCTTGTTATTCGGGGAAGTTGATAGGAGCGGTTTCCACCGTAGCGGGATTGTAGGATAATCCTGCTTCGGTAACACGCAACTGCCGAGATATCGATGTCGTTCACCGTGGCTACTTACAATGTTCTCGCCAGCGCCTACATCCAGCGCGCCCACTATCCGCGCACGCCCGCGATGGTGTTAAATCCGATATGGCGCGTGCCCGCGCTAGTGCGATACATCTCGAGCTTGAAAGCCGATATCCTTTGCCTCCAAGAAGTGGAACCAGAATCCTTCGTGGTCTTACGGACTTCTCTCGGTGAGATGGGGTATGGCGCGCACTACGCGCGAAAGTACGCTAGACGGCCAGAGGGCTGCGCTATATTTTATCGGGGTAATACGTTTGAATTGCTCAGCGCACGTGTGATCGCATACGCGGATGGGGCTGGTATTGCGCCAGATACGGGCCACATCGCTGTGATCGCACTTTTTCGAAGTGCCGGCGGCATTCTGGGCGTGATCAACACGCACCTCACGTGGGACCCGCCGACCACGCCACGAAACGCGCAAGTGGGCCAGCGCCAAACCCAACAACTTTTGACAGAATATGAAAATAGCGCTTCGGATGCGCGTGGCTGGATCATGGCCGGGGATTTTAACGTCACACCCGATAGCGAGATTATCGCGATGATTGAACGAGTCGGGCTTCAATATGCACACAGCGGGTTAACCGGCGTTTTTACCTGCAATGTGAATTCGGAAGCGCGCATGATCGATTATATTTTTCGTTCTTCAGCACTGGTTGCCGGGCCGCAATTGCCGATGGTGATTCATGATAAAACCATCTTGCCATCGGCAGAGCAGCCTTCGGATCACGTGCCGATTATGGCGAAATTCGACTGGAACACCTAAGCAAGTCGATCGAGCTGCCAGCCGGCGCGAACCGCGTCTTGAATTCGCTTGATAACGACGAACGCTTCTTTCAAATGGCGCCGTGCCAGCTTAGATAATTCTGCCAACAGCACGGTATGCTCGATTGCGCGCTTCGTCGCCACAGAATTTAGTTGTAGTTGTAGCCGGAGATTAAAAAGAAAAGGGAAAATTTCGCCAAGGGCCGTTGCGTCTTGTCGGCTTAGAAAGACTCCGGAATCGGCAGCGATACTCAGCCGCTCCAGCGTCGAGCGTTCGCCCGACCCAGCGGCTAGAGCGGCGACGCGCGCCAAAGCGACGACCGGCGCAATGCCGCCTCTTTTTAGGTCTATTTTGCCGCGGTCGCTGCGCAGCCGATTGAAAAAACCGAGGGGCGGGGAAAAATCCAATGCGCCGCGCGCCATGTGGGCAAGAAAGAGTTGCTGTGATCTCGCCGCCGCGATGATTTCTTCGAGGGGTTGGATGGAAAGGGTTCCGGCAACCCGACGAAGATCAAAAAAGATCGCGGCGTCGAGCAGCGCGTCAGGCTTTGGCAGGTGTGTCCATTGAGTGAAAAGTTCTTGCCACGCGGCCAATGGCTTGCACCAGTTTGTCGCCATGAAGCCGCCGGCGCAGGGCGGGAAGCCGGCTTGAACCAGGCCGGCAACCACCTCTCTCGCCACGGCCGCAAAATAGGCGCGTGCCGTGTCTGACTCCTCGGCATAAATCAACGCGTTATCTTGATCGGTGAGCAGCGTCTGCTCCAGCCGTCCTTCAGAGCCGAACACAATCCAGGCGTATGACGCCGGCGCGGACCCGAGCTTTGCCAGCGTCAAGGCGAGGACGCGTTTGACTAGGGCGTCATTGAGACTCGACACGATTTGGCTGATTTGAATGGCGGCAAGATCCGCCGGCTTTGCCAAATTATCGATCAGTCCGCGCAAATAAATTGGGTTACTCGCTTGTTGAAGGAGCAAATCGCTGGCGCTGATCACGCCGACGATCTTTCCTTCTTCAACGATAGGCAGATGGTGGATATGTTCTTCCAGCATTATACGGAGTGCCGCAAATGCCGGCGGGCGAGAGAAATCCGAAAGAGCTGTTGGCAGAGTGTCAGAAGATCAATAAGGGCTAACTATGGCGCTGGAGCTTTATTTCTACAATGAATGCGGTTTTTCTCAGAGCGTGCTGAATTGCATGACCAATCTTCACACGGTTCCTGTTCTAGTGGTTGAAGGTAAGCCACTGCGCGGCTGCGACGAGATCAATCAATTTCTTGTGGGAAAGTTCTTGTAGCTGGCAGTCGTCGTTCTGAAATTCAAAAGGGGACGGAAGCAATTCCGTCCCCTTTTTTGGGTATTGCAAGGCTCTGCCTAGGCGCGAGTCCGCGTCGCCTCGATTGCGCCTTCCTCCCAGATGCTGTGCTTGCGCGTCTCCGGCATGACGAAGATGGCGATCAGGAACATGATCGCGGGAACCGCGATGGGATAGACCAGGGCCCAGAAGAGGGGGTCGCTGGAGCCGTTCTCCACCGCCTTCGCGTAGGCCGCTGTGGTGACGATGGGCACGAGACCGCCGCCCCAGCCGTTGCCAATGTGATAGGGCACGGACACCGAGGTGTAGCGGATGCGCGAGGGGAAGAACTCCGCCAGGAACGCCCCGATCGGGCCGTAGGTCATGCCGACGTAGTTCACCAGGATCACCACGATGAAGACCGACATCCAGAAGTTGACGGTCTTGGGATCGGCGTAGACGCCGAGCGCCGTGTAGAGCGGGTAGTACGTCAGGGACGCCAGCACCATGCCGCCGAGGATGATCGGCTTCCGGCCGATCTTGTCCGAGAGCCAGCCCCAGAAGATGAGCGTCGGGGTCGCGATCAGGAGCGCGACGGCGATGATGTAGCTAGAGGTGAGCACGTCGAGCTTCTTGACCGATTGGAGGTAAAACAGCGCCCAGAACTGGCCGCTGTACCAGACGCAGCCCTGTCCCAGCACGACCACACTGGCGATGACCACGTACTTGAAATTGCGGCTCATGAAGGCCTCGCGCCACGGATTGGTCGCGGTTCGGCCCCTTGCCTTGATGTCCTGGAAGATCGGCGTTTCACCCAGCGAGAGCCGGATCCAGATAGCGATTCCGACCAGGAGGAGCGAGATGATGAACGGGATGCGCCAGCCCCAGTCGTTGAAGGCGGCTTCGCCGAGATAAGTCCGCGTGCCGATGATCACCGCCAGCGAGACGACGATGCCGAGCGTCGGCGACGTCTGGAGCCAGCCGGTGTAGTAGCCGCGATGCTTGTCCTCGATATGCTCGGCGACGTAGGTGATGGCGCCGCCGTACTCACCGCCGAGGCAGAGGCCCTGGATTAGGCGGAGGGCGAAGAGGATGAAGGCCGCCGCGAGTCCGATCGAGGCGTAGCTGGGAACAAAGCCGATGAGGGCCGTCCCCACGCCCATGCCGGTCAGCGTGACGATGAAGGTATACTTCCGGCCCACCTTATCGCCGAGCCAGCCGAAGAGGAACGCCCCCAGCGGCCGGATCAGGAAGCCGACCGAGAAGATCGCCACGGTGCTGAGGAAGGCCGCGACCGGGTGACTCTTCTCGAAGAACTTGGCCGCGAGGATCGAGGCCAGGCTGCCGAAGATGTAGAAATCGTACCACTCGATGATGTTGCCGACGGATGCGGCAATGACGACGCGGCGAAGTTCTTTGCCCGAAACGTTAATTGCTGGCATAAGTTTCCCTCCCTCTTAGTTTTAGTGTTTTCACTTCAGTTCCGGAAAGAGCCACGAGGTGCTCTGTTTCCGGCTGCAGAATTTCAGAATATGGACACATTGAACAGAGCGTCGAAAAACGAGACGGCGTAGTGGCCTTTTCATTTCTCCTTTCTGTTTTGTTGTCTGAAACGATTGAATCCAACCGGGCCACCCAAGCCGGAATGAGAGCACGCGCAGAAAATCCGCCGGATCAGGTAACCCAGCCTCCTCAGGACCCTTAATCCGGGGCTAAGCTAGGACGAATAGAGAATCGCCGTCAAGAGGAAAATTCGAGGGGAGGGAGTCTCAATACCGGTTGACCGACGTTTGTTAAGTGGCATAGGTTAGGCTCCTGCTAGGATGAACCGCTGAAAAATATCACGCAGGAGTCAAAATAACAGATGGAAAACCGCCGTTATGACTATTCACCGATTATTCGCCGGCCGAAAATTGAATGGCCTGACCATGGTCGGATCGCGCTCTGGGTGGCACCGAATATCGAGTATTTTCACTTCGACATGCCGATCCGCGGCTCGGGCAGCAGTCACACGCCCGATGTTCCCGGTTACACGCTGCGCGATTACGGCTCGCGCGTCGGCGTGTTCCGGATCATGGACGTGCTCGACAAATACAACATTCGCGCCAGCGTGTTGTTGAATGCGGAAGTATGCGAGCAGCACCCGCCGATCATCGAGGAAGGCAACAAACGTAAGTGGGAATGGCTCGGCCACGGCATGACCAACAGTATCTCGATGCTCGATTATCCGCCGGAAGAAGAGCTCTCAATCATCCGCAAAGTCAAAGAGATCATCACGAAAACGACGGGAAAAGCGCCCAAAGGTTGGCTCGGCCCGGGATTGGGGGAGACATCCAATACACCGGATCACTTGGCTGCTGAAGGATTCGAGTACGTGTGCGACTGGGGCAACGACGAGCAGCCGACACCGATGCGTGTCAAGAGCGGTCGAATGCTAGTTGTGCCTTACGAGTTGGGCGTCAACGATATCCGCGTTTTTATTCGCGAGGGCCATACACCGGAGCAGTATTATCGAATGGTCTGCGATCATTTCGATACGCTTTACAAAGATAGCGAATCCGGCGGGCGCGTGCTCTGCCTCCCGCTGCATCCATTCGTCATCGGCATGCCGTTTCGGATCAAATATCTCGACAAGGCACTTGAGTATATTTGCGCGCATGACGGCGTGTGGCGCACGACGGGCTGGGAAATCGCCGACTGGTACTATAAGCACTATTACAAGGAGCCGGGGAGGTTTGAGGGGTAGAAGATCGAGGATGGAGGATCGAGGATAGAAAGATGGAAATTGGAGTGCTGGAGTAGGAAGATTGGAATATTGGAATAATGGAGTCTTGGAGTAATGGTTTTGAGGCAGAGTATTTGTATTCAGTCGAAACCCAACACTCCATTATTCCAATACTCCAGTACTCCATGAAAACGCTATGGCAGCCCCAGACACTTTAAAAGCGCACGCGTTATCTTGGAACCGGCACGATGTGGAGGAAATCTTGTCGCACTACGCCGATGATGTGGTGTTTCAAACTGCGACGGTGGCGCGGCGCTGGGACAAGCCAGACGGTATACTGCGAGGGAAGGCTGAATTGCGTGCTCATTTCACCAAGGGCTTGGAGCTGGCTCCTGATTTACACTTTGAGTTTGAAGAGATCTTTCATTGTCCGGGTGGGTATGCGGTGCTCTATCGGCGCAACAATGGCAACCGCGTGATCGATGTCGTCGAACTGGACGAAAGCCAATTAATTCGGCGCGCACGGGCTTTCTATGCCGATGACCAGAAATGAAGTATTAGGCAGGAATTGCGGCGGCCCAATTACTTTTCACTCACCTCCGCGGTCAGCGAAACCGTGGAACGGACGTCGACGGTTCCAGGCTCGACCGGCGTCGGCGCCTGCGCGGCGAGCGCTTCGCCTCTGGCAGCCATCGCTTGGCGATAGATCGGTTGAATCGTTCGCTCGCCTTCATTTATTGCGGCGATGCGCACAATCTTGAGTCCGAGTGAAGCGGCGACTGCTTCGGCTTTAGACTTTGCCTTAGCCGATGCTTGACGCAGCGCTTCGAGCTGCGCGCCTTGTTCATCTTTGAGCGTAAATACTAGGCGGTTCACATTGTTGGCGCCGGCCTGCATGGCGCCATCGATTAAGCGACCGACGAGATCCAACGTGTTGGTTTTGATCCGCACCGTATTGCTGGCGGTGTAGCCGACGATCTCGGGTTTTCCTCCTTGAGGATAGCGATAATTGGGAGTGAGGGAGTAGCCGCTGGTCTTGACCTCGTCGTTTTTGCCCAAAAGCTTTTTGACTTCCGTGAGAACACCGCTTAACCGATCGGCGTTTTCTTTCGACGCGTCGGGGGCACTACGCGCTTGCGTGACGACGCCAATGTCGATTTGGGCTTGGTCGGGCTCGGCGGAGATCATCGCTTCGCCGTTCACGGTGATAGACGGGACTCTGGGTCGGCGTTTGTCTTGTTGGGATTGTGCCGGCGACGTTAATAGAAGAAAAATGCCAATGATGAGCAATAATTTTTTCATAATAAATCCCTTTTTAGAAAGGATCGTGCACAAAAAGGCTACTCCAAATTTACTTAGGCCGCCAGCCTTAACGCCTTACCTCGATTTGGTGAAAACTTAGACGTGCCGGATATGAAAACGTTCACCCTTGCGATTCTCCTTTTGCTCATTACTGGCTGTTCGACACAGCAATACAAACTTTACTGGCGCGCCAAAGACTTCGCTCTCGA
>WNGA01010781.1_pt1 | contig 12623 bp, 8 predicted proteins | sample 5400061 | NCBI WGS metagenome assembly WNGA01 (sample SAMN13153366, study PRJNA577476) | soil metagenome | isolation source: 100 cm soil or saprolite under grassland replicate 2 | place: USA:California | collected 2016-06-15
CTTCGTGGATAATGTATTGGGCACTCAAGATGGCTTCATCCGGGCGACCGCGTTGCTCTATGCGAACGGCCGCGACCTCAAAGACCCATTGCTATCCCCGATCTATGGCGATGTGCACGGATTTCCACCGGCCATCCTGACCAGCGGCACCCGCGATCTGTATTTATCCAACACAGTGCGGATGCATCGCAAGCTGCGCGCAGCCGGTGTCGAAGCCGTGCTGCAAGTGTGGGAAGGGCAATCTCACGTGCAGTACATGACCGACTTCACTGCACCGGAGACCAAAGAGTACCACGACGAAGTCGCGCGATTTTTTGATCTACACCTGGGCAAGGTCAGGCCCTAACAAGCGAAGCGTTGATTGGCTGACTTCTGCTCCGGGTCATTTTCGACTAAGTTCAGCGGGTTTGCCTAACGGCCCCTTCCGCTTAGCCCCAAGAGCGGACATTCCGCCAGCGCCCGTTTATGAGTACACGCCCTTCTGTAATGGGCCCGGTGATGTCAAGTCTCCCCGAGTGATCGTCACGCCGCCGAGCTCACGCTTCTGTCCGTGGTCGGCGCCGAGGCCGCCACACTATGCTGTCAGAAGGAACGGTGAGCCTATCTAGATACGCGTGGTTCGTCGGATGACGGCCACTGGGCGTGTAACGGCTTCACCAGATACGCGTGGTTCGTCGGATGACGGCCACTGGGCGTGTAACGGCTTCACCAGCTCCACCGTCCCGGCGACGGGACTTCGGGCAGTATGGGCCTCTGTTCGGCCCGCTTGCGTCTCGTATTGCTCCTTGATTAACCCTGCGCTGCGATCGGCTTCGCTTCGGCCCACCGGTAAGTTGTGCCGTCAATCCACATGCGGTGCAGGATTACTCCGATCTTGCGAGCCAACGCGACCTTCGCCCGCTTTGAACCTCGCCGCTTGGCGACGTCCATCCCCCAGCGTTTGAGTTTTGAGAATCGCGTTATCCGCGACAGCAGAACATTGGCAGCTTCATAGAGTGCCGTGCGCACCATCTCATCGCCGGTTCGCGTGATTCCACCGGTGACATCTTTTTCACCTGACTGATACTTCTTCGGTGTCAGCCCGAACAGCGCTCCTACCGCCTTTGACTTCGCGATCCGGCTCGGATCGTCCACCGCCGACTTGAAAGTAACTGCCACCACAGGACCAACGCCAGGCACTGTCATCAGCCGTCGGCAGACCGCGTCTTCACGAACAATCGCGAGCACAGCCTTGTGCAGTTTCTCGTATTCCGCTTTCAAAGTTGCCCGCGCCGAAAGCATCGCCTCAGCAATGCGCTCCAACGTGGCCTGACCTGTAACCAATTCCCGAATCCGTGCTTCAAACGTCTTGCGCGTCACCTGGCCGACCTTCAGGCCGAAGCCGCGCAGGATTCCCCGAAGGCTCAATTCCACATCTAGCAACCTTCCGAGAAGCTGCTTGCGCGCAACCAGCAGCGCCCGGATCTCCTGCGATCCAATCGATTTGGCGTGCACATGCTGGAACCACCCCATCCGCAGCAGCTGTGCAAGCCCACGCGCATCCTTGCGGTCCGTCTTCACCGTCATCGCCGACAATGCCGCCTTCACATGCCGCGTCTCCAGCAGAACGGTTTCAAATCCTGCTTGCGCCAGCCCGGCATGCAGCCATTGTGATAACGGCCCCGCCTCAAGCCCAATCCGCTTCACCGGAAAGCCAAGTTCCTCGAAGAAACAAACAAGAGCTTCAGGCTCGCTCGCGACCTTCGCCTCCTTCATGATCTTGCCCTGCCCATCCACAACGCAAACGCTCGAGAGTTCCAAAGACACATCGATTCCGGCATAATGTTCCACGGCTGTCCTCCATCTCCAGATGCTTGGGGCCGACTCACGTCGCGACCCCGTTTCATCATCTATCGGGGGACAGCCACCTTCACCCCTTGCTCGGAGCGAGGCCCATTACGGCATCTAATGCGACTGCGGACGGCCCGGCAATCCGGAGAGGGGGTCGGTCAAATTGGCAACCTGACCAATCAAGCGGCGGCCAGCTAATGCGCGTGCGGCGGCGGTGGCAGCGGCTTGTCGAGCGGCGCACTCTGGATGCGTCTAAGCTCGGCGAGCGTGCGATTAAGCTCGCCAATCTCGGTCGTCAACGAGAGCACAATCCTTTCCAAATCCGCGTTGAGCTGATCCGCGAAATCGCTTCAACATTTGCTGTGCAATTTTTCGCTCAGCGGCGAACGCCTTTGCAATCAACCGATTCACTTCGGCTCGCGTGATAAGCTCATCCATGTTGGTCACCGCGCGTCGCTTAGGAATTGTTTGAAGAAACCGCGTAGCTCCAGCGGCGGACCCTTCTTGCCGTCCGACATGAGCGGGATGGCGAGATAATTCTCCGCATCGATTGTCCATCCAGTAATCGACGCGCCGGGCGTGCCGACGCCGCGTGGACCTTGCGCGCCCGGCTCCCCCTTGTCGCCCTTCTCGCCGCGGCTTCCCGTGCGGCCCGCAGACGCGAGCAATTGCCAGCCAGGTCCGGGACACGGACCGGCATTGTCCTTCTTGCTGATGAAAGAACTTCCATTGAGCGCAACAATATCGAGGGGGCGATATTCCGCATCCTTTTTGTAGAGCCCGCACACGCGCGGCAGGATCGCGTCACGACCACCGCGTGCGATCAACACCCAATCGTCGCCCTCACCCGGTGCGCGCGCCGTATCTCTCACTGCTTGGAAAGTGCCAAATTCGTTCTCGCGTATTGGTGTCCGATCGGTCCGATAATGGCCGCTCGCGGCGCGCGCGCAGCAGCCGGAAGGAAAAGTGGCCACGATCGGTATCTGGCGATCGAGCCCTGGCCACCCATCGACACGTTTCGACAGGGTCTCAATGATCTCGGGTATGTCGAGGGCAAGAACCTTCGCTTCGAGCACCGCTACGTCAGGGGACACAACGATCGACTTCCCGAGCTGGGAGCAATGCTCTAGTCGTCGCGAATGCCGGATTGGGCATCGGTTTGGTTCCACAAATCATGCCGCGACTCCGATTAAAGGGCCGGCAACGTCAACGCCTTTAGGGGAACGTGGGCGCGCTCAACGCGGACTCCAAGCGGCTCAAGCAGATTCTGCTCAATCTGCTGAGCAATGCCTGCAAGTTCACGAAAGAGGGCGAGGTCGCCCTACGGGTACGCAAGGTGGCGGACGGACGCGACCGGGTCGAGCTTGCCGTCGCGGATACCGGCATCGGCCTGACCACGGAACAGCAGGCGAAGCTGTTCCAGGACTTCACCCAGGCTGATTCCTTGACCGCGCGCGTGACCCCATCGCGTTGACGAGGCACGGTAAAGCTCCCGATTGTTCTGATTGGTTATTTCAACTTTTGATGGGGCACTCCGTGCTCCCGGCACTGTGGCGCAGGCCGTCCCAAGGTCGACGGTTCTAGCGCGACTTGCGAGGGGATGCAGAACGCGCCCGCTGACGGTGCGCGGCCACGCGGCAACGGGCTGAGCAAAACCGCATGGTCGAGCGCTGTGCCTCAATCGGCTTGCCGCAGTAGCCGCATTCGAGATCAGCGCGCGCATCTGCACGCTGTTCGGACCGCTCCTTGACCCAAGCGGCGCGTCGAGCTTTCCGAGCGGGAGCGTTAGCGACCGCCTCCGCGCCTGCGCGCTGAACTCGTTCGTCCGCGCTGCCATCGCCGCCGGGCTCAGCGTAGCCGACGGCACCAGCGCCGCTGATCGCGCAGCACGAACTTGGCCAGATGATCGCGATGCGCAGCTCTTGCTGCGGATGGCTGCGCCGCCGCTGACGACGACCGATGCGGCCGCGCTCTCGACCGTCGCGGTAGCCTTACTCGAAACGTTGAAGCCTCTCGCGGCCGGCCCCGCGCTGCTCTCGCGCGGGCTGCAGCTGAGCTTCGATAGCGCCGGCGCCATCTCCGTTCCGACCTTCGCGCCGGGCGCTGCCGATTTCGTCGGCGAAGGCATGCCGATCCCGTTTAAGCAGTTCCCGTTGAGTGCGCCGCTCCTCTCGCCGTTCAAATTTGCCACGCTCGTCGGGCTATCGGCGGAGATGCTGAGCTATTCGACCGCCGAGTCGTTCGCAGTCCTCAAGTTGACCACGAACTCGAACTTAGTCGGTAGTTCGACGGGGATGCTGGCCGGCTTGGCACCTCTGAGGGATGCCGCGCGCCGGTAGAGGTCGGCCTCATCGACGTACGTCGTCAGCGGCAACTAGCAGGCCCGGCGGAATGGTGATGCCGAGCACCTTAGCGGTCTTGAGATTGATCACAAATTCGTAAGCTGTTCAGTTTGATCGGTTGCGGTAGTGACCGCAACGGATTCGCGCTCAACGATCTTCGCCGAGCGCCTTCAATTCGGCCGTGGCGGCGTACCACTCGACAAAGTTTTGCGGACAGTCTCCGGCTGCGAGCCGGAACAGGCGCGCGGCCTCTTCATTCTTGCCCTGCTGGAGCGCCAGTTCGCCGATGAACAAATTGGCCTCGCAGACCCGCTCCCTCTTGATGTCGGCATTGCGATCGTCAGCGGCCGCCAGCACGTCCGCGGGCGTTAACTCACCAAGGTAGAGGCGGATCACCGGCGCCGGCCACTCGGTCATATCGATCAGCGTCACTGCCCGCGCGAGCCGGCTCGGTAAATTGCTGCGCTTGTTCACAATATCGAGCCAAATCGCTGCATAGGAAGATTTAGGATCAACCTGGCTCGCCATATTTAGGTCGTCCAGCGCCTTGGGGAGCGCCCCGGCGTAGAGCGCTATCATGCCGCGCAACTGGTAGGAAAAAGCACTTTTCCGGAGCGCGATCGCTTGGTTGAAGTCGGCAACGGCCTGGTCGAGATCGCTTTTGTGGGTGTATACCTGGCCGCGAGCTTCGTAAAGTTCGGCTGCACGCGGCTCGAGCTCAATCGTCCGGTCGAAGTCGGCGATCGCATCGTCGAGCTTGCCTTGGCTAAAGTGAATTTTGCCGCGATTGTAAAGGGCGTAGATACTTTTCGGCTCAAGCGTAATCGCCTGGGAGTAGTCGGCAACGGCGCGATCAAAGTTGCGCTTGACTTCATAAGCGACGCCGCGGCTGTAGTATACCCGCCAGCGCTTTTGATCGAGCATGATAGCCTGATCGAAGTCGGTGATGGCGCGATCCAAGTCGCCCTTGGCATGGTAAGCAGCGCCACGGTAGAAATAGGCCACGCTATTTTTCGAATCGAGCGTAATCACCTGTTCGTAGTCGGAGATCGCCCGGTCGAAGGCGTCCTTATAGTAGTAAGCAAGGCCGCGGCTCCTGTATGCCATGGTATATTTCTGATCGAGCGCAATTGCACGCCCGTAGTCGTCAATGGCTTGATCGCGGTCGCCCTTGGCATGGTAAGCAAGGCCGCGGTTGTGATAGGCGGCGCTATTTTTCGAATCGAGCATAATCGCCTTGTTATAGTCGGCAATGGCGTGGTCGAAGTCTGCCTTACCGTAGTAAGCCGCAGCGCGACCGTTATAAGATTCGGAGCTGGGATTAAGTTCGATTAGGTCAGTGTGGCTCAGAATCGCCCGATCAAATAACCAATCCCTGAGATCGCGCGGCAACGCCGTGACCCGTGGCGCGACACCGCTCAGGGTGGTGGGCGCCGTAACCCGTGGCGCGACACCGCTCAGGGTGGTGGGCGAGGGCGAGATGTGCGGCACGGCCCAGGCCTCGGGGTCCTGCGCCAGATCGAACACTAGCGTATTGGCAATCCCGGTCGCCATAGTGAGCGCTCGCTGCGCTCGGTCGGCCTCAATTTTTGCTTTATACCATTGCCACGAAGCAATCACTGCAACGATCGCGATTACCGCGGTGGCCGCGGAACCCGCAAGCTGCACGCGGCGCCGAGCGGACTGGCTTTGCCGACGCTCGGCTTCGCGCGCGAGCCGGCTCTGCTCGAGGAACGCCATCGCCTGCTCGAAGCCGGGATGATACCGCTGCCCCCAGTCGGCATTCGGACGCTCCTTGTCGCGCCAAGCGAGGACGTGCTCGAGGTCCGTATCGTGCAAGAGGCCGGCGGTCCCCTGCGAATGAAGGGACGCGGTGTCGGCAAGCCGGCGATACACCCTCGCCGATTCCGCTTCCTCCTCTACCCATTGCCGCATGCGGCGCCACCCGCGGATGAGGCTTTCATGCGAAATGTCGATGACCAAATCCGGATTGAGTGCGACGCTCTGAGCGGGCATCAGAAACGAGCGGCCCGGCGCGCGGAAGTCGTCGAGGACCCGAACGATGTCGGCGATGGGTACGTCAACTACCTGCGCCAGCTTACCGACCGTAGTCGGGCGGCGCGCCTCGCGATTGTCGGGCCCCTTCTCGCTCAGCGCCTGGAAAATGTGCTTGGCGATCGCGCGGTAACGATCGTCGGGGAGGCCCGCATATACTTCGTCGGCATGCTGTGAGAGCGCATCTGCCATAACGCCGATCGCAAGATAGTCGTCGATGTCAATTTGGCGCTCGCCGCCGCCGTGCACCTTCCAATAGTCCCAGGTCCGCATTAAAGCGTGTTGCATAATTGGAAGCTGGTCGGGGTCGTCGCCGACATCGTTCAGCAGGCGGATGACGAGCCGTGGCGCGATCGTCCCACCGCCGACGCGTACCGGCTCGACGATGGCGGCACGCCGCTGCTCGCGGGTCATACGCGGAATGAGATACAGCGCATTGGTTACCGCTTCCGGCAGGCCGCTGCAGCGGGCGCAGTCTCCGATGTAATCGGAGCGCATGGTAAGCACGACGTAGATCGGCAGCTCGCGCTGCTGGCTCGCCTCCAGCAGGAGTTTCACGAAGGCCGTAGTATCCTCGTCCCGTCCTGGCCGATCGACGGCGCCGGCAAATCGAAAAAGCTCCTCGAACTGGTCCACGACGATCAGTATCTGCTCCCCCTCCGGCAGGCGGGCGAGCCTGACCGCGTCGATCAGGCCAAGTCCGCTGCGCCTGAGCGAAACTTCGAGCAATAGTGCGCTTTGCGCCGCCGCGTCGGCGCTTTCCGCCGGCTGGCCCAGGATCCTCGGATCATTGAGCGCGATGGCGAGATTCTTGATCGGATCGCCGCCGGGACGAAAAATTGCGACGCGCCAATGCGAGCCGGCATGCGACAGGAAACCGCCATATAGGTAGGGCAACAGACCGGCACGAATGAGAGAAGATTTGCCGCTCCCGGAAGCGCCGACCACGGCCACGAACCTGTGCTGGCGCAACCGGCTAAGGATTTCCTCGCTTTGTCCCTCGCGCCCGAAGAACAAATCCTGTTCGTCCGCCTCGAAATGTCGAAGCCCAGGAAATGGATGAATGGAGGGGTCTATCGCCATCAGGCGCCTTGGGTCGCGGTACGCAGCCTTCGCATGAACGGCACGATCACGTCAGACGAGAACAATTCACCTTCGCGCAGCACCATCGCTTCAAGAGTCAGCAATTCGCTCTTATGCTCTGTCGTCGGCTGCGCAATATAGACGGCCTTTGCCGCGACTGGCGGCTGGCGTCCTCTGAGATATTTGCGTAAGTCCCTGAGCTTGGCTTCGAACCATGCGGACGAGCCTTGGCCGTAAAAGATCAAACAGGCATCACAGAGACCGAGATTCTCGGCGTGGATTTGCAGCGCCTCGCTTTCAACTTCGCCCTCGCTGGGTAGCACCGGTTCGCAGCCCTCGCTCAGCAGATATTTTCGTAGCGCGGTGAGTGAAGCCGATTTCCGGTCCGCCAAGTCGCACATGATGTAAATGCGCAGTGGCTCCTCCGCAGCGCGCGTCGGCGCCGTGCCGGCGGTCGCTATGCTAGCGACCGCTGCCGGCTGGCGCGGGCCCTCCTGCTGTTTGCGAATCTTGGCGAGCCGCTCATGAATAACCGTCTTCAACTCCTCAATGTTGCCGTTCAGAAGGTCGGCGCCTTTCTGCGCGCCGGCGTGATCGTGCAGATACGCGATGAAATCGCGTTGACGCTGTTCGGAAGTCGAGACTTCCCGCGGGAGCCAGATGAGCCGGAGGAAATTCGGGTCGGCGCCCCGCTCCATCGCAAGATCGTGCTGCAGCCATATATTCGACTTGGTCTCACCCTCGGGAACGATGCCGTACGTGGCTCCGACCAAGTGAACGGATAATATCGTCTGCTTGAGAGATTCCCGGACCTTATTCTTGTAGGCGTCGGCCCTATAGGGAAGGTCTCCGTCTGGCAGCACGACGTAACCCCTGTCCTTGAGGTCGCGGCCGAGCTCGCTCACCTTGTCATCAAGATCCAGTGTGGTTTCGGCGAGATAAACCATCGGACGGTCCGACTTCACACTGCGTTCGCCTGAGGCAGATGATAGCCCCATACGCTTAAGCAGTTCGGCAATGTCTTTGGCGAGTTCATCCATTTCCTCGAAATAGCGACGGTAATATTCGCCGCCGAGCAGCGGGCGCAATTCGATTGTATGTTTCGGCTCCGCCGGGTCGGGCCGGTAGAACCGATAAGTCTTGGTGCCTTGCATGGCCGGTGGTAACGCGTTGCGCTCGACCGGCATCTTCTCGACCTTGAAGATGCGCGAGCGTTCCTCGTCAATGAAAACTCCTATCTGGCTTTCGGCGTGACCGGTGAACGATTCCAGCTCGCGCTTACACCAATCGCGCTGCATAAAGCTGGGACTGAGTACTGAGAGAAAGGTAGCCGTTCGCATCAGCCTATGTAGAATTTTTTTAGTGAAATCCTCGTTGTTGCGAATTTCGCAATCGCGCCAGAGGCGGACATCGGAGCCAAGGTGGTTACGGACGCGCTGCTCTAAGTCCTGATGAAGCCGGGTCACCCAGCCCCATTGCTCCGGCGCAAACACATCGTCGTCATTGTGCGCATAGCTGATGAATATATCTTCATCGAAACCGGCAACGTATCCCATTGGCGCCTCTCACCGTCTGACGGCGATCCGCGATCCTGAACTGTTAATGCGACGCAAGAAATTCACGAAAAACAGCGCCGCGTCGTTCCCAAAAAACCAGCCGCCGTGCGCCACCACATCTCAAATGGCAAATAAGGACTAGACTTCGGTCGCAAACGGAGCATCGGTTCGCTGCCGCCCGCTGGCGATGCCGCCACTGTAGGGCTATGGTCCTGGATCCCGTCATCTAAATGTCGCATAACAAAAACCCGCACCACAACCAAATTGTATGCGCCAAGAGGCGCCTAAAGCCGCTTTACCCCCCAAAAGCGGACATTCGGCTAGTCCTACTGCTCGGTATTTTGCTGCAATCGCTCATAAGTTGGCTTCTGGGCTGAGGGCTGTGTGCTAGGTGGCATTCCGCCATTATGCATTGATGTTGCTAGTCTTTCCGGCACGATCTAAGTCTTACCCACATATCAACCCACAGATCGTGAGAGAGTCCGAGCAGCAAGCAGCGGCATGCACCGGTTCCATTGCTGTGATTGCAAGAGCCAACACTGTTCCAGCAATAACCATGATTTTCGATTTCATGGGTCGCCTCCTGTTACGCGATGAAAAACCTGCATCACGCACTATAGCCAGCCGTTCGTCTTGCGGCTGTGACGGCTATCACAAAAAGGACGATTTTCGCCACTTCTACGGCTTCGGCTGATGGCCCGTCCGAATACGGGCAATGAACGTGCGCCGGGATGATTGTGAGACCAACCATTGCAGTGAGATTCTTCGTCTCGTATCACGATTTTAGTCATCCATCCTGCGGCTTATATGACGTCATCGTTTGCAATAATGATCTGACATTGGTTTTTATTAAGTCCGTGTGTTCCGGTAGGCTAGCGTATCCGAGCGTGATCGGATACATGGTTTTTCCGGCACATGACGGACATGGGTATTTCGCCCACGACCGTTACGATTAACTCGCCTTCGTAGGGATGATCAAATTCAACCGGCGGAAGCACGAAATAGATTTCTAGGAGCCACTACTTTTATTTGAGTGTTTGTATAATAAGCTTTAATTACTGCATTCGCCGCTGCTTCTTTCGCTTCTTTTTGCGCTCTGTCCACATGAGACTCGCAACACTCATAGCATTTGCTATCCTTGAGTGAATACCGGCATTCATAGCGATCCGGCTTGGCGGGGTGACGTTGCCCCCAACTTTTATCCAGCGACGATTGGAGTCTGGCGGTCGGTGATGCCCGGTTGGGCGGTGATGGAGGCGGTCCGCGGAGCGGAGCCGTCAGGGGAGCGGAGCGCAGCGGACCGCCGTGCCGAAGCGTAGATGGCTGGGCTCATCCAGCCGAGCCGCGAGTGCGGTCTGTCGGTGTTGTACAACAAAGCTTGAGAACACCCACGGAACCGAGTTTCGAGAACTGCTGTACCCATGGCATCCGTGGTTTGGTCTTCGGATCGGCGTTCACGCGGCGATCGAGAGGTCGGGTGACACTGTTTTTCGCTGCAGCCTGAGCGGTTCCGATGCGGACCGTTGGTTGGAGGTTCCGGCCTGGACGTTTGACCGGTCGGCCTGCGCCAAGGTGCGAGTGGCGGATGCCCGTGTCGATCTGGCGGCGCTCACACATCTTGCGGCGCTCTTGCGGCGTGCGCTGAACGACCGCTTTACATCATCGAATGCCCCGCTTTCGGGCGTATCGATTCTCTCCCACGACCAGAATCGGGGAGAGCTCCATGCCACGTCAAACGAAGCCGGCGCGCCGCTGTGCGCCACAACAGGTCGACCTTTTCGCAGCAGAACCGCAAACGACGACCGGCGGCATGCCGGCATGGTCTGGGCTGCCAACGGAGATACAAGCGGCACTGACCAACCTGATGACACGATTGATCCTGGAGCATGCCGACAACAACCGGATCGGCTCGATAGTGAAGGCCGGTCATGATCTCTGACAAAATCCACCCGCATCATTTGGAGCGCAAGGCGCTCCTCTATGTACGGCAGTCGTCGGCTCACCAGGTTTTGCACAACCGCGAGAGCAGCGCGCTGCAATACGCCATGCGCGATCGTCTGACCGCGCTGGGTTGGTCCGCGATCGAGGTGATCGATGACGATCTTGGCCGTTCCGCTGCTGGTGGGGTGCTGCGCGCCGGCTTTGAGCGGATGGTGGCGCAAGTGTGCCTCGGCAAGGTTGGGGCCGTCGCAGCGCGCGAGGTCTCGCGCTTCGCTCGCAACAGCCGAGATTGGCAACAGCTGATCGAGATGTGTCGGGTGGTTGATACGGTGCTGATCGATCAGGAGACGATTTATGCGCCCAGGCATGGCAACGATCGGCTTCTGCTCGGTCTCAAGGGCAGCCTTAACGAGTACGAGCTCGATCTGCTGCGGCAGCGCTCGCTCTCGGCCCGCTATGAGAAGGCACGCCGCGGCGAACTCGTCGTCAGCGCACCGGTGGGCTTCGTGAAGGCTGGCGATCGCTACGAGAAGGACCCGGACCGCCGCGTACAGGAGGCCATCGGACTGGTCTTCGACAAAGTCCTGGAACTTGGCAGCGCCCGGCAGGCTCTGCTCTGGTTCCACGAGCACCATCTCGATCTGCCGGTGAAGGGCAAGGATGGCGAGACCGCTTGGCGGCGTCCAAACTACGCCACCATCCACCGGATCATAGAGAATCCCATCTACGGCGGCGCCTATGCTTATGGTAAGACGGCCGTCGCGGCGGGCTATGATGGTACGGGCGTCAGCGTGAAGATTCGCCGCAAAGCGCGCAGCGATTGGCTGGCGCTGATGCCGAACGCCCATGAGGGCTATGTCAGCTGGGAGAAAGCCGAGACGATCCGCAAGATGGTGAGCAGCAATGTTCCCACCAGCCGCCATCACGGTGCGCCCAAACACGGCGACGCTTTGCTGGCGGGCCTGCTCCGCTGCCGCCGTTGCGGGCGCAAGCTGACGCTCCGCTATTCGGGCGCAAAGCACCACATCCCACGCTACAGCTGCAGCCGTGGCTGGATGGATAATGGCGAGCCGCGTTGCATCGCCTTTGGCGGTCTGCGGGTCGATGACGCCATTGAGGAGGCGCTTCTCACGGTGGTCGGCCCTGGCGCCATTGCCGCGGCCATTGCCGCCGAGAAAGAAGCCAATCAGCGGCGGGATCAAGTGCGCGAAGCACTCAAGCGTGATCTCGAAGCGGCGCGCTTTGCAGCTGATCGGGCCTTCCGGCAATACGACGCCGCCGATCCGGCCAACCGGCTGGTGGCCGGCGAACTGGAAGCGCGCTGGAACAAGGCGCTCGCGCGTGTGACGGAGGTTGAAGGCAAGATCGCCGCCCATGACGCCGCCACGCTCGCGCCCGTTCTCGATCCGGGATCGCTCGCCACGCTCGCGGCAGACCTCAAGACCGTCTGGGTCGCCCCTTCGACCGATGCGCGCCTGAAGAAGCGGATCGTCCGCACCGTCATTCATGAGGTGATCGCCGACATCGATCCGGAGGCGGCCGAGATCGTTCTGGTTGTCCATTGGATCGGCGGCGTTCACAGTGAGATGCGTCTGCCCAGACGGCGGCGTGGCCAGCGCAACAGCACCTCAGCCGATGTGATTGCCGCGGTGCGACAACTGGCGCTGATCGCCAATGACGATCTCATTGCCGGTATCCTGAACAGGAACGGATTGGTGACAGGCAACGGCAACCGCTGGACGCGTGAGCGCGTCACCTCGCTGCGCTCGCATCACCGCATTTCCGTCTACAAGCCCGCTGATGACGGCATCGAACC
>WNGA01023793.1_pt1 | contig 12620 bp, 12 predicted proteins | sample 5400061 | NCBI WGS metagenome assembly WNGA01 (sample SAMN13153366, study PRJNA577476) | soil metagenome | isolation source: 100 cm soil or saprolite under grassland replicate 2 | place: USA:California | collected 2016-06-15
GTCTCGTTAGGTCTTATCGCGCACCGTGAGTGGACAACGCAAAGAGTTTATCGTGCTTGCCATCGGTGACCGCGACGCGGAAGGATTCGGAGAGGAAGCGTGGCTCCGCTTGCGGCAACTCATCGACTCGTCCGCGCCAGACGCGCGGGTATTCAGCCAAATCGGTGCCGTCGGCTACTATCTGCGTTCCGCTCGTGCCGTAGCCGCGGTTGAGGACGTGATCTCACGTGCAGAAACTTTGCGCGACAGCGACGAGGCGCTTTCGACGCTCGGGATCGGCCTGGCGCACGGCCCACTTCTTGCAGACTTCGATTCGCATGGCAGAGTCGATCCTGCCTTTCTTCCGGTCGGCGTGGTCGCCAACGACGCTTCGCGAGCAGTGCATGAGGCGCAGACGTACCGGGAGACATTAGCTGAGCTGCATGAGACCCAAAAGACCTAACCATACGATGGAGCTGACTGCGAGCCGGCGTACTGCACATATTCCGATGGCTTCAATACTTTCACCTCCTGCCGCGCGCGCTCCCGCTCGCAGCAGCTCATCTCTTTCTCGTTAGGCCTGTGAACATCCCGCTGAGCTTGCCACAATACTTCATAGCCGGTTTTGCGCTAATAGTGTTGGGCCGCGCAATCCATTATCTCGCTGTAACGCGGTATCTAAGGGAGCACGGCATTGCGGTTACACGCGCTGGCTCGGTGATCCCTGACTGGAAGGAATGGGCCGCGTACAGAAAAACTCGTCTGTCCGATCATCAGCCGCTCACCTGGTGGTATGCTCTTTGGACGATTCAGCTCATTGTGCTCTTCTGGCTTGTCGGTTGGATCGCGAATGGAACGGGTGCTGTGAAAATTGCTATACCCAGTCATTTGGCGCAGGCGACCGTGGATGTCGGGGATTACGTCACCGTCTTCGATGTTACACAAAGTGGCTATCGACAATGGTCGTTCGCCGCGGTCGGCCTCATCTTCGTCGCTGTTGGCCTGGCGCTGCCTACACTTATCAGGAGTGGCATTTTCCGAAAGCCACCGCCGTGGATGGAGAAGTGGTTCCCACGCGTCTTCCTTGGGTTTGCTATTTTCTGGACGGCCACGAGCTTTCTCGCCACGTACATTGACTACCGTGGTGCAGTCCACGCGATGCGCTCTCAGCAGGCGCACTTCGTCGAAGGCACGGTGAGTCAGTTCATACCGATGCCTTACACTGGCCACGCGATGGAGTCCTTCGTTGTTCACGGCGTCCGGTTTGCGTACTCGGATTACGTCATCACAGCTGGATTCAGCAACACAGCCTCGCACGGCGGACCAATTCGCGAAGGTTTGCCCGTTCGCATATGGTATCGAGGCAACGAGATTTTGCGGTTGGATGTCGCCAAGAGGCCTAACCATGCGCGAGGCTGTGTGATAAGTCGGCAAAAAAGTCGAACGATTGCGCGGCGGAACGGGAGTCACGATGAAAAGGAGTGTTTCTTTTAGTGAGAAGCTGAAAGTTCACCCGAAAACGAGGGAAAGGATCTTGACACGTCCAGTGTTGAACCAAGGCCGGTCGGAGGGAAGCAAAACGCTTCCTGGGAGTGGCCTCTAGCTCATTGCGGCAATGAGGTTGCTGACTCCCACCAGATTGCAGGCGCGCTTTAGGTTGTAAGCCAGCACGGTGAGGTTGACTTCCGTGGCCACATTGCTCATTCCGCGGCAAAGAAAGTAGTCGTAGCCTAACGAACGTTTTATTGTGCCAAAGCAATGTTCGATGATGGCCTTGCGCCGTCGCATGATCTGGGGGTTTGCGGCCACGCGCTCAGCCATTCGCTCTTGCACTTCTTCCGCCGCCAACCGGGTAATGGTGCGGTTCTCTTTATTGCGCGTACACCTGGCCTTGAGTGGGCAACTTTTGCAGCCACTCGCCCGATAGTAGTAAATGGCGCGCCCTTTCTCGTTGGTGGCAAAGCGGTAGGTGAGCTTCTGCCCCGCAGGACAAATGTAACAGTTGTTCCTGGCATCATACTGAAAGCTTTCTTTCCCGTAGAGACCGCGCGCCGTGTTGGCGCTGGTCAAGGGCTTGGCCACATAGGCGGTAACGCCAATGGTGTCGCAGGCCAGCACCTCCTTTCCGTTGTAGTAGCCTTTATCAGCCACCACGCTGAGATTTTTGGCTTCCAAGGCTTCCTGCGTTTTGATGGCCATGATCCCTAGCGCGCCCACATCGCTGGTGGTGTTGGTCACTTGGGTCTCCACGATTAAGCTGTGCTTGGCGTCGACCGCCGTCTGCACGTTGTAGCCAATAGTGGAACCGCGTCCCATGCTCATGGCGCGGCTGTCGGGATCAGTCAGCGACACCTGGCTAGCACCGCTTTTTTCAAGATCCTGGGCCAGGCTTTGCAGCTCCTTTTTGCGCTCTTTTAGCTGCGCGATCTTCGCTTTGATCTCTTGCGCGCTGAGCCGCTCTGGAGCGATGTGGTTTGCTTCCTCCTGGGCATCGCTTTGGTCCAACTCTTCCAGGTACGCGCTCACCTTGTTCTCAATCTCGGCCAGCAATGCTTTGAGTTTCCCTTGGCTGTAATTGCGCCCCTTGGAGTTCTGCGCCTTGATCTTGGTCGAATCAATCGCCACCAGTTCTCCGCCAAAAAGCTCCAACTTGCGGCACAGCAGGATAAATTCACGGCACACCGCCTTGACCGCTTTGCCATTGTCGCGGCGAAAGTCAGCGATGGTTTTGAAGTCCGGCCGCAGTTTGCGCAACAGCCAGATCAGTTCCAGATTGCGCGTCGCCTCCCGCTCCAGGCCGCGGCTGGAACGCACCCGGTTGAGATAGCCATAGAGATAGAGCCGCAGCAGATCTCCTGGATCATAGGGCGGCCGCCCAGTCTCATTGAGCTGTGCGTTGGTGAAACCGGCTTTGCTCAAATCGAGCTGCCCGGCGAAGGCATCGATGAAACGCACCGGATTTTCCGCCGTGATGTAATCATCCAAGACTTCGGGCAACAGCAGCGCCTCGCCTCGATCACTTCCAGCAATGTAGTTCATGCTGGAATCGGAGCTTGCCAGACCAACATCGCTTTTGCTACAACAACATCATCGGAAAACGAAAATACTTTTCACACAGTCTCACGATGCAGCCAACCCGCTGGCCGCTCCGATGTTGGAGCGGGGTCGAATTCCTGATCCTCCTTTTGACTTCGCCAGTGAAGCCAACGCTGATTCCCGGAATTCTAATGTATGCCAGCTTCGTCTTCTTTCTGTTGCGTCCGAACGCCTCGGCATATTTTACACATTCTGACAATGTCCCCAAATCAAAAACTTGGCATATGATTAAAACAATATGGACCGATTCTGCAATTGAAGATTTGAATGCTATCGGAGAATCTTTGGTTGAATTACCCGAGCCAAAGCCAAAGAAGAAAAAGAAATTGTAAGCAGATATAGGCTTACTTTATTTCAGTTAATCAATAAATGAATAAAATGAATCCAAAGGTTGATGTATTTCTAAGTAAAGCCAAAAAGTGGCAGGAAGAAATGAAGAAATTGAGAATGATCATTCTTGACTGTGGGCTGACCGAAGAATTGAAGTGGGGTAAACCTTGTTACACGTTTGAGAAAAGTAACATCGTTTTAATACATGGTTTTAAAGAATACTGTGCGCTTCTGTTTTTCAAAGGTGCCTTGTTAAAGGATGCCAATGGTATTCTAATCCAACAAACGGAGAATGTGCAGGCGGCACGCCAGAGTCGGTTCACCAATGCTCGGGAAATAGTTGAGATGGAGCCCATCCTGAAAGCCTATATTTATGAAGCCATTGAAGTGGAAAAAGCCGGTCTGAAAGTGAATTTTAAAAAGACTACTGAATTCAACATTCCTGAAGAATTTCAAAATAAATTGGATGAAATCCCTGCCTTGAAAAAGGCTTTTGATGCATTAACGCCAGGACGGCAAAGAGGATACATTCTTTATTTTTCTGCACCGAAACAATCGAAAACTCGGGAGTCAAGGATTGAAAAATGTATGCAGCAGATTCTCAATGGAAAAGGATTAAATGATCAGTGACGCCACCAAACGTTCGATACTTCGCTGGATTCACACTATGTTTGGCATTCCGATACTCGGTTATATTTATAGTCCGTTTGAAGAAATTCCAAACTACGCCCCCGCTGTTCGGTTTGTCTTCGCTCCTGTAATTGTCCTTTCGGGATTTTGGATGTGGAAAGGCCATCTCCTTACACGACTTATTTCGAAACAATCGGCCTAATCGGGGTCAACTCTTCACACGACACAGCGATAAAAAGGAAACCTCTATGAAAGGCGTGGAAACAAAAAAGGAATTGTCACCAGAACAACGTGAAGAACTGCTCAGAGCGTTGAAAGCCCGTTTCGAGAAAAATATGAACCGCCATAAAGGTCTTGAATGGGCTAAAGTAAAAGCAAAGCTAGAAGCTAATACCGAAAAACTGTGGTCACTCAATGAAATGACAAGAACCGGCGGTGAACCGGACGTTGTTGGTCATGATAAAAAGACGGGCGAATACCTTTTTTTTGACTGTTCAGCGGAAACCCCTAAAGACCGCAGAAGTGTTTGTTACGACCGTGAAGGCCAGGAATCCAGGAAAGAACATAAACCGGAAAATAACGCTATTGATATGGCAGCGGCCATGGGCATTGAGCTTTTAACGGAAGAACAATATCGAGAGCTGCAGAAACTTGGAGATTTCGATACGAAGACGTCGAGCTGGGTGAAAACACCTGCTGATATTAGGAAACTCGGCGGCGCCCTCTTTGGTGATCGCCGCTTCGGCCATGTCTTCGTGTATCACAACGGCGCGCAGTCTTACTATAGCGCCAGGGCGTTCCGTGGCTCGCTAAGGAGCTAGATTTATACTGTGAATTTAGCATTTCTTGAGGTTGGGGAAGTTTGTCGTCTGGAAGAACTGCTTTCCGATCCCGGTCGATTGGGAAATCGATAGAGAACTAGTGAAGGATTTGGTCCGGGCCCAGACTAGCCGAGCTGGATTAGTCTCCCTCGAGTTTTTTAGATCCACGCTAGCATTGTCTGCGTTCTTTTTTTACGTGGTGAACATCCTCGCCTTCGTCAACCAACCTCCGTGGCACATCAAGGCAGTCATCATCGCTGTTTTCAGTATTCCGGCAGTCGTATTCCTTCTGCTCGGGGCATTTTTCAGAGGCTTCAGTCACACGCGACGCGATACAGGCATTGTCTTGTTGAGTGCCTCAGCACTTTCTGCGCTCGTGATTCTCTCGTTTTTTTTGCGTTTGGGCGTCTCCAGACATGACAAGGTATTTTTCCGTAGAGACATTTCATTTCTTTAGCGACACTGTATCTGGTATTCTTTGCCTCAGTCTTTATGTCCTCATTGGATTTGGCTTACTATTCATGCGTCGTCAAAGCGCCTAACCCCTATGTAGGGTGTCAAGTGTGGCGGGCGAGGGTGTAGGTAGTTTGTTTAGGTCATTGGTTCAATAGATTTGGGTTGAGGGTTAGGTTCGGGGACGCTTCCTCGCGCCGCCGCCGGTGCGCTTTGGCGCGCAGGAGGCTTCCTTTTTGCTCGTTGGTTTTTGTTTTTCCAGCGGCTCTTACTCCTATCCGTGGTCCGGCATCTGTCGGAAAGGTGGCCGGATTTGCGAACCCATCCTTTTCATTCTTTGTTTCCTTCTGTTCCGATCGACAGGCAGGTGATTCCGATCAACACGGACTTTTGGCGTGCTCAGCGGGGCAATTTCTACTAAATTTTGCAAATCAGTCTTGTTCTTACCAGCCAATCGGCAGCCGATGCGGTTGCCCTACAATTTCGGTGGCTGGGCAATCATTTGATCGACCAATCGCGGCAACGCCAGTGCAGCCGGCCCGCGCACCAGTTGCGTTGCGAATCGTGAAAGCGGCGTTTCCTCGGGGTTCACTTCGACTAGTTCGCCATCGCTGGCGATGGCGCGCAGTGCCCAATCGATGATGTACCCAAACGTGGCAGTTGTTCCGGCCACGATCACGAAATCGCAAGGGCCGTCCTCCAAATAATTCTCTACCCGTCGAAGCTCGTCCCACGATAATTGTTCGCCGAACCAAATAACCCCGGGCCGCATCAGCCCCTCGCATCGCGGACATCTCGGAACATCGTCCTCTTGCTCATGCGCTCGGTTTTGCGGGTGCTCGTGGCTGAATTGGCTGATGGAGGGACGAGCTCCCGCGAGTCTGCTGTCGCTGCGACGGTCACTTCTATCGGCGTCGCAGAGCTCCGCCCTCCAGTCACAGCGTGAACAGCGCGTGACAAAGATATCTCCGTGAATCTGCACCATCTTCTCTTTCGGCAATCCCGCGCGTGCATGCAGATCATCCACGTTCTGCGTGATCAGCAAGAACTCGTGCGCGTGCTGCGCTAGCTTCGCGATCGCCTTATGCGCTGGATTCGGCTGCGCATCGCGGATGCGCTGGCGTCGTTCTTGGTACCACTCCCAAACTGATCCTGGATCGTTCGCGAAAGCTTCCGGCGTAGCCAGCTTCGCGGGATTGAGATTCCGCCAGTAGCCGCCTTTGCCGCGAAATGTCGGGATTCCGCTTTCGGCGGAAACGCCCGCGCCTGTGAGGACAAGAACGCGTGCGTCGAGCATGGTGGAACAGGGTGGATCTCGCGTGTAATGTCGACAATCGATTCGGCGGCTGCATTCAAAAAAAGATCGCGTCGCTTGTCGAACACACGTATGACTCGAAGCGAAGTTATTCCTTTATGAAAAAACAAATACTGAAATCCGCGTTGCTCATCACGATTTGCCTGCAATCCGCGTCCGTCATTGCCGCGACGGATACGCCGGAAACGCGCCGCCGCGAAGCCGAACGTTACCTCCAGGCTACGCCACCGAAGGCAATGTTCGAGGACATGGCCGACAAGATGGCTGCAAACCTTCCGCCGGCTGACCGAGAGAAATTCAAACAAATGTTGACCTCGCAGCTCGACATCACGGCGCTAACTAAAGCGATGACTGATGCGATGGTAAAACATTTTACTACTGAGGAGCTGAAGGCATTGGCCGACTTTTACGGCTCGCCCGTCGGGAAATCGGCGATGCAAAAGTTCGGTGCTTACATGGCGGACGTAATGCCAACGATGGAGGCTGAGATTACAAAGGCGCAGGCGAAAGCGAGCCAATCACTCCCGAATCAGTCGCCGCGCTAAGATCGACATCGTGCAAGATCGGCAAGTTGTTTGCTGTAGAGGCGCTTGTGCCAAGCACCTGCTTTTTGTTCAGCCACGCTTCCAGTCTTTCGATCTCACCTTGCCAGGGCCATTCCTGGCCTGGCAGTCTTTAACGAACCCGGCCCGCACTGGATTCCGATAAACGTATTCCCATTTTTTCGCATAACTTTCGCTGTGGCGAATGAGATGGTCGAAGAAACCAGATTGCCTGTAGCAATCGCCGAATCTAAATTTCAGGCGCTTGGCACAAGCGCCTCTACAACCGAATCAATCCCAGCCGATTTGGCGGGCCTTGTCTTGTTGTCCGAGCCAGGTCTGGACGCTAATTGATTGCCACCCCAGCCTCGCTTCGCCAGATTCAAAATATGAATGGGACCACAAAAGAGATTGCATCCGGCGCCGTGCGCGAAATTGAACTAGAGCTAAGGGACATTTTTACAAGGGTGGTGGAACGCGATCCGCATGAGGCGGTTAAGATGCTGGAACCATATCCGGACGAGTTTGTGGTTCAGATGCTGGAACTCCTAAACCCCGCGTCAGCAATAAACATCCTCCAACGCTTCGCTCCGCCGCGACGGCAGACGATTCTGGCTACGGCTTCCCCGGAAACCGATCAGCAATGGATGCGCAACCAAACGTACCCGGAGCGTACCATCGGACGATTGATGCAGCCGCCACTAGCCGTTTTTCGTCCGCAAACGACCGTCGCCGAAGCAACCGAACAAATTAGACATCTGGCCAGGAAAGCCATTATCACCTACGGTTTTGTCACAGACGAGCAGGAGAAACTTCTTGGCGTTATCGTGATGCGCGACCTGCTGCTGGCGCAAAGCAATCAGCGCCTGGAGGAGATCATGCTCGCGAATCCGTTCTATCTCACGCCGGAAATGTCTCTGCCCGATGCGATGAGAGCGGTGTTGGCTCGGCATTACCCGGTTTATCCGGTCTGTGACAACACGGGGCGACTGATCGGACTGTTACGCGGCCAAATGCTCTTTGAAGCAGAGGCGATTGAGTTGAGCGCACAACCGGGCGAAATGGTCGGTGTAGAAAGAGAGGAGCGACTGACCACGCCGTGGTTGCGGAGTCTGAAATTCCGACACCCGTGGCTCCAGATAAATCTATTCTGCGGATTGCTCGCCGCCGTCGTAGTCGGTCTTTTCCAGGAAACAATCGACCGTATCATTGCCCTGGCGGTGTTCCTACCGGTGCTCATTGGTCAGGCGGCAAACACCGGAGTGCAGGCGCTATCAGTCTCCTTAAGGGGGATGACTCTGGGCGATTTGAGAACAGGGAGGGAACGTATGCTCCTCATCAAGGAAATGTTGCTGGGAACATTCAATGGAGCATTAACCGGGATAACTGGAGGAATCGCGATGTTCATCTTCGCCACTATGGTGAAGAGCCCGGCAGCGGTGATGCTCGGCGTTGTTGTATTTCTAGCGACCACCATCAGTTGCCTCATCAGCGGCGTGGCCGGTGCAATGGTGCCATTGGTTCTCAAAAAATTTGGGGCCGATCCTGCGATGGCGTCAAGCATCGTGGTGACAACCTTTACCGATGTTGGCTGTCTGGCTGTTTTTCTCGGTCTGGCGACAGTACTGATCTGAAAAGATCGCTCGGGGTCAGCTATAATCTTGATGCCGCACTAGGTGCGGGCTTTTCGTCGATTGCCACCTTGACTCGCCGTGCTCCTGCTCAGCACCACAGCGCACAATACGCGCTTACTTCTTCTTCGATTCTTTCTTCGAATCGCGCTCGGATTCCTTCGACTCCTCAGATTCCTTTGATTCTTTGCGCTCTTTTTTGGATTCGCCGGGGCGATATTCTTCCTGCTCGGCGGCGGCAAAGGCTTTCTCCAGGCCGACCATGTCTTCGCCGGGTCGAAGCGTATCGAAGGTTTCGGCCTCTTTGCGTAGTTGTTCTTCGGTGTAGTTGGCGGCTTTGATCGACAAGCCGATCCGGCGCTCGAGTTTATCCACCTTGATGACACGCGCTTCGACTTCCTGGCCGACCTTGAGCACGTCTTTTACCTTCGCGACGTGTTCTTCGCTCAACTGCGAGATGTGGACGAGGCCGTCGATATCGTCTTGCAATTGCACGAACGCGCCGAAGCTGGCGAGCTTGGTCACTTTGCCTTTTACTAGATCGCCGATCTTGTATTTCTCATCGATGGTCTTCCACGGATCTTCGGTCAGCTGTTTGATGCCGAGACTGATCCGCTGATTTACTTTGTCGATGTCGATGACAACGGCTTCGATTTCGTCGCCTTTTTTAAAGACTTCACTTGGATGATTGATCTTGCGGGTCCAGCTCAAATCGGAAACGTGGATCATGCCGTCGATGCCTTCGTCGAGTTCCACAAATGCGCCGTAGGCGGTCATGTTCCGAATCTTGCCTTTCACGGTGGTGCCGATGGTGAATTTCTTCTCGATCTCATCCCACGGATTGGGTTCGAGCTGACGCAGGCCCAGTGAAATTTTTTGTTCCTCTTTGTTTACGCCTAGCACAACAGCTTCGACTTCCTGCCCGGAGCTGAGGATGTCGGACGGGCGCATGATGCGTTTGGTCCAGGAAAGTTCGGAGACGTGGATGAGACCTTCCACGCCTTCTTCAATCTCAACAAACGCGCCGTAAGGAACGAGGTTCGTGATTTTGCCTTTCACGCGCTGACCGGCCGGGAAACGTTCCTCGATCTGGTCCCACGGATTCTTCTGGGTCTGCTTGAGCCCTAGAGATACGCGCTCTTTTTCCTTATTGATGTCGAGCACGATGACTTCCAACTGCTGCCCAACCTTGAGCAACTCGCTGGGATGTCCCAGCCGGCCCCAGGTCATATCGGTGATGTGGAGCAGGCCATCCATGCCGTCGAGATCGATGAACGCGCCGAAGTCGGTGAGATTTTTCACGCTCCCGATTACGCGGTCGCCAACGTTGACGCCTTCCATGAATTTCTGTCGCTTTTCGCTGCGCTCCTGCTCGATGACCTCGCGCCGGCTAAGCACGACGTTTTTTCGATCGTCATTAAGCTTAACGATCTTGAAATCGTAGGTGTTGCCAACGAATTGCTGCAAATCCTTTGGCGGAACGACGTCGATCTGAGATGCCGGCAAAAATGCCTCGACGCCGATGTTTACCATCAGGCCGCCTTTTACCACCGATTTTACCTTGCCTTTGATTAGCCCATCCCCCTCGAAAACGTGCACGATTTTGTACCAGTTTTGGCGGTAAGCGGCTTTTTCCTTTGAGAGGACAACCATGCCCTCGTCGTTTTCCAGCCGCTCGAGCAATACGTCCACTTCGTCGCCTACTTCGAGCGAATCGACATCATCAAATTCCGCTATGGGAATGACCCCCTCGGATTTGTATCCGATGTCCACCAACACCTCGCGTGGACGAACCTCGAGTATGCGTCCCTTAACGATGCTTCCCTCGCGGAAATCCGGCATCGGTTTCGACATCACATCCTGCATTTGCACCATAAAATAAAAAAGCCTCCTTCAGACCTGTACCTGTAGCAGCGGTCTATGATCGCTGAAAATTTCCGCGCAGCTGCAACCAGCGGAAACGAAGGGCCATAGTAGGCGTTTTCGACAGTTTGGTCAACTTCTCCGCACGAGACCGCAGAGGCAGCCGTGCCGGCTGCGGATTCTTATTAGGGCAGCCGGCACGACTGCCCCTTCAGCTGCCAAATTCGAGACTGGACGTTGGACGTTGAGCGTTGGGCATTTTCCCCTTAGTTTAAGAACCACATGTCGATCTTGCGCCTGGCATCCGTATTCATTCTGCTCGCAGCGACATCGCTTCGCGCAGAACCATCGGCCGAGCAAAAAGTTCTCGACGCAATTAAATCCCCGGACCCGACGGTCGTGCATTTATGGGCGCCCTGGTGTTCGAATTGTCAGGCTGAATTGAAAAACGGCGGCTGGCTGAAAATGGCGAAAGACAATCCGCAGGTGAGATTCTATTTCGTTTCCGTCTGGAACGGCGGCGAAGACGGGCGCGCGATGCTGAAAAAATTCGACATCGCCGATCAACCGAATGTCACGATTCTGGCCGATCCCGGGCCACGCGGCAACAATCACATCAAGCACTTTGCCGGTCTGCAGCTCTCGTGGATTCCAACAACCTGGGTGTATAAAGGCGGCGATCTGCGTTACGCGTTGAACTACGGCGAAGTCCGCTTCCCAGTTTTGCAGCAATTTCTTGAGGACAGCAAATCGGAATGGTCGCACAAAGGCGAACCGAAGATCCAGTGAGGCCTTAGAATGATCGAAATTCCTCCCGTCCCGTCGATCTCGCACGATAAACCGCCAGCGATCCTTTCGCTGATTGGCGACACGCCACTGGTGGAGATCACGCAGATGGACACCGGGCCGTGTCACCTTTTTCTGAAATTGGAAAATCAAAATCCGGGCGGGTCGATTAAGGATAGGATCGGACTCTCGATGATCGAAGCGGCCGAGTGCGAGGGAAAATTGGAGCCTGGCGGCACGGTTATTGAAGCGACGGCAGGGAACACCGGGCTGGGCCTCGCGCTCGTTGCCGGCGCGAAAGGGTATCGCGTCCTGCTTGTAATCCCAGATAAAATGTCGCAGGAAAAAATTTCCCATGTGAAAGCGCTCGGCGCCGAGGTGCGGATCACGCGTTCGGATGTGACACGCGGCCATCCGGAATATTACCAGGACATGGCCGCGCGACTCGCTGAAGAAATCCCGGGCAGCTTTTACGCGAATCAGTTTGGCAATCCGGCAAATCCTCTCGCGCACGAGCGCACCACCGGGCCGGAAATTTGGGAACAAATGCGGCATGATGTCGATGCGATCGTCGTGGGCGTCGGTTCCGGCGGGACGTTGACTGGACTAGGCCGCTTTTTCAATCGCGTCAAACCGCGGCGCGGCATCGAAATGATTCTGGCCGACCCGGCGGGCTCTATTCTTTATCAATATGTTAAGACCGGCAAACTGGGGGAAGCAGGGAGTTGGGCCGTGGAAGGGATCGGCGAGGATTTCATTCCGGAGATCGCGGACATGTCGCTGGTCACGGACGCATTCGAGATTGATGACGAGGAGAGTTTTGCGACTGTGCGCGAGCTGTTGCGCAAAGAAGGGATTTTCGGCGGCTCATCCACTGGCACGCTCGTGGCCGGCGCGCTGCGTTATTGCCGGAAACAAACGAAACCGAAACGCGTCGTCAGCTTTGTGGTGGACACGGGGAACAAATATCTTTCCAAGATGTACGACGATTTCTGGATGGCGGAGCAAGGATTCATTCACCGCGCGCCGCACGGGGACTTGAGCGATCTGATTTCGCATCGTTACGAAGCCGGCGAAGTAATTTCAGTCGGACCGACGGACACGTTGCTGACCGCATTCAAGCGCATGCGCGATGCAGATGTCTCGCAGTTGCCAGTCGTCGATCAAAACGGGC
>WNGA01013564.1_pt1 | contig 12616 bp, 14 predicted proteins | sample 5400061 | NCBI WGS metagenome assembly WNGA01 (sample SAMN13153366, study PRJNA577476) | soil metagenome | isolation source: 100 cm soil or saprolite under grassland replicate 2 | place: USA:California | collected 2016-06-15
AGATCCTGCCTCAGAGCAGATGCGCCTCTTCTAGATTGCTATGGCCGACAACCTGAGAGTGGTTCCCCTGGGCGGGCTGGGCGAGATCGGCAAGAATATGATGGCTCTCGAGCTTGCCGATGACCTGATCCTCGTTGACGCCGGCATCATGTTCCCCGACGAAGAGATGCTGGGTGTGGACCTCGTCATTCCGGACGTAACTTACGTCGCCGAGCGTATCCGCAAGCTTCGCGGCATCCTCATCACGCACGGTCACGAAGACCACACGGGCGCGCTGCCGTACGTCCTCCCGCGGCTCCGGCTTCCGAACGGCAGAATGCCGCCGATCTACTGTACGCGTCTCACCCGTGGTCTGATCGCCGTAAAGCTCGACGAGCACCATCTGCTCAAGCAGGCAGACCTGAGGGTCGTACGTCCCGGCGAGCGGATCAAGCTCGGAAGATTCGGCGTAGAGTTCGTGCACATCACTCATAGCATTCCGGACTCAGCCGCGCTTGCCATTCAAACTCCGGTAGGCATGGTATTCCACACGGGGGACTTCAAGTTTGACCACACGCCGGTCATGGGAGAGCCGCCTGATCTCTCGCGCATTGCCGAACTGGGCCGGCAGGGGGTAGTCCTTCTGTTCTCCGATTCGACCTATGCCGATACAGCAGGTTACACGCCTTCCGAGCGAAGCGTTTCGGAAACGCTGGACAGGATCATGGCTGACGCCCCCGGTCGCGTCATCGTCGCAACCTTCGCCTCCCTCATCTCGCGGATTCAGCAGGTGATAGACGCGGCGACGAAACACGGCCGGCGGGTCTTCATAACCGGCCGCAGCATGCTGGACAACTCCAAGATGGCGATGGAGCAAGGCTACCTGTCCGCGCCCAGCGAAGTCCTGGCGTCGCTCGACAAGATGAAGCGGCTGGCGCCGGAGAAGATCGCCATCCTCACGACTGGAGCTCAGGGAGAGCCGACCTCCGCGCTCGTCCGCATGGCTAACCGGGACCACCGCCACATCGAAATCCAGCCGGGCGACACCGTCGTACTCTCTTCATCCGCGATTCCGGGGAACGAGCTCCTCATCAACCGCACGATAGACAATCTGTACCGTCAGGGCGCGAACGTCTTGTTCAGCAGGATCGCGAGCGTGCATGTGAGGGGCCACGCAGCCCAAGAGGAGCTGAAGCTCATGCTCGGTCTGGTCAAGCCGCAGTACTTCGTGCCCGTCCACGGGGAGTACCGCCACTTGTGGATGCACTCAACGATTGCGCGCTCGATGGGCGTGCCGACCGACAACGTATTCACGCTCGAAGACGGAGACATTCTGGAAATCGGTGAGTCAGGCGCACGCGTTGCCGGCCGAGCTTCGGCCGATTGGGTCTATGTCGACGGCCTGGCTGTTGGCATCGACCGGATCGTGCTTCGCGACCGCGCGCACCTGGCGGGGGATGGAGTAATCGTGGCCATCGTCGCCATGGACAAGCACACGGGTAAACCTATAGGACGGCCTGACGTTGTATCTAGGGGATTCATCGAAACGGAGATGTCGGACGGTCTTATGGAAAGGGCAAAGGATGTCGTGGTCCAGGCGCTGAAAGGCACCGACCACGTGGCCGATCGGGCTGACTTCAACTCGCGCGTGCACGAGGCCCTATCCCGCTTTCTTTACGAGGAGACGCGTCGCCGGCCGATGGTGCTTCCGGTCAGCGTTGAGGTGTAGCCGGGACAGTGCCCGTCAAGACAAAGACCCGCCCCGCCAGAAGGACGACCAGCTACCGCCCGCGACAGAGCAGCGCTCGGAGGCGGACTGCCCGGCCGCACGCTCGGATCGCCGCGAGCGTGCAGAGCCCTCAACACTTGTGGCTGGGGCTGGCCGCGGCAGCGGCCGTCGCAGTCACCGCTTTCTTCCTGGCTGACTACATCGTCGCTGCAGTCGAGTCCGTCGTTAGCTTCTTCGGACTCGCGATTCTGCTGCTGCCGGCGGCCATCGCCGTAGACGTGATGCTTGCTCTTCGACGGCCGCAGATTGACGAGCGTCTACTGAGGTGGTGGGCAGGCGCCCATCTGTTGCTGATATGCGCGTTTGGCTTGGCCGGCTTCTGGCGGCCGGACTGGAGCTTCGGAGATGTGTCATTCCGCGACGTGTCTGCCGGCGGCGACCTTGGCCGGGCTTTCACTGGAAACATCTTCGGCATCGTGACGTGGGTCGCGCTTGCGCTGACAGGCATCGGGCTCCTCTGGCCGCGCGGCGCCAAGCTGGCCGGACTGGGAGCGCTCGCCCTCGGCAGGCAAGCGCTGAACCTGGAGCTGCACGTCAACCTCTGGCGCGGCATTCAGTCCTTCTTCGCCAGCCTCCTCCCGCGCTCCGAGGAAGAGAGCGAGAAGCTGCTGGATCAGCCGTACGTGCCCCAGTACGACGAAGACTGGCTGGATTCGGAGTCCGTGGATACGTCCGCGACCACCACAGGGCCTCCGCTGGACGAAGACGACATCGTCGTAACGAGCGAGCCGGATGAAGAGCTGGAAGCATATCAGAGGCAGCTGCCGATGGGGCGGCCCGCGGGCCACGGCTGGGAGTTGCCGCCGCTCGACTTGCTGGCTGAGGCCGCCGAGGTTGAGGTGCGCCCGATCGACAACGAGGCGCGCGCGCAGCTGATCGTCGAGACGCTGGGTTCGTTCGGCGTGGACGCCCGGGTTGCGTCCATAAACCAGGGGCCCACCGTGACACAGTTCGGCGTCGAGCCCGGCTGGGAAACGAAGACGCGGACCGTCCCCGTCCGCGACGACAAGGGCCGCCCGGTATACGACCGCGACGGCCGGCCGCAGATGCGGTCTGAGGTCGTCTCGCGGACCCGTGTCCGCGTCAATCGCATCACCAGCCTGGCGAACGACCTGGCGCTGGCGCTGGCAGCCCCGACTATCCGAATCGAGGCTCCGGTGCCGGGCAAGCCGATCATCGGCATCGAGGTGCCGAACACCACGACCTCGCTGGTCGCCATCCGCAGCGTCATCGAGAGCACCGCCTTCCAGAAAGCGAACCTTAGGTCCAAGCTCGCAATCGCGCTGGGAAAAGGCGTGTCGGGCGAGCCGGTGGGGGCGGACCTGGCGAAGATGCCGCATCTTCTCATCGCCGGCGCGACCGGCAGCGGCAAGAGCGTCTGCATCAACTCGATCATCGCCGGCTTCCTGCTCCACAACACGCCGGAAGAGCTGCGCCTCGTTCTCATCGACCCAAAGCGAGTCGAGATGGCGAACTTCGCGAACATCCCGCACCTCGCGTTCTCGAAGATCATCACGGACACAGAAGAGGTCGTAGGCACCCTGCAAGCGATCATTCACGAGATGGACAGCCGCTACCGGCGGTTCGCCTCGGTAGGCGTCCGCAACATCGAGGCGTACAACAAGAGCCCGCGCGCCACGCACCAGCTGCCGTACTGGGTCGTGGTCATCGACGAGCTCGCTGACCTGATGATGGCGGCGCCCTACGAAGTCGAGCGCCAGATATGCCGCCTCGCCCAGCTGGCGCGCGCTACGGGCATTCACCTGATCATCGCCACGCAGCGGCCGTCGGTGGACGTCGTCACCGGGCTGATCAAGGCGAACTTCCCCACCAGAATCGCCTTCGCCGTGTCGTCGCAGGTGGACTCGCGGACGATCATCGATGGTGGCGGCGCGGAGAAGCTCCTGGGCCGCGGCGACATGCTCTTCATGCCGACCGACGCCTCGAAGCCCAAGCGATTGCAGGGGTCTTTCGTCTCCGACCAGGAGCTCGACCGGATCGTCGTCTGGTGGACGAACGACCGCTTCCGCCACCTGGCGCCCGACAAGATGGACCACCTGCTGGAGGAAGTAGCTGAGGAGTCTGTGGCGGAGCGGCTGGCGGAAGAAGAGGACCCGCTGTACGAAGCGGCCACAGAGCTCGCGTCCCAGCATTCGCGAGTGTCCACTTCGCTGCTCCAGCGCCGGCTGCACATCGGCTACCCGCGGGCGGCGCGGCTCATCGATATGCTCGAAGAGAACGGCGTCGTGTCGGCGGCAGAGGGAGGCCAATCGCGAGAGGTTTTGGCCGGTCCGTGGGAGGACCAGGAAGGCCGTTTCGAGTAACCGGCCATAACTTTCGAAAATCGCCGCCGGACTGTCTTGACAACGGTTATCCCTGTGCTATGTTGATAGGTGAAACCTTACAGACTGGAGGGAGTAGCGTATGATCAGACTGCATGCGCTCATCGAAGTACTGGAGGTGGACTTAGGAAGGTCCCCTGCCTAGAAGGACAGGGGAAAGGCGAAACCGCGGAGCGGCTAGTGAGGGGAAGGCTGAAGAGCCCATCGAGCGCCTAGAGCGCCGCGCCACAGACGCCGAACGCGGGAACAAGTAACGAAATCGAGCTCCCCGGGACTGAACCCCCGGGGAGTTGCCTTTTGGGGAGCTATCAGCTGTCAGCAATCAGCCCTCAGGAGGGTCGGGCTCTTAGCCTGACAGAGACGCCGACCACCGCGAGGCCCAGGGCAACCGATAACGGACAACTCACTCCGGCGGCAGTGGGCGTTCATCGGTCTGGGGGCACGATGAGGTCCCCGAAACGGGAGAGTATGACCTCGAGGTTCGCGGCCAACCTTTCCCTCTTCCTGGCCGAAACGCGGCCCTGCGACGCCTCCAATCGCGAAAGCGACACCAGCTTCCGCATCAACGCCTTCGTTTCCCCTGGCTGGCGCCTCAACTCCGCGAGCAACTGCATCCTCAGCGCCTCATACTCATCCGCCGGTGCCGGCATCTCTTCCCAGCCCGAAGCGGGCTGGGCTCGGCCCTTATTCTCGGCTTCCACCTTCCTCAACCACCTCAACCCCACTAATGACTAACAGCCAACGGCCAGGTTCTGTAGGCGAGGCGTTGAGATTCCCTTCGTGTCCTCCCGGGCCAACCCCGCCCACTCAGGGCAGGCCCTTCGTGTCCTCCCGAACACCTCGCACCCACTCAGGGCAGGCTCTCGCCTCCCCGCCGGTACCCTTCGAGAGCCTCAGGGCAAACGGACGGCCCGCCTGCTACTCGCCCGGAGGCGCCGGCAGCGCCGGCGGATCCTTTGGCCGGGATACTGCGGGTGGCTTGACGCCTGCCCCGGCATAGAAGCGTGCCGTTCCCATCGGTAGCAGCCCCTTCATCACCATAATCGTGTATATCGTTTGCAGGAGATGGCGATGCAGCCTCGACTCATACCTGAGGACCTTGTCCATGATCTCCTCGCCGGGCAGGAGGCGGGCCATCATCATGCGGTACTCCTCCTCGACGCGCGCCCTGGTCTTCCTGTCCGGTATGGGGATGCCGGCCATTTGCATGCTTGCCCGCCAGTCTTCCGGCACGTCTTCCAGGTAGTGGCGGACGGCCTCCGTCTCCATCCGGGACGCCCTCTTGAGGCGCCAGATGTGCATGGCGACGCGCTCTCCCATGGACTCCATGAACGCGCCCTCGAGCCCGAACCAGTCGAGCACGTCCTGGCGCAGCCGGAGCCATTCGTCCTCGTCCTCGACGAGCGGGAGCACGGGCGTATTCGCGAGCACGCCGTGCCTGGTCGCATTCCGCTGCGAGCGGTGTTTTCCCTCCGGGGTTTTGGGGCCCCTTTTCTTCATTTGTTCCGCCGCCACCTCATCATCCTCCTTGAATTCGTTTGGCAAAAAGGGTGTTTTTTGCGAACCCGGTCGCTCGCCTCGCGGTCATGTCGTCTTCCGCCGCCACGTCATCCACCTCGCTTTCGCCTATACGCTAACGGAAACGAAAGCTATCTCCAAGGGGCAAATGTCACTCGCCATACGCTGCCTTCCCAGTAGGCATCTGTTGTTTGCGTACACGTGTGCCTGCTACACTCCCGCCGATGCAGGCAGACAATCCATTTCGTTACATCAGGCGGTTAAATGCTCAGGATGTTCCGTATCTCGAATCTTTCAACTGCGGAGATCCGAGTATGAATGACTTCCTGACACAATTTGCCCTCCGAGAGCAGGAGCGACGGTTTAATATCACTTACCTGGTGCATTACGATCCGCCTGATCCTTGCCCCGGCTTCATAACCGTAAGCGCTGCGCAGGTCGCACGAGCGCATACGGGGATTTCGAGAAGGCAGCTTCCCTACCCTGTAGCTCCGGCATTGTTCATTGGTCGAATGGCCAGGGACCTGCGCTTCCAGGGCAGGCATGTCGGGACGGGCCTCCTGCGTACAATTCGGTTGATGGCGTTCGGTCTCCCAATAGGTTGCCGCTTCCTTGCTCTTGAAGTTGACGAGTCCAATGCGGCGGCGAGAGCGCTATATGAGAGGGAGAACTTCCGGATACCGGAAGGGTACGAAACACCAGGCGGACGGCTTTTGATGCTCTACGACCTTGGAACAACAAGGCCCGCCACAGCGGCGAGCCCAATCGATGTTGCTTGATAGGTGCGCTTTAGCCGGCCTTCTTCAACTCCTCGAAGATTCGAGTAGCCGTCTCGGCGTCGATTTGCGCCTGCTTCTGTTGAGCCTGAGTATCCGGCTCAGTCTTCTCCAAGTATTCCTCTAGCCATTCTGCGGCCTTCCCGGTGAGCGGGATAACGCCGTTAACAGCCTTTGCGGCCTGCCGGACCATTTCACCTCTCCTATTGCTTCTACAGACAAGTATATGTTGCGCCGGAGGCAAGTCAATAGCATGTTGTTTTCAGGACGGAGGAGTAAACGGGAGTATTACGGATGGCAGCCGCTCCCACTTCTCCTCGCTCTCCACGAGCGGCAGCACCGGCGTCTCCTCCACACCCCGGTTGGCTTCCATGCGTTCCTCCGCCACCACATCCGCCTACTTTTGCGCATGCCGTAACCGAAACGGAAAGCGATCTCCAAGAGGCAGATGTCACTTTGTACCCGGGTTGACGCTGTCCGGCATCCATCAGCAGAACGGTGTAGCAACCAGGACGTAGTCCCGACCCTCGATCTGGACGGTCCCGAACGGACTGTCTGCGCCTCCCACGAGGTAGACGAAATCCAGCTCTTCCTGATACTGAGCATCGGCCGCCTGTATCTCGGCCCAGCCGGTCCCGTCTGGGTCGCGCCCTGTAACTTCGATTGCTTGGAGGTACATCGGTAGGCCGTTCACCGTGATCGTGGTGAGGCCCCGGTTACGTGCCTCGTTGTCCCATTCCCATTCGGAGTCCGGGACCCGAATAGCACCAGCAATGGTTGTGCTCATGTAGTTGTAGTCACCTCCTTAGCAGCCGGAGCCAGCTCTCCTCCCCCTCCTCCGCCACGTCCTCCGCCTTCGTTGAGCCTACACCGTACACGAAGGGAAGGCGATCTCTAGGGGGCAAGCGTCACTTCACACTCTGCAATCGTTGTAGGGGCGCAGCACGCACCGAAATCGGAGCTTCCTCAGCCCCAGCGGCGGGCGTTCGTTCACGGGGCGTAGTACCGCCACCCGTGTGCTGCGCCCCTACGGACGCACCTCCATACGGTAGTGGCGAACACATGAGCGGAAACGCTATCATAACCCCAATGAAGACCAACGTCCTCTACTACGGCGACAACCTCGATATCATCCGCCACCACATCCCGGGACAATTCCATCGACCTCATCTACCTCGACCCGCCCTTCAACTCGCAGGCCACCCCTAGGGCACAGCTGAAGACATGAGCCACCGGGACTGAAAGACAGGCACAGCCCGCAAAAAATGGAGCCTTATGAGGCGATTACCCTCGTGGAGAACGTCCTACGTGATCTAATTGAAGAAACGCTCAGTGCAGCACACGGCGGGACTTGGCTTGAACAATGCGGCTTGACTCCTGAACGTGTCGGTGCCCTGCGCGATAGGCGCGAGGAGGAGGCTAAGCGCAGGGAAGGAGTAATTGTAGAGGAGCGGCTCATCTACTACTCTGAGTTCGACGACTTACGGACTATTATCCGTAAGAATTGGGCGCTCTTCGCGCCTTGCTTAGGGGATAGGAAGACCACGGAAGTGTACTTGGATCGATTGGTTGATTTCCGGCACCCGAATCGCCATGGCCGGGAACTCGTTCGATTTGAGAGGCAGCTCGTCCTTGGAATGGTAGGGGAGATACGAAACAAGGTGACCATCTACAAGAGCCAACAAGCTGATGAGAAGGAGATCTTCCCACGCGTTGAAGTCGTGCGGGATTCGTTCGGACACGAAGCGCGCGGTTCCCGCGCTGAAGTGTATACGGATTTGACCCTACACCCAGGCGATCAGGTGGCCTTTAATTGTGTGGGCTGGGACCCTGAAGGTGCGGAGCTACACTGGTATTACTGCGTCAACTCGAGCTGGTGGAGGCCGGAGGTTGAAGCTGAGGGCGGGTCATTCGTCTGGATAGTAGAGGAGCGTCATATCGCCCAGGACACAAGCGTCATGGTCTTCCTGTTAAGCCAGAGGAACTATCATCGCCACGGCTACTATGACGACAGTGCATTGTTTCGTTACAAAGTCCGGCCGATGACCACCTGACGTGCGCCGTCGCGGATCCCTGGCCCACCATGAACAATCGTGAGTTGGCAATTCTCCTTTGGCTTGGCGTCTTCGCCGCCTGGGCTCTGACCCAGCGCAACGTTCGATCCGTCTTCGCCGGTGTCGTGTGGTCGTTCGTTCAGCCCAAGATCGTCGTGCCGCTGTGGTTAATGGCCATCTGGGTAGGTCTGCAGGTTTGGCTTGGTTCTCTCGCCGGCATATGGACCTCGAGCCTGCTCAAGGATACAGCCATCTGGTTCGTGACGTCGGGCTTGGTGCTTTTCTTCAACTTCGATGATGCGTCAAAGGATCCCAATTTTTTCCGACGCAAGGTCGTGGCGGCCCTTATACCGGTAGCGCTCCTTGAGGTGCTCCTTGACATATTTGTTCTTCCACTGATCCCAGAACTGATTCTCCAGCCCGTGCTCGTGACTCTCGCGATGTTGGCCGCCGTGGCCAAGACCGCCGAGCGCTACAATCGAACGGGGAATGTCGTCACCGGTGCTCTACTCCTCATCACGTTGTTGCTATTCGCGCGTGCTGCCCTGAAATTGATCTCCGACTGGAGCGATCTGGATAAGGGTGACCTGCTTCTCCAGATGGGTCTTCCGGCATGGTTGACCATCGGGCTCCTCCCATTCATCCACGTGTTGGCGTTGTACGCCGCCTGCGAGTTGGCATTCATGCGTGTCAACTGGAAGTCAACAGCGGGTAGATTCGCCCGATTGGGCAAGAATCTGGCACTAGTTTCAGTCCTACATGTGAACGCGCACGCGATTGGGGCGTTTGCTGGTCCTTGGCCGTACCGTCTTGCGGAGGCGTCGTCCTTTAGTGAGGCGCGCAAGATAGTGAAAGACTTCCAAGATTCGCGCCGAGAGGCTACACGCTCCGCCCCGTAACGGTTTATCCGCTGCGCCAGAGTGAATGCACAGACAAGCCTCGCCTCGCTCGCTGGCGCTCCCAATTTCTGCCACACAAACTCCGGCCTGCCGCCATCCACGAGTGACATCTCCCCCTTGGCGATTGGCAGCGCGGTCCGCTAACCTCGCGCTGTTATGAGGTTCGGTCCCGCCAATCGTCACCGGCGTTCCGTCCGCCTGCCGGCGTTTGATTACCGCAGCGCGGGGGCGTATTTCGTCACCATCTGCACCCATGAGCGCGCGCTTATATTCGATGATCCTCGGACCAGGCGGGCCGTAGAACTGGCCTTGCTGTCCGTAGGCCGCTATTGCCGGCCGGCCTCTGTCGACGAATTGGTCGTGATGCCGAATCACGTCCACGCTATCATTTGGCTCGCGACCAACGACCGGATACCGGTGCGGGATGTAGGTGCGCAGCACACGGGCCATCGGAACGACACCGCGCCAACAGACCTCCATCGGCAGGCCCATGAAGCTCTGGCTGCGGCGTGTGCTGCGCCCCTACGGGGACGGGGACAGGCGCGGGCACGGCGTGTCGAAGCCGGGTCGTCGGGCGCCGTCGTGCGCGGGTTTAAATCGGCGACGACCAAGCGAATCAATGCGATGAGAAACACACCCGGGGTGCCCGTCTGGCAACGGAAATATCACGAACACATCATCCGCGACGACGGTGACCTGCAACGCATCCGCCAATATATCCGCGACAACCCCGCGAAATGGGCGGATGATCCCGATAATCCCGCCAACATTGCGAAGGCGCCCTAACACCCTCGTTTTGCGAAACAAACGCCTGCCGTCGGCGCCGTATTCGCGGTGTAGGGGCGCAGCACACGCCGCGTGCGCGACATGGTCGCCCGACCGATGATCGTCCGTTCTCGGAACGGCATTCGGCTGCCCCGTGTGCTGCGCCCCTACGGGGACGGCGTTTGTGCCGCGAGCCCCCCTACCGCCGGCGCGGCCGCGCGCGGCCCTGGCGCGGCCGCGGGATCGAGCCGCCATCCCTCCGGCCAATTCCCTGAACGGTGAGGTCTCGGTTTTTGCGTCTTCGGTGAGGTCTTCTCGGAGGACCACCTGTCCGGCGTCCTCGATTAGGTCTGTTATCACCCGCTCGTAGCGGTAGTAGGTGAGCAGAGTCCAGTCGATGTCCGTCTGGCCGTACCCCTGGAAGAACGGAGATCCGCTATGTCGGGAGCCATGTTCTGGTTCACCGGCAAAGATGAAGTCGCGCTCTCTGGGTGCCAGCATCACGTCGTCCCAATCAACGACGAATACGTTGGCGTCTCGGTCACGCAGCAGGTTGCCTGGGTGCAGGTCTGCGTGGCAGATGACGTGAGGCCTGGTTTGCAGCTGGAGCACGCCGGCGAGCTTGTCCATAGCGGTGAGCAGCGCGTGGATCGTCGATCGGTGTTCTGCCCAGGCACCGCGGAGCGCCAGTTCCGACTTACGATCTCCGTCTCCGAAAGTTGCCAGCCGTCTCTCCAGGTTCTCAATCGAGCGAGCGTATCCAGACGGGTCGAGGGTTTCTCTTCGCACGCCGTCAAAGCCTCCAGGCGGTAGCGCGACATCGTGGATTCGTCTGAAGATCGTGCCGGTGGTCTTCCAGTGCTCCTCAGACATCGCCTTCCAGCCTGTGTCGCCCTCCAGGTATGGGTATACGAGCACGGTCCATCCTCCAGCCCGCGCCCACAAACCTTTGGTCCTTGTTCGCAGCGCGGCTATCACAGGTTCGATGCCCTGATCGGAGAGATACCGTGGAACGATGCAGCTCGCGGCGTAGAACTCCCCGGACTTGATCTTGAGCAAGTACGGGGCTCCCTTTTCGCTCAGGACGCGATACACGCCGGCATTTATGTCCCTGCCAATCGGAAGGAAATCGATAGCGGCGGGGACGAGCCCATACTCGTTCTGTAAACAGGCTCGGAGCATCTCGCGTGCGATCCTCGGTTCTTCGCGCATCGGCCGGCGATTAATAGATTACGCTGATCGAACCCCGACGCCACTCTCTGACGCGATCGCGATGAGGATTAGGGAAACGCCACATCCATAACCCGCACCCCATTTCTGCCAAACAAACTCCCGCCAGCCTGGTAAAATTACGGCCACGTTGCCTTCCCCCAGTGGAAGCGATTTCCCAGGGAATGGCCCCGGCGTGCCGTGTTCAACGCTGGTGCAAGTGAGAAGGAGTAACCGGTATGGGCAGCGACGATACTGGTCTGGGTGCGGGCCCTAGTTATCAGTCCGCCAAGGAACAGAGGCGGGCGTACGTCGAGGGTGAGTGGAGAAATCCGCTCACAACCACACCAATGGGTGGGCGAATACTGAGCGCGCTTCAACTGCCGCTTTTTCTCGCTTTTCCGCCCCGTGGCTTCGGTGTGCTTACCACCGTCGGCCACAAGACGGGGAAGAAGCGTCGCAAGTGCGTGCGTGTGATCACCCGGGATGACAAGGCGTTCCTCGTGTCGCTACGGGGACAATACGGGGCCTGGTACCGCAACCTGGCGGCAAATCCGCGCGTCGAGCTACGCATGCGTGAAGGACGCTTCCGCGGGACCGCGAGGGAGATCCGGGACGCGGACGAGTACGCGCGGGCTCGGAAGGCATATTGTGAAACGGTCAACTTCTTCGATCGCCTCGAGTACCTGGCGCATCGACTCGGCTGGCCGACAAAGGACAAGATCCGCGGTCTTCACGTACGCTGGTTCGCCGTGTGCACCCCGATCGTTATCGATCTCGATCGCAGTGCCGAGGTCCGCTGAGGGCTCAAACTCGCTCTCCGAGGGAGCTCCCTCGACGCTCTCCCGGGGCGCTTAGCGCCGGCGGGGGCGGGCGCGGCCCTGGCGAGAGCGGGGCATCGGCCCGTAGCCGCCGCGGCGCATGGCGGCGATCGCCTCCAGCCCCTCTTCGTCGCCGACTAGCTCGCGGCGGAGCTCGACGACGCGGTCGCGGAGGAGGGCGGCTTTCTCGAACTCCAGGTTCTTCGCGGCGCCCTTCATCTGCTTTTCGAAGTCCTTGATCAGGCGCGCCAGCTCTTCTTTCGGGATGTCGCCGGTCGAGTATTCGGCCTTCTCCTCGGCCACCTGCTTGACGCGGTCGGTGATATCGCGGATCGCCTTGCGGATGCCCTCGGGCTCGACGCCGTGGGTCTCGTTGTACTCCTCCTGGATGCGGCGGCGGCGTTCGGTCTCCGCGATGGCGCGGCGCATCGAGTCGGTCATCACGTCGGCGTACATGATGACCT
>WNGA01014409.1_pt1 | contig 12615 bp, 13 predicted proteins | sample 5400061 | NCBI WGS metagenome assembly WNGA01 (sample SAMN13153366, study PRJNA577476) | soil metagenome | isolation source: 100 cm soil or saprolite under grassland replicate 2 | place: USA:California | collected 2016-06-15
GCGCGCGACGCAGAAGTTCAACGTCAATTCCACGCCGACCTTTTTCATCAATGGCAAGACATTCCGCGGCGCCCTCACCCCCGAGGAGCTGGACAAGCAAGTCGCCCCCTATCTCAAGGGCTGATAACGCTTTTTTAACCACTTTACCGATTGGTTGGGTGGGGCCGGTCATCCGGGCTGCCCCGGCTGTGCGCCGCCCTGCCACGGCGGCGGGGATAACGCGTTCTTTCTGTTGCGGAATCGCGCTCGGCGATTCATTGTGCCGGTCGATGCGGCGACCCTCCACCCACCGCTCGACCCACCTCATGGGGCCCGAGGGCCGGCCGATTCAGTCGGCGCCGGGCGGCTAGGACTGGAACGGGCGTCGGTATGAAATTCACGCGGCTTCGCCTGCTCGGCTTTAAGTCTTTCGTCGAGCCGACCGATTTCCTTATCGAGCCTGGGCTCACCGGCGTGGTCGGGCCCAACGGCTGCGGAAAATCGAACCTGGTCGAAGCGTTACGCTGGGTCATGGGCGAGACCTCGCACAAATCGCTGCGCGCCGCCGACATGGACGACGTGATCTTTTCCGGCACCAACAACCGGCCGGGACGCAACAACGCCGAAGTCGCGATCCAGCTCGACAACGCCGCGCGCAAGGCGCCGGCCCAATTCAACGAGCACGAGACGCTCGACATATCGCGCCGCATCGAGCGCGACGTGGGCTCCACCTACCGCATCAACGGCCGCGAGGTGCGCGCGCGCGACGTGCACATTCTGTTTGCCGATGCTTCCACCGGCTCGCGCTCTCCCTCGATGGTCCATCAGGGCCGCATCGGCGAGATCATCCAGGCCAAGCCCGAGCAGCGCCGGCGCGTGCTCGAAGAGGCGGCCGGCATCTCGGGCTTGCATGCGCGGCGGCACGAGGCGGAGCTACGGCTGCGCGCCGCGGAGCAGAACCTCGCCCGGCTCGAGGACGTCATCAATCAGCTGGCGGGACAGATCGATGCGCTAAAGCGGCAGGCGCGCCAAGCGATACGCTACCGCGCGGTCGCGGAGCAGGTGCGCAAAGCCGAGGCCACCCTGCTTCACTTGCGCTGGGTCGCTGCGAATGCCGAACTGGCCGAAGCCGAGCAGGCGAAGAATGCTGCGGTGCGCATCGTCGCCGAGCGCACCGGAGAACAGGCCGAGGCCTCCAAGCGCCAGGCGCTTGCGGCCGCCGCGCTGCCAGCCCTGCGCGAGGCCGAGGTGCGCGCCGCCGCGGCCTTGCAGCGCTTGACGCTCGCACGCGAGACCCTCGACCAGCAAGAGGCGCGTGCCAGCGAGCGCATGGCGGAGCTCGACCGCAGACTCGTTCAACTCGCCGACGACATCGAGCGGGAAAAGCGGCTCGCCGCCGATGCGCAGTCCGCGCTCACGCGGTTCGCCGCCGAAGCGGAGGCGCTCGAGCGCGAGGTCAAAACCAACGATGAGCGGCGCGCCGGCGTCGACAAGCGCGTCGCGGAAGCAGATGCGGTCCTGGCGCGGTCGGAAAAATCCGCCGACGAACTCACCGGCGCGCTGGCCGATCTGACCGCGCGGCGCAACGCGCTGGACGCTGCCATGCGCGAGCAGGGTGATCGGGCGGCGCGCCTCGCGCACGAAATTGCCGCGGTCGACGCGGAGCTCGACGAGATCGCCGCAGAGGGACGCGCGGATTTTGCGCCGCTCGCCAAAGCGGCGGAAGCGGTGCAGGCGGCGGCCGCCGAAGGCGAAGCCGCGGCCGTGCGCGCGGAGGCTGCGCATTCCGCCGCGCGGCAAGCGCTCGATGCCTCCCGCGCCCCGCTCGCCGAGGCCGAGCGCCGCGCCCAGCGGCTCGAGACCGAAGCAAGGACATTGGCGAAGCTGCTGCACGTCGACGCCAAGAAGTTGTGGCCGCCGGCGCTTGATCACGTCAGCGTCGACAAAGGCTACGAGGCCGCGCTCGGCGCCGCCCTCGGCGACGATCTCGAGGCTCCAATCGATCCGTCCGCTCCCATGCGTTGGGCGGGCGCCGCGATCGACGCCGCCGATCCGGCGCTACCGAAGGGCGTCGAACCGCTCGCCGACCGCGTCAAGGCGCCCGAACAACTGGCACGGCGCCTCGCGCAGATCGGCGTGATCGCGCGCGGCCAGGCTGAGCGCTTCATCCCGCTGCTCAAACCCGGTCAGCGATTGGTCTCGCGCGAAGGCGACCTCTGGCGTTGGGACGGTTTCTCGGTTGCCGCCGATGCACCGGCCGGCGCCGCGCGCCGGCTCGCCGGCAAGAACCGCCTCGCCGAGATCGAGGCTGAAATCAAAACCGTGCGCAGCGAGGTCGAGAGCAAAGAAAAGGCGGTCGCGGCGGCCGAGACCGAGGTCGCGCGCGCCGCCGAGGCGGAGACCGCGACGCGCGCGCGCTGGCGCGCGCTGCAGCAGGAGGCGCAGACTGCGCGCGATCGACATGCCGAAGCCGAACGCGAGGCCGGCCGCAACGCGGCGCGCGTCTCGGCACTGCGCGAGGCCAAGGCGCGGCTGACCGCGAGCCGCGAGGAAGCCTCTGCTGCGCGTGACGACGCGCAGCGCGCGCTCGAGGCACTGCCCCCGGCTGCCGATATCGAAACGCAGCTGGCCGCTGCACGGGCCGCGATCGAAGGCCAGCGCGCACGCCTTGCCGAGGTGCGCGCGGAAGCGCAGGCGCTCACGCGCGACGCGGAGATTTCGGGGCGGCGGCTCACGGCGATCGCCGCCGATCGCCAAGCCTGGAGCGAGCGCAACGACGGCGCGGCCGCGCAGATCGAGACGGTGCAAGCGCGCGTGGAAGAGGCCAAGCGCGAGCGCGCGAGCCTGGCCGATGCCCCGCGCCTGTTCGAAGAGAAGCGGCGCGCGCTGATCGGCGAGATTGAAACGGCGCAAGGGTCGCGCCGCGCCGCCGCCGATCAACTCGCCGAGACATGCTTGAAGTCGAGCCCGCCGAGGTCGCAAGCCTTGCCGGCATCGCGCCCGATACGCCGCTACCCGATCTCGCCGAGGTCGAAACCAGGCTCGAGCGGCTGCGCCGCGACCGCGAGCGGCTCGGCGCCGTCAACCTGCGCGCCGAAGAAGAGCTGCGCGAGGTCGAGACCCAGCATGCGTCGCTTGCTTCGGAGCGCAACGATCTGGTGGAGGCGATCAAGCGACTGCGCCAGGGCATCCAAAATCTCAACCGCGAAGCGCGCGAGCGGCTACTCGCCTCTTTCGAGCTGGTCAGCAACCACTTCAAACACCTGTTCACCGAGCTGTTCGGCGGCGGCACCGCCGAGCTGCAGCTGATCGAGCACGAGGACCCGCTGGAAGCGGGCCTCGAGATCATCGCCAAACCGCCGGGCAAGAAGCCCGCGACGCTGTCGCTGCTCTCGGGTGGCGAGCAGGCGCTCACGGCGCTGGCCCTCATCTTCGCGGTGTTCCTCACCAACCCGGCGCCGATCTGCGTGCTCGACGAGGTCGACGCGCCGCTCGACGATCACAACATCGAGCGCTTCTGCGACCTGCTCGACGAGATGACGCGCTCGACGGAGACGCGCTTCATCATCATCACGCACAACCCGATCACCATGGCGCGCATGAATCGCCTCTACGGCGTCACCATGGCGGAACGCGGCGTTTCCCAGCTCGTCTCGGTCGATCTTGAAGGCGCGGTCAAGCTGCGCGAGGCAGTGTAACCCGCCATCCGGCCGAACAGCCCGACATCACTCGCCGGTCGTCCCCGCGCAAGGCGGGGACGCACAGTCCAGAGCCGGTGTCATGGGTACATTACGGCCCGCGCCGACACTATCAATCGGCGGCGCATCCCCTATTCAGCTGCGCAGCTTATCGCCTCAGCGGCGCGGAGCCGGACGGCTCCCCCGGCGTCGCTCCAGGCTGCGGCTCACGGGGTAAGGGACGTAACGCCCCGGGGGAAGCGGCCGTTGGGCCGGTAGGCCGTGCTCGTCGAGGACGTCCAGGAACGCGAACCGATTTGCCACCGTGATCCAGGAATCGCGCATCCTGATGTAGAAATCGCGCTCGTCTTTCTGATCGGCCTCCTGCGCAAGCTTGGCGCATTCAGCGGCCATCCGCCACGCGTGGTCGGACTTGGATCGCATGAGTTGCCTTCTGTTTGCCCGTAACCTCAACAGATGATGATATGCCTGTCGCGGTCGGCGTCTGTTCGATCAGCGACTCATCGGGAACTATTTTTCTCCTGCCTATTTGCGCTTGCGCACCGACCCTATGTGGAACGAAACTGCGCCCGGCGGCTTGCTGGTTGTACACTGGGAGAGAAGGTCATGCCGCGCTATTTTTTCCATCTCAGCTTCGGCCAGCGCCTCGTAGCGGACGAGGAAGGGGTCGAGTTGCCGAACCGGTTGGCGGCGCGCGATGAGGCGCTCGCCGTCGTGCGGGAGCTGGCCAATCCCGAGGTCGGCGGCAACGCAAGGCGCTGGGCGAGCTGGTTCTTGCAGGTGGTCGACGACGAGGGCCAATTCTTCCGTACGCCGGTGGGCTACCCCGCGCTGGAGATCGTGACCGCGGATGGGCAGGAGCTAGACGTTGAAGAACGCCGGATAAGACCGAACCCGGCCGCGAGGCTCGCCCAGCAGAGCGCCGGCCCGACAACCCGACGGGCCCTTGTCCAGCAGATAGGGGCGATCAGACAGCGCACCGCGCAGTTGATGGAAGACAATCGGCGACTGCGGGCGGAGCTTTCATCGCTCTATCTCGCCAGCGAAAACATCCGGCTTCACGCTCGACGCACCCTGGCCTTAGCCCAGCTTGTGGGGACGCGATAAATAAGCCTTGCCGAGCAATCCAGCCGTGATGGGTTCTCCACACCGTCTGGTCGTGCCGCCGCACAGATGCTAGGATCTCCGCGCAACGGTTGGGAGCCTTTCTCGCGTTCGATCGCTTGGATCATTGGATCGATACCCCCATGAGGGGCGCGATCGGCAAACACGAATTCTCGCCCGACTTGTTGCCGTGTTGATACAGGAGCGACCCACGATGCCGTACGGCACGCCTCCCCGTGTCCGGCAGCTCGAGCACGGAAAATTCAATCGCTTCTTGGCGACCTTGCCGCCGCATGACTTTTCGCTGCTGGCGCCGCATCTGCGCACGATCGCGCTCGAGCGCGGCGTGATGCTGCACGACATGGGGGAAGAGACCGACCATGTTTACTTCCCGCATACCGGCATGGTCTCGCTGGTCGCGGTCATGCAGAGCGGGGCGACGGTCGAAACCGCAACCATCGGCCGCGGCGGCGTGGTCGGTGCGAGCGCCGGCCTCGGAGCACGGCGGACATTCGGAAGAGCGGTCGTTCAATTGCCGGGCGCGGCGGCGTGGATTTCAGCGTCCCAATTTCATGCGGCTGCCAATGAAAGCCGAGCCATTCGCGATCTCGTCGTGCGCTACAACGACCTGTTGCTGGCCCAGGTCCAACAATCGGTCGCGTGCAACGCGCTTCATGCCCTGGAGGCCAGGCTTTGCCGCTGGTTGCTGCAAACCCATGATTGCATCGACGGCGACGCCATCCCGCTGACCCAGGAGTTTCTCGGGCAGATGCTTGGCGTGCGCCGCACCACCGTGACCATCGCCGCGCGCCTGCTGCAGAGCGCCGGGCTGATCCGTTACCGCCGTGGCCTTATCCAGATCGTGGATCGCGCGGCGCTGGAGGAGATCGCCTGCGAATGCTACGCCGTGTTGCGGCGGAATACCGATAAGGTGTTTACGCCTGCCCCTAAGGTAGTTGCGCCCGCCCCCCGATAAGAAATCTTCGTGCAATGCGGTCAGGCGCGGACGGAACTTAGGGCGCGCGGGCGAATTGAGAGGCGGCACCTCAGCCACGTCTGCTCGCCCGGAGTGGCTAGGGTCCAAGGACCCCGCCCCGGCCACTCGGCGGGGTTTTTTGTTTGCGCTGGCCAACGCCGGAGCGCCGCACTCGCAAGCGCGGAACCGGCTTCGTTCGTAGAACCGGTTCCATGGGCATAGCGCGCTATGCGTTCGGAACGGCCGGGTTGAACGGTTGGTTGTTCAGGCATGGAAACATCAATCGAATACCGGCGATTTGCCGAGGAATGCCGCCGCATGGCGCGCGAGGCCAAGACCGAGCGGCACCGCAAGATTTTGGAGGACATGGCGCAGGCCTGGCAGAAGCTCGCCAAGGAGGCCGATTTGGAAAGCTCTCACGCTTCGTCCTGACGGCAGTCCTCTTTCTGCTTGTGGAGCTCCCTTTCGGTCGCGAGACGCAGCCACACCTGCGCCATTTGCAACAAGGCGGCTCGCGATTTGGGATCATGGCTGGCGCCCGCTATTTCCAAGCACTCCGCGGCGTAGCGCCGATACTCGTCTGATCGCCCCATTTACTGTGATCGCCCCATCCGGTAGCCCCGCGCTGATCTGTTGCAACGCGGCAGCGGGTCGCGGGTTCCGAACTGCCAGCCCAATTTGCCAATCTTTTCCACACGCTCTGGGTCACCGATCGAGCAGACGGCGCCGGCTGCCCGCTGCGAGACGCGTTAGGACATCGGCGCAGGCCCGTGGCGCCGGATGTCGAACCCCGCCAGAGTGGCCTCTCCGCGGGGTCTTCTTCTCGATGCCGCTTCCACAAGGCGCGAGGATCAACTCGCTTTGGCGAGCGCTGCCTGCGGCACGGCGGTTGCGCCGTGGGAGAGGCGCAGCAATCGCGCGGCCTTGACGACGTCGCGGCGGTCGAGAATCCCGATGAGCTTGGCAATCGTCAGTTCGGCGTTGCGGTCGCTGGATGTGAGATAATCGGCAAGTTCGGCTTGAGCCGCGCCTATCGCCTCGAGAATTGTCGTTAGTTCGTCTTTCATACGCACACTGGCCGGTTTTCCCCCGGCAAAATAGAACGCGCGGCAGCGCTTTCGGTTTCCTGTTGCGACGGAACTTAACCGCCCGTCGACGATTTACCATGCTAGGCGTCTTATCGGTTGGTTCCCCACAATCCCTTCAACGGGTGCGGACAGCAATGCGAGAACAGATCGGATACTGCTGGCACAAAGCGGCGGAATGCGCGACGCGCGCCGAGGAAGCCACCGATAAGGAGACGCGTGAGCTTTTCATCCGATTTCGCAATTGGTGGATCGATGCCGCTAACCGCTATCAGTCCGCCGGCGCGGGCGCCGCCGGCAAGCGCATAAACCCGCCCCCCTCCTTCGCGCCCGAACTTGGCACGGGCGCATGGCATAAGCGTCCGAGCGAAGGGCTCACGAGCACGCTGGCGGAGCGGCTCGGCGCGGCGTGAGCCGCGGCCAATCGCGTTGACGCGCATTCGTTCCGCGCAATTTTTCCAATTCACATGTCTTGCGCCGCTGCTCGCTAGCCTCCGAACTTGAACCGATGGCCTCGGTTCAGCGCGACGAGCTGAATGTCGCTCACTCAACGATCTCAATAGGAGCCAACCATCAGCATCCTCTGGATCATTCTGATCGGCTTTCTGGCCGGGGTCCTCGCGTCGAAGCCGGGCGTGAACGCCCTTAAGAACGCGCTATAGCGCCTAGCCACGCCACAAGCACAAACATCAATACATCGGCCGATAACCGCCGAAGGACGGCTGCTCCGCAGACGCCGGCGGCTCGGCCGGCTCCGATCGACGCACGGACTGCCTTCGACTCGGCTTCTGCGCCGTGCTTTCGGCTCGTGCTTTCTTCACGTCGGGAGTCACCTCGGGAAGCTGCGGCGGCGATGCGCCGGTCGTTTCCGGCTCCCGCTGAGACCGACATTACGTTTGGCGGCTTCGCGCTCCGTCCGCAGCCATTCGACGTAAGTTACGGTACGGGGCGAAGGGTTATGTGCAGCCATCCCCGGGTTCGGCAGCCGCGATGGCTGCATTAGGTAGTACAGCGCGAGCGCGAAACATGCCGCCACCGCGCAGTAGACACACAAGTGCATGGCGAGGGCCCCAGGCCATGAGAGTCTCGTTCCAAAGGTCGCGGGATGTACGCCCAACCTCATCGTCGCGCGTTCGGTTCCGCGCCGCGGAAGTAACTCGCATTTTGTCGCAGTCGGGCGCTTGCCGAGGCACGATCGCGAGAAGCGCAGGCGTAGGCACAAGCATTCAAACTGATCAGGCGAGAGGCCATCGCGCAAACAAAACCCCGCCGGGGGAGCACCACGGCGGGGTGATTGCGGCCCGTACGCGGAAGGGAGGGTCTACCTTCGATCGGGCCAAACTGGCGCGATCATGTCACCAACGGGAACGGCGGTCAGTCCGATTCGCGACTCTGGAACCCGGAATTCGTATGGCGTGCTTAATTTGCTTACCCCAAAGGGTCGCCATGGCGACAGCCTTGCAGGGGTCAGCGTCGGCGGGGGTAGGGCCCGAACGAGATGCGGGAGTTCTGCGGGATGCCCAGCGCCTGGTTCAGGTGCGGCTCGTCGAGAACGTCCCAGAGCCGGCCGATGATCGCGCGGTCGTTCTGCGAATGATCCGAAACCACAAGCTCGACCGCGCGCAACGCGAAGACGAGAAACGTGTCGCTGCTTTGCAGCAATGCCGCCTGGATTGGGGGCGAACGCACGAGATCGCGCAAGCGCGCGACCGTCACGTCGTCGGCCACGTAGTACATCGGTGGCGCGTTTTGCCAGAGGCACTCCTGCGCCGCCCTGACGGCAGCTTCGATGACGCGCTGAGAATTCATGCTGCAAAAACGCGCGGGAACCCCGCCTGTTCCCGTCGACCATGTAGCCCGGACGGAGCGCAGCGACATCCGCAGCCCCGCGAAGCTCTGTCTCCGCGCGTAGCGCGTCGAAGATGCGCGTAAGCGCGCTTATGCTGGGGACCCAATGTCCACCGTCTCTGGAATTTCGTTGGGACGACAGCCTCTAGGCTGGGCTTACTCGTCGACGCGCTCGACCTCCACATTGATGCACTCGCCGATCTCGCAGCGATAACCGGCACCAGCGGCGAGCAGCTCGTGTGCCTCTTCGGCGGAGTGAGCTTCGACGCACCATTGCTCGGTGCGCGTGACGTGGACGGTGGCGTGGTAAGTCTTCAGCGCGGGCCTGCGTTCGGGCCTTTGTTTGAGAGCGGCAACAGCCATGGGTTGCTCCGGGACGAATCACCTGTGGAGCGGAGTCTAGCTCGCCTCGCGGACGCGAACAAATCAGCAACGCAAGTCTGCCATGGCGAGAAATGCCTCCATGGCGGAGGCGGAACGGGATAGCGTTAGCTACCGTTGACGTAGCGTCCGCTCATTGACAGGAGCAGCCCCGTGGCCCCGCGTGCGTATTGGAAAGGCTACCTCAAGCTCTCGCTCGTTTCGTGTCCGGTCGCACTGTTTCCGGCCAGCAGCGAGCGAGAGAAAATTAGGTTTCACCAGATCAACAAGAAGAGCGGCAACCGCATCAAATACCGCAAAGTGGACGCGGAGACCGAAGACGAGGTCGACGCCTCCGACATCGTCAAGGGCTACGAAGTCGGCAAAGGCGAGTACATCGAGCTCGAGCCCGAGGAGCTCGAAGCGGTCGCGATCGAGAGCACGCGCACCATCGAGATCGACGAGTTCGTGCCGAGGAAGGAGATCGACGACCTCTATCTCAACAATCCCTACTACGTGGTACCCGACGGCGAGGTCGGCCAGCAGGCGTTCGCGGTTATTCGCGAGGCGATCCGCAACGAAGGCATGGTGGCGCTCGGGCGAGTCGTTTTCACCTCGCGCGAGCATGTCATCGCGCTCGAGCCGCGCGGCAAAGGCCTGCTCGGGGTGACGCTGCGATACCCGTACGAGATTCGCAAGGAGGACCAGTATTTCGACGAGATCGAGGACGAGAAGATTCCCAAGGACATGCTGGAGCTGGCTTCCCACATCGTCGAGACCAAATCCGGACATTTCAATCCGGACAAGTTCGAAGATCATTACGAAGAGGCATTGAAGGAATTGCTGAAGAAGAAGCGCGCCGGCGAGAAGATCGAGGCGCCGAAGGAGCGCGAACCGGCGAAAGTCATCAATCTCATGGACGCGTTGCGCCGGAGCGTGAGCGCGGAGCGCGGGAGCGGCGCGCGACGCAAGCCGTCCCGTGCCAGTGCCCAGCGCCGCACGGCCAAACGCGCCGGCCGCTCGTCCGCCCGGCAGAAGAAGGCGGGATAGAGCGCGGAATCAGCAACCCGCGTCCCACCGGATCCGACCGATCAGCTGTCGTCCCCGCGCATAGCGCGTCGAAGACGCGCGTAAGCGCGCTTATGCCGGGGACCCATACCCATATTCCAGAGACGGTGGTCATAGGTCCCCGCTTTCGCGCATAAGCGCTAAAATTAGCCAGGTGTCCCGGATGCGGTGCAGCGCGAAACGAAGTGGAGCGGTGCGCCGCTGATCCGGGACCGCCACGGACCCTGACGGTCCCGGGTCTGCAGCGCACCACTTCGCTTCGCTTGTGCTGCGCTGCGCCCGGGACACGTTCCTTAACTTAGCGCCTATACGCTTTCGCGGGAACGACAACGAGGCGATCAGGTCTCATCTTCCCATGAACCCGTCTGGCCGGAAGCTGCCGTCGGCCGGCCGCAACAGGGCGCCGCGGTCGCGCGCCACGCATCGCGTGACGATCCGGTAGATCCCGGATACCGGGGCCGTTGCGCCGGCCGGGATCTGCGCAAAATCCGGCACGCCGACGGCCTCTGCCGCGGCCAGACATTTTTGCTGGTCCGCAAAGCTGAGCATCGTGGTGGTGACGCCGGCGCCGCTCGCGCCGGTGCTGCCCGCATTGTTCGGCAGAAGAAGCGTGATGATGATCAAGGTCCACATCGACTTGGCTCCGTTGAGAACTCGCTGCGTTCGCCGCGCCAGATTGCGCGCACCGCCGGCGCAATCGCATGCACCGATTTCGCGATCGCGCGCCGGATCGCGGTCGTTCTAGCAGCTTGTTTGCGGAGCAAGTAGCCCGCATTGAGCGCAGCGAAATCCGGGACTATCCGTGGAGGACTCCGGATGTCGCTTCACTCATCGGGGCTAGACGTATCGACCCGGATTTCGCTGCGCTCAATCCAGGCTACGGATCGCCAATAGCGCGCTTCCGAGGGAATCAAACACAAGTGTCGAGGGATGAGACTGAGGTCGTTTAGTCCTGCGCCTCGAGTTGCCGCACGAGCGCGGCCAAGCGCGGGGGGACTGGAGCCGCGAGCGCGTCGTATTGGGTCTTAAGCGACTGCCCGAGCGCGGAGAGCCAAGCGCGTCGATCGCAGGCAAGCATGAGCTTGCTCGGAAGCTTGGCGCGCGGCGCGGGGATGGCATGGCGCGCCGACGGCGCGCTCGTTTGCGCCTCAGCAGACCGCGGTTCATTCGCGACGCGGGCGACCTCGACAGGGGCGGCAAACCCAAGCGGGCATTCGATCACGCGCTGGCGGATCCAGTAATCGATCCGGTCGGCCGTGCGGACCGTGGCGCCGAGGTAACGCTTAAGAGCAGGGCCTGATGTCTTGCCCACCTGCCGTACCTGCCCGCTCGACTTTGCCCTCGTCAGCATGGGAGCGCTCCCTTCCATTTGCGGGGCCGCCCGCTAAAAGCTGATGGCCGGTTAGGGTTCGAAATGGCCGTGCCAACGCCAGGACCGGACCAAGCGGCATGGCGGGCAAAGGGCCGGACGTCCGCCTGACTAACGCGTAGCGCGTGTGTCAGGTTCCTGACACTCCCGGCATTATTCTTTGCAACGGGAACCGGCAAGCGCGCACGGCCAGGACCCAAGCCGGTTCGATCCACGGCGCAATGACGGCCCAAACTGCTTCGATTGGAGACGCGAAGGTTGCGAGGACGGCCCCGTCCACAATTCCCTTGACGGTCCGCTATCCCGACTCCAGCGGGATGCGCAAATTGACCCGCAGACCGTCCCCTGCGAATTCGATCCGCGCCCTTCCCCCGAGGCCTTGGCTGACTTCGCGCTCGATCAACCTTAGGCCGAATCCATGCGGCGGCGACGTAGCAACCGGCGGACCGCCGCGCTCGAGCCAGTCCAACACGAGGTAATTCTCTTTGCGTCTCTCGAGTGCCCAGGTGACTTCCAGCGATCCGTCGGCCGCGGATAAAGAGCCGTACTTCAATGAATTGGTTCCAAGTTCGTGGATGATCATCCCGAGCGAGAGCGCGCGTTTCGGAGTGAGCGGCACCCGCGGCCCTTCGACAACCACGCGATCGCCGCGATCGAGCCGATAGGGCTCCATCTCCTGCGTCACTACATCGCGAAGCGAGATCGCGCTCCACTGCTCGCGCGAGAGCAGATCATGGGAACGCGCCATGGCGTGCAGACGATCGAGGAACGTCTTGGCGAAGGATTCCGCATCGCTCGAACGTTTCAAGGTCTGGGCGGCGATGCTGACGATCACGGTCAGCATGTTTTTCACGCGATGGTTAAGCTCGGCCACCATAACGCGCAACTGCTCTTCGGCCTGCGCCAGGCTGGTCACGTCGATGAACGTCACGGTGGCGCCTTCGATCCTGTTGCTGCCGGTCCAATAGGGCAATGCGCGCATGATGTAGTGCGCGGCGCCGTCGCGCCGGTTGACGCGCCGCTCGATCGGCTGGCGCGTCGCGAAGACCTGTTGGATGTCCTGGGGAAGTTCGGCGTAATCGAGATGATGGGCGATGTCGGTCAGCGGACGCCCGCGATCGGTCGGAA
>WNGA01010058.1_pt1 | contig 12612 bp, 9 predicted proteins | sample 5400061 | NCBI WGS metagenome assembly WNGA01 (sample SAMN13153366, study PRJNA577476) | soil metagenome | isolation source: 100 cm soil or saprolite under grassland replicate 2 | place: USA:California | collected 2016-06-15
ATGATGGCCGACAGCGTTTGCACGGCGGAGTCACGCCTGAAGGGATGCGTCGCGGTCGTCATCTCGTACAGCATCACGCCGAGCGCAAACTGATCGGATCGAAAGTCCGCCTTGCCGCCGCGTGCCTGCTCGGGGCTCATGTACGGGACGGTGCCCATGATGAGCCCTGCCGCTGTCTGCGTGGCAGCCGGCGCTTGCACCAATGCATCGTCGTGCTCCTGTGCTTTCGCCAACCCAAAATCGACGATTTTGACGCGGCCGTCGTGCGTGACCATGACGTTTTCCGGTTTCAAATCGCGATGGACAATGCCGGCTTCGTGCGCGGCCGCGAGACCTTCGGCGATCTGATGCGCAACTTCGAGCACGCGCTTGAGTAGCATGCGACCCTGATTCATCTCGGTGCGCAGCGAGTGGCCGTCGATGAGCTCCGACACCAGGTATGGCGTGCCGCCTTCCACGCCGACGTCGTAAACAGTCAGGATGTTCGGGTGATTGAGGGCGCTCGCCGCCACGGCTTCCTGGGCGAAGCGGCGTTGGCGCTCTGGATCGAGCGCCGCGGCCTCGAGCAGAATTTTGATGGCGACATTGCGCTGCAGGCGCGTGTCACGGGCGCGGTAGACCTCTCCCATGCCGCCCGAGCCCAGCTTGGTGACGATTTCGTACGGCCCGAAACGCGAGGGCAGGTCTGGCATGTGTGCCCCGTGAGGTCTCTTGCCGAGCAAATATTACCGGAAGGAGTCGGGCAAGTCCCCTTTCGTCTCGTGGAGGATGTCGATAATGGCGCGGCGAGTGTCGGCAGTCAGGTGCGCGTACTTCTTGCGCGCGTCCTTGCCGGACAGGATTTCCCACAGGCGTTGATAGACAGCGTTCTTCGCGCCCGGCGGGAGCTTGTCGAAGGCCTCCGCGTAGATCATGTAGCTGCACGGATACTGCAGGAGGCGCGTTTCGAGATTCAGCTCTCGAAGCGAACGGCCACGATGATCCTCCGGACCCGCGGCCGTGAACCGCTCGGCAAATCCCGCGCGCGGCGTCAACCGCGCGGGCGGCGGCGCTTCGCCCACGAACAGCAGGTAATCCGCGAGCTCGTCTGTGAGCTCGCGCAAGATGCCGCCGCGAAAATCGTGATGTCCCTCGCTCACCGCCACGCGCGACTCCCAGTTCAATCGCGTCAACAGATTGATCGCGTGCATCTGGTGGTCGAAGACCATCAACGCCGCGATGTCGCTGTCGGGAGCCGGATAACCGCGCGTCTCCGGTGCGCTGTTCAGCCAGTCGATGAAGACTTCATTTGACGACGAGGCCGCTTCGGAGGCGTCATGGACGGCCGTGGTCACGTTCCCCATGTGTTCGATGCGGCCGTAAAACGGCGTCGTGTAGTTGCCGGTGACGTACATTCCTCCCCAGCGCTCGAGGAGCGGCGTGCGGTGGGTCACGATGAAACTGCCCAATCGGGGCATCACGCTGCCGTCCGCTGCTGCGAAGACGCTGCGATTGATGACGCCAGGCACTTCGAGCGTGCTGGACGAAACGTGGCAGCTGAGACACGACTTTCCACGTGAGATCTGCGGCTTCGAGCTGGCCACCTGATCGAGTGTGTAGAACACCACGCCCTGCTCGGGGTCGTGAGCCGCGAGCTCGAGGAATCGTGCGCCCGCTACGTAGCCGACGACCACCGAATCGTCGAAAAAGAGCGCGCGCGGGTTTCGTGGACTCGTGAAGGCGCCCTGGACGCCCGTCTTCGAAAACACCAGCAACAGCGACTCCGCGGGCACAGTGAGCGCGTTCAGGATCGAACGCAGGTACCCGCCACGCTCTTGAAAGGTGAGCGAGACGGTGCCTTCCGCAATCGCGCGATTGAGCCGCGAGACGCGATCGTCGGTGGGACGCGACGCATACTCAATGGCGGGATGTTCGTCCAGGACACCAACGAACGACGGCTCTTTGCTCCGCTGTTCTCGTCGAGCATTGCCGCTCGCTTCGATGTCAAAGGCCAGCGCGCCGGCCAATACCACAGCCGCCCAGCCAAGTCGCCGCATGCCGTAATGGTACATTGGAACACTCGGCACTCGGCACTTGGCACTTGGCACCTGACATCTGATGTCCAACCCGATCCTCCGCGCCCTCGGCATCACAAACGTACGCCGTGCCGTCGACTCCGTTCTACCGCGGCGCACCTTCGAGGACGTGATCCTGCCGCCAGCCACTCGTCGAGCTCTCGATCAGGCGCTCGTCCAGGTCACCAACCACGATCTCATTTACAACCGGTGGGGTCTCGGTCAACGACATCCGACGGGTCTGGCATTGGCGTTCAACTTTGCCGGTCCCTCCGGCACGGGCAAGACTATCTGCGCCGAGGCTATCGCGCACGCCCTCGGCCGGCGGCTGCTCGTTGTCCGCTACGCCGAAGTCGAATCGATGTGGGCAGGCGAGACACCGAAAAATGTCGCGGCGCTGTTTCGTCTGGCGCGCGAGCAGAATGCCGTCCTGCTGTTCGATGAAGCGGACGCGATTGCGTCACGCCGATCGACGTCGCCCGATCACAGTTTTCAGCGCGAGGCCAACACGGTAGTCAGCGTGCTGCTTCAGGAGCTCGAGTCGTTCAACGGGGTCGTCATCTTCGCCACGAACATGGCGGCGAATTTCGACCCTGCATTCGAGCGCCGAATTCGCACGCACGTGCTGTTCGAGATGCCGGGCGTCGAGGAACGCGAGCAGATTTGGAAGGTGCAGATGCATCCCACATTGACGCCGCTTGCCGAAGACGTGAACTTCCGGGCGCTCGCGGAAAAGTACGAAGTGAGCGGCGGCGACATCCGCAACGCCGTCCTGAAAGCAGCGATGTCGGCCGCCGGTGAACCGGGAAGCGATCAGTTCAAGGCCATTCACCAGCGCCATCTGGAAGACGGCATCCGCGACGTCCTTGCCGGCAAGCGCGTCATGCGGCAGTCGCTGCTCGCACCGGCGGACCGGCACACGCCGGCTGACGGGCCGCAGGATCTTCTGCGTGCTCTGGAGCTGCGGCTGCGGCAAACGACGTCGCTCCCGACGATCCTTGCTGCAGCGGCGCTCGTCACTGCGATTGTTGCGCTGGTCGTCGCCATTCTGCGATGACATCGGCGCGGGGGCGGTCGGGTCGGTCGGGTCGCGTGCGTCGGGTCAGGCAAGTTCGTCGGAGAGCTTTCCGCGCGACTTACCCTCCCAGACCTACCAGTCCTCCCAGACCTACCAGTCCTCCCAGACCTCCAGACCCCACCAGCCCCGCCGACCCACCAGACCTGCGCGACCCGCCCGACCGACCCGACCTACCCGGCTATCGAGTCGAGTGGCAGTGTGATCGTCACGATCGTTCCGTTGCCCGGCGAACTCTCCGCTCGTATCTCTCCGTTGTGTGCGACGACCAGATTCTTCGCGATCGTCAAACCAAGGCCGGATCCGCGCGACGTTTCGCCCTTGTAAAAACGGTCGAAAATCTTGTCGAGATTCTCGGGCGGAATGCCGGCACCGTTGTCTTTGACTGTGACGACGAGCCGATCGCCGATGGTCTCGACGCTGATGGCAATCGTTCCATGTTCCGGCGTGTGCCGGATCGCGTTCGACACGACGTTGGCCAGGACCTCGCGAATTCGAACCGGATCGATCTCGATGAGCGGCAGATTCGAGTCGGCGTCGATGTCGAGGCGAACGCGGGCCGCTTCCGCTTCCGCTCTAAACGAATTGACGGCGTCCTGGACGAGAATGGCGATATCAGTCGGCTCTTTCCGAAGCGACAGCGTACCGCTCTCTGCATTCGCCAGGGTTCTCAGGTCTTCAATCAATCGCGCGAGCACTTGCGTGTCGCCGAGCAGCTCCGCCAGCTGCTCATCGTCTCGCGGATAGACTCCGTCCAGAAGACCCTCCAGCCGGCCCTGAATCACCGTGACCGGAGTGCGCAGCTCGTGCGCGATGTCGGCCATCAAATGACGACGCTGCTGATCTTGTGATTGCAGGCGGCCCGTCATGGCGTTGAAGGCGCGTGCAACCGATCGCAAGACAGGCGGACCCGATTCGTCGACGCGCGTTGATAAATCACCCGCAGCAACGCGGTCCGCGGCTTCAACGATGTTTCCAATCGGCTGGCCAATGCGCCGCATGACGGTGAAAAAGATCGCGAACAGCGTCACCAGCGCGAGCGGAGCGAGCAACGCAAGGATCGTCACCTGCGGCAGTGAAACTGCGCGGGACCGAACGATGAAGGACAGCACCGTGCTCGCGCCGATCGAGCTGAGCACGAGGAGCAGCGCAACGAGACAGCCGGCCCGCCGCATGAAACGCGCGCGTCCGCGGCGCCAGATGTGACCACGATGCGCAGGCGGCCAGGGCTCGTTCTCCGGCCACCACGGCGGCCTGCCCCGGGCGAAGTCGAGGGGCCGTCCCCGAGGATGCGGGAACGGACTCATGGCTCGGCGAATTTGTATCCGATGCCGTAAACGGTGAGCACGTACCGCGGATTGCGCGCGTCGGGCTCGAGCTTGCGCCTGATGTTCTTGATATGCGTATCGATTGCCCGCTCGAACGAATCGATCTCGACGCCACGCACTGCGTCCAATAGCTGCGCGCGTGTGAAGACGCGGCCCGGATGTTTGGCGAGCGTCGCGAGAAGTTGGAACTCGGTAGTCGTCAGCTCTATCGGCACGCCATCGCGAAGCACCTTGACGCGCGGAATGTCGATGGACAAATCGCGCACCCGCAGGATGTCTGGCGCGGCGATCGAAGAATCGACGCGCCGCAGCACCGTCCGCACACGCGCCACGAGCTCGCGCGGACTGAACGGTTTGGTGATGTAGTCGTCGGCACCCAGCTCGAGACCGAGCAGCCGATCGGATTCTTCGACTCGTGCCGTCAGCATGATGATCGGCACGGTCGATTCTCTTCTGAGTGTTTTGGCGACGTCGATGCCGTCGAGGCGCGGCAGGCCGAGGTCCAGGACCACCAGATCGGGTCGGCGTGCGCGCGCCAGAGTCAGAGCTTCCGCGCCGTCCCGCGCGCTGATGACCGCAAAGCCCGCATGCTGCAGGTAGTCGCTCGCAATGCGGACAATCTGCGGCTCATCATCGACCACGAGGACCGTTTTCATCGGCGCGGGCACGGCTCATGAAGATGCTAATTCGCCTTCATCTGCTCGTGCGCGCGCTTGTGCCATTCGTCGAAGCGCTGTTGCGCGTCGTACGGCGGACCATCCTGCCAGCGGCGCCAGCGACCTCCCCAGCAAAAGCCGCGAAACACGAGCAGCCAGAACCCGAAAAATACCAAGGGGAAGAGGAATCCCAACCCCCAGGGCCGGTACCAGCCGTACGGGCCAAACGCCGCGGGCGGAGCACCGGCTGCCTGTCCGCTGATGGCCAATCCGTGTGACACGCCGAACTGATACGCGACCGCGCCCACGATGATGGCGCCAATCACCGCGACCAGGACTGCGCCCCATCTACTCATCCGTTGCTGTCCGTTCATTGATGTATGACCTCCCTTTCAATCTCAGTGTGCCGGACGATTGTGGAGAGATTGTGAGTGTTTGATACACTCCGCGCCGGCGGGTCGAACGAGCGGCCGGCCGTCAGGAGATCGAATGAAGAGGTATCTGTTTGCCGCCGCGATGCTGCTGGCGGCTCATTCAACGGCATTTGCGACATGGTCGGTCATCGCAATCGATGCGAAAACCGGTCAAGTGATTATTGCGTCTGCAACCTGCGTGCGGCAGGCCGGGTTTCCGCAACGGCAGCCAAACCCCGCGCGCGATTTGATGGACGTGCAGGCGGTGATTGTCCCCGGCGTCGGCGTCGCCGCCTGTCAGGCGGGCGCAGACAACACGCGCCAGAACCAGATGCTCATCTACAACGAGCTGCGCAAAGGCACGCCGCCTCCGCAGATTCTCGAGATGCTGAAGAAGGATCCCGACATCGAGCGGCGGCAATTTGGGATCCTCGCGATTCCGAAGGGCGAGATTACCGCGCGAAACAATCGCGCCGGGTTCAACGGCAGCGGCAATTCGCAGTCGTCGCTGTTCTTTGGCGGTCAGGTGGGGGACATCTTCTACCAGGTGCAAGGCAACACGTTATTGGGATACGAGGTCGTTCACAAAGCGGCGCTCGCATTCACCCGGGCGACGGGCTCGGCTGCGGATCGTGTGATGGCAGCGATGGAAGCGGCAGACGCCAACGGCGGCGATCAGCGCTGCAACTGCGGCAACAACCCGCTCGACTTCGTGCCGTGCGACAACAAAACTGCGCATGTCGCCTACATCGCCATCGCGAACACGGACGATCACACGGGGACGACACACAACGACGGGAAGTACTACGCGTACATCAGCGTCACGGATGACAACACGAAAAAAGGCGAGAGCGGCAATCCTGTCAAGACACTGCGAATGCGATACGACGCGTGGGTGAAATCCGGCAGCCAGCGAACGGCGCCGCCGGGACCGACGTTGTACAAGCCAGCGCGGCCGAGCGCGTAGACGATTCGCGCAGGACGGCGTCACCCGGATTCTTCATAAACTGGCTTGTCGACGCAGACCATTCGCTCCAAAAATCGGGCTGCGCAGTCCGGAAAAACGCTGCTCCAGCGTTGGGACACGCTGTCCAAACGCATGGGGACCCCCAGCCCCATGCGCTGTTACTCGCTTCCGCAGCGTTTTTCCTGAACTGAGACGGACTGCTCCGCACGATTTTTTTCGCGAACGGTCCGCATCGACTGCCGCGTTTGTGGATAATCCGGGTTCAGCCCGCCGTCGACCCGGGCTCGATCCCCGCAGGGAAAGCGCCGCGACGGCGGGGCTGAAGCCCCGCCACTACCCTCTTCGGTTATCCGTGAAATCGTCGACTCTATCCGGCTGCTTGGATTCCAATTCCTGAACGAAACCGTGCGCGTTCCGCACGGCGCGATGACAGAACGCACTCGTCACACCCATCACGTCCTTCCTCACGTGTGAGTGTTGCTCGTCCCGATCGCGCGGTGCACACCGCGCTGGTGCACAGACAACGCGCACGTGGTACCGGGGTTGCTCGATCACGCCCATCAATCAACCGCGCCAGTTGATCTGAGTGCAGCGGCGGTTCGCGAACCGCCCCTACGAACGCAATGTCCTCTGCGCTGCGGTTCGAGAGGAGGGTTCATGTACCGACTGGTCCCACACACGCGCGCCGTTTGTCCGCCTTCGTCACATGTCGAGGCGGCACCAGTGCTGGGCCGCGTCGCTCTGGCAGCGGCGATCGCGCTGCTCTCTGTCGCGCCACTCCACGCTCAGACACTCTTCCAGGGACGAATTGATGTGACGATTCACGACGCACAGGGTGGTGTCATCCCTGGCGCCGCGGTGGACATCGCAGGCCCGATCTCGCAACAGCAGGTATCAGATGTTTTGGGCGAAGCGCATTTTCTGAATCTGCCGCCCGGTACTTACACGGTCACAGCAAACCTGCAGGGATTCAGACCCTACAGCAACGATCGTGTGCTCGTGGCCGCTGGATCCAGCGTGCCGCTGAAGATCACTCTCGCGGTCAGCGGCGTTGCGGAGACGATCAGCGTGCAAGCCGAGGCGCCCGCCATCGATCCGAGCCGGCAAACGTTGACCACGAGCGTCTCGTATCAGGAGATGCAGCAGATTCCCTCGTCTCGCGATCCATGGGTTGTCCTGCAGACGATCCCGGGCGTGGTCGTGGATCGGGTGAACGTCGGCGGCGCCGAGTCGGGGCAGCAGTCGAACTTTCTCGCGAAGGGCGCAAGCGGACAACAGCTGGAATCTCGACGGCATTCCGATCACTGACTTGTCTGCCACGGGAAGCTCGCCGACCTATTACAGCTTCGACATGTTCCAGGAGATGAGCATCACCACCGGCGGCGCGTCGGCGACCAATCCCACGGCTGGCGTGCAGATGAACATGCAGTTCAAGACGGGATCGGATCGGCTCGACGGCGCGGCGCACTATTACGGCGCCGGCGAGAGCTTGCAGAGCAAGAACCTCCCCGACGACCTTCTCACGCTCGCTAGGCCGACCGGCAAAGGCAATCGCATGAAGGAGTTCAAAGACGTCGGGTTCGACGTTGGCGGACCGATCGTCAAGGGCCGCTGGTGGGGATGGGGCTCGTACGGCCGCACCGACGGCACGCTCTTCACGCTCAACGGCGATCCGGATCGGACGCTGCTCGAAGACGTGGCGTTCAAGACCTCCGCGCAGGTGACTCCTCGTCTTCGACCGGAGTTTCTCTCTTTCCGCGGCAACAAGACGAAACATGGCCGCGGCGCCAGCCCGCTCCGCTCGCCGGAGACAACCTGGGATCAGAAGGGACCGACGCCGCTCTACAAGGGCCAGGTGAATGTCACGATCGGCAACGATGTGTTCTTATCGGCGCGCACGGGATACGTAGGCAACAATTTCTCGTTCAACCCTCTCGGCGGTCTGGACGCCTCCGCGTACCGCGACGCAGGTCGCGTTCGCCACGGTTCTTACTACTTTTACAAGACCGATCGTCCCGACTCCAGCACGCTCGCCGACGGCAACTGGTTCCATGGTCGGCACGAGATCACGTTTGGCGGCAGCGTCCGCTTCACACGTGACGACGAGACGCTGGATTATCGGGGCAACGGCGTCGACAGCCTGCACTCGGCCTCGTTTGCGGCCACGCGCAGCATGCAGGCGTGGATCTGGCGGCCGTTCTTTGCGTCGAGCCAGGTCACCAGTCAGAGTCTGTACGGCGGCGACACAATTCGGCTCGGCCGGCTGACCACGCAGCTGGCTCTGCGATTCGATCGCGCGTACGCCTCGATGCGGCCGAGCGACCAGAGGGCCAATCCGGGGTTCCCGTCGCTGCTGCCGTCGATATCGACTCCGGCCGTCGACAAGCTGATCGATCTGAGTCTCGTTTCTCCGCGCGTCGGCGCAAGCTACGCAGTCGATGCGGACGGCCGGACAATTCTCCGCGCGAGCTACGGGATGTTCGGCCGCCAGCTCGGCTCGGGCACCGTTCAAAACTTCTCGGCGGCATCGCTGGCGATACTGATTTACGCGGCGACCGATCGAAACGGCAACAACGTCGCGGACCCCGGCGAGCTCGGCGCGCTCGTGGGATGGAGCGGCGTCGATCCGGCAAATCCGGGATCCGGCGTCAACTTCAACCGCGTCGATCCCGATTTGAAATCGCCGAGGACGCACGAGGTCATCCTGGGCGTCGATCGCCAGCTCATGCCGAATCTCGCGGCCAATGCATCGCTCACGTGGAGGCGCTTCAAGAACGTAATCTGGAGCGGGACCGATCTGGCGACGAACAACACGGTGTATCCGCTGGTTGGCGTGACACGCCCCGACTTCTTCGAAGAAGGCGTCGTCGCCGGGACCGACCCGGTCCTCGGGAATTACCGCCAGAGCTACTTCGCACCGCGCGAATCGAGCTTGCCGGAAGGCAACGGCGGCGAGTACCGCAACCGCCCCGGATATCACCAGCGCTATCTGGGATTTGAAATCCAGGCGGTCAAGCGTCTGGCGGATCGCTGGATGGCGCGCGTGGGCTTCTCGATGAACAGCCATCGCGAGTTCTTCGATGATCCGGCGCTGGCGGTGCAGGATCCCACCCCCACGACCACGTGGCCAAACATAGACGGCGGCGCGTTCTTGACTCCGACGTCGGGCAGCGGAAAAAGCGAGATCTACCTGCTGCTGCCGCGTTACCAGATCACCGCGTCAGGCCTCTATCAGTTGCCTGCCCGGGTGAACGTCGCAGTCAATCTCGTTGCGCGCGAGGGCTACAGCACGCGGTACTTCGCCACCGTCGAATCGACGGATCCCTCGCTTCCGGAAAAGCGGGTCCTGCTGGTCGATCCCGACGACGCGCACCTGTCGGGCGTCATGTCGCTCGACTTCCGTGTGGAAAAGGCATTCTCGATCCGAGGGACGGAACTGGCCCTCGATTTGGATCTCTTCAACGTCGCGAACCGATCGACGGTGCTCGGCCGCCAGTACGACGTGACCGCCTCAGGGTCGACGACGTTCAATCAACCCTTGGAGATCATGAATCCGCGGTTGGCGAGGATTGGCGTGAGGTTTCAATTCTAGAGAGAGCGACTGGCTTGGGGCTTGGGACTTAGGACTTGGGGCTTGGGGCTTGGGGCTTGGGGCTTGGGGCTTGGGACTTGGGACTTGGGACTTGGGACTTGGGACTTGGGGCTTGGGAGGCTCGAGTTTTCGTCGAGCCTCGATTCCCAAGCCTCAAGCCTTAAGCCCCAAGGCTCAAGGCTCAAGGCTCAAGGCTCAAGACTCAAGGCTTCAGTCTCAAGTCCCTCGAACCTCACTGCTTTATCACTGACTCCCGCTCGTCCGAGGCGGCCGTCGGACGATTGCCGGTCACTTCGCCAACCATCCCGCTTCGCGGATCGACAAACGCCACGTTGATGCCTTTGGTCGCATCGGGTGTGCTGCTCTGTCTGGTGAAGATGGTTGTCTTCGCGTTTGGCGTTCCCACACCAAGCGTGATGGCTATCGTCGATGTCGTGGGAATCGCGCCCCGGTAGTGGACGATGAATACCTGATAGACACCGGCTGCGGCGCCGGCGATCGGCACGGAGACGGTTTCAGGTCCAAACCCCGTGATGTTGTCCTCGGTCTCGAGTGCGGATGTCGGTCCCGTTGGGTGCCGCCACCACACATGCGATCCGTCGGGTTCGATGACGTGCAGGTCCATGTCAACCAGCGTATTCCACGTGAGCGAGATCTCCAGATCTCGTAACCGGAACGGCGTGGTGACAGCGACGAGAACCTGCGGCGAAAACGGGCCGACCCCAAACGCGTTACGTCCTCTGACGCGGACCGTGTACGTTCCCAACGGCACTCTCGGCACCACGATGCTCGCCTGACCGACTGGAAGACTGAGCGTCTGTCCAGTCGACGGAACGACCGCCTCGAGGTCGTAGGTGGTGGCGTTCGGTATCGGATCCCAACTGAGCGCCACCGCATCGCCGGTGACCACCGGTGGATGGATCGTCGTCGTCCCAGGCCTGCCCGCGACGACCCCGCCAACGGCAAACGATGTGACCGGCGACGCGACGCCGGCGCCCCAGACAACCTGCACCGTATAGGAGCCGGGGGGAATGGGCCCTCCGGAGAACACGCTGGTGGCCCTCCCGATCACAAACGGACCGATTGGAAGTCCGTTGAAGGTGCCGACGAGGGTTGTCCCCGCCGGCGGAGGCACCGGGGCGTTGTAGGTGATGAGAATCGTGTTGTCGGGAAAAACTGTTACGACCGGGGCTTCTGGCGCCTGGGCAAATGCGTTCGAGGCCAGCCCAAGAATCGCCAGGCCAATTGCACACGCAACTAAGAGTCGTTGACCTTTGAAGTACATCCGTCTCTCCTGCGAAGCATCACATGGACACTCGTGCCGCACGAGCATAAGCTGTCGGCCCACCGGTGCGCAATGGTTTTCAGGCGCGCATCCGGACCGACATATAAACTACGCAAAGTCATCTGCTGTATGTCGGCAACAGGGCAGTCGCCCGTCACGCGATCGGCTCCGGTGCTCCGCGTTCGCACCCCGGACGGCCACGTGCATCGATTCACCGAATCGTTTCACATCGGCCGGGGCGAGGAATGCGAAGTGCGGATAGACGACGCGCTCGTCAGTCGCAGGCATCTGTTGGTCTCGGTCGAAGATGGCCGCTGGACATTTCAGGATTTGCGCAGCGCCAACGGCGTCTTTGCCGACGGAATGCGACTCGAGACCGCGGCCATCAGCAAAGGACTGACGATTAGCCTCGGCCGCCAGGGGCCGATCGTGTCTCTCGAGATCGAACAGCCGGGTCGCGCCACCGATCCGCGCAAGACCGAGCGCGAGTCGCAAGCGCCCGACGCGATGGCGTTGAACGATTACGCCGCGCGATATCTCACTCCCGCCGTGGATGACGAGCCGGTCGGCCGGCGGACCATGATGATCCGCAAGGCCTTTCAGCAGGTCCAGAAGAAGCAAAAAAGAAAGTACTTGGGCGTCGTGGTTGTGCTCGCCGCCGCGGTGGTTGCGGCTGCCGGGTACGCCTATTACGGCCATCTGCAGATGGCTAAGCAGAAGGCGCTCGCCGAGGACCTGTTCTACTCGATGAAGACGCTCGACGTGGACATCGCGAATCTCGAGCGGCTCATCGCGTCGAGTGGCGGCGCGCAGGGCGAGGATCAAGTCAAACGTTACCTCGAGCGTCGCCGGCAGATGGAGAACACGTACGACAGCTTCGTCGCCAACCTGTACAACCGCGACCTGACCGAGTCCGAACGTCTGATCCTGCGCGTCACACGAATCTTCGGCGAATGTGAAATTGCGGCGCCCCCTGAATACCTCGACGAGGTCGCCCGGTACATCGCGAAGTGGCAATCGTCGGGGCGCTTCGCGCGTGCTATCACGCTCGCCCAGGAAAAGGGCTACCCGAAGTTCATCGCCAAGGAGTTCCTCAAACAGGACCTGCCGCCGCAGTTCATCTACCTTGCGATGCAGGAAAGCGATTTCAATGCGTTCGCCAGCGGCCCGCCGACGTACATGGGATTCGCAAAGGGCATGTGGCAGTTCGTGCCCGACACTGCGCGGCGGTACGGGTTGCAA
>WNGA01011358.1_pt1 | contig 12612 bp, 11 predicted proteins | sample 5400061 | NCBI WGS metagenome assembly WNGA01 (sample SAMN13153366, study PRJNA577476) | soil metagenome | isolation source: 100 cm soil or saprolite under grassland replicate 2 | place: USA:California | collected 2016-06-15
CTCGCCGCCCCGAAAGGCCTGAGGCGGCTGCGTGAGCGAATGCGGATGCAGTCCGAACTGGCGGAGATCTTCAATACGAGCGGCGATGATCACCGCTCGGAAGCGCTCTGCCGGCAGGCGCTGGAAGAGCTGGAGGCCGTCCCCGGCGTACGGAAGGACCTCGAGGTCCGCCGCCAGGAGATGCTGATCTTCGGCACCCTGGCTCACCTCCGGCTGCGGAGCTTCCGTTTCGCCGAGGCGCGGGAGCTCTTCGAGAAGAGTTACCGTTTGGGGCGGGCCCTGCGGCCGGCTCGGGAGACGAGCCTGGTCCTCAACAACCTCGGCACCCTCCACGCCCAGGAGAACCGCATACCGGAGGCCATCCGCTGCTTCGAGCGCGCCGGGAATCTCTCCGTGCAGTTGGGTGACGACCAGAGCCTGTCTATCATCCACTCCAACCTGTCCGTCCTTCACGCGAGGCGCGGCGACCCCGATGCGGCAGACCGCGCCCTGGCGTGCGCCGAGGAGCACGAGGCTCGCTGCGATTCCTCCCGGATCCGATTCCTCCGCCTGCACTCGGCGGGCCTGGTGGATCTCGCCTTCGGCAGGTACAGCTCGGCGATCGAGGCCCTCAAGGCGGCCATCCTGCTCGGTGAAGAGCTGGGGGACCTGCATCTGATGGCCTTCGAGCTGGTCTTCCTCGGAGAGTGCCGGCTCTTTCGGGGAGAGGGGAGGGCCGCCACGACCGCTTTCGGCCGCGCGCTGGGCCTCGCCACGACTCCGCCGTCGCCCATTCCCTCCATGGTGGCGGCACGCCGAGCGGCGTTGGCGGCATTGCGCGGCAACGTCCGCGGTGCCCGGACGGCGCTGGCCGCGGAGGAGTCCCGGAGGTGCGGAATCGCATATGTGGACGCCTGGAACCGTGTCTTCCGGGGGTGGGCGCGGCGCCTCCTGGGACACCACGATGAGGCCCGAGGCGAGCTGGAGGAGGCGCGGGAGTTCTTCTCCGTGACCAGGGTCGCTTGCGGTGAGATCCACGCCTGCCTCCTGCGGGAAAGGCCCGCTCAGGAACTCCATGCTCTCTGCGCGGCTCCTCGCTTACCAGGCCAAGCTCCTCCTGGCGGATGCGCATCCCAACTTCGAGGAGGCTGCGAACCTGTTGATGGAAGCGGAGAGCCATCTCATCGGGAGGAAGCTTCCCGACCTGGAGGCGCTGACCGCGGAGCTGAGGGAAAGGCTTTCACGATCGGGTCCCGGGACCCCCGGGCCACCCGCCCTGGTCGCGACGCCGGGTGGGTCTGCGCCGGGCGTCACCGACGGTCCCGTGCTCCGGCGCGGGGAAGCAAACGGGAAAGTGCCGCGCCCACCGCTGGAGGCCGCGGGCGGAGCTGGCGTGCTCGTGGGGAACTCTCCGTCGATACGGAGGCTCATCGGACAGATCCATCAGGCCGCTCCCTCCCGGCTCCCGGTCCTGATTACCGGCGAGACGGGGGCCGGAAAGGAACTGGTGGCGGTAGCCATTCACCGGGAGAGCTTGCGCCGCTCCTAGCCGTTCGTCTCCCTGAATTGCGCTGCGATGCCCGGCGAACTGCTGGAGGCACAGCTCTTCGGCTACCTCCGCGGAGCATTTTCCGGCGCGGAGGAGGACCACCCGGGCCTCCTCTGGAGTGCGAACGGCGGGACGCTCCTCTTCGATGAGATCTCCGAGATGCCCCTTCACCTCCAGGCGAAGCTGTTGCGCGTACTCGACTCCGGGAGGCTTCGGCCGCTGGGAGGGGAAGCCGAAGTCGCCGTCGACGTGCGCTACCTCTTCGCCACGAACGGCGATTTGCACGCTCTCCTTCAGGAAGGGAAATTCCGCCGGGACCTCTTCTTCCGCATCAAGGGCTTTGAAATCCACGTTCCTCCTCTTCGGGAGCGGCTGGAAGACCTTCCTCTTCTGGTGGAGCACTTCCGTGCGCTGGCGGGTGCTGGGGGGAGTCCGCCGCGCTTCGAAGGGCCCGCGCTCCGGACGTTCGCTTCCCATCCCTGGCCGGGAAACGTCCGCGAGCTCAAGAACGTCGTGACGCGCCTGGTCCTCACCTGCGTGGAAAAAGTGGGAGAGAGGGAGGCGAGGGCGGCTCTGGAAAGGACCACCGCCGGGCAGACCTTCCCCCCCGCGCTCCTCCGGAGCAGGCCGCTCGTTGCTCTCCTCAGGCTCCTCGAATTGGAATACCTGACGCAACTGCATGCCGACCGTGCCGGTGACCTGGATTCCATGGCCGCCGTCCTCGGCATCACCGTGCGGGCGCTGTACGACCGATTCAAGCGTCTGGGCCTCCGGGTCCGCGAACTCAAGGAAGGAGAGGGCCCTCCCTCGGAACCGGGCAGCCGGGTGCGTCGTCGAATTTGAGCCCCGGTGGGTCACCCGGCCTTCAGGATCTCGAGGACCGGGATCCCTGCGACACGGGCGCGCCCCTCAACTCCCGCCGCAGCGGTCCCGGAAGGGTTGCGCCCGGCGCGCTGCGCGGAAGGCCTGGCCCACGTGGGCCATTTGTAAGCCATTGTTTCATAATACTTTAATTCGCAAAGCTCCACCTGGCGAGTCCCTGAAGTGCTTTCTTGGCGGCGATGGATTGTGGAGTACCTAGCCCTCCCCCCGGACCGGCGAACTGCGTCTTGGATCCGCACTCCCGAAGCCCTACTATGGAGGGCTATGCGAGGCGTGGCATGAATCCCACCGGGGAAAGGACCCGGCACATCCTCGAGGAGATGCGGTCCGGGAACCGCCAGGCGTTCGATGACTTCTTCGAGCGCAGCGCTCCCCGCGTGCTGGTGTACATCAACTACAACCTCGGCTCCCGGCTCCGGCGCAAGGTGGACCCGGACGACATCCTGCAGAGCCTGTACCTCAACCTCCTGCGGAACTTCGAGTCCTTCAGCCGCCGGATCCGCGAGCGCGGCGTCCAGAAGACCCTGATCCGGATGGCCGACCACGAGATTTCCGAGGCCTATCGCTTCCATTTCAAGGTCGACAAGCGCGATGCCCGGCGCGAGATCACCGCCGCCTACCTCGGGGACGGGGGGGAGAACGTCCTCGACTGGATCCCCTCGGAAGCCACCTCCATGAGCCGGAGGGTGATGAGGCAGGAGGAATACCGCAGGGTGATGGACCTGCTGCGCGAGCTGAGACCTCTCGAGCAGTACGTCACGGTGGCCCGGGTGATCGAGGGCCGCTCCGCCCAGGAGATCGCCGATGAGCTGGGGAAGTCCCGCGGAGCCATCCAGATGATCATCTCCCGCGCCCGCGACAAGCTTCGCGAGCGGGCCGGCCGCGGGGATCACGGCGCCAGCGAGTGATCGGCCGCGCCGGCCGCCTCAACCCTTGCGGAAGAGCCGGGAGATCCAGCGGCGCGATCCGGAGGACTTCTCCTCGAAGCGCGACGCCTCGACCCACCACTCCTCCGGATCCAGGGCGCCGCTCAGGACCAGTTCCTCCGCGAAGTCCAGCGCGCGCTCCCGGCATTCCTGGAAGACCTCCTGGATCGCCGCCGCCCGGTCCGCGTGAAGGCCCGCCAGGTGATCGCGGAGGCGGAAGGAAGGCTCGGCGGCCTCCTCGCCCTCCTGGTGGATGACGAACAGGGCCGACTGCTTGCCGAAGCGGAGGAAGCTCCGGTGAGCGAGCTTGGCCACCCGCGCCAGGGAACCGTCGAGGAACGTCCCCATGGTGGAGTCCCGATCCACCAGGTGGAAACCTTCCTTGTTGTAGACGATCTCGGCGTGCTCCGCGGACACCGTCGGCTCGTCGAGCACGACGCCCGACTCGGGGCTGCGCCCGATGCGCACTCTGTCGGAATCGAGCAGGTATCGGACGGCGCTCCGGCCGGGACGGGCCACCAGCAGGCTCGCCCTCAGCCCCTCGAGCCGGAAGAGGCACATGGCCGTTCGATCGAGGCCCTCTCCCTCCATGACGGTGGGCTTCACCCCCGAGGTCCGCCGCGCCTTCCTCAATCCGGTGGAGATCTTCCGGCTGATGCGCAGGATGAAGCGGAGGATGCTCCGGCCGATCTGGACCCGGTCCCCGCTCTGAAGGGGCCGCGTGCCCTTCTCGGGGACCCTCTGGTCGTTGACCAGCGTTCCGTTCCGGCTTCCCAGGTCCTCGAGGACGAAGTCCCGGCCCCGGCGGACGATCCGGGCATGGGAGCGCGAGACTCCCTGGTCGGCCAGCACCACCTCTGCCCGCGGGTCCCGGCCGATGCGGACCTGCTCCTCCTGCATCCGGAACTCCCGGGTGTCCTTGCCGTACTCGTTGATGATCAGGATGCCCACCGGCTCTCCTTCAGCGCCGTTCGGTGGCGGCAACAGAACGTCCGCATCCCCTCCCCGGTGGAGAGGCTCAGGCGGACCGGGCGGGCCCACGCCTCCCGTCCGCGGAGCGTCCTGGCGGCCCCCTACAGGCGCTGGATCGCTACCGTGTTCGTGATCCATCCTCCGCCAAATTCCGTCCGGGCGACGAAACGGATCAGGTTCATTCCCGGCTTCAAGCCCTCGATGTCCTCCTCGATGATGCCGTTCTCGGCGATCTTTTCGTTGATGGCCAGGAGCTCCTCACCGGCGTAGCGGCGGAGCGTTCGGTACTCGCTCCCCTCTTCAGACTGTCCCTCGATGGTGAGTGCGCGGAGGCCGGTGGCTTTGTGCAGATCGAACCCCGGCTCGATCTGATAACGGTAACGAAGCCTGATCCTGTCTGCGTTGACCGTCTGGCCATTGAAAGGTTCCTCGAGCCGGAAGAGGAACGGCGAGCCCCCGGAGCCAAGGTACCCGCCCCTGAGCTTCCGGGCCAGTTCCCTCTTCAGGTCTTCGAGGGCGGAGAGGGCCAGCGAGCGGTCCACCTCGCGCCGGTCCTTCAGCGGCACCAGCATCGGCGGCACCGCGATGGTGACGAGATAGGCGAGGGGCTGGCGCCAGGGCTTCGCCCGGTCCCAGAGGGAAAGCCGGTAATCGCCGCTGGTGAGGCTCTCCTTCCGGCCGAATTCGTTTTTGATCGACTCCAGGGTGGCGGGGCCCGAAGCTTGCGCCCCCGGACGCGCGTCCGCCGCCTCCGGTCTCTTCCAGGAGACCTCCACGTCCGATCGCGTGGCGAACTCCTTATCCGCGACCCACCAGCCGCCGACTCCGGTGCCGAGCCAGAGGACGCCGTCGAGGACGGCGAGGCCGGGTACGATCCGCGTCGCCGAATCGTCCCACCGTACCAGCGATCCGATGCGAACGAGCACGATCAGGTCCGCCTTCTCCCGGACGGCCGCCGTCTGCATCGTTTCCCAGGTGGCAGGGATGAAGTCGCTGAAGACGTGGTACTCGTCGAGTCCCTTCAGGATCTCCTCTTCCACCACCTGGCGATCGAGCTGGCCCGAGCGCGCGAGCGCTTGAGCCTTTCCGGCCTCCGCCGGCTCTGCCGGCGGAGGGGGTTCGGTGGGGGCTCCGCTCGTGGAAGCTGCGTCCGACGGCCCGGGCGGCTCCGCTTCCGCCAGCCATTCGAACACCACCACCGCTTTGTAGGGAGCGGTGTCCCACTCGCGCGGCGACCCACGCGAAGCGCATCCGGCAATGAGAAGAATTGCCCAGAGAAGGGCAGTGAACCTCATGGAATTTCTCCTTTCGGGAGGAGGCAGCAGCGGAAGCCGTCGGCGTATTCTCCCTCGGGGGAAACGGAGGTCCCCAGGAGGTACTCGGCCTTGAATTCCTGCGCCTGGAAGATTTCAGCATTCATGTAGAAGGCTCCCCCTACCCGCTTCGGGTTCCCGGTTTCTTCGTCTCGGACCAGTTCCCAGACGTTCCCCAGCATGTGACAGAGCCCGAAAGGCGTTCTGCCGGCCGAGTAGGGCTTCTCGTCTGCGCTGGCCTTGACCGGCGAGAGCTTCTTTCCGCAGTGGACGGGCTCCGGGCCCGCTTCGACCCAGTTCCCGCTCCAGGGGTAGGGGCGCGGCCGTGTGGCGTCGTAGTCCCAGTAGGCGGCGGCCATCCATTGCGATTTTCCGGGAAGTTGAAGCTTTGCCCAACGGGCGTAATCGCAGGCTTCGCGCCAGCTCACCCACCGGACCGGAAGGTCGAGCCAGTTCTGGCCACGGTTCGCGTCCGACCACTCCCGCGAACGCGGCGCCTTCCCTCCCTGGTCTTTGAGGAACGCTCTGTATTGGCGGTTCGTCACCTCGGTCATGGCCATGAAGAAAGGTCCGACGTTGTAGAAGGAGCAGGCGGCGTGGTAGACGAGGACCGAACCGTCAGGCCAGAGGAGCTTGTCGCGGTTTTCCCAGCCGAACTCCAGCGCCACCGTGCTGGTCTCCTCACGGCCGGCGCGGTCGGTTGCGGAAACGGTGATCCGAAATTCCGGCCGCTCGGTGTCGAAGGTGTCGGGCTTCTCGAAATCCCTGCCCACGGCGATCGCCGTTTCCCAGATACCGGAGGCGGCGGCCCGCGAGAGCGGGATCGTCTTCTCCCGGTCAATCCGGGGGGCCTTCACGCGAATGGTGGCCTTGACCGAAAGGTCATCCGGGAGCGCATCCTCGACCCGCGCCTGCACCCGGATCTCCTGCCCGCGCTTCACGACCAGGCGGGGGCCCGGGGTAGGGGCCAGGACCTCGATGCGGGGCTTCCCGTGGTCTGCGAGGACGGTGAAGCGGCCGGAGCCTTCCCCGGAGGCGTTCCCCGTCCTGTCTGAAGCAACGATCCGGAAAGAGTGCGATCCCTCGGAGAGCGCGTCCCGGGTGGTGAACCGGATTTCCCAGGCGCCATCCCCGGTTCCCTTCACCTCGTAAGCTTTCCGATCCACCACCACCTCCTCCTTGTCCTCGACGGAGCGGAGAATGTAGCTCCCGGCGTTCTCATCCGGATTGTCGTCCTCGACCCGGAAGCGCACGACCGGGAGGGCCTCGCCGAAGTCATCGATGGTGTCATCGGGGAATTCCAGCCGGGGACCGCTCCGATCCAGGCGGACCGTCAAGGACTGTTGCGCGGAGCGGTTCCCGTAGACATCGCTCAGGGGCTCGATGACCAGCTCGTTCGGGCCTTCCTCGAGGGGCACGCTGATGATCTTCCGGCCCCTGGCCACCTCCGCTTTCTCCCAGAGGAGCGTCTCGGTGCCCGTCCGGGGGGGCCGACGGTAGATGAGCCTGGCTCCCTCCTCGAGCCGCTTCGCGGCATCGTCGACCTGCACTTCCACCCCGATTTCCCGGTTTCTGGTGAGCCATTCGCCTCGCGGGGCGAGATCGACGACCCCCTCTCCCGGAACGACTCCCGCCTTCAGGGAGAGGCGATCCTCGAGGTAGCGCACCGTTCGGACGTTCTTCGGGTCGAGGGTCTTCTCGCCGTTCAAGAGGTCCTGCGTCCAGAGTTCGACCGTGTTCTCGCCGTGCTTGAGGGGTACAGCGATCACGCCCCGCTCGCTGACTTCGGCCTCGAAGTTCCGCTCGGCCCCCTGCCGGCAGATCACCGTCGCTTTGATGCCCACCTGGTCCAGGATGGGCAGTTCCACCTTCGGCTGGCTGCTGAAGGGGCGGAGCTTTTCCCATTCGACCGTCAACCGGGGGGCGGGGAGCCGTTCCAGGGTCAAGGGAATGGAAACGCTCGGATTGCCCGCGCGGTCGAGCGCGATGGCACTGAGGTGCGTGAGGCCCACTCTCAGTGTGACCTCGGGGCGGGCGCTGCTTCCGTTAAAGGCCTTTTGATTCCACTCGAGCTCCGGGGAGTTGACGATGATCTGATTCACTTCCCGGTTATCGGAGGCCTCGAGGACCAGGACCGCTTTCGGTTCCCGGATCTGGTAGAGCTTCCCTGCACCCCGTGCGGGCGCCTCCACCAGTCCATTACCCTCCGCCCTGATGTTCAGGCGCGGCGGCTCGCGGTCCTTCACCCATTCCGAAATGCCCCAGGCGGACCCTGCGGCGACGAGCAGGATCGCCGCGGCGGCGAGCGCGCGGCGCAGCTTGGGGCGGTTCTCCACCCGCCTGAGGTAGCCGTCGAGCGCGGCTTCCAGTTCCTCGGCCGATTGCACGCGCCGGGCCGGGTCCTTCTCCAGGCACTTGTGGCCGAGCCTCTCGAGCTCCGCCGGCAGGTCCGGACGGAGCTTCCGGAGCGGCGCGGGCGCAGTGCCGCAGTGAGCCTTCTCCAGGTCGCTGATCCGCGGATGGCGGAAGGGAGGCCGGCCGGCCAGGAATTCGTAGAAGATCACGCCGAAACTGTAGACGTCGGTGCGGGGGTCGAGCGAGCCGCGCCGCCACTGCTCGGGGGCCATGTAGGTGCAGGTCCCGGCCACGTTCTCCTGCCGGCGGGCGCGGGTCTCGGAATAGATCTCCGCGATCCCGAAGTCGATGACCTTGACCAGGTCCTTGCCCCGCTTCTGGCTGACCAGGATGTTGTTCGGCTTGAGGTCCAGGTGGACGATCTTCTTCGCGTGGGCCTCGGAGAGCGCCCCCGCCACCTGCCTCAGGATCCGCGCGGCGCGCAGTGGGGGCGACCGTTCCTGGTAGATGATCGAGCCCAGGTCCTTCCCCTCCACGTATTCGGTGACCATGTACTGGAATTCCTGCCACTCCCCGAAGTCGATCACCTTGACGATGTTCTCGTCCTCGAGCCGGCTCAGCTTCAGCGCCTCTTCATGGAAGCGGTTCCGGAAGCTCATGCGGTCGGAGAGCTGCGACCTCAGGACCTTGATCGCGTAGCGCTTTCCCAGCGACTCGTGCTTGGCGAGGTAGACCGAGCCGAACCCTCCCGCGCCGATGTCCTCGAGGAGCCGGTACTTGTCGGCGATCACCGGGCCGAGCTGCGGAGGCCCGGAGCGGCTTGCGGCAGCGGGTCCGCCGAGCGTGGGGATCATCAGCGTCGAGCCGCACTCCGCGCAGACCTTCAGATGGAGGGGGAAGTTACGCTTGCAGCCCGGGCAGTACTTCTTCAGCTCGAGGCCGGCGGCGGTCAGACCCTCGGGGCCGAAGAGGAGCGTCTCCCGGTGGAACAGGGAGTGCTCGCTGAGACGGGTGCCGTCGTGCGGGCAGATCTCAACCTCTCCTCCGAAGGAACTTTGGCAGGAGGGGCAAGATTTGAAAAGCAGGTCCGCGATTTCGGCGGCAACACCGGAAGTGCCACCCGCAGGATCCATCGCGCCGGTCTCCTCCAGGACCAGGGTCGGCTTCAGCTGGGGCTCCGCCGCGTCTCCCAGGGCCAGGTCCAGGGTGACCTCGCCGTTCGCGGAGCGCGGGTGACCGGGCGCGGAAGAGGAGGGAGGGGGGGTGGAACCGATCTCGATGAGCACCTCGCCATCCGAAGGGCAGCGCAGGACTTCCTCGCCGAAGTCGGCGCCGCACCTGGAACAACGTCTTCTGGTCACCGGTTACCCCTCGGATACCCACGGAGGGCAATACCCTACGGCCATCTTATCGCTCTATGGATCGGGCCCGCAATGGGCCAGGCTCCGCCTCTACCGCGGATTTCGCCGGGGGGATGTCACCGGAAATCCGGAATTCAGCGGCAGGCGTCGGCGCACCCCCCGATGCGCATGCAGGTACAGGGATTCCCGGCCGGCCCCGTGCAGTGGGCGAGGGGCGCCTGGCCCAGGAAGAGGTAGCCGAAGAGCACGACCGCATCGGTGAGGTCGACCGAGGTATCGCCGTTGCCGTCGAGGAGGGTGATGTTTCCCCGATCGTCGATCCCCCCGGTCCCACAGGGGAGCGGTTCGGTGGCTCCCAGGAAGAGGATTGCCAGCAGGCAGACCCCGTCCGAGATGTCGAGCCCGCCATCGGAGTTGCAGTCGCCGGGCAGGACGTTGCCGCCTTCGGGCAGGCCGAAAGGCGATTCGTCGCAGCCCAGGTCGAAGCCGCCCACCCGGGGCCGCTGCTCGTTGTCGATATCGAGCAGGGTGAGGTTGGGGGCGCCACGGTTGATGGCCGCCGAGCCCAGCCGGAGATGGAAGTCATCGTCGTCGAGGTTGGCATCGCCGTCCAGCACCTCCCCCTGCGCGCGCACCGGATCCGACGGGTTCGCCGATCCCACGCTCCAGAGGTTCACCCCGGCGGAGACGACCGCCTGCGAGGCGTCCAGCCCCCCGATCAGCGAGACGTTCTGGGAATCGAAGCCGGCGATGAGGCAGTTGCGGAAGTCAAAGGTGCTCCCGGTGCTGCCGGAGACGTCGATCCAGACCCGGTCCTGGATCCCGAAGGTCTCGGAGAAGGTGCAGTGGATGAAGATGTAGGTGTTCGCGACGTGGTTGATGCCGTCCTGCATGAGGTTCGAGCGGCGCTCGTCGCCGTAGAAAGCGCAATTGGTGAAGTTCAGCTCCGCCCCCGAGCCGTCGCCGGAGAAGACCAGCCAGGAGTTGGGCTGGGTGGGTCCCAGCACGGTGCGCTTCACGTTCCACACCGTCCCCGGCCCGCTCGTGCCGTTGAGGGCGTAGATGGCCGATCCCCCGAGGTAGGACTGCTCGATGTTGATGACGTGGCCGGTCCGGTCCACGCTGGTCAGGGCGAAGTCCTTCACCCCGGTGAAATTGCAGCGCAGGATGGTGATGGGGCCTCCGTCCTGCTCGTTGTCGTAGGTGAAGAGGACCATGCAGCCGAGTGCAACGTCAGCGTCCGGAATAATCCCGCCCCGCGCAGGAGTGATCGGGCGAGGCGCAGCACACCGCCTCGGGTAAACGGGGCGGCCCTGCCGGGTGCGATGTCACTTCTCCCGGTCCGAGTTGCGCCGGAGTCTGAGGATCAATTCACCGATCGGCGGAGCGGGTTGTCCGAGCGCGATCCTCTCGAACCCTCGCTCCAGCTTCTTCTTCAGCGAAGAGATCTTCCGAAAGACGGCGCCAGGGCTCTCCGTGCGGGAAAACGTGCAGGCCCCCTTGCTTAGGGTCGTCCCGACCAGGCTCGTCAGGACGGCTTCGGGGCTCATACCGGCGTCGACCTGCGCCCCGAGCTCAACAAGCTTCTCGAGCGTCAGGCCGGGTTCCCGGCGGAGCAGCCACAGCAGGTCGTAGAGGTCCTTCTCCGCGCAACGGCTGACGAGCGTTGCCGCCTTCATCTTGAGCAGCGTCGGCAAATCGGCGACGAGGACCCCGTCCGCCGCCTGGTGAAAACCGGCAATCACGAACAGGTTTGAGTCGAGGACGACCTGCACCGTGAAGAGGTGTCCGTCCAGTTCGCATGTCGCCGAGTAGAACTGTGAAGTGCTCAGCCGTTCCTCGATAGCCGCGCCCAGTGTGCTCAGCGATTTCACCGCGAGGACAGTCGCGCGCCGTGAGGATTCGTCCCCGGCAAACAGGTCCAGGTCGTCGGATCGCCGGTGCCCCGCGTAGTATCCGGCCAGAGCGGTGCCCCCGACAAGCATGCAACGCGTGATCCCCTGAGCGAAAACGTGAGTCAGGGCACGGTAGAGGGGCGCCGGCAACGTCCGGGCCGCTAACCTGCTCTTCGGCGTCGGTGCCGTCTGTGGCTTCGGTGCCATCGGTAAAGCGTCTCGAGCTGCCGGCGGCGCGCCGGATGGATATAGCGCGAGTACTTGGGGAACTCGCTCCAGACCCGATCCCCGATCATCTTTGCCGTCGCGTAAAGGCCGTAGACTTCAAGCAGGCGCGCGATGGCGCGCGGGTCCCCCTTGTTCACGGCAATCGCAAAGTCATCGAGATCCGGATAGAGTCCGTCCCACAGCAAGGTCGCGCGCAAGCGGGCGTGATCCTCTCCGTGACACGGGAGCGGCCGCGCGAGCTGCTCCACCGGAACGCCAAGCGCATCGCCCAGGCGCAGAAAGTTCGGGCTGTGGAGCGCCGCTCGGCCGCCACTCTGAAACCACAGGCAAACCGCCTGACGGCTGACACCCACCCGTCTGGCGAGTTCCGACTGGCTCCAGCCCCTCGCCTTCAACAGCGTTTCAACGGTTCTGACGTCCATACATCCTGCGGCCGCATGAGCACTGGGGGCTGTCCGCCACAGAGAGCCCCCCGGCCCCGACGAGGCTGCGGTGACGGGCTACCCGGCAAGACGGCCACTGGGAGTCTAATCCTGACCGATTGAGCTGTCAAGTAGACTTGACAAGGCCGACAAGGCCCTCCTGGGCGCCGAGCGGTTTACGTCCGAAACGCGACGTTCCTCGGGCGCGCTCTCCTCAGCCGCTCCCAAACCCGGACGCGGCGGTCGAGTTCGTGGTGGGGGAGCGGCTCGTCTCCGAAGGGGAGATGGTCCGGGCGTTTTCCCTCGGTCCCCCACACGCACCCGCCCGGGACCATGGCAGCGCCGCCGCCAACATCAGGGCCGCTAGCTAGTCACCGTATGGCAATATGGTAGTAAAGATGGTATGTTAGCGACATGGGAAAGGAATCCACGCAATACCGCAAGGTGACCCTCCTCTTGCCGCGGGGCCTCCTGAAGCAGGCAACCAAGGCCACCGGGAAGGGGATCACCCCCACGATCCGGCGCGGCCTGGAGCTGGTTACCGCGAGCGACGCCTACGATCGACTGCGCTCCATGCGCGGCAAGGTCAAGTTCTCGATCGATCTCAAAGAGATCCGCGAGGACTGAAGCCGGAGGTGGTACAGAAGATCCATGCTGGTTGCCGACACCAGTTCACTCATCGCTTTCTTCGAAGGGGACGATGGGCCCGACGTGGAAATCCTCGACAAGG
>WNGA01010059.1_pt1 | contig 12611 bp, 9 predicted proteins | sample 5400061 | NCBI WGS metagenome assembly WNGA01 (sample SAMN13153366, study PRJNA577476) | soil metagenome | isolation source: 100 cm soil or saprolite under grassland replicate 2 | place: USA:California | collected 2016-06-15
CACCATCCCCTCATCTGTTCCGTCCGAGGAAGCTCAAGGATATCGCCCGTGGCAACGGCAAGGGACGGGGCGTCAACGCCAGGGGCTCCAGTTTGGATGGCTGAGGAAGACTGCACGAGGGGTTCGAAGTGGACGCGTCGTCACGTTGGGACCGCTGGCGGAACCGCGATCGGGCTGAACGCCTCGATCATGGCGCGGACGTCGTCTCCGAGCGGGTAGAGGATCGGGCAGGTGCAGCCGGCCTCGATGTACTCCCGGACTTTGGCCACGCATTCCTCGGGCGTGCCCGAGGCCGAGATCATCTGCACGGCCTCGTCCGGGACCAGCTTCATGGCCCGGTGGATCTCCTCCGGGCCGGCGGGCCACGTCATGACCTTGCCGATCTCCTCGATGAGGCCGGGATCGACGCCACTCGCCTTCATGATGTGGGGCTGCTGGCCCAGGTACTGCGTGAGCAGCTCCCGGGCCCGGTCCAGGGCCACCTCGCGGTCCGGGTCCAGCGAGCACACCACGAGTTGCGGCCGGTCGATGTCCTCGACCGTACGCCCGGCCCGCTCGGCCCCGGCCGCCAGGGCCTCCACGGCCTTCCGGTTGTACGCGGGGCCGACCATGTAGTTCAGCACCACGCCGTCCGCGATCTCGCCGGCCAGCTCCATCATCTTCATGCCAGTCGCGCCGATGTAGATCGGCACGTCCTTCGGCGAGCGGTCGCCGTGGACGATGTCGATCTCGATGTCGTCGACGTCCACGAACTCGCCATGGAACGTCACCCGCTCCATCGCCAGCAGCCGGCGCACCACCTCCACGGTTTCCCGCATGGCCTGGAGGGGGCGCCGGCGGCGGATGCCGACCTTGGCGGCCAGCGGGTCCCACCACGCGCCGATCCCGAGGAGGATGCGCCCGGGCGCGAGGTCGTCGAGCGTCGAGAACGTCGCGGCCATCAGGCCCACATTGCGGGTCCAGTTGTTCACCACGCCGGAGCCGACCTTGATGCGGTCTGTGACGGCGGCGAACGCGGCCATCGGCACGGTGGCCTCGCGCACCAGCCGGCTCTCCGCCTGCCACACCGCCTCGAAGCCCGCTGCCTCGGCCAGCTTCACGTACTCCATCCCCTCCCGGATGGGGTGCTTGTCCTGGAGGTACAGCGCCACGCGTCCTTCGCTCGACACGGCCACCTCTCATCCCCCTTTCGGCGTGAACGGGTGCGGGCCGATGCGGTCCATCCGCTCCCACAACCGGCTCGCCTCGACCGCCGCCTTCGCGGCGAGCTCATCCTGGTCGACCTTCGTCAGCCGCCGGTTCCGGACCACCACCTCGCCCGCCACCACCACGTCGCGGACCCACCGGGACGACAGCCCGAACATCCAGTGCCCCGCCAGCTTCTCCGTCGAGAACGGCGTCGGCGGCCGGTAGTCCAGCACCACCAGGTCGGCCGGCGCACCCGGCTCGATGTGCCCGAGCCGTGGCTCGCCGAATGCGTCGCCGGCGAACGCCGCGCCCCGCGACAGCGCCGCGAGCGTCGTCGCCGGACCGGCGTCCAGCGAGTCGTCGCGGGCCCGCCAGAACGCGGCTTGCGACTCCGCGAACATGTCAGCGCCGATCCCGTCGGTGCCGAGCACCACCGCGTCCCCGAGCGCCTCGACCGGCGCCCGGCCCACGCCGTTGTTCATGTTCGAACGGGCATTGTGGGCCACCGCGGCGCCGGTGCGATGGATCAGGCCGATCTCGGACGGGTGCACGTGGACGCAGTGGGCCAGGAGCGACCGGCCCTCGAGCGCGCCGGCCTCCGCCAGGCGCTCGACGACCGGCATGCCGAAGCGGGCCTCCGAGTCGGCCTGGTCCGCAAGGTCCTCCGCCACGTGGACGTGGACTCCCGCGCCGGTTCCCCGGGCCACCTCGGCGCATCCGGCCAGTGTCTCCGGGGAGAGCGTGAACGACGCGTGGGCGCCGACCATCCCCCGCGCCAGCGGCCGGGGCGGCGCCTCCAGGAACCGCCGGTTCTCCTGGATGCCGGCTTCGGCCCGCTCCGGGCCGTCGCGGTCCGTCACCTCGTAGCACAGCACGGATCGCAGGCCCACCTCCTGCAGCGCGTCGGCGATCACGTCGAGCGAGCCCGCGATCGCGTCCGGGGACGCGTGATGGTCCACGACCGAGGTGGTGCCGGCCAGCAAGGCCTCCATGCCACCGACGAGCGCCGACGCGCGGACCGAGTCCCCGTCCAACGCGCGGTCCAGCCGCCACCACACCCGCTGGAGGATCTCCACGAAGTTCCGGGGCGGGTCGAGCCGGTACGGCATCCCGCGAGCCAGGGCCGAGTACAGATGCGTGTGCGCGCACACGTTCCCAGGGATGACCACGCAGCCGGAGCAATCGATCACGGTACCGGCGCGGTCCGCGGGCCCGACGGCGGCGATCCGGCCGTCCTCGACCGCGACGTCCGCCTCGACGACGCTGGGCGGGTCGAGCGCCTCGACCACGAGGCCTCCCGCGAGCGTCAGGCTCATGCCCGGGCGAGCTTCGGCACCGCGGCCCGTGCGGCCGCCGAGTCCTTCATGGGAAGCCGCGTCCGCCACTGGCCGTCGAACGCGTGCAGCGCCCCGGCCACCGCCGACGCCGTGGGGACCAGCGCGATCTCGCCGACCCCCTTCGCCCCGTACGGCCCCTCGGGCTGCGGTTCCTCCACGAGCACGACCTCGACGGGGGGCATCCCGGAGGGCGGGATGATGTTCAGGGACTTCAGCGTGTCGGTCTTCACGAAGCCACCCTCGACCACGAACTCCTCGGAGAGCGAGTGGCCGAGGCCCATGTGCACGGCCCCCTCGATCTGTCCCTCCAGGAGCGTCGGGTTCATGGCCTTCCCCACGTCGTGCACGGCGATGAACTTCTCGATGCGGCCGTCCTCGTCGAGCACGGCCATCTGCGTGGCCCACCCGTAGGCGAAGTGTGTCGGCCCGCCGTCGGGGCCCTGGCCCGGCCGGTAGGTCTGGGGCATCCGGACCTCCCCCTCGAACTCCCGCCCGGCCAGCTCGGCGATGCCGCCGCCGTTCAGCGCGGCCTTCAGCTTCGCGGCGGCGTCGATCACGCCCAGCCCGCCGAGCACGGTCCCGCGGGACGCGGTGGTCTGCCCGCCGTCGATCTCGTGCGTCGTGTCGACCACGATGCGCACGGACGTCGGGGGCAGCCCGAGCTCCTCGCACGCCACCTGCTGCACGACGGTGTGCACGCCCTGGCCCATCTCGGTCCACGGGTGGAAGACCGTGACGCCGCCGTCGGCGTCCGCGCGGATCACCGCCTTCCCCACCTCGGGCAGCCCGTTGCCGATGCCGGTGTTCTTCGCCCCGCAGCCGAGGCCGGCGGCCTTCCCCTGCGCCCGTGCCTCGTCCCACGCCGGCTTGACGGCCAGCAGCGTCTTCTTGATCCCCACGCCCGGCCCCAGGATCTGGCCCGTCCCGAACCGGTCGCCGACGTCGACGGCGTTTCGCCACCGCATCTCCCAGGGGTCGATGTCGGCCTTCTCCGCCAGGCGGTCGATCATCCCCTCGATCGCGAAGTTGGCCTGGTTCGAGCCGAACCCCCGCATCGCGCCGCACGGGGGGTTGTTCGTGTAGACGGCCCGGGACTCCACGTCGACGTTGGGGACGTTGTACACGCTGCACGAGTGCCCGGCGGCGCGTTCCAGCACCTTGTCGCCCACGCTGGCGTACGCGCCGGTGTCGCCGACGATCCGGGCCTTCACCGCGACCAGATGGCCCTCCTCGTCGCACCCCACCGTGTACTCCATGGTCAGGGGGTGCCGCTTGACGTGGAACCGCAGGCTCTCCTGGCGGGACAGCGTGATCTTCACGGGCCGCTTGGTCTTGAGCGCCAGCAGCGCCGCGTGGGCCTGCACGTTCAGGTCCTCCCTTGCCCCGAACGCGCAGCCGTTGGACACCTGCGTCACGCGGACCTTGTCCTCCGGCAGGCCCATGAACGAGGCGATCTGGTGGCGGTCGTGCCACACACCCTGGCCCTGCGAGTAGACGCGGAAACCGCCGTCGTCCTCGGGAACGGCCAGCGCCGATTCCGGCTCCAGGAAGGCGTGCTCGATGAACTGCGTGTGGAAGGTCTCGGTCACGACGCTCGCCGCTGACGCCAGGGCCGCGTCGGCGTCGCCCCGCTTCACCTCCGAGAGCCCGAGGACGTTTCCCTCGTGGACGAAGTCGCGGTCGGGGTGCAGCACCGGCGCGTCCGGCTCCATGGCCCGGAACGGGTCGGTGACCGGCTCCAGGACCTCGTACTCGACGTCGATGAGCGCGGCCGCCTCGCGGGCGGCCCGCCGCGTGGCCGCAGCCACCGCGGCCAGCACGTCGCCCACGTAGCGCGTGATCTCCCCCTCGGCCACGAACTGCGGCCAGTCGGGATAGATGTCGCCCTGGTACCGCTCGCCGGGGACGTCCGCGGCCGTCACCACGGCCACGACGCCCTCCACCGCCTCGGCCTTCGCCGTGTCGATCTTCACCACCCGGGCCCGGGGGTAGTCGGAGAACCGAACCGCCCCGTGCAGCATCCCGGGCTCGTTCATGTCGTTGACGTAGGGCTTGTCGCCGAGCGCGAGCTCGTTGCCCCGGTAGCGCGGGGCCCGGGTCCCCACCCGGCCGGTCTCGTCCAGCTCCGGGAACGTCTCGCCCCGCCGCGCCCCGGCCGCCAGCTGCACCGCGTCGACGATCTTCACGTACCCGGTGCACCTGCACAGGTTCCCGGCCAGGCCCCGGGCGACCTCCTGGCGCGACGGTTCCGGGTTCTTGGACAGCATGGCTTCCGACTTCATCACGATGCCGGGCGAGCAGAACCCGCACTGGGAAGCGCCGGCCGCCACGAACGCGTGCGCCCACTCGTCCCGGCGCTCGGGCGCCAGGCCCTCGAGCGTGATCACGTCCTTCCCCTGGGCGTGCGTGGCCTTCTGCGCGCAGCTCACGACGGCCTTGCCGTCGACCATGACGGTGCAGGCGCCGCACGAGCCTTCCGGCGCGCACCCGTCCTTCATGGAGGTCAGCCCCAACCGCTCCCGCAGGACGTCGAGCAGCGTCTCCCCGTCACGGACTTCCGTGGAGACGGGCTCGCCGTTCAGCCTGAACTCGATGGACGTCATGCCCTCCTCACGCATGCATTCGAGTGTGGTCCGCGACCGTGACTCTTGCAAGACCGGGCCGGCCGCTCCGGCCGGGGGGGGTCACGCCAGCTGGTCCTCGAGCGGCAGCTCCCACTCGAAGGAGAACTTGGCGACCTTGAGGATGATCGCCGTCTCGGTGCCGGTGACCCCGTCGATGGCGGCGATCTTCTTCGTCAGGAAGTCGAGGAGGTGCTGATGGGAGTAGAAGAACGCCTCGATCATGAGGTCGAAGGAGCCGGTGGAGTAGCCGAGATACCGCGTCTCGATGAAGCCGGAGATGGTCTGGGCAACCTCGTCGAGTCGGGCCAGCTCGCACGAGACGCCGATGATCGCGGAGAGGGTCAGTCCCACGGTGTAGGGACTGGGTACGGCCACCACCCGTAGGGTCCCGGAGTCGAGGAGCCGGCCGATTCGCCGTCGGACCGTGGCCTCTGCCAGGCCCAGTTCGCGCGCGATGGCCGAGTTGCTCATCCGGCCGTCGTGCTGGAGCAGCGCGATGATCTGCCGGTCGAGCCGGTCGTAGGGGAACACCGGCCCGGAGCTGACGGTGGGGATCCCCTCCGGCGACCGTGCGGCCCGGGCCCCGTTCTCCGCCCCCCGTCGCCGGGTTCGGGTGGCCCCCTTCCCCGTGCTCGATCTCGACATTTCTGCCCCTTCCCCGACGGAATCCGTCTCGCCCACGTGTGCGCCGTCCGGTAGTGCATCTCTTATACCGCCCGCATGGGCCACAGGGCAACGATTTTCGGACTGAATTGATCGTCAAACCGTCGGAGCTCGCCGCGACAGGCACGCAGAGCAATTGCATTCGCAGCTAAAAGGGCATTACAGTGCCGCCAATCGTCGGAGGAGCGGGAAGGAGCGGTGCCGTGGCAGACGTAACCGCCTCGGGGTCCGCCACGCGGGGTGTGGAGGGCGCCGAAGACGTCTTCATCCGTCAGTCCTCGGGCCTGATCCGGGCGGCGGGCTCGTACGACGTCTTCATCTTCAACATCGGGCTGATCAGCGTCGGAATCGCCGTCGCCCTCGACCAGCTGTACGGCCCGTCGCTGTATCCGGGCGCCAACGTGGCGATGTCGACGCTGATCGCCACGGTGGGGATGGTGGTCGTGGGGATCGCCTACTACATGTGGTCGGTGACGTTCCCGCGCTCGGGGGGGAACTACGTGTACCAGAGCCGGGGGCTGAGCCCGGGCGTGGCGTTCACCACGACGTTCGCCGAATCGGTGATCCTCATGTTCTATGCCGCCCTCGCCGCGTCGCTGCTGGTGACCGTGGGGCTGTCCGCCGGGTTCGGCGCGCTCGGGTTCATCGCGAAGAGCAAGGGCCTCGCCGACATCGCCGTGTGGTTCGGCAAGCCCTTCGGCATCTTCATCACCGGGAGCCTGATCATCGTCGTGTGCGGGTTTCTGCCGCTCTCGGGGATGCGCCGGTACTTCGGAATCCAGCGGGTGATGTTCGTGCTGGCCATCGTGGGGACGCTGGTCGCGCTCGCCGTGATCTTCATGGGCAGCCAGCACACGTTCTCGAACAACCTCAGCAAGCTCTCGGGCCTCCAGTACGCGAAGGTCATCGCCGCGGCCATCGCGGGCGGGTGGGCCAAGCACGGCTACACGGGCGGCGCCACCATCGCCTTCGTGGTATGGCCGCTGCTGCCACTCTTGGGTGGCATCCAGTCGATCGGAATCGCCGGCGAGATCAAGAAGGTCTCCCGGGCGCAGCTCTTCGGGATCATCGGCTCGATCATCGTGGCCGGTGGGGTGATGATGCTGTTCGCCTTGGGGGCCAACCACGCCTTCGGCTACGACTTCCAGGGCGCGGTGGCGTTCAACGCGCTGACCGGGAGCGGCCCCACCACGGAGACCACGCCGTTCTTCACGGTGCTCGTCGGGATCCTCACCAACAACGTGCTGCTGACCGTGCTCGTGGTGGCGGGCTTCGCGGCGTGGATCTACTTCTGGATCCCCGCGGAGCTGATCTACGCGCAGCGGACCATGCTGGCCTGGTCGTTCGACCGGCTGGCCCCCGAACCGATGGGCTACGTGAGCCCCAGGTTCCACACGCCGGTCGTGTTGATCGTGATGACCGTGGTAGTGAGCATCTTCTTCATGTGGGTCATCGCCTACACCACCTACGCGACGCTGTCCCTCATCCTCGGCATCCTGCTGTGCTGGGGGGTCACGATGTTCGCGGGCATCCTCTTCCCATACATCCGGAAGGACATGTTCGCCCGCTCGCCGGTGGCCCAGTACCGCATCGGGCCGCTTCCCGCGATGAGCGTGGTGTGCGCGCTCGCGCTGGCGTTCATGGCGTGGATGTTCGTTCTGCTGTGGAACGACCCCGTCGCGGCGGGACACACGGCGCGTTCGATCTGGTCGAACGTCGGGCTGCTCATCGCCGGTGCCGTGATCTACTGGATCATGCGGGCCGTCCGGCGGCGGCAGGGGGTCCGGCTGGAGCTCGCGTTCCGCCAGATCCCGATCGAGTGAGCGATCCGGACCGGGATGGCGGGACCGCGGCCGGAGCGGCCGTGTGGGAGCGTTACTCGGCGGTCGCCCTCGACCTGGTCCGGGCGGCCGACGAGGCCGGAGTCACGCTGCGGCTGGTCGGATCGGTGGCGTGCCGGCTCCACTGCGAGGGGCAGCACGGCCTCCTCGAGGCGATGGGGCGCGAGAACCCGCCCGATGTTGACATGGTCACGACGGGATCCGACCGGGCCCGGGCCAGGGACCTCCTCCGAAGCCTGAGCTACGAGGAGGATCGAAACATGCTCGTGGCCATGGAGGGCCGACGGTACGCGTTCCGCGAGCCCAAGCTCCGGCTGCACGTCGACCTGTTCGTGGACCGGCTGGAGTTCTGTCACCCCATCGACGTCACCGGGCGGTTCGGCCTCGACCACCCCACCCTGTCCCTCGCCGACCTCGTCCTGTCGAAGCTCCAGATCGTCCAGATCAACCAGAAGGACCTGAAGGACCTCGTGGCCCTGGTGCTCGAGCACGACCTCGGGCCGGACGACCGGGAGGCCATCGACGCCGCGTACATCGCCCGCCTGGCCTCCCAGGACTGGGGCCTCTACTACACGATCAGCCGAAACCTGGAGCGCGTACGGCAGTTCGCCGCCGCCGGCCCCCTTACCGAGGTGGATCGGGAGCTCATCGGAGCCCGCCTCGGCGCCCTGTGGAGACAGATCGAGGGCGCCCCGAAGCCGCTGAAGTGGCGCCTGCGGGCGAAGGTGGGCCCCCGGGTGCGGTGGTACGAAGACGTCGAGGAGCCGGAGCCCGCGTTCTGATGCCCGTGTTCACGCGCTCCGGCCACCGTCTGTCCGTCTTCTTCGCCACGGACCTCCACGGGTCGCTGGCCTGCTTCCGCAAGTTCCTGTCGGCGGCCGACTTCTACGGAGCCGACGTCTCGATCCTGGGCGGGGACATGACCGGCAAGATGGTGATCCCGGTGGTCAGCAAGCCCAGCGGTGGGTACCGAGCCCGGCTCGCCGGCAGGGACATCGAGGTCGACGACGGCTCCGTGGATGCCCTAGAGACCCAGATCGCCGACGCCGGCTTCTATCCGTACCGGACTGATCCGGACGAGGTGGCCGAGCTGAAGGAGCATCCCGAACGGGTGGACGACCTCTTCGACATGCTCATGGCTTCCACGTTGCGAAGATGGGCCGAGTTGGCCGAACGGAAGTACGCCGGCACCGACCGCGTCATCTTCGTCGCGCCCGGCAACGACGACCCCTACGAGATCGACGACGTCCTGTTGGGCCTGCCGCGGTTCCGGGTGGTCGAGAACGAGGTCACGGTGCTCCGGCAACCCCACGAGATGCTCTCCACCGGCTACAGCAACACCACGCCCTGGAACACACACCGGGAGCTGCCGGAGGCGGAGCTCCGCGACCGTATCGACAAGATCGCGGCGCGGGTGACGTCCATGGAGACGGCGATCTTCAACATCCACGTGCCCCCCTACAACACCGGACTCGACCAGGGTCCCGACGTGGATCCCCACACGTGGGAGCAGCGGAGCACGATGGGACAGGGACACACGAAGCCGGTGGGGAGCCGCGCGGTCCGGGAGGCCATCGAGGCCCACCAGCCGCTCGTTTCCCTGCACGGACACATCCACGAGTCCCGGGGATCGGCCCGGCTCGGCCGGACGCTGTGCATCAACCCGGGATCGGACTACGGCGACGGGATCCTGCGCGGAACCCTGGTGCACCTGGAAGGAAGCAAGGTGCGCGGCTTCCAGCTCACGTCCGGGTGAGGTCCGCGCGATGGGATGTCGGGAGGTGACGCCATGAACAGGACGTCGATGGGCGACGGGACGGGGGACCACGCAGGCGCGGGGGACCTCGCCGGGAAGGTTCGGCAGGTGCTCGTCGAGGAGACCGACGAGTTCCGCGAGGCCGTCGCGAGGGCGAGGGCCCGCCTCGAGGAGGCCGGCGTCAAGTACCTGTTCGGGAGCTACGTCGACGTGCACGGCCGGTCCAAGGCCAAGGCAGTGCCGATCGGGAGCTTCGATCGGATGGTCCGAGGCTCCGAGCTGTACACGGTCGGGGCACTGGAGGGCATGGGGCCTCTGGGGCCGAACGAGGACGAGTGCGCAGCGGTGCCCGACCTCGGTTCGCTCACCATCTGCCCGTGGGACCGCCGGTACGCCTGGATGGCGAGCGATCTGTGGTGGCACGGCGAGCACTACCCATACGACAGCCGGTGGATCCTCGAGCAGGTCCTGGACCAGGCCCGGCACATGGGATTCACGCTCAACCTGGGGTTCGAGCCCGAGATCTACATTCTGCGCGAGGACGAGCAGGGAAATCTTCACCCCTTCCACCCGAACGACAGGGCCGAGTGCTGGGGCTACGACGTGGAGAGCACCATGGACGCGATGCCCTTCCTCGACCGGATGGTCCAGCACCTCGACGAGTTGGGGTGGGGCGTCTTCTCGTTCGACCACGAGGGCGGCAACAGCCAGTACGAGTTCGACTTCGGCTACGCCGACGCCCTCACCAGCGCCGACCGCTACACGTTCATGCGGCTGATGCTGAAGGAAGTGGCGAAGCAGTTCGGGGCGTTCGCCACGTTCATGCCGAAGCCGCTGTCGGACAACTTCGGCTCGGGAGCGCACTACAACATGAGCCTGGCCGACCGCGACACCGGGCGGAACCGATTCGACGATCCCGACGACCTTCGGGGAATGGGCTACTCGGAGCTGGCCTATCACTTCGCGGGGGGCCTGCTGAAGCACGCCGGGGCCATCACCGCCGTCACCTGCCCCACCGTGAACTCCTACAAGCGGCTGATCGGGGTCGGGTACATGCCCATGATCACGTGGGCGCCCGTGTATGTCCGCTACGGCGACAACAACCGGTCGTGCATGCTGCGGTTCCCCGGCAACCGCCGGTGCATCGAGAACCGGGCCTGCGATATCGCCGGAAACATCTACCTCGGCGCCGCCATGTCCCTCGCCGCCGGGCTGGAGGGCATCAAGGAGGGCATCGATCCCGGCGATCCCACCCCGGACAACCTCTATGAGCTGAAGCGGGACGATCTTGCCGAGCGCGGCGTCGAGCAGCTCCCGCGGACGCTGATCGAGGCGATCAAGGCCTTCGAGGTCGACCCGCTCTCGGACCAGGTGTTCGGGCCCCTCAAGAAGGCCTACCTCGAGCTCAAGTACCAGGAGTGGGAGCAGTACCACAACGTGGTGTCGGATTGGGAGCGGAAGAAGTACCTGCACTTCTTCTAGACGAGGAGAGGAGATGGCGGCTGCGGAAGATCATGGGGGGTCCCTGAGAGCGCGGGCCAACCAGGAAGCGTGCGAACGGATGTGCGCGTCCGATCCCGTCCTCGTCGACGTGCGACCGGCCGGGGAGGTGGTGCCGGGCATGACCCCGCACACCGTGCTGACCTCGGGTGCCCCGCTCGCCTGGGACGACTACCTGGGTGGCCAGCGCAGCGCCGTCATCGGGGGCGCGCTGTACGAGGGCCTGGCCGGGGACCCGGAGGAGGCCGAGCGGAAGATTCGCGACGGCGCGATCACGGTGTCGACGTGCCACGAGCACGACTGCGTGGGCTCGGTGGCCGGCATCTACACCGCGTCGATGCCGGTCTTCGTGGTGGAGAACAGGACCGACGGCAACCGGGCCTTCTGCAACTTCTACGAAGGGCCGTCGCACCGGCGACTGAACTACGGCGTGTACGACGGGGAGGTCCGCGAGAACCTGAACTACATCCGGGACGTGATCGCGCCGACCGTCGCGGACGCGGTCCGGTCGCTGGGGGAGGTCCCGCTTCGCTCCCTGATCCGCCGGGCCCTGCACATGGGCGACGAGCTGCACAGCCGCAACACCGCGGGAACGCTGCTGCTCACCCGGGAGCTCACGGAGGCCTGGCTCGACTTCCCTGCGACGCGCCGGACGGAGGTTCACCAGACCCTCGACTTCCTCCGGGCGAGCGACTACTTCTTCCTGCGGTTGTCGATGGCCTCGGCGAAGGCCGCCGCGAACGCGGGCCACGGCGTCCGGGGCTCGAGCGTCGTCACCTCGATGAACCTCTCGTGCCGCGACTTCGCCATCCGCGTGAGCGGGCTCGGCGAGCGGTGGTTCCGGGGCCCGCACCCGGAGCTCGAGGGCCGCCTGTTCGAGGGCTTCACCATGGACGACGTGGAGTGGATCGGCGGCGAGAGCCACCACGCCGAGACGGTGGGCCTGGGCGGGTTCGCCCAGGCGGCCGCGTTCGCCCTCCAGGCCTACCAGGGCGGCTCCCCGGATGCGATGGTCGAGATGAACCGGCGGATGTACGACATCACGGTCGGTGAGCACCCCGAGTACCAGATCCCGTACTTCGCCTACCGGGGCACGCCCGTCGGGATCGACGTGGTCAAGGTCGTGAAGACCGGCATCACGCCGGTCATCGACGGCGGCCTCGCCGGCAGGGGCGGGGGCCAGATCGGAGCCGGCATCCTGCGGGCCCCCATGGAGTGCTTCAGGGCCGCGGCGGCGGCCTGGGAGGAGACGTACGGCGACGCCCCCGTTCCGGCTGCGGGGGCCTGAGCGGTGCCTGAGCGGTGGGTGATCCGGTGATCCGTGTTCCCCGCACGGCGACGCGAATGGTGTTCGACCGCGACATCGACCCCGTGGTGACGGTGGACCCGGGGGAGCCGGTCCTGATCGAGACCGCCGACAGCCTGTGCGGGCTGGTGAAGTCCGAAGGCGACGTGTTCGGGCACATCGATGAGGTGTTCGAGCGGCTCGGGGGGGCCAATCCCGTCACCGGGCCGATCGAGGTCCGGGGCGCGACCACCGGCATGTGCGTGGCCATGACCGTGGACCGGATCGTGCCGGCGCCGGAGACGAGGCAGGGGTGGACGGCGGTGATACCGGGGTGGGGCGCCCTGGTCCACGATCAGGGCTACACGCTTCAGCCGCCCGTGACGCCGGCCACGACCATCTGCGAGATCTCGGAGG
>WNGA01010065.1_pt1 | contig 12608 bp, 12 predicted proteins | sample 5400061 | NCBI WGS metagenome assembly WNGA01 (sample SAMN13153366, study PRJNA577476) | soil metagenome | isolation source: 100 cm soil or saprolite under grassland replicate 2 | place: USA:California | collected 2016-06-15
TGCCCTTGAATTGGCTGCGAATCACCTCGGCGACGAGGTCGAATGGGTAGTCGCAGAGCGAGAGCGACGCGCCGAGTCCGACGGTGTTCTTCATGACCTCATAGCGTCGCGCCTGCTCACCCTTGCCGACCTCTTCGAGCGCCTTCGTGATGATCTCCATGAACGGGACCGCGTAGAAGCGCAGGTCCGTCCGCTTGCTGTCCGCGGGCTTGAACTCGATCTCGCTGTCGTAGATGACGCCGCCGCCCTCGTTGATCTCGTGGAGATGGCCGAAATGCGTCGGCCAGCGGCGGTGGTGCCCGTCGCCGGTGAGGGTCTCGTCGTCGAGGGCGACGAGGATGTCGGCGGTGTCACGGTAGGAACGGATGTCTTCGTCGTCGACGCGCACGCGGTAGAACGAGTGCTTGCCCATGATGTTGGAGTGGTATTCGATGTTCGCGTACACGCGCAGGCCGGCCCTTGAACAGGCCTTCGCGAACACCTCGGCGGAGGCGTTGATCCCGCTCCCCTGGGGTCCACCGATCATCCAGGTGAGCCGATTCTTCTGCACTCGGAACAACTATTCTACGTCTCGATGGCGGCGCGTCGGGAGAAGGACACGCTCGGAGAGATAGAGGTCCCATCCGACGCGTTGTGGGGCGCGCAGACCCAGCGAGCTGTCGAGAACTACCCCATCTCCGGCTACCGAGCGTTCCCGGCTTTCATCCGCGCGATGGCGCGCGTGAAGCGCGCCGGTGCGCTCGCCAACGCCGAGGCTGGTCGGTTGGAGCCCAAGCGACGTGACGCGATCGTAGCCGCCTGCGACGAGATCCTCGCGGGAAAGCACATGGATCAATTCGTTGTCGATGTCTTCCACTCCGGCGCCGGCGTGTCGTTCCACATGAACGTGAACGAAGTGATCGCCAACCGGGCGAACCAGATCTGCGGGGGCGGACTCGGCACTTACGAGCACGTCAATCCCAACGATCACGTGAACATGAGCCAGTCCACGAACGACGTCACGCCGACAGCGATGCGCCTCGCGCATCTCGAGCTCACGAAGACCGTCTGCGAGGAGCTCGACAAGCTCTCCGACGCGCTCGCAGCGAAAGCCACGCAGTACGCGGACGTCGTCAAACCGGGCCGCACGCATCTGCAGGATGCCGTGCCGATCACGTACGGCCAGGAGATCGGCGGGTGGGGGAACCGCATCAAGGGCGCCGCGGCACGTCTGCGCGCCGGTCGCACGGAGCTGTGCGAGCTTGGCATCGGCGGCACCGCGGCGGGAACGGGTCTGAACGCCGACCCGCAGTTCCGCGAGCGCGTGTGCCGTTATCTGGCGGAGTGGTACGGCGAGCCCATCGTGCCGACGAAAGACCTCTTCGCGTCGATGCAATCGATGGCGCCGTTCGTCCGCATCTCGAGCGGGATGCGAACGGCATCGATCGAGCTCTCGCAGATCTGCAACGACATCCGCATCCTCGTGTCGGGACCCAGGACCGGCTTCGGCGAGCTCGTGATCCCCGCCGTGCAGCCGGGCTCGTCGATCATGCCGGGCAAGGTGAATCCGGCGATCGCCGAGATGGTCAATCAGGTCTGCTTCCAGGTCATCGGGAACGACACGACGGTCGCGTGGGGCGCGCAGGCCGGGCAGCTCGAGCTGAACGTGATGATGCCGGGCATCAACTACGCGGTCTGCTTCTCCGCGACGATCCTCGCGAACGCGGTACGGCAGATGCGCACGCGGACGATCGAAGGCATGCGCGTCGACGAGGATCGCGTGAAAGAGCTGATGGACTCGAGTCCACCGCTCATAGCCACCGCCCTCTCACCGCATATCGGCTACGCGAAGGCTGCCGCCCTTGTGAAGCGCGCGCTCGCCGAGCGTCGCTCGCTCTTAGATGTGGCCCTGGAGGAGAAGATCATGCCCGAGGAGAAGCTCCGGAAGATCCTCGACGCGTTGCCGATGACGAAGGGCGGCGTGCAGTGACCGTCGGCCCGAAGATCGACGGGCACAGCGGCTCGGTCCGCGTGCGCAGCACGGTCGCCTTCGAGGCGAAGCAGAAGATCCCGTACTTCCTCGGCGTCTCGGGAAAGACGGCGGGCGCGAAAGACCTGTCCTTGAACCTCATCGTCGTGCCGCCGAAGGGGAAGGCGGACCCCCACACGCATAGCGAGTTCGAGAGCGCGATCTACGTGATCAGCGGCAGGGCGATCCATCACTGGGGCGATCGGCTGCAGCACTCGATGGAGACGAAGGCTGGCGACTTCCTCTTCGTCGCGCCGGGCGTGCCGCATTACCCGGAGAACCCCTACGACGAGCCGGTGATCGCCGTCGTCGCGCGCAACGATCCCGACGAACAGGAGCACGTCATCCCCTTCGCGTCGCCGTGATCGCGGGAGCGACCTTTTCGCGCGATCGTCGCTATCGCTACCGCCTGTGGCGACGCTGGGATCTTTCTCTTCCAGTCGTCGCGTTCTGCATGCTCAATCCGTCGACGGCTGACGAACAGCGCGACGATCCGACGATCCGGCGCTGCATCGGCTTCGCGCATGACTGGGGTTACGGCGGTGTCGAGATCGTGAATCTGTTCGCGTTTCGCGCGACCGATCCGAGGACTCTACGGCACGCGGCCGACCCGGTCGGCTGCCACAACGATCGCCACCTCGCGAGGGCGGCGCGTCGCGCGACGTTGGTCGTCACCGCGTGGGGAGCCCGAGCCGACGTGCGCCGAGCCCGGCGCGCGATGCGGGTGCTGAGCGGACAGCGGCGGTCCCTCGCGCACCTCGGGTTCACGAGGTCGCGACAACCGCGCCATCCGCTCTACCTCCCGCGGAACTTCCGTCCCATCCGCTATGGGAGCGAGACAGAGGCCCGATAGTCCCCGTCGCCGCCGTCCGCCACGGTGAATGTGCCAACGAACTGGATCGTGCCGCTCGCCCCCGCGAGACCGGCGGTGCCACCGACGACGGCGCAGACACTGGCCACCGCGCCGGCTCCAACGGTCTGGAACCCTCCGGCGTCCTTGCAGGTGAGCGTGCCGTCCTTGGTCGTGAGGACGATGTCGCCGGTGTAGAGGACGACGCCTGTCGTCGGAGTGTCGGCCGTCGGCACGAGGCTCGTCGCGGTGAAGACGAAGTCGCCTTTGAGTCCTCCGCTGAGCGTCCCTTGCGTGCAGAGGCCGATGGGAGAGAGGCAGTCGGGTCCGCCGACGACGACGGATCTGAAGTGGCCGACCGCGTTCGCGGCGGCGACCGCGCTCGAATCGACGGCCACGACCGAGATGAGGAGTACCGAGGCGAGAACGATGCGCGCGATCATGCTGATCCTCCCCGCGGGTGATCGGCGGAGGATAGTCCCGGGTCAGGTCGTCAGCCGAGCCTCACACCGCCTCGGCGAGCTCGGGCGCGACGCTGCGACGCGCGCGGAGCCGACCGACGATCCGCCGCGTGAGCGCGTCCATCGCCGCGTAGCCCGCGCCAATGCCGGTGGGCGGATTCCCGGCCGGCAGCATCAAGCCGGGCAGGACCGGAGCCCAGCGCCAGATCCCCAGACCGGTGCCGTACAGCTCGAGCGCGGTCGTCATTGCGAAGCTGACGGCGTAGAGCATCGGATACCGGCCGCGCACGATGAAGCGGACGAAGATCGCCCAGGTCACGAAGCCGAGGAGGTCGGGGAGGGGCGGACGCGCCAAGCCGTACAGCATCCACAGCGTCGCCCCGGCGGTGACGGCCATCACGATGCGGCGTGCGTGGCGCTCGAGGAGCGGCAGCGACGCGATGCGCAGCGCTGCGAGGTAGAACAGACCGTGGCCGGCGGGGACGTAGAGCGGCAGATTCTCCAGGCGGTATCGGTACGCGCCCCACACGATCGAGCCGATGATCTCCAGCAGAGTTGCGAGCACGACGAGCGTTGCGATCTGCACGCGAACGGCCGGCGGCTGCAGGCGGAGCGCGACGGCGAGGAAGACCCACGCCGTGAGCCCTAGGACGGCTTGCTCTAGAGCGGACGTAGCGCGATCGAGCGGCAGCGCGATAGCCACGAACCCGGCGAACGCGATCGCGTAAGCGATGGAGCCGCGCGCGCTCAGACCGCTACCCGATCTTGATCGACTTGATCTTGTCGCCGACCCGAATGCCGACCGCGACGTCCATACCGCTCGTCACCTGGCCGAAGTTCGTGTAGAGGTTATCGAGGTGACGGCACGCCCCTGTACAAATGAACCACTGGGAATCATTGCTCACCTTGATGTCGCCTCCGCGTGCGATTCCGAGCGAGCCTTTGCAGAAAGGTAAGTCGCTGAGTTCGGTGGGCTGAGTGCCGCCACCAGTTCCGTCCCCTTTTGGGTCGCCGCCCTGCACCACGAAGTCCGCAACGACGCGGTGGAATGTGAGGCCGTTGTAGAAGCCGGCATTCACCTTCGAGACAAAGGTCGCGACCGTGTTGGGTGCTTTATCCGCGCGCAATGCCAGTTGCACCACACCGCCCTTTGCCAGCTCGACAACCGCGGTCTTCGCGGTCACGCCGGATGCGAGTGGCGGGCACGTGCGCGGGTCGTTGGTCGGGGCGACCGAAGACGCGACAGTCCTTGCCGGTGTGTTGGCGCTGCCGCAGGCGATGATGAGCACGCACGCGAGCAGCCCTATGACACGGTTCACTCGACGGTCACCTTCTTGATCTTGTCTCCGATCTTGACATTGGCCGCGACGTCCATGCCGTCCGTGACCTGACCGAAGTTCGTGTACTGCTTGTCGAGGAAGGTCGAATCCTTCTTCACGACAAAAAACTGGGAATCATTGTTGAATGCCGGATCCTGGCCCCGCGCGATGCCGACGGCGCCGAGCTTGAAGCTGAGGTCGTTGTATTCGCTCGGCACACGCTCGCCACCGGTCCCGGTGCCCTTGGGATCTCCGCCCTGGACGACCCAGTCCTCAACGCGGTGGAAGGTCAGGTTGTCGTAGAAGCCGCTTCGCGCCTTTCCCGCGAACCGCTCAACGGTCTGCGGAGCCTTGTCCCCACGCAGTGTGAACGTGAACGATCCGCCCTTCGCAAGCTCGATCGTGGCCTTTGTGGCCGGCTTCGTGGTCGGCTTCGGAATGGAGCTACTCGTCGTCTTGCCTCCATTGACCGCTCCCGTTCGGCATGGCGGCGTACTCCGTCGACACGGCGAAGGGGCGTCGATTCATCGGGTTCACGATATCCGTTGCGCGGCGCGTGGCGTTGCGGGATATCGTCATCCTCCCGATGCCCACGTTTCAGGCGCCCCGCGGGACGCGGGACCTGCTCCCCGAAGAAGCGGCTGCGATGGACACGCTCCAGGCCGTGGTGCAGGCGCGCGCGCTTCGCTACGGCTATCCACGCATCAGCACGCCGATCATCGAGAACCGCGACGTCTTCGTGAAGGGCGTGGGCGAGGGGAGCGACATCGTCGGGTACGAGATGTACGAGGTCGGGCAGCGCGGCGAAGGCGGGCTCACGCTTCGACCAGAGGGCACCGCGGCGGTCGTGCGCGCACTGCTCGAGAACGGCCTCCACAAGTCGCCGCAGCCGATCCGCTTCTTCTACTGGGAGCCGATGTTCCGCGGCCAGCGCCCACAGCTGCTGCGATTTCGTCAGTTCTGGCAGTGGGGCCTCGAGTGCTACGGCGCTCCCGAGGCAGCCGCGGACGTTGAGATCATCGACTTCGCGAACGGCCTGTTCGCGGAGGTGGGCTTCACCGCGTTCGAGCTCGAGATCAACACGATCGGCGACGAGCCGTGTCAGGTGAAGCTCAAGAGCGCGCTGAGCGAGTACTTCTCGAAACACCGCGAAGCGCTGAGCCCGCAGTCACAGCGGCGTCTCGAGACGAACGTCCTGCGCGTCCTGGATTCGAAGGAGCCGCAGGACCGCGAGATCATCGCCGGCGCTCCGAAGCTGGGAGACATCCTCTGCGACGAGGACAAGAAGCATTTCGCCGACGTGCAGGCCGGACTGACGCGTCTCGGGATCGCGTACAAGGTCGTCGAGACGCTGGTGCGCGGGCTCGATTACTACACGCGCACCGTGTCGGAGTTCATCCTCACCGATCCCGAGTACCGGAAGTCTGGCGACATCGCCGTCGCGGCCGGCGGCCGCTACGACGGTCTCGTGAAGCGCATGGGTGGACCCGACCTCAGCGGCACCGGCATCGCTGGTGGCGTCGAAGTCCTCTATTACGCGCTGAGGAAACAGGGAGTGACCATGGCGCAGGAGCCGAAGCCGGATGTCTACGTCGTTTCGGGCCAGCCGGACGATGTCGCGGATCGCACGCAGGTGGCGAACCCGCTGCGCGACGCGGGTTTCACTGTCGCCATCGATTACTCGGCACGCTCTCTCGATAAGCAGCTCGAGAGCGCGGTCAAGCACGGCGCACGCGTCGCGGTGATCCGGGGCACGGAGCAGGCGCGCGGCGGAAACTTCGTCGTCCGCGATCTTGTGAAAAAGGTCGAGCGTGTGACCAGGCTCGCTGCGGTCGTCACGGAAGTCGGCCGCCACGTGCAAAAGCGGGCGCGGCCGACGCTGTGGAAGCCGCCGACGAACCCGGACGACCATGAGCCCGGCGTCGCCGGCGAGGCTCCGTTCCTCTCGGATCCGCGCGACTGATGCTCCGCACACATACCGCGGGCGAGCTACGTGCGGCGGATACCGGGAAGGCCGTCACCCTCGCCGGGTGGGTGGACCGCCGACGCGACCACGGCGACGTCACATTCATCGATCTGCGTGACCGATACGGCAAGACGCAGATCGTGGCGAATGCCGCGGAGCAGCCGAAGTCTCACGCCGCGCTGAAGGACGCCCGAAGCGAGTGGGTGCTGCAGGTGAGCGGGACGGTGCGCCCGCGTCCGGAGGGCACGCGCAACCCCAAGCTCGCCACCGGCGAAATCGAGGTCGCGGCCCAGGAGATCGTCGTCCTCAACGAGGCGAAGACTCCGCCCTTCTACGTGAACGAGGACACGCCGGTCGACGAGAACCTCCGCTGGAAGTACCGCTACGTCGACCTGCGCCGCGAGCGCTCCAAGGAGCTGATGCGCCTGCGGCACGAGGTCACGAACTTCATCCGTAATTTCTTCGTCGAGCGCGGATTCTGGGAGATCGAGACCACGATGATGATCCGCTCCGACCCGACCGGGGCGCGCGACTTCGTCGTGCCGTCGCGCTACTACCCGGGGAAGTTCTGGGCGCTGCCGCAGTCGCCGCAGCAGCTCAAGCAGATCCTCATGGTCGGCGGCATCGACAAGTACGTGCAGATCGCGCGCTGCTTCCGCGACGAGGATCCGCGCGCCGATCGCATCTACGAGCTGACGCAGCTCGACGTCGAGATGAGCTTCGCCGAACCCACGGACGTCATGGAGATCCTCGAGGCGTGCTACACGGCCGTCATCGAGAAGTTCGCGAAGAAGCCACTGCACAAGAAGCCGTGGCCGCGCGTCACTTATGAGGAGGCCATGAAGCGTTTCGGCTCGGACCGTCCGGACACGCGCTTCGCGATGGAGCTCGTCGACCTGACCGACGTCCTCCGGGGCACCGGATTCGCGGTGTTCAAGGACACGATCGCGGAAGGCGGCGCGATCCGCGCGATCGTCGTGCCGGGAAGGGCTGACGCCTCGCGCAAGGACGTCGATGGCTGGGCCGCGATCGCGAAGACCCGCGGCGCGAAGGGGCTCGTCTCGTTCGCGTTCGTCGGGTCTGAGGTGAAGTCACCCGTCGCGAAGTTCTTCACGGCGGACGAGCTCGGGCGGCTGCGCAGGGCGTCCGGCGCGAGCGACGGCGATCTGGTCCTCGCGGTCGGCGCCGAGTACCGCGTCGCGAGCCGCTCGATCGGCGAAGTGCGCCGTAAGCTCGGCGAGGACATGGGCCTTGTCGACGACTCGACGCACCGCGCGATGTGGATCCATCCCTTCCCGATGTTCGAGCGCGAGCCCGACGGGACGTGGACCTTCTCGCACAACCCATTCGCGGGGCCTCTCGACGACACGAACGCAAAGCTGCTAGTCAGCGATCCCGGTAAGGCAACTAGCTCGCAGTACGACCTGGTGATCGACGGCATGGAGCTCGGTGGTGGAAGCATCCGCATCCACAACCGCGCCATGCAAGAGCGTGCGTTCGAGGTGCTCGGCATCTCGAAGAAGGACGCAGCGATCCGCTTCGGCGCGCTGCTCGACGCGCTCGAGTATGGCGCGCCGCCGGAGGGCGGCATCGCGACGGGCATGGACCGCACCGTGATGCTGCTCGCCGGCCTTGCCAACGCGCGCGAGACGATCGCGTTCCCCAAGACGCAGACCGGCTACGACCCCCTGCTCGACGCGCCCGCTCAGCTGGATGACGAGCTCCTGGAGGAGCTCGGGCTGCGCGTGATCAAGAAGCCGCCGAAGAGTTAGCGGCGACTCCGGCGACGCCGACGCTAGCGGAGCCCGGGCAAGCCGACACCTGCGGGAACAGTGACGCGCGATACGCCGGTGAACTGCGCGAGGTCATCGAGCGCTCGCGCGACCGCTCGCCCGGTGTCCCGATCTCGCTTCACACCGGGCTGGAGATGAATGGCATTGACGAGGAATGTGTCCTTCTCGCGATCGACGCGCGGGTCGACACGAGCGATGAGCTCGTCGTCGTGGAGGACCGGCATCGCGAAGTAGCCGTGCTGCCGCTTCTCCTTCGGGACGTAGATCTCGATGCGATAGCGCATGCCGAAGAGCGCCTCCGCCCGAGCACGGTCGCGGATGAGCGTGTCGAATGGCGAGAGCAGCGTGGTGCGGCCGCTCCAGCTCCGCTCGAGCGCCGGGATCTTCTCCGCATCGGCTGCGTGCACGTACCAACGGCCTTTGAGAGTGCCGTCACCCGACGACCCGACGCGCGCCGGTACGAGCTCGCCCGCGCGCTCGAGTGACACGATCGTCTTCGCGATGGAGTCGCGGATCGTGTAGGGAAGCATGTTCTGGATCTGCGTTGCAGTCGCCACGCCGAGCGCGCGTGTCGCGCGGATGGTCGCATCGCGCATCAACTTGGTCGGAGACGCTGTGGATACCAGCGCTTTCGCGGGGACGCATCGCTCGGTGAGATCCCAGAGCCGCTCCTGACCAGAGCGGCCGGCAACGAGCACGCGGCCTTCGGCCGAGAGGAACTCGAGCATCTGGCTCGAGTTGCGGTCGTTGGTCCACCCGGTCGAGTGCCACGAGACGGCATCGCGTCCGTCGAACGCGCTCGTCGCAAGCGGCCCTTCACGCTGCAGCCGCGACAGGATCTGTCGCCGGAGCGGCAAGTTTGCGCGCATCCATGCCATGCGAGGTTGCCAGTACGGGTTCGTCGACATGCTGCGCATCGCGAGCCGATAGAAGGAGAGGTGGCGCGTCGGATAGAGGAAGGCGCGCCACTCGAAGAGGCGTTGGTCCTTGTAGATGAGCCGCGCGACGTCGCTCGGGTCGTACTGGCCGAGGCGGCTCCACAGCACGAGGAGATGGCTGCGCGCGACGACGCTGGTGGGATCGAGCTGTAGCCAGAGCAGCCGGTCGACGGTGGCGAGGATCCCGCGGCGATCAGGGCTCTGTCGCTCGGCGCCCAGAAGCTGCGCGTCGATGACGAGCCGCCGCGCCGCGTGGTGGCTGATCTCGAGCTCGCTCAATTGCGCGGCCGGCCCGGCGGTAGTCGGCCACGTGAAGAGCGCGGGCGGCCTTCGGTACGGTCCGCGAGTCGCTCTCCGAGCCAGAGAAGTACGAGCATCACGAACAGACCGATCGCCGCGAAGAAGGGCAGCATCACGCCTAGACTTACACAGGTGAAGCGCGTCTATCTCGATCACGCCGCGACCACGCCCGTCGACCCCGAGGTGGCCGAGGCGATGGCCCGCGTGCTGCGGGACACGCACGGCAACCCCTCGAGCATCTACGCCGAGGGGCGGGCGGCGCGCGCCCTCGTCGACGGCGCGCGCGAGGACGTCGCCGCTTCGCTCGGCGCGGAACCCAGCGAGATCGTCTTTACCAGCGGCGGCACCGAGGCGGACAACCTCGCGCTCCGTGGTGTGATGCAGGCGCGCCGCGGCCTCGGCGACCATATGGTGACGACCGCGATCGAGCACCACGCGGTCCTCGATACGGCTCGGGACCTCGAGTCTCACGGCCGCGCGCGCCTCACCGTCGTCGCCGTCGATCGCGATGGCCGCGTCGACCCGGCTGCGGTCGCGGCCGCGATCGAGCCGAAGACGACGCTCGTGTCGGTCATGCACGCGAACAACGAGATCGGCACGATCCAGCCGATCGCGGAGATAGGTGAGCTGTGCCACGAGCGTGGCGTGAAGCTCCACAGCGATGCGGTGCAGACCGTCGGCGCGCTCGACTTCGACGTGCGGCGCATTCCTGTGGACCTCGTGTCCGTGAACGCGCACAAGTTCTACGGCCCGAAGGGGGTCGGCGCGCTGTACGTCCGGCGCGGCACACGGCTCGCCACCATGCAGACCGGCGGCGGCCAGGAGAAGGGCCGGCGCACCGGCACGGAGAACGTCGCGGGCATCGTCGGGCTCGGCATCGCTCTGCGTGTCGCGGCGGAACGGCGTGTCACCGAATCGGCGCGGCAGGCGGGGCTGCGCGACCGGATCATCGAGGGCGTCCTCGCGCGCGTGCCCGAGGCCGTGCTCACCGGACATCGCACGGAGCGGCTGCCGAACAACGCCTCGTTCTGTTTCCCGGGCACGCAGGGCGAGTCGCTCATCGTCGCGCTCGACCTCGCCGGATTCGCCGCATCCAGCGGCTCGGCGTGCACGTCGGGTGACACCGAGCCCTCCCACGTGCTGCTCGCGCTCGGCCTGGAGCGGCACGTCGCGCAGGGCTCGCTCCGGCTCACCGTCGGCCGCGCGACGACGGACGCGGACGTGGACGCGCTCCTGGCCGCGCTCCCGCCGATCGTTGCTCGTTTGCGCGAGGCGTCGTCGGTGTCGGTTTGAGCGATCAGGTCTTCGTCGCGATGAGCGGCGGCGTCGACTCATCGGTGGCCGCGGCGCTGCTGCTCGAGCGCGGTGAGGACGTCGTCGGCGTGTGGATGCGGCTCGTGCCCGGTGGTGTTGACACCGACGCGCCGCGCTGCTGTGGCACCGACGAGGCGGGTGAGGATGCGCGGCGCGCCGCCGCGACGCTCGGCATTCCTTTCTATGCGCTCGACTACGCGGACGTCTTCGGCAAGCAGGTCGTCGACCGTTTCGTCGATGCCTACGCATCCGGCGAGACACCGAATCCGTGCGTCTCGTGTAATCACCATGTGAAGTTCGACGCGCTGCTCCGAGACGTCGTGGCGAAGTTCGGAGGCTCGCGTCTCGCGACAGGGCACTACGCACGCGTCGTCGATGCGGCTGACGGGACGAGGCGGCTGCTCCGTGCGCGCGATGCGGCGAAGGACCAGTCGTATGCGCTCTACATGCTGGGTCAGCGCGAGCTGCGGCGGACCCTGTTCCCGATCGGCGAGCTCGCGAACAAGACCGAGACGCGCGAGATCGCGGCGCGGTTCGATCTCCCGACGGCGACGAAGGCCGAGAGCATGGACATCTGTTTCGTCGGCGGCGACTACCGCGACCTGGTGCGAAGCCGCGCGCCTCTTGCGTTCGAGGCCGGTCCGGTCGAGCGTGTCGATGGCAGCGTCGTCGGCCAGCACGCCGGCATCGGCGGGCTGACGGTGGGCCAGCGCTCCGGCACGGGCGTGGCGACGGGAGAGCGCCTGTACGTGCTGCGTCTCGAGCCCGAGCGATCGGCCGCCGTCGTCGGGACGCGCGAGGAGATTACGCGGACGACGTACGAGCTGCGGGACGTTCGCTTCACGCGTGACGCGTCACCCGGCAACACCTTCGAGACCACCGCGGTCCTCCGTTATCGCGGCACGCCCCTTGGGGCGGCCGTCGACGTGATCCCAGACGGCGCGGTCCTCCGACTCGCGGCGCCCGCTCTCGTCGCACCCGGCCAGGCGGTCGTGTTCTATGAGGACGACGAGGTCGTGGGGGGCGGCATCGTCCGCGCGGTCAGCCCGGGCTAGAGCGGCGCATGCGCGCGCTGTTCCGGATGGCCGCAATCGCGGTGGCGGGCGCGGCGCTCTACTACGCCGGACTGCTCAACAGCATCGTCATCCAGCGACCCGATCGGCCCGGCGCAATCGCTGTCGTCATCGCGATCGGCGCGGCGTTCGTGGTGCTCATCGCGGCGGTCCGCGGCACCGGACGCGGCGATGCCGAGACACCGCCGGCGCACATCCGCCTTCATCGCGCGGTCTGGCTCTTCGCGAGCGTGATGGCGCTCGTCTCCCTGGCGTGGATTTCGGACGTCCCGCGGCAGCGCGCCTGGGACTGGACGCCGTATCACAACGACGCGATCGCGCTGAACGACTGCGCCGCCCGCCTGGTGCTCCAGGGTCGCGACCCGTATGCGTCCCTCGACATCTTCGATTGCTACGCGCGGCTGGGCATCGGCGCCGATCGCACCACGCCGCTGAAGCGCGGTGAGTTCGCGAACGTCGCCGTGTATCCCACGGACGACCAGCTCGACGCGGTCTGGTCACTGCGCGCGCGTAAAGGTGGAAATGTCGAGTTCGTCTCGCGGCCGTCGTATCCCGCGCTGTCGTTCCTGTTGATCATCCCCTTCGT
>WNGA01028849.1_pt1 | contig 12608 bp, 12 predicted proteins | sample 5400061 | NCBI WGS metagenome assembly WNGA01 (sample SAMN13153366, study PRJNA577476) | soil metagenome | isolation source: 100 cm soil or saprolite under grassland replicate 2 | place: USA:California | collected 2016-06-15
CCGCGGCCGTGGAATGGGCACCGCATCGACCTTTGCCTCCGCCGCGGCCGCGTCACTGTCGCCCATCGGTGTTGCCGCCGCCTTCGGAGCTGCCGGAGCGACGGCGAGGACACGCGGCCTCTCCTGCTGCGCAGGATCATCGACTTCCGCGACGATCGGCGCGGTGCGCACCGCCGCGGCGCGAGCGATGTGCTCTTCGATCAACTGCCGCATGCGGGCGTCGCGCGCGCCGTTCGAGGTGCCGCCCAGGACGACCGCGACGATGTGCTTCTCGCTGCGGCGCACCGACGACGTGAGGTTGTATCCGGAGGCCTCAGTGTAGCCGGTCTTGATGCCGTCCACGCCTTTCACGTTGCCGAGCAGGTTGTTGTGGTTGCGCATCTCGGCGCCCTTGTAGCGGAAGCTCGCCGTCGCGAAGTATTGGTAGTAGACCGGAAAGCGATGTTGGATGGCGCGGCCCAGCACCGCTTGGTCGCGCGCGGTCGTGATCTGCGCCTCGGCCGGCAGCCCCGAGGCATTGACATAGGTGGTGCCGCTCATGCCAAGCGCTCGTGCCTTGAGCGTCATGAGCGCGGCGAATTCCTCTTCACTGCCGGCGATCGATTCGGCGACGACGACCGCAGCGTCGTTCGCCGACTTGGTGACGAGGCCCAGGATCGCGTCCTCGACCTTGATGGTCTGGTCGGCCTTGAGCCCGAGCTTGGTCGGGTTCTGCAGCGACGCCCGCCGCGTGACCGGCAGCGGCGTATCGAGCTTGAGCTTGCCGGCTTCAAGCTGCTCGAAAAGAAGGTAGAGCGTCATGATCTTGGTCAGCGACGCCGGATGGCGCGGCTCATCCGCGCTGGCCTCGTGCAGTACGAGGCCGGATTTGTCGTCGACCACGATCGCGGCATAGGGCGGATGGTAATTGGGACCGTGGATCGCGCGCGGACGGGCATGATCGCGCTTGGACTTGGCACGGGCTTGCGCCTGATCGGCGCCGGCAATGGTAATGGTCAGCGCTGCCACGACACCGGCAAGCGCGAGCCAACGCGAGCGCGAGATCCGAGCCCCCATTTGCAGCCCCCGTGATCCGAATCGCGAATCGTGCGAACCGCAGTAAACCGCGAAACCGCGGCGCTGGCTGTAATCGGAATGCCACACTGCGGGAAAATCGCTTAGGATCGACGCGGCCGAGCGAGGGAGGGCACCTTGTTCATCGTGCAAATCAGCCGGAGGTAATGAGCCATGCGAATGATCGACTTGAGCCGGGAGCTCTATCACCGCACCCCGACCTATCCGGGACAGCCGCCGATCATCCACGGCATCTGGAAGACCCACGAAGAGTCCTTCGTCGAATCCGGAAACGTGCACGGCAATTGCGTGATGTTCTTCTCCATGCCGGACCACGGCGGCACCCACATCGATGCGCCGCGTCACTTCGGCATGAGCGGCATTCCGATCGACGAATATCCGCTTGAGTACTGCTACGTGAAGGGAATTTGCCTCGATCTGCGCCACATCCCGGCCAAGGCCGAGATCACGCCGTCGGATCTCGAGCAGGCGGTGAAGAAATCAGGCGCCGCCATCCCCAAGCGCGGCACGGTGCTGCTGTGCACCGGGCATCATGCGCGCACCTTCCCCACCGCGGCCTATTCGACGGACAATCCCGGCGTCAACGTCGCGGCGACCGAATGGCTGGCGCGCCAAGGCATCGTCCATTTCGGCATTGACTCCATGCGGCCGGGCCCGATGGGTGCGGTGAACTCGCTCGTGCACAAGGCGTGCCTCGAGCTCGACATTACGCATATGGAAAGCCTGTGCAATCTCGAGGCGCTGATCGGCCAAGGCGAATTCCGCTTCATCGGCCTGCCGCTCAAATGGCGCGGCGGCACCGGCTCGCCGATCCGCGCGGTGGCCGTATTCGACGAGTGAGGCCTACTGCGTCGGCACGATGCCGAGGTCCTTGGCGGCGCGGGCAAGCCCCGCACGCTGCGCTTCAATCGCGGCGGCGAATTGGGCGGGCCCCCCGAAATTGGGGATCTGCCCGGTAAGGTCCAAGCGCTCCTCGACCTCCCGATCCATGGCCTCGCGCACATCCGCGGCGATGCCGTCGCGGATTCGCTCCGGCATGGTGGGCGGACCGAAAAAGCCGACCAGGCCGTCCAGCGCAAGGTCGGGATAGCCGGCCTCGGTCGTGGTGGGCACGTCGGGCAGCACCGTAGAGCGCGTGGTATTGGTCACCGCCAAGAGCTTAACCTTGCCGGCCTCGATCTGCGGCCGCACGATCGCGAACGCCGTCACGTTGACGTCGATGCGTCCGGTCGCGAGATCGTTGGCCGCTTCGACCAGATTGCGATACGGTACTTTCGACATGGAAAGCCCTGCATTCTTGAGGAATGCGGCGAACAGAAATTCGTTGCTGCCGGTGGTGCCCGCCCAGTTGAGCTTGCCCGGCTGCGCGCGCGCCATTGCCACCAAGTCCGCGAGCGATTTGACCTCGAGCGCCGCCGGCACGGCGATCACGACAATCGTATTCGAGACGCGGGCGATCGGCACGAGATCCTCGGGCTTGTAGGGCAGCTGCTTGTAGATGAACGGATGGGCATTGAACGAGCCGCTCGGCGTGGCGAGCAGCACGTGATCGTCGTTGGCGGCGACGAACGTGCCGATGGCCACGAGACCGTCGCCGCCCGGGCGGTTCTCGACGACCACGGGCTGGCCCCAGCGCCGGCTCAAACGGTCGGCGATCAGCCGCGTGCCGATATCGACGCCGCTGCCCGGCCCGAGCGTCACGATGAACTTGACCGAGCGTTGCGGCCATGTCTGCGCGGTCGACGGCTTTGCCGCGAGGAAAAGCGCAGCGAGCAGGCCGAAGGCGAATGCGAGACGCTGCATGCCGAGCACTGGGACCTCCGATGTCGTCACCAAATGGCACAAAGGCGCCGCCGGAAAGCGGCTCACTTGTCGATGTCAGGTAGCTTAGCACGCCGCTCGGCGGGAAAGCGCTTTTTTGTGATGTGCGTCACATGACCAATGGAGTGCCCGCGTTACTTTCAAAATCGTCGGATAAATCAAGTTCGGCAGTCGACTGCTGGCGACTAAGCCAGCGGATTGAACTAACCCCGCCGACGGGTGGCCCCGTTCGGTGGGGTTTCTTCATGCCTTTTTCTCTATGTCCCGTGCGTGCACGCATCTAGCGGCGCCGCATGATGGCGGTCTCCAGCCGCGAGATCGCGAGGTACATCAGGGACGACACGATGGCCAGGATGGTGATTCCGGTCATCACGATGTTCATCTTGAAGATCTGGGCGCCGTACTGAATGAGATAGCCGAGCCCCAGATTGGCCGACTGGAACTCGCCCACGACCACGCCCACGAGCGACAGCCCCGAACGTCTGCGCCAGCTTGATCTTGTTCGGGTCGATGCCCTGAAAGCCGGAATAGATCATCAGGATGGTGATGAAGACGGAGATCGCGAGCGACATGCCGTAGATCGACAGCGTTGCGCCGAGCCAGATGTAGAAGATCGGCACGAATGCGGTCTTCGGCATGGCGTTGGCGACGACGAGATAGGGGTCGAGCACCTTATAGAGTGTGTTCCACCACCACAGCGCCGCGGCGACCGCGGTGCCGAGCGCCATCGCCCCGGTGAAGCCGAGCACGGTCGCCAGCACCGTCGCCCAGGTGTGGGTGAGGATGCTTGCCTGCTGCGGGGTCGATTTGAGCAGCTCGACGAAAGTCGGCCACAGCGCGGAGGGATAACTGGTCAGCACCGGATTGACGATGAGCGCCTTCGGCAGCACCTCCCACAGCACCAGGAAAACGATGAGGACCGCAAGCTGCATGACGCGCACGATGAGATGGCCCCGCCGCTCGCGCGCGAGCCAGGCGAGATATTGCGGACTCGGCGCGGCAACCCTAAGTGCTTCAGCCTTCGACATGGACTTCGAGCTCCTGCCACAGCGTGTTGAAATAGCCGTTGAACTCGGGGGCGTTGCGCGCCGCCAAAGGCGGCGGGCGTCCCCCATCCATCGCCGCAAAGCGGATTGCATGGTCGGACTTCACCCGTCCGGGCCGGCGCGAGAGGACGATCACTCGCTCGGCCATGCTCACCGCTTCGCCGATATCGTGGGTGACGAGAATTGCCGTCTTCTTCTCCCGCCGCAGGATCACGGCCACCTCATCGGAGAGCGCGAGCCGCGTCTGTGAATCGAGCGCCGCGAAGGGCTCGTCGAGCAGAACGACATCGGGTTCCGTGCACAGCGTGCGCGCCAGCGCCACGCGCTGACGCATGCCGCCCGAGAGCTGTCGCGGCAGGTGATGCAGGAATTGCCCGAGCCCATAGCGGGTGAGCAGCGCGGTTGCGCGCTCGCGCGCCTTCCCCATGTCCGCACCCTGGATTTCGGCGCCCAGCACCGCGTTTTCGAGAATGGTGCGCCACTCGAACAAATAGTCCTGCTGCAGCATGTAGCCGACCTTGCGGCTCGGGCCGGTCACCGGCTTGCCGTCAAGAAGCACCGTGCCGTCGGTCGGCAGGAGGATGCCGGAGATCAGCGACAACAGCGTGCTCTTGCCGCAGCCGCTCTGGCCGATGATGGCGACGAATTCGCCGGGCGCAATCGAGATCGAAATACCCTTGAGCGCCTCGGTCTCGCCCTCGAGACCGAAGTAACGCAGGTTGACGTTGCGCAGCTCGACCTTGGGCGAAGCGGCAGATGCCGGTGCCGCCACGGATCACTTCGCCTTGTTGAAGAACTCGGTAACGACGAGGTCGGCGAACTTCACGCGCTTGCCCGGCTCGAGCACGTGGCCTTGGACGAGGATGTCCTGGAATTTCTCCATTGCTGCCGGCTCGATCACCGGCGAGCTCTTCCAGATCTTGAGCCGGCGGTAGCGTTCGGCGGCGTGGGCGAGAACGTCGGGCTTCACTCCGGGGAAGAATTGGCCGATGGCGCTCACGAGGTCGGCGATCGGCGCCTGCGCCGTCCATGTCATGCCCTTGGCGATGGCATTGGTCCAGGTCTGCAGCGTCTCCTTGTTCTCGCGCATGTATTTGTCGGTCGCCATGAACGTGGTGTAGTCGGCAAGCCCCACGGTCTCGCCGATCGAGGCCATGAAATATCCCTTGCCGTCGAGCTCGAGCTGCGAGGCATCCGGCTCGATGAAGATGCCGTATTGGTTTTGCCCGGCCAGCCAGGAGCCCACGCGCGCGGGGATACCGACATTGTTCATGAGCTTGACGTCGGTTTGCGGGTCGAGGCCGTTCCGGCGCAGCGCCGCCTCGAGAAAGAGCAGCGGCGTGCTGCCTGGGCGGAAGCCCAGAACCTCTTTGCCCTTGAGCATCTTCCAGTCGAATTTGTCGACCTTCTCGCGCCCGACCAGCATGAAGCCGTCGGTCGAGGTGAGCCCGCAGAAGATCGGAATCTTGACCGGTGAATCGCTGTTCTGCACGTAGATCGCCGATTCCGGGCCGATGAGCGCGATATCGGCCTGGTTCGACAGCATGATCGCCACCGACTTGTCGCCGCCTTGCGCGGTCGCGAGCGTGACGTCGAGCCCCAATTCGTCGAAGTAGCCCTTGGCGATCGCCACGTAGGCCGGCGCATAGAGCATGGAGCGCACGACCTCGTTGTAGCGCACCTTTACGCGCGGCCTTGATTGCGCCAAGGCGGGCAGCGGAGCGGCGGCGGAGAGGAGTGTCGCAAAACCAGTCTGTAGCGTGCGGCGGCGATTGAGCATAGCAGGCACCACGTCGCGATGAGAACCGGCAACCGGAATTTAACCACCGATTTCAGCGAAAGACCACAGACCGTGGCCTCGGCGTCATTCCGGGTCCCGAGCGCAGCGAGGGAGCCCGCAATCTATACTCCGCAACCGTGGTTATAGATTCCGGGCCCGGCGCTTCGCGCCGTCCTGGAATGACGAGGCGGTGTGCCTCGCCGCGTCAGAACGTCGTCCAGTCGCCCGAGCGCTCGAAGGCCGCCGCGGCGCGGTAGATCGTCTCCTCGGCGTAGTGGCGTCCGACCAGCATGAGCCCGATGGGACGGCCGTCCTCCATCCCGCACGGCACGCTGATCGCCGGATGTCCGGTGACGTTGAACGGACAGGTGTTGCGGGTCGGCTCCCAACTTCTCCGCGTGATCTCCTGCGGCGTGGCATCTTTGGCGGGAATCGGCGTCGCCTTCATCGGCACCGTCGGCAGCAGTAGAAGGTCGTGTGTCGCCGGCACGGCGTCGTAACCCGCGCGCACGCGCCGGCGCAGGTTCTGCGCCTTGGCGTAGAAGCGGCCGCCATAGCGGTCGAGCGTGTACCTGCTGAAAATCGCGGCGATCTTGAGCGTATCGGCGAATTCATCCGCGCGATTGCGCCAGCCCATCGCGCGCTCGATGAGGCTCGTGACGTAAAGGCCCTCGTGTCCGATGCCGGCGCCGTTCATCTCCAGCAGCATGACACAGGCCGCATCGCCGCGGATCGCCGCCCACACGGGAAAGCCGAGCGCGTGGGTGGGCACCGATACCTCGTCGACGATCGCGCCGAATTTGGCGAAGCGCTGCGCGGCCTCGCGCACATGGGCAATTTGGCGAAGCGCTGCGCGGCCTCGCGCACATGGGCGTCGACGTCGCCCTCCGAATTGGGATGGCCGAAGCCTTCCTTGATGATGGCGATGCGCAGTCCCTCGACCCCGCCCGCGAGCGCCTCGGTGTAGCGGCCGGGCGCAACACCGCGCTGGCGCGTGTCGAGGCCGTCGGGTCCGGCGATCACCTCCAGCAGCAGCGCGTTGTCGCGCACGTTGGCGGTCATCGGTCCGCAGGTATCGATGGTGATCTCCAGCAGCCCGATGCCGGTGTAGGGAACGAGCCCAAAGGTCGGCTTCAACCCGACGATGCCGCAGTGGCTCGCCGGGATGCGGATCGAGCCGGCCTGGTCGCCACCGATCGCCATGTCCACCTCGCCGGCGGCGACCAGCGCCGCGCAGCCCGAAGACGATCCGCCGGCGGTATAGCCGCGCTTGCGCGGGTTGTGCACCGGACCCGTCGAGCTGGTGTGGCTGCCGCCGGAGACGCAGAAATACTCGCACACTGCCTTGCCGGCGATTTCGCCGCCGGCATCGAGAATGCGCTCGACCACCGTCGCGTCGATGTCGGGCATATAGCCGTCCAAGAGCTGCGCGCCGATCATCATCGGCACGCCGGCGAGGCAGATATTGTCCTTGAGCGCGAGGCGGCGGCCGGCAAGCTTGCCGACCGGCTTGCCCTTGATCGACGTCTTCACGTACCAGGCGCCGTGCGCATTCTCCGCCGCCGGCGGCCGATACCAGCGGCCGCGCGGATATTTCACCGCCGGCAATTCATCCGGCGTTGCGTCGAGAACGGCATAAGCATTGGCGATCGGCGTGACGATCTCCTCGACGGCGCCGAGATAGGCCTCGCTCGGCTTCATGCCGAGCTTGTGCGCCGCCTCGCGCAAGTCCGCGACCGTCGGTTTCTCAAACATGATCGATCCTTGCGAGTAGGCTCGCGAACGCATGCCTTAAGGCATGTTTTGAGCTCCGAGCGTCAGGAGACGGAGCGCCAAGAAGCCGAATAGGCAGTCACCAGGCGCTTGATTGCGCCGAGATTCCTCCGGCGCGCCACGGAGCTCATGCCTGCCGTAACCGCCGCCGTGCTGGAATGCCGGCCGCCGCTCGCGTTGTACCGCGTGAGCAGTTCGGCGATCGCCACCATTAGCAGAACGCCGACGAGGTCAACCGCAAGCTGCATCGGAATGTCGGTGCGGATGGAGGTCAGCACGATCTGACCCAGCACGGAGAGAAGGATACCGAGACAGAATATCTGCAGCGAATGCTGGCCGCAGCGGATAACCAATTGCGCAATAGGACGGCGCAGGAAGTGGCTCTCGCGAGCTATGGCATGCGCGGTAGCGATCGCAAGTGCCAAGAAACTGATCAGGCGGAGCGGCGCCAGATTGGCTTTGTCCTCGACGAGCGGCGAGAGCTCCTGCCGCAGCAAAGCCGGAAATGCATCATAGGCGCCATGGATCATCCATGAAACGTTGATGATGGCGACCGCAATCGCGACGGCAATTGCAAGCTTCGGAAGCCACGCCCGGTTGAGCGGCAACGGCTGACGACTATACGACGCGTATCCGGCAGTGGCGCCGATCACGAAGAGGAATTGCCAGGCGAGTGGATTGAAGTACCAGGCCTCATTGTCGGGATAGCTCTGCGGCTGCCAACCGAAGCGCAACGTCAAGACATAAAGTATCCCGGAAAGGAGGAGCGGAAGCGGCAGGCAGCGTCGCAGAAGCAGCAACAAGAAGGGAAATACGCCCAGAAAGATCATGTAGATCGGTAGGATGTCGAGGAACTGGGGTTGATATTGCAGCAAGAGAAGCTTGACGATCGCGACCTGAGGCTCGTCGATGAAATTGTCGATCCCGAAGTCCTCGGCGTAGCTTTGGTTTTGCAGCCGAAGCGTCGCGTAACAGACGCCTGCCGCCAGCACCACGAATGTCAAAATGTGTGCGACATAGAGCTGCCACACCCGGTGATAGATCCGGCTGGTGGCGGCGATGCATCCTTGCCGCTGGAGAGCCTTTCCGTAGACCGTCGCAGCGACGTAGCCGGAAATGAAGACGAATACCTCGGCGGCGTCGGAGAATGCGATCGAGCGCAGTGTGAGGTATGACAGAACGTTATTCGGAATATGATCGATGAAAATGAAAAGGAGCGACAGACCGCGGAAAAAGTCGAGCCTCAGATCGCGCCCGCTCTGCTGGTTTTGGTCAGCAGGACCGGCGCCGTAGGAAGCCTGCGGGCTGATACGCTCGAACATGGTGCTGACGCGATCGATCTTGGCTGGCGTGCCGTGTTGACCGACGCTCAGCGGCTCCGGGCGGGCTCTTTTGCGCTCCGCGCTAGAAATGCCATCGCCGTTCGATGGGCTTCGCGTAAATCGGACCGCGGTCCGCCTTGCGCGAGGGTGCCAACGTCACCCACGGTAAACCGATAGGTTTCGTATGTTTGTCTGTTCACCACCAAGATATTGGGGTGATCATGACGCACGACTTTAAAGCTCATGTCCCGTTTCCCCCGGCCGAACTGGACTCGCGCGGGAGGCGTGGCGCGCCGGCTGTGACGACCGATATCGTTTGCCCGGCTTCCCCACCCCCCGAGCAGCGCCGCGAGTCGAGCAAAACCTGACGTCGCTTCCGGGGCTCAACAGCGGCGGAAATGGGAAGATTCTTTGCAAACAAGCGGACGGGCGCACCGACTCGGGTGTCCCAATGAGTGGGCAGGAAGAGTTTTTAATGAGGGTATTGTCTTAGAGTTGCCGCAGATGTTCCGGATGGGGAAGAACGGGAACCACGGGTAGCGCGGGATGACACAGCGGCAGCGCCGGCAAACGCTCGCGGTCGGCCCGCGGCGCGCATGGCTGGCGCGATGCATGGCCGGCGTCGTCGCCTCGTGCGCCAGCAGTGCCGCTGCGCAAACCCCGAGGCCGTCGGACGTCGAGGTTTGCCTCGCCGCCAATGAGAGCCTTTCGCTCGGCAGCGCTTTGCCGCGCACCGCGGCACGGCTCAATGCCGGAGCGGCGGTGCGAATCGTCGCGATTGGTTCCTCGTCCACGACCGGTCTATGGATGGCGAGCCGGGCCGCGACCTATCCCGAGGTGATGCGCCGTGAGCTTGCTCGGCTGCGGCCGAACGCGCGCATAGAGGTCATCAATAGCGGCCGCATCGGCGAGACCATCGGTGGCAGCATCGCCCGCTTCCAGCGCGATGTCCTTGCCCATGGTCCGGACCTCGTGGTGTGGCAACTCGGCACCAATGATGTAGCGTGGGGCGGCCGCGCCGAGGACGCCAAGGAACGCATGGTCGCGGGTGTGCGCAGCCTCAAGGCGTCCGGCGCCGAGGTGATCCTGATGGACCTGCAATACGCGCCGCTCGTGCTCGCGTCGTCGCAGCATTCCATGATGGAGACCATTATTGCAGACGTGGCGCGGCAAGAGCGCGTCGGCCTGTTTCCGCGTTTCGAGCTCATGCGCAAGTCGATCGACGCGGGATTGTCGCCGCGCGCTCTCGTCGCATGGGATGGTCTGCACAACTCCGCGGCCGGCTACGACTGCGTCGGCCGTGCGCTCGCCCGCGCCATTCATGTCGCGGGCCGGTGAGACGACAGCAATTTGGGTTTGCCAATTGGCCTTCCGGGCGAACAGCCGACCGGGTTTGACTCTCGCTGTGAAATCCCGGTGCATTATCGCGTCAGCACCTCCGCTTCCGGAAACGGCTGGTATTCCGCCTTGGCACATTCCTCGGGCTTCGCCTCCACCATCTGGTCCAGCCTGCCGGCCACGAAAACCGCCGCGTATTGCTTCAGACCCGCATATTCTCCGTTGCTTTTCTTGGCATTGAAGCGAAGACAGACGACGTAGCGATTCGTCCTTCCGATCGGTTGGAGCCTCGGCTCGGACGCGGAGGCGTCGCGGATCTGAGTCGGATCTCGAAGATAAACGTGCAACATGGCGAGAATGTCCGACTTATAGTTTTGCGGGCGAAGATTGGCGAGGTCGTCACGACCTCCGCCGGCCAGCTGGCCGGTGCACGCGCACAAAGCGAGCGCAAGAGGTGAGAGCAAGACCAAGGGTCGCATCTGGCGCAGTGCGAAAATGGAAGGGCACGCGAGGCGTCAAGCGTACGAGGATAGCACCGGACTGCAAATCTAAATCAGTCGAGGGTCGAGATGAGGCCCCGCGTGGTCGCGACGATCCAACGGCTGCCCCAACGCACGATCGACTCGATCCGGCCCACACCCGGCACCGTATCTCCCTGCGTCGCGCGCCAGACGCCACCCGGCCCCTGCAACACGACCGTATTGCCGATCACTTCGCGAATCGTCCAGCCCTCGATGGTGGTCGGCCGCGTCTCCGGCATGGCTGTGAGCGGCGGCTCGATTTTCGCGCGCTCCTGCATCGAAATGCTGCTCGTCGTGGTCACGTCTCGATTTGCCGCCGCGCTTGCCTCCTTCATGCCGCGAGCGGAGCTGCGCTCGACGATCCTCGCGCGCGGGCCGGCAGCCTTGCTTGCCTCGCGATCGGATTTGGCGGCGGCGCAACTTCCCTCGCGCCCGCAGGGTGAAACGTCGGCATGCGGCACCGCCGCAACGGTCGTCGGAATGAAGAAGCGCGATGACACGAATCCGCCGATCCATCCCAGGCAAAGCCCGACCGCCAGCGCGCCCCCCAGAAGCGCGAGCTGGATCCATTGCGCGGACGCCGGCGGCTCGGCAACCGCGAACTCGTCCCGTCGCGGCGGTCTGATCTCGTCATCGACCCTGATATCGCGCGGCGGTGCCGCGTCGGCGACGATCGGCTCGATCAGGAGGAATTTGGACGCGGCTCCCTGCGCAAGCTCACGTCGGGGTCGGCGCTTGTTCGTGTCGTCGTTCGTTTCTCGTGCCGCCGACCAAAGAACGAGCTGCTGGGGACCGCTTTCGGCTGCCGCGGAGCTCGACCCGGCTGCGCCATGGGGTCTGGGCCGCTCGTCGTCCATGATGGGATCCTCGATGCGAGCCACGCGTCCGTGGGTTCGCACGCCGGGATGATCCGCCCCAGAGCTAAACGGAACCTTAACCGGCAGCCTCACCTGGGAACATTTGCGGCGCCGATTATTAGGATGAGGTTAACCTCGGTAACGAGCGCGGATACACTGCGGCGCCGGTCATCGACGGACGCCAAAACCAGCGCTGGACGGATTCCGCGGGAGACGTTCGAAATATCCAATTCCATTGTGGCTCCGCTTTCCCACCAGCGCGAAGATGGCGCCCTGGGGATCCGTGCACTGGACGATCCATCTGTTGCCCGGCACTTCAATCGGGCCGTTGAGGATCTGGCCGCTGCCAGCCTTCACGCGCTTCATCGCCAAGTCGATGTCGCCGATGTTGAAGTAATAAAGCCAGAAGGGGACTGGCACCGTCGGAGACTTAGTGAACATGCCGCCGACCGTCTGCCCTCCGGCGGAGAACAGCTGATACGTACCCATTGCGCCGGTGTCGGCGTCCGCTTTTTGCCAGCCAAAAAGCTCGGCGTAGAAAGCAAACGCTTTCTCGCAGTCGGCGGCGAGCAGCTCGTGCCAGCCGACGCGGCCACGCGCATCCAATTCGGCGGGCTCCTCTTGGCTGGGGTTCAGCCACTTGATCAACGCGATCATTGCCCTTTGCGGGTCGACGGCGACCGAAAAGCGGCTGATGTTGGGGACGTCCTTCGGTGGGACGTGCATGGCGCCGCCAAGCTGCTTGATGCGGTCGGCGGTGGCGTCCACGTCGTTGACGCTGACGTATCCGAGCCACGTCGGCCTCAAGCCCAATTTCCTTGCGTCCTCCGGCAGGCCCATCAGCCCGCTTACTGAGGCCCCTCCAGCGGTAAACAGGGTATAGGCCATACCTGGCATCGACTGCGTGCCCCAGCCCACGACCTCGACGTAGAAGGCCTTGGCGGCCTCCATGTCCGTCGTCATCAACTCATACCAGACGAAACGACCATGCGAATTGGCCATGTCTCTCTTTAACTCTCGTTCGCGCTGCAAAGTCGCCGCGGGCGCCCATTCGGGCCGGCCTAACCTACTTTATA
>WNGA01010066.1_pt1 | contig 12607 bp, 19 predicted proteins | sample 5400061 | NCBI WGS metagenome assembly WNGA01 (sample SAMN13153366, study PRJNA577476) | soil metagenome | isolation source: 100 cm soil or saprolite under grassland replicate 2 | place: USA:California | collected 2016-06-15
CGACGGCGTCCGTCAGATCAATGCGTTCGGGATCTTTCGGGATCTGGCGGGATCTGACCGCGCCAGTCCACGCCCATCAGTCTGTTCGAGTCGCAATTCGACTCGCGACCTGCGGGTTTCCTCGTAGAGGTGACGGGACAATATTCGAACTCCGCGATGCTTCTGGATCAGTTGAAGGGACTGGTCCAGGACGCAGGTGAGACGGCGGGCGAATCCTAACCAGCGGGCGCAGCGAGGTGGAAGGCTCGATCGATCCGGGTGCTGCTCCTCGCCTTGGTGGCCATCGCCCGTGGTGCCCCTACCTGCCGCCGATTCGGCCCGATCATCCATCAGAGCGTTACTGGGTGCTCCCACCGCTGATGGTTGGAGGCGGTTCGGCGAGTCCAGTGACCAGCCGAAACCCATATCCCCGGACCGACTCAATCCTGGCTTCTACCCCGGTCCTGGCGAGCTTCCGTCGAATGCGCTTGATTGCCGCGTGTACCCGCTCGGTGTCACCGAGCCACTTTCCTCCTTCAGCCTCGGCAAGCTCGGCGAAGGTCCGTGCTCGACCTGGTTCCTCGGAGAGAATGGCCAAGATCGCGAGCTCGTGCTCGCTGACGGGCAGTTCGCGCTGTCCCCACAGTACTCGGTGCTCTGTTAGGTCGATGCGGAGGTTCCCGACGGTTGGGATCGACGGCGACGGAGCTTGCGTGCCTCCCTCTCTGAGCGAGAGAAAGGAATGCGCTGCCTCGAGGCTGGGCACTAGGATGATGATGACGTTGGCCGACAGCAGCTCTTCGATGCGCTGGTGATCCCGAGCCACGTCGCCTACAAGGACGACCGCCTGCTGCGGAGGAGGCAGCACTTGCTTCAGGTAACGACCTGAGTCCCGATCCGTTTTCTGCTCGCCAGACACACCGTCAAGCGTGATTGTCAAGGATGTCGAAGTCGAGTCAGCCCAACGGTGGTCCTCCACGCAGGCTACCGCCGACCCGTCCCTCTCCCGAGGATGCGGCGAGCACGGGCATGGAGCCCATGAGAAGTCCAGAGATTGCCCATGTCGCGCCCTTGAACCGACCGTCTCCGAGAAGATAAAGGTACGAAATCGCATCGGCGTTGATTCTGACGTAAGGCCGGCGATTTCGGAGGGTGGTGGCGTTGCTCATCGCCGACGGGGCTCGATGGGCCCTTGTGGTGCTCTTCTCGCTCGCCGCGCTTGAGAAGGTGACAACGCTGCACTCCCGCGCGGCCGCATGGCACCCGATTATGCTCGTGAGCCGCTTCCGACGAGAGCATGCCTCTGTGCTTGTGGCAGTCTCGCTGGTTGCAGATGTAGGAGCCCTATTGCTTCTGGCTGTTCGACCGAAAGTTGGAGCTGCCCTCTGCATCGCTCTCATCGTCATCTACTCGACAGCTGGCGTTGGAATGCATGCCAAAGCCGGGGACGCGGGATGTCGGTGCTTCTGGAAGGTCATGAATACGTCGGCAAGGACAGGGCTCATTGCTCGGAACGCGTTGTTGGTCGCCTCCGCTGCCCTGGTTCTTGTCGGTGCCCCCAGGGTTTCCATGGGTGGTCTCGCGATTGGTGCTGGTCTGCTCGTCTTAATCGGCAGCTCGTCGCGCGCAATCGAATACGTCATGAAATCGGTGAGATCGAGGGGGAGGGCTGGCCTCATGAAGGGAACTGTTGCCGGCTCGCCGCTGGCGAGTTCTGTCTCGACCGCGGAAGGGGGGATCGGCCGTGGTGAATGAAGCGCTCCAATGGGCGGTCTTAGCGATTGTGGGGTTGCTCGTCTTGGGGGCCCTGCGACAGGTTGCCCTCACGCTGCCGTCGGAGGCGCGTGCAACCTCGAGCGGCCCACCCGTTGGTCGGCGGATACCAAAGCAGCTGTTGACAGAACTACGACGCGTCTCGCCGAGTGGTGATGTCGCGGCCGGCACACTTGTCGCATTCGTCACCGAAAGCTGCGTTGGCTGCCAGCGTCTGCTCGCGGACCTGAGCAACGGGAACGGACATCGCGAAGACAGGCAATTGGTCCTCATCGCCAAGAGCCCGAGCCGGCAGTTCCTCAACGCCCTCGCAGAAACGGGGATCCCGGCAGTCGCGGATGCGACGGGTGATCTCTGGAAGAGATGCGGTGTGAACGCGACACCATTGGTCATCCGATTGGATCGAGACAGCCGCGTGGAGGCGAAGGAGGTGACACATCGTGTCGACGGGGTTGCCGCATCTGCATTCTAGGAGGCCTCGACCGGCGCCAGCGGGCGTCAGGTCGGGCATCGCCCGTGCGGCTGATGGCCCGCCAGATGGATGGGAGTTGGTGATGCCCACTTCGACTGAGCGACTTCGCGTCCACGCCGACCGCGCGCTGTTGAGGCTTGCAGATTCGGCGGCCAGAGGCGTAACCCGTCGTGAATTGTTCAAGCGGGCTGGTCAGATCGGACTCGTCGTCGGGCTGGGCGCGAGCGAGCTGTTCTCGCCTTCAACAGCCCGGGCATTTCACACGAGCGAGGGATGCAAGGGATGCCCTCCGTGTGGTCCGTCGGAATATTGTGGGTCTGATGACTGCCGGGCGGACGGCGAGTGCGAGCTGAGTACGCCGTACGTGAGACGGCGCCCGTATACGGGGTCCAGCTGCGGTTCAAGCTCGGAGCACAACGGATGGACCGAGAACTGCTGCAGCATGTGCTCTGGACAGTGGCATTGCATCGCCGGCTGTGCGGACTGCTGCACCCCTGACGTCACGAGCAGCGGCGACTGCAGCTGCGCGAGTCCTCCGAGGGACAAGTGCTCATGTCGGGCCTGTCGTTCGAACTGTCCCTAATGAACGTCGTTCGAGGTGACGATGTAGCGGTCCTGGCGGGATTGGTTCTCGCCGTGCTGGTCGCGATCACGCAATTCGACGGTGGCTGAGGGCACTCACTCAGCCACGTGCTGAGGCCGCCGGTCGGCGGCCGGGGGGAAGAGAGGTACGTGCCGTTGGTTGCTCTCATCGCTGGAGGCACCGCTGGGGGAATCCTGCTCGGTGGAGGGACGATGGTGGTGTCCCTCCTCGTCGGTCCGGTCGGAAATGCCCGTTCCGGGCTCATACTCGCCGCAGCGGCCGTCTCAGTCGTAGGAGTTCTGTTCCCCGGACTTCGCCGCTGGTTGCCGGAACGAGCGTGTCAGGTGGCGAGTGCCGAAGTGCTTAGGTGGGGACGCACGCGGGCGGCCTTCAACTGGGGCGTCAAGCTTGGGACGGGCGTATCGACATTCATGGTGACACCTGCGCTTTACGCCTTGCTCGGCGTGGCCGCGGGCCAGCGGGAAGCGCTCACCGCTGGTGTGCTGTGTACGGCGTACGGGATGGCTCGCGGGACGACCATCGCAGGCTTCGCGCTCACAGAGGGCCGCCGCGATGCGAAGGCCGCCTGCGGAATCACGAAAGAGATTGGCGCTCTGGAGCAGGCTCTACGTGCGCCACTCGTAATGGCGGTTGTGCTGGCTTCTGTTGCGGCGGTGTGAATGAGCGGTTGGGATTTGATCGGCGAGTACCCAGCTCTTGGGTCGACGGGATGGAGGTGACGTGATGTCGCTGACGATGACGGAGACGGGCTTCTCGTTCATGACGAGTGGTCCGCCATTTCGAGTCAGCGTTCCTACGGACTTTGGCGCTTTGCCGCAGCTTGAGTCCCCACTTGATAGTGGAACCGGCGGGAGAACGTTTACGTTCTCGCCGATGGAGCGAGCTCGGGATCTCGCGACCGCGGGCAAGCTCCTGGGTTTGTTGGAAGATCGCGACGGCCGCAGCGTCGAGCTGTTTGAGAGGCTAGCGAGGCCGCTAACCTGGTGGCTTCGGTGGACTCTCAAAACCGGCTATCTCATGACCCACATCAGGGAGGAGGACGGGCTCGATCGCACGACGCTCGTAGCGGGCAGCTTGTCCGTGGTCGAGGACGATACCATCGGCACACCGTTCCTGCTTCCTGAAGCGCCTCTTCGCTCAACAGCGTCAGCAATCCCGGGCTACCAGGAATTCGCCTCGTTTCGTTCCGCGAAGCGGGATATCTGGAGCGTCGTGCTGAAGCGCCCAGGGTTTCTCGCCGAGGGCGAGGTGCGGGCCCTTCCCGGAGACGAGCTCGTGTTGTTGCGAGGAGGTAGCCCGTTCAGTTTGGAGGTTCAGGTTACGGCGAACACCGTTGAGGCTGGAGTGCAGCTTCTGTCTTCGGTCACGGCCTCGCTGACGGAGGTCTGAGCCGGTTCAACAGATGGGCGCCGGTTCTCTGACCAGATGTAGGCCCGGGCACGGCTAGTCCGTCCAGCGGGAAGTATTGCAGAGTGGGTGTAAACAAATCGGTTTCCTCCCCCCTCTATTACTGTGACGCTCGTCGTGGCGCGCTCGAACTGGCGGGACGAGTACGAGGATCTCTTCCGCAGGGAGGGAATCCGCCTCTGGCGGGTCTTGTACGGCGTCGCCGGCGGTCGGAGGGACATAGCGGACGAGGCGGTGGCCGAGGCGTTTGCACGCGCGATGGAGCGGTCAGACTCGATTTCTGATCCCCTCGCTTGGATCTATCGGACCGCTCTTCGGTTTGCTCGTGGAGAACTCAAACGTGAGGGACGACTGAGGCAAGGCGATGAGGATGTACCTGATTCGGGCCGGGTCGCGGAGTTTGGTCCTGATACTGTCGGCGAACTCACGTCAGCGCTTGCTTCGCTCTCACCCCAACAACGGACGGCGGTCATCCTCCACTATTCGGAGGATCTCCCGGCGGACGACGTCGCGCGGCTGATGGGGATTTCATCAGCCACCGTGCGAGTACATCTGCATCGAGGAAGGAAGCGGCTTCGCCAACTTCTTGGCGCCGAGGAGGAGCGAAATGACTGAGCGCTGGCATCGACAACTAAGGAAGCTGAGAGACTTGGCCCCGGATCGCGATCTCTGGGAGCGGATCGAAATCGGCCCCCGACCAATGCCTGCAACGGCCTGGCCGCAGTTGCTCTCACGATGGACCGTAGCTCTCGTGGCGCTCGCCATCGCTGGGGCCGGCGTCGCGCTCGTCGCCCGAACATTTCAGGGAGGCGGCACTCCCGGTGCGGGTTCGACACAATTGCCGACAAACGGAAGGATTGCCTTCACCAGCGAACGGGATCGTTCCACGGGGTACTTCGAGGTTTACGTCATCAATCCAGACGGCAGCGGTATGACGAACTTGTCGAACACCGGGCCGGGCATAGGTGACATCGCGTGGGCGTGGTCGCCGAACGGCGGCGAGCTCGCCTCGGTGGTTGATATGGGAGATGAGCAGCTTGGCTATGACATCCACGTGATGAATGCGGATGGCACGGGGAGAAGGGATCTCACTGACCGGGCCGGCGATGAGAGTTCCCCAGCGTGGTCGCCGGACGGAACACGGATTGCTTATGTCGAGGATTATCCGGACGGCGCATCGGACATCTGGGTTATGAATCCGGATGGTTCCATGCAGGTCAGGCTTACTGATGGCGTCGGCGCGCCCAAGAGCCCGGTCTGGTCGCCTGACAGTTCCCGGATTGCCTTTACTAGGGACACCCAACGAGACGGATCATCAATCTATGTCGTTGGCTCCGATGGTCGGGGAGAGACGCGCCTTACGGACGGGCAGGGCTTCGACGCACAGCCAGCCTGGTCACCCCACGGAACGAAGATCGCCTTCCTGAGTACTCGGGACGGCGAGGAAGAGCTCTATGTGATGAATGCGGACGGAACCGACCAAACCCGATTAACGAATGTGGCCACTGACCAGCCGGATTGTTGCTTCGGTCAGCCGACTTGGTCTCCGGACGGAGCCAAGCTTGCGTTCGCCGTTCTTGAGGGAGGCAATTGGGACGTCTATGTCGTGAACGGCGATGGCAGCGGACTCAGGGACATCACCAACGAGCCGGGCGATGAAATCTCGCCGACGTGGTCGCCCGATGGGACGGCGATCGCCTTTGCCGGCAGTCCTCTGCCCGCGAAGGAGGGTGAGAACGCGGGGACCTTCGACATCTACGTCATCTCCCCTGATGGGGCCGGGAAGAGCAGATTGACGACCCATGCTCAAGCCCTTGGTGGGCGTCTGACCTGGCAACCCCTAACTGGCTAAGGGGTAAGTCTCCGGGGCTACGATCATTACGTACCGATGACGTAGTCGGGCTTCTTCCGCCTCCGAGCCCGTGCCTCGACGAGCCCGCTTCGGATCAGGATCGGGTAGGTGCTCGAGCGCGACAGGGAACCGGGATCGGGTCCTGTTGCGTGCGAGACTCGGAGGAACGGAAAGCCGGGCGAGCGCTCGGACGGCGAGCGAACGGGACCGGAGCGCCACGTGAGCCCCGCGGACGACTGCGATTGGATGCCCGCGCCGGATGCCGACGGCGATCCCGACGGGCGGGCGACGGACGCGTGCGCGGCGGCGAAAAGGGGTGAGCATGGGCACGAACTGAAGATCTCCGCAACCTGCGCGCCGCGTCGCTGCGCTGCCGCTGCAGACGGTCGCGTGGGTGCGCGACGGCGCCGGGCGTTCAGGCGGCCGGACGCCGACAGAATCCTCATCTGCGGGAACACCCCTAGAGCTGTAGTTCGGCTGCCATGGAGCCGGCGGCCCTAGATTCCTCCATGACGGCCGCGGCCGATACGGGGCCCCCGGTGAGTTCACACCAGTGCTGGAACGTGGACCTAGCTGGACGATGTGTGAACCGCCTCCCGATCCTCGACGCACTCCAAAGGCAAGCTTGTGGGTAGGCCTCGGCGCTCTCAGAATGTGACCCGCCTATCTTTCGGTTGGGGCTCGGCGACCGCGCAAGTCAATCAGCTGGCACGACTCAGTTCGGATGCGTCGATGATCCAAACGTCGGCAGGGGCGTTGATTCCTTCTCCGCGGAACATCAGTGACGCGATCTGTATACCATCCGGCGACCATGCTGCAAGCGCAATACCCTCGGCCAGAGCCCCTCGAACTGCGTCGTCCTCGACGGAGTAGACCCACAAGCCGTGTTCCCCATTGATCGTCGCCGTGAATGCGAGGAAGCGCCCGTCGGGCGACCATTGCAGGCCGACGTCCGGGTGGAGATCTGGTCGCGCGATTCTCGGATCTAGCTCGTCCGCATCCATCAAGTACAAGTTCCATGGGTCGTCGATCACGTCCCAGATGTCGATGTCAGGGGCGTGCGCGGATCCGAAGAATGCGATGGTGCGCCCGGTAGGCGACCAAGCGGGTGCCATGGCCCGACCGTTCGACAGGCAACCCCGGCCAGTTCCCGTGAACTCGTCGTCTAACCGCCACGTGAACGGAGGGTCCTCAATCTCGACCGTCGCGTACTCAACCCCATCGTGAGTCAGCCACACGAGCGTCTCGCATCCCAACACGCCGATCCTACCGATACCCCTGTCGACTTCTGGGTCCCAGCTCGATTCCGAGCCCCACATCGCGCCCGCCGTCGGGGTGCCGGTAAGACCGAGAGGCGAAGACATCAGAGACGAGAGCTCCCCGGTCCGCAGATCTATCGCTTCGAGCGTTACCCGAACATCGCCGAGTGTGTCCGGGACGTGGATGGAGCAGCGCTTCGCGAAGCCGAGACGCCCGTCTGCGAGCGGCGTGGGGTAGGCGAAGCCAGTTCCGATGCAGCCCGGGTCTTCTTCGAGCGACAGTCTCCGTAGGCCTTCGGATTCGTCGTACAACAACAGCTTCGAATCGAACCCACTCGGTGCCGGGGGATCGGTCTCGAGGACGATCTGGCCGCTGGGTAGCCACGCGATGCTGGTGAATCGGCCAGGAGGTATCGGCAATCGCCGGTGGCGGAGTTCAACGAACTGTGGCACATCGCTCGGCGGTGCGGAGTCCCTCGGGGCTTCAGACGGCGAACAAGCGACCGCAATCGCGAGCAGGGCCACGATGCCCACCTCTAGCCGGCGGAGCATGGACGTACGGTCAACAACAGGGTCACATATCGAGGAGCGGCAACCGTCTTCCACGCCCAGCATATCGGCGGCTGGAGGTTCCTTCTGTACGCCCGGGAGCGTCCAGGGTTGGCTTATGACGGGTCGAGCTACCCCTCCTCACCGATTGGCACGAGTGATCTGGGAGAACAGGCCGAAGTCCTGGCAGACAACCGGACGACAGGGCGACTAGGCCGCCCCGGGCTCTCCCCCCTCAGCAGCCGCTACTCAGAGCGATACCTCCCCCACGCCTCCCAGACCTTGGCAGCCGCGCGCTGGTAGCGGCTCTCTGGTCCGGCGATTTCGGACGAGAACCAGCGAACGAACTCTTGGTGAATAATCCGTCGGACGTCATCTGCAGACTCGGCATCTTTGAGTCGGGGAAGGATCGTCCCGACCTCTGGTTCGTACTCGTCGGGATTCACGTCTTCCAACGCAATGTGGATGGGATCAGCTTCGGTGAGGATGCGCCTCACCTCCTCGAAAAGTTCGCGGTACTCAGCCTTGAGCCTTTCTCTGGCAAACTGCTCAGCCGTGAACCCGCGTGAGAGCCGACGCCAGCTGACCTTTCGTCCACTCGGGAGAGTCACCCGTTCTCGTCGAAACCAACGGAAGAAGTCGCGTCTCATGGTCGGGCACCCGAACGACAGGCTACCCCGTCGAAAGCGGGAGGAGGCAAGTGGGATGCGGGTTCGGAACTTGTCCAGCGATCATCGCATTCGAGCCTGCTGACTGTGCCGCGTTCACGGCTTGCTCGGCCAATAAAGGTGTCTGTTACGTCAATGAACCGGTAGGGTTCGCCGCGATGGACCCATCTGGCATCACTCCGACGGATCGTCACTTACGAGCCGGCAGGGGCTCCCTATCTCGATCATTCCTCAGCTGCTCGATACCAGCTTGATAGGGCGCCCTTTCAGTCGCCCATCGCTCGACCCACCGGTTGGGTGGTTTCGGCGGGGACGCAACGAGGTCCAGGACTCCTATGGCTGCGTCAACGGCGCGCCCGGACGTGATCGCATTGAACTTCGAATGCTCCACCCCGGTGTTGATTCCCGCAGGATGCTGGGCAGGGGGCTCTGACTCGGTGTAGGGGTGAGCGGCGGAATCACGCAGTGTGAACAGCCACTTCAGCTCTCCTGCAAGACGCTCATCGATCGCGCCTGACACGCCGAACGCGAAGCGGAAGCCGTGACGCAGCTCCTGGTGGCGCTTGTCCCGTCGCGGTTGCGGGGGAATGAGGTATTTGACGTCGCCGAACACCGCCTCGATGGTGTGAGCGGCCGCGGTGACCGCGACGAGGGACGCAGGGAACTCTCGGAGGATCGTGTCGCTCTCCGGCTTCGCGACAATGTCCAGGTGCGCTCGCCTGGCCTCGAGTTCGTGCTCAACACTCACTTCGATCCATCGCGCCCATATGATCTGATGCATCTGCACTGCCATTCCGGGCGAACGCTTGCCGAGGCTGACGTCCTCTTCCCGATGCGCCTTCCGCTGCTGGCTGAACACCTGCGCGAGTTGGCGCCGTTCCTCGGGCGAGGACGCGGCCGCCGAGCGGCGCTCGTACTCCTCCTGGAGGTCCTTGAACCGCTCCTAGCGGTCAACCCAGGCGCGGCGCTCTCGTGCATTCTGCGACTCCTCGATGTTCACGAAGGGCATCATCCCAGCCGGCGGCCGTCGCGCGGTGGGCTGTGCTCAAGCTGAGCCCAGTACCTTAGGAATTACCTCCGGTGAGGGTCTTCGTGTGCGGACCCTGACTCCCCGACCGACTGCTCACCCTACCGATGGCAATGATGACGACGGCAAGGATTACGCCGGCGCCAACAATGATGACCTGAATATCGACACGGGGCTGCTCCAGAGGTGCTGTTCCGCGCTCAAGTTGAGCAATCGGCTTCGTGTAGCAGCGAGGTACGGCTTCGTTCCATCCCGTCGTCGTGAGAGTCTCGCCAGGAGGGCAGGTCTGCCGGTGAGGAATGAGCAACGTAATGCTGATTGCCACTAGGACGACGATCGCCGCTGCGATCGCCGGTCCTCTCATGGCGACAGAATAGGTCTTCCCTCTCGGCGTAACAAGGCGTTGCGCTGACTTGACAATGTGCCGTCCGAACGATTAAGTGTCAGTCTGGGCCCAGGAGTTTAGGCCGAGGGGGAACAATGGGCGCAAGAGGAAGGGCTGGGGCTCTTTTAATCACGGAGGTCCTGATCTTCCTTGTTCTGTTCCCCGCTCAGCCCGCCCAGGCAATCGATTGCTCAGTTGAGGATCAGGTCATTACCCAGATGAAGCCGAAGGCAACGCTCGGCAAGGGCGATGCGGGTTGGCTCTACGTTCGTGACCGCGATCTTGGGGTCAACTGTTCAGGCTCCGCCGCGTTTTCAACCGTCAACATCCACAACATATCCTTCACTCGATGGGTTGAGGGCGGCTGGGTTGAGAAATGGGACTGCTACACATGCAATCCGCGCACGAAGAAGTGGCGGGGATTTATGGAGGGCATGTCCGCATCTGGCCAAGGCTTCGGCGGATTCAACCAGGGTTGGTCGATTCCGGGAAGCGACGTCGGAACCTGGGACAAGTTCAGGATTAACAACAACGCAGGGACGACGCTCTGGAATTGGTGGTGGGCTGAGGACGCGAATGGTAGCTACAGCGAGATGCAATGGGCTCCGGGAGGCTTCTACGACTGGGACTTCGGGTTCTCTCAAAGCTACGTATTTGCCGAGACAGGTCGCTACCCGGCTGGCACCAACAGCGGAACCGGGGCGAGGGATCACTTCAATAACCTTGAGTACAAGTCCTCTGGCTGGCAAGGCTGGGAAGACAACCTAGACCCTATGGGCGGGAACTACGGGTACGACAACATGGACGGGTGGAAGTGGTCTCACGTGGGGGCGAGAGAGTATGAGATCGTCTCGTGTGCGTCGCCGTGCTAGCAACCATCGTCGGAGCCTCTGGCGGGCAATCACTCTGAGCCTTGTGATTCTCGCTCCTCCGGCCCTGCTCATGTTGGCGATGCTCTCATCGGCGACCCCTGCTGCATTCGAGCCGACCCGGGATGAGCCGCAGCTGGACTGGGATCATTGGTTCCCCAGCGCCACCGCGCTCTCTGCCAACGCGTCTCTTCCCACGACGCTGCCCTTCACGCCCGTCGAACCGCAAAGCATTGACGCGACCGCGGCGCGCTACCTCAGCCCGAATGGAGACGCCATCGCCTTCATCTACGACAGCCCGACCTACGGGAGACTCGTAATCGTGGAGGCCCTACCAGACATACCGGATCCGACGATGAGAGCGCAAAGCTTCAGTAACCAAGTCGCCCAATCGAAGCTTCCGCAAGCGTTTGGGAGCGCCTCCATTGTCAGCATCGCAGGGGAGATGGCCCTTCTTACCTCGAGCGAAGACCTGAGTCGTTCCATGGTTGAGGTTGTCAAGAACGGCGTTCAGTTCAGCGTTCTGGGCCCAAGCCTCCAGCCTTCCGTAGTAGTCGAGGCCGCCACGGCCGCTCTCGGGGAGAGCACCAGCACTACGCCGCCCCTGAGCTCCTGATTCCAGGTCGAGCCTCGGTCCGCGTCATGGCGCTCAGATTCAAATTGGGCAATTGCTGCACGAACTCGCCATGCTGGCCTCCTCTGCGACGAGCCCGGTAGACGCACGAACCTTCGCCGAGGTGACGGAGCCGGGCGGAATAGGCTAGCTCTGAGATGTCGAACGGGTGCGCCTCAGCCGTCAGCGCCTTCGAAAGACGCGCGCGACGGCTGGGGTCGAAGCCACGATCGAGTCCGTTCGCGGATATGGGCTTCCTGAAGGGCACACAAACCCCTGATCGTCGCCGCAACCAGCGCGTTTCGTACCATCGGCCTCCTTCTCGTGGGAGGTTCGGTCCGTGCTCTTCGCGTTCGCGTACCTGCTGCTGCGCCGTGTGCTCCAACTCGTCGCTGGCTCCTCCACCGATCTGAGCAAGGATGTCGAGCTGGTGGTCCTTCGCCACCAGCTGAAGGTGCTGAAGCGCCGGGTTGACACACCCCGCCTTCGCCGTCGCGACCGGCTCTTCATGGCCGCGATGAGCCGGAATCTCCCTCGGTTCCGGTGGTCATCCTTCCTTGTCAGCCCTCAGACGCTCCTTCGCTGGCACGGGGAGCTGGTGCGAAGGAAATGGACCTACGCACGGCGCTCGCCCGGTGGCAGACCGCGGATGAGCGAGGAGCTCAAGGAGCTGGTCCTGCGCATGGGAAGGGAGAACCCCCGGTGGGGGTGCATCCGGATCAAGGGCGAGCTCGCCAAACTCGGTGTCCGTGTCTCTGCGACCAAGATCCGTACGCTCCTTCGAACGAACGGCCTCGGCCCGGCTCCCCGGCGATCCGGCCGACCTGGAGCGAGTTCCTTAGGGCCCAGGCGGAGGGGGATCCTTGCGCTCGACTTCTTCACCACCGAGACGCTCTGGCTCCGGACGATCTACGTCCTGTTCGCGATCGAGCTCCGGTCCCGTAGGGTGCACGTCGCGGGTGTCACGCGGAACCCGGACTCAGCGTGGGTTACCCAGCAAGCCCGGAACTTGGCGGTGGGTGGCCGGCTGGAAGGGTGTGGGGGTCAGAAACTCCGATCATCTGCTTGACCTGCGGATTCGCGACGCGCGACGAAGACGAGCGAGCGCTCTTTCGAATGCCCGGGAAGCGGGCAATCGGCCTTCGATACC
>WNGA01019599.1_pt1 | contig 12607 bp, 8 predicted proteins | sample 5400061 | NCBI WGS metagenome assembly WNGA01 (sample SAMN13153366, study PRJNA577476) | soil metagenome | isolation source: 100 cm soil or saprolite under grassland replicate 2 | place: USA:California | collected 2016-06-15
CAGGTGCGGCCACTCCATGTCCTTGCCCACGTAAAAGCTCTCGACGCCGACCAGCTTCTGGGCGAAATCGATCCCGTCTTCGGTGAAATAAATGGCCCGCTCTTTCTCCTTGACCTCGAAGTGGCGGCCGCGAACCATCCTCTTGGCGACGCGGTTGGCGGTGTAATACTTGTCCGTCGACTTCTCGGCCTGGCCGGAGATGATGAGCGGAGTGCGGGCCTCGTCGATCATGATGTTGTCCACCTCGTCGACGATGGCGTAATTCCGGCCGCGCTGCTGCACCTGCTCTTGCGGCAAAATTTTCATGTTGTCGCGCAGGTAATCGAAACCGAACTCGTTGTTGGTGCCGTAGGTGATGTCCGCCGCGTAAGCAACCTGCCGCTGTTGATCGTTCAGCTCGTGCTGAATCACGCCGACTGACATCCCGAGAAAGCGGTAGATACGGCCCATCCACTCGGAGTCACGTCGCGCCAGGTAATCGTTGACGGTTACGACGTGGACGCCCTTGCCCTCGAGCGCGTTCAGATATGCCGGCAGAGTCGCGACGAGCGTCTTGCCTTCGCCCGTCTTCATCTCCGCAATCTTTCCCGTGTGGAGAACCCAGCCGCCGATGAGCTGCACGTCGTAGTGCCGCATGTTAAGCACGCGTTTGCCCGCTTCACGGACGACCGCGAACGCTTCGGCCATCAAGTCGTCGAGTGACTCGCCATTCGCGACACGCTGCCTGAACTCGGCGGTTTTGGCTCGGAGTTGCTCCTCGGACAGCGATTGCACGTCGGGCTCGAGCGCATTTACGCGGTGCACGAGCGGCCGAAGCCGCTTGAGCTCGCGATCGTTCTGAGTGCCGAAGACTTTGGCGAGGAGTTGGCCAACCATTAGAAGGAAGGAAAGTGACAGCCTATCGACTCATTATAGAACCAGGCGGTGCTTCGGCCTTCGACGTTGCTCAGGCCGCCCTGAGCGCAGTCGAAGGGCGTACCGCAGGCGTCGCTTCGCTCCGTTGGCCGAAGGTGGGCGCCGGTGCAGCAGACTGTTCCGACGGAAAGCGCCAACGCAGGCCTAAGGCGGGCAGCGCGGCCTACCAGAAGGGTCGAGTGAAGTGCCTAGCGTCGTCCGTTGAGCAGCAACTGCAGAGGATTCAGCAGCCGCCCGTTAACGCGCACTTCGTAATGAAGATGCGAACCTGTGGCGCGTCCCGTACGCTTGACGTCTGCGCCGGCCCGCACGCGGAAAGCCGCCAGATGGCCATATCGCGTTTCAAGACCGTAGCCGTGATCGACGACTACGAGGTTGCCATAACCGCCTTCGTAGGCAGCCTGTGTGACGTGGCCGTCTGCTGTTGCGTAAACGAGGCTGCCGTGATCCGCCGAGATGTCGAGGCCTTCGTGATAATCGCGCTCGCCCGTAAGTGGGTCCACGCGTACGCCCATTGTCGACGTCAGCCATCCCTGCGCGGGCCAGATGGACGGCGTTGCCGCGGCCAGTGAATTTCGTTTGTCCACGTCCATCCGCACACTGCGCAACCCGTTTTCGAGAGCTTCGAGCACTTCGCGCAGCAGCCCGAATATGTCTTCGGGTGAGCGCAAGCTTGGCGTCAACGTTCCGATGTCAGGTGGGCGGAGGAGTCCGCCGCCGCCCATCGCGCGGGCTTTGACGACCACAGGCAGCTTGTTCATCGCCGACTGCAGCGACGGATCCAACGCGGCTTTCGCGCCGAGCTCCGAAATCGCGGCCTGGAGCCCCTGAATCTGTCCGGCGAGCGCTTCAGTGGTCGCGCGGAAGTTTGTGTTTTGAAGCTCCAGCGCGGATGCAGTTTCGTAAAGACCCGCGACGTCGCTGTGCGCCTTGGAGGCCGCGCCAATCCCGATGAGGACGGGCAGCACCAGTGTGGCGACGATACTGGCGAGCGTGGGCGCGAGTGAGATGGTGAAGCGACGGACGACGCCGCTCTGACGGTTGGCGATAACAATCGTGTAACGAGGAGAGCGCATTACTCTGTAAGAGTTCTATCGACCGAAGAACGCCGGAGAATATCACGTTCTTCACAGAACGCTACAAGTCAACGCGGTTCAAACCCTTCGTTTTCGCTGTTTGTTCGCCACCTTCAGTGGGGCCACTGAGTTGATCGAAACGGCGCCCCCTGGTGCGGCATGTAATGGCGGGCTTCAGCCCCGCCGGCTGCGAGGCGGCCCTGAAGGGCCGCGACTCCGTGAGCCGTTGTAGTGAGTGTTGTAGTGGCGGGGCTTTAGCCCCGCCGGCTACCAGGCGGCCCTGAAGGGCCGCGACTCCGTGAGCGCGTTGTAGTGGCGGGGCTTCAGCCCCGCCTTCACTCCACCAGTCGATATTGCAGCGCTTCCGCAAGGTACTCGGGCGCAATTGCCTCAGCGTGTGCGAGGTCCGCGATCGTGCGCGCGACCTTCAGGACGCGGTGAAAGCCACGTGCGGAGAGGTGAAGTTTTTCTGCGGATCGTTCGAGCAACCGCCGGCCCGCGGAATCGAGCGCGCACACACGATCCAGCGTCTTCCCGCTCAACATCGAATTCACAAACGGCCGCTGTGCGGCCGTTCCGCTGCGCCGTCGACTCGACAACGCCGCAGCTCGCGCAGCTTGAACGGCACGCGCGCTCAGCACGCGTGCGCGAACGGCATCGGAAGGCTCGCCTTGCGCATCGCCGGTCATCTCGGTGATCGCCACGGGTTGGACGTAGACGATGAGATCGATCCGATCGCGGAGCGGCCCTGACAAGCGGCTTCGGTACTTTGTCACCTGGACGGGCGTGCAACGACATGCGCGACGAGGATCGCCGCTATATCCGCACGGACACGGATTCATCGCCGCCACGAGGACGAACCGAGCCGGAAAGCAGACGGTGCGCGCAGCCCGCGCGACGGTAATGCGACCCTCCTCGAGCGGCTGCCTCAACACATCGAGCACGTGCCGGCTGAACTCAGGTGTCTCGTCCAGAAAAAGCACGCCGTGATGTGCCAGGCTGATTTCACCCGGGCGAGGAATCGCGCCTCCGCCAACGAGCGCGACGTCCGAAATCGTGTGATGCGGCGCGCGAAAGGGTCGCTCCGTCAGGAGGCCGACGCCGGAGGGGAGCGTTCCGGCGACAGAATGAATCGCCGTGCATTCGAGCGCCTCTTCGAACGAGAGGTCCGGCAGCACTCCAGGTAATCGCCGTGCGAGCATCGTCTTTCCCGATCCTGGCGGCCCGATCATCAACAGGTTATGACCGCCGGCCGCCGCAACTTCGAGTGCACGCCGCGCGAAGGCCTGACCGCGGAGGTCGGCAAGATCGAGTCCTCCCTCGGGCAGCGCTCGCGGCGCGGCGGCGGTGCATGCGGACGCGAGAGAGCCTGACGGCGCTGCCTGCGGCCAGTCTTCACGCGCGCGATTCAGCATGTTCACCGCGTCGGTGAGCGTCCGGACAGCAAGCAAGCGCAGCCCTTCAACGATTGACGCTTCGATAGCATTCGGCTCGGGAAGGAGCAACGCCGACGCACCTCGCCGGCGCGCGGCCGCGGCAATCGGCAAATCGAACGCGGCGCCTGCCTTGCGCACATCGGCCGGCGCCAGATTGATCGTCATGCGATGCGACGGGAATTCGAACCCGGAATTGCGAATCGCGGCGCGAACGCGGTCGCGACTTTCCCGCACACTCGCGTCGGGCAGGCCCACCATTCGAAAGAACGGCAGGCCGAGCCCGACGTCCACTTCTACGCGAACCGGATACGCTTCAACGCCGAAGACGGCGGCGCTTTCGAGGCGAGCGAGCATACGCCCGGCTCAGTGCAAACCTGTCACCGGCCAGTCGCGACGGCTAAGTCCTTTGTTTGCAGCGCCGGCGGCCCTGACTGCGCCCGCCGGATCGCAGAAGCTGCGACCGGGAGCGCGGAGAAGAAGAGCAGTTTTTGATGTAGTGGACGATGTAATGGTGGGCGCGGCTCGAGCTGCGCCCTGCAGGTGAGACTAGTGGCGCTCGAGTTCGCTCTGCGCGCGCGCCGTCACTGCTGGTTGTTCGTGACTCGACTCGCTTCGATAATCAGTCGCGCGCCGACCTTGAGCGACGTGCCGCGGAGATTGTTCAACGCCTTCACGTTCTCGACCGTCGTTCCGTGCCTTTTGGCAATGGTAAACAACGTGTCGCCCGCGCGAACGCGATACGTCACTCGTGTGACCTCATCGTCTTCGGAATCGTCAGAAGCCGATGCAAGCGCCTCGACGCTCGCGTTGACAGGCGCTCCCGAGGCGGCGCGCGCGAGAAGCGAGGCAGACGGCATACGTGGAACCAACAGGCGCTGGCCGGCCGAGACACGCGCCGCGACCTGCAGGTAATTGGCTTCGGCAAGGTCTGTCCGGTTTACCCGAAGCTTTCGCGCGATCGTTGTCAGCGTGTCGCCACGCTTGACGACGTACCACTGAAGCGCGTTGAGCTCACCGGGACTTGCGACTGCCAGATGCGTGCGGACTGCTTCCGCAGATCCCGCGGGCACGTTGACGGCGTAGCCCGCTCCACGGATCGGCGTTGTCCACCGCCGCAACTCCGGATTGAGCTCCTGGATATCGTCGGAGTTCACCCCCGCCCACTCCGCAATCCTGCGGAGGTCGACCGCAGGTGGAACACGAACCGATTCCGTTTCGCGCGCTGTCTCCGCCATCACGTCGAAGCCGTACTTCAGCGGGTTCTTGGCGATGATGACGGCCGCGAGAATCATCGGAACGTATTCGCGCGTTTCGCGCGGGAGGAACCGCGTTCCGGCCGAGAGATCCCAGAACTCCGGAAGCCCGCTGCGGTTGATCGCGCGCTGCACCCGGCCCGGCCCGCCGTTGTACGAGGCCATGGCGAGGTGCCAGTTGCCAAACATCGTGTAGAGCGTTTTCAAATACTTTGCGGCGGCAACGGTGGCTTTCTGCGGATCCGATCGCTCATCGATATACCAATCGTGCTTGAGGCCATGTTCGGTAGCTGTCGCGCTCATGAACTGCCACACACCCTTGGCTTTGGTGCGCGACAAAGCGGTTGGCTTGAACGCGCTCTCGATGAGCGGAATGTAAGCAAGGTCCAGCGGCAGGCCTTCGGCACGAAAGACGTTCTGAATCATCGGCAGGTACTGCGCGCCACGGGCGAGTCCGGCCGAAAGAAATTCGCGCAAGCGGCCTTGAAACAGCTCGACGTACCTGAGGACGCGGTCGTTCTGCGGGATGGGAATGTCGTGCGCGGTCTGTTCCAGATCTGCCTGGACGTTCGAAGCGGTTGCCAGCGTCGGGGCGCCGGAATCAAAAGTGCTGATCGACAGGAGTTCGTCGATCGACGCCGGCTCGTACTGATGTTCCGTGAAACCATCACCGCTGGCGAGCGCCGTGAGTTCGAGTGCGGCAATTCTGTCGACCAGGTGATCGAAATGCTCGCGAATGCGCGACTCCGGTCGCGCGCCGTCCGGCGACTGAAGCAAGACTTCGAGCGCGCGGTTGAACTCCGCCTTCGCCGAGGCGAGATGACCCAGCGTCAGCTCGTGGCGGCCGGCCTCGAAGTGCCTGTCGGCAGTCCGCAGGAGCTCACCGACGGGATCGGCCGGCGCCGAAGCGGCTGTCGGCTGCGCAGCCGCAACAGTCGCAGGGGCGGCAGGCTCGGCGCGTGTAACGATCCGCCCCGAGCGAGACGAGCACGCGACCGCGACGAAAGAAGTCAGCAAACCGAAGAGAAGCTTTTTGCGCATGGTTCGGCTGAGTCAGGGGACGCGGCAGCGTAACATGCTCAACTTTTCGGCGTCAACCAATTGATTCTGAATACCTTGGCCGAAATTTGTCACTCGGTGGGATCATGCCGGCCAGGACTGCCAGGTAAACACTTTCGCAGCCTCACCGGCATCGCGGGCGGCGGGGGTGATGATTGTCCGGTCTCCGACCAGGATTTTCTGCCCAGTCTTCACGGCGTTGCGCACATCGTCTTCGCAAACGAAGGCCACTGGTTGGGTGGGTGGGACTGGTCGGGCGGGTGGGACAAGTTGGTTGACCGTTGTATCAGCAGCGTCAGTGGACGAGGGGGCGTTCAATCCGCGTGAAGCAAGAAATCTGTCGATTCGACGCGCGAGCGAATCCGCAGCAATCGGTTCGGGCGCCGTGCCGCCGGTTTTTTGGGGGAGAGCTGGAGATTCGGAATTGCGCGCGGTTTCCGTCGAGCCACCAGACCCACCAGACCTACCCGCCCCACCTGCCAAGGTCACCGGCCGTGTCTCATAAGCCAGCCGCTTGATGTTCAAGAGGTGTTTCGACGTGATGTTGTCCGATGTGATGTTGCCGCCGAAGCCTCCGCACCCGAGCGTCATTGCCGGATCCAACCCTGTCGTAAATCCGATGGCGCCCAGCGTCGCCGGCGTGTTGACGCAAATCCGATACGCAGGCTTGCGCAACCCGAACTCCAGAATCACCGGTTCGTTTCGCGAATGGATGGACATGGTGTGGCCCATCCCTCCGTACCTCAGGATCTGCTTACAGCGTTCGCACGCCTCGCGCCAGTCCGCAGCGACGTAGTACGAGAGCACGGGACAGAGCTTCTCGATCGACAGGGCATAATCGCGACCGACGCCCTTGAGCTCTATCAGCAGCGCACGCGTGCCGTCAGGCACATTCAGACCGACTTTGTCCGCAATGTAACGCGCCGATTTCCCCACCAGCGCGGGATTGGGCAGCCGCTGAGGGGTGACCAGTGCCTTCGCAAGCAGATCGCCGTCGGCGGCCGAGAGAAAATGTCCACCCTGCGATTGAAACTGACGACGGACTTCGTCGTCGACCGCGCGGTCGACGACGACCGAATTGGGCGAGGAGCAGAGGACGCCATTATCGAAGCACTTTCCGTACAGAATGTCGGCCGCGGCTTTTGCGAGATCGGCCGATTGTTCGATGTAGCATGGCGCGTTGCCCGGGCCCACGCCGTATGCCGGCTTGCCTGCGCTGTAAGCCGCGCGAACGAGCCCCATCCCGCCGGTTGCGAGGATCACCGCCACCTCACGCGCCTTCTTCAGCTCCTGCGTGCCTTCCAGCGTGACTTTTTTCATCCAGCCAATCGCGCCAGCCGGCAATCCCTGCCGGCATCCCGCTTCGTCCATGATCTCTGCGACACGCGTGATGCAGCGCGTCGCCGAGGGATGCGGACTGAGCACGATCGCGCAACGTGCCTTGATCGAGATGAGGATCTTGTAGATGGCAGTCGAAGTCGGATTGGTGGACGGCACGATGGCGGCGACGACGCCAAATGGCTCCGCAATCTCAACGACCTTTTTTTCTTCGATGCGGTTGATGACGCCGACGGTTTTCATGGGCCGGATGAAGGAATACACATCCTTCGATCCGAACAGGTTCTTCTGAACCTTGTCGGCGACGACTCCGTAGCTGGTTTCTTCTACTGCCAGACGGGCAAGCGCCTCGGCTTCGGCCGTTGCCGCAGCGGCCATCGCATCCACGATCGAGTCGATCTTCTCTTGTGAGAACTCGCCGAGCGCGAGCTGGGCTTCTCGTGCGCGACGCGCCAGCGCACGCGCCTCGGCAATCGAGGCCAGGTCTTTGTCGGTTTGTGCGGGCGGGGCAGTTGCGGCCATTAGCTTGGAAACCGTGCGCGTGATTGCCAGTGGCGATACGTTATCTGCGACTTAGCTGCGGCTGTCCGTGTCCATCTGCGGCTTATCCCTTCGGTAAGACGCGTTCCACTTCGCTATGCGGCCGTGGAATGACGTGCACGGAAATGAGCTCACCCACACGGCGCGCAGCGGCAGCGCCGGCATCGGTCGCCGCCTTCACGGCGCCCACATCGCCGCGAACGAGCACCGTCACGTATCCGGCACCGATGTATTCCGATCCGATGAGGGTCACATTTGCGGCTTTGACCATCGCATCGGCGGCTTCCACCGAGCCGATAAACCCCTTCGTTTCAACCATTCCAAGCGCATCCCGTTGGGCTTCCATGTTGTTGAGCGGCATGATATTCTGGTTCTTCACCGCATGCAACGAAGGGTCAGATGGACCCGGCTGCTCTGGGCCGTCGGGGCGTTGATGCTGTTGTGGACAGCCGCCTCATGTAAACGGAGCGCCGATACTACCCCTGCCGTTGCATCGGTCGAAGTGGCGCTGTCCAAACCACGCGTGCCGTTGGGCAGTCCTATTGATGTGGCGTATCGTTTCCGCGTGGCGGACGGTGCGCCCGCGCTGGGCAACCGCAAGGTGTTCGTGCACTTCGTCGACGCCGACGAAGAGCTCATGTGGACCGACGATCACGATCCGCCGACACCCACCAGTCAATGGAAGCCCGGCCAGACGGTTGAGTACAACCGAACGGTCTTTGTTCCGATTTATCCGTACGTCGGCCGAGCCAAGGTGTTGGCAGGCCTCTACGATCCCGCGACGAACGAACGGCTGAAACTCAGCCAGCCAGATCGAGGGGATCGCTCGTATCAGGTCGCCGAATTCGAACTGCTGCCGCAGACTGAAAACGTCTTCCTGATTTTCAAGGATGGATGGCACCCGGCGGAAGTCGCCGCGGACAATCCATCGGTCGAATGGCAATGGACGCGGAAAGAAGCCACGCTCTCGTTCCGCAACCCCAAACGCGATTCGATTTTGTTCTTGCAACTCGACAACCCCGGCCGCGCGTCGGGGGCCGCAACACAAGTCGAGATTCGCGTCGGGAATCAGCCGATTACCACCGTGCCGGTCGTTCCTAACGACGCTCCGGTGCGGAAGATTGCGCTCTCCGCCGCGCAGCTCGGTTCGGGGGACATGGTGGAGGTGAGGCTCATTCCGGATTCGACGTTCGTTCCGGCTTTGCAGCCAGGCGCAACGAGCACTGATACGAGGGAGCTCGGCGTTCGCGTCTTTCACGCGTTCGTGCAGCCATCGTCATCGTGAATTTGGAGATCGGCTGATCTTCGAATTCGAGCTTACGTAGCAACCCAACGTTTTCGAGGAGGTTCGAATGCTCCAGGCACGTACCAAGAGGCTCGCGTTGTGCCTTTTGATGTCTGCCTTCGCGCTGGGATCGATCACGCGGGTCAATGCGGAACAGATTTTCTTCGCCAACGGCCGCTCGATGTCCGTGAAGGATTACCGGATCGACGGGGACCTCATTACCGTCACGCTGCATAACGGCGGTGAGGCGACGTTCGACAAGTCGTTGATCACCGATATCAAGGCCGACGAGTTCCCCGAGGTCGAGGAGAGCGCAGCCGTCGTGGCGGCGATCCAGTCGTCTCATGCCGACCTGATCGAGACAGTGGCGCTGCAGCACGGCGTCGATCCCGAGCTGGTGCATGCCGTGGTTCAGGCCGAATCGAACTACGATTCTCATGCGAAGTCACCGGTCGGCGCGCGCGGCCTGATGCAAGTCATGCCGAAGACGGCGCGCGACTTCGGGATCAAAGATCTTTACGACCCTCAGAACAACCTCGAAGCAGGCGTACAGTACCTGAAGTTCCTGCTGGAGCGGTTCGAACTGCCGCGGGCAATTGCGGCATACAACGCCGGACCCGCTACGGTGCGGAAGTACGATGGCATTCCGCCCTTCGAAGAAACGCAAGAGTACGTCAGGAAGGTGATGCGGAATTTCCGCTACTAACGCTCGTCGTTGAAGCTGAACTCAAGTCCAAAATAGAACATCGAGGCGTCTAAATCAGGCAGTTCGTCCTCAGGGCGTGCTGCCTTTTTGTTTTTTCGGTTGGTTCGGCCGCTCGCGGGACTGAAGTCCCGCGCTACATCAGGCCGCGGGTCGCCTGACACGTGACAGCGGACACTCATCGCTGGCAGAGCTGGGCTGTATAATTCAAGTGCCGATAATGTCCATCAGGACAACTGCTTAGATGGAATTCAGCTGCCGATTGGGGACCCCCTCAGGGGACATCGTCGAGGGCGTGTACATCGCACAAAGTGAAGCGCATCTGCGCCGAGAGCTCGAAGACAAGGGCCTGCATGTTCTCGCGCTTCGCCCCCGCGGCAGCCTCGGTCTCGGCGGGTTCTCGTTTGGCCAGCGAAAAGCCAGAATAGCGCGTCACGAGTTTCTCGTGTTCAACCAGGAGCTCGCGACGCTCCTCAAAGCCGGCATGCCGCTCGTCCAGTCGCTGGATATTCTCCGAACGCGCCTCTCCAACCCTGTCTTCAAGGCTGTTCTGGACGACGTGCACGAGAAGGTGCGGGCTGGCACAGCGTTGTCTGATGCCTTTCAACAGCACGGCGATCTGTTTCCGAGCGTGTATACCGCGTCGCTGATGGCCGGGGAACGCGCGGGCAATCTCGACGCCGTGCTCCGCCGCTATGTGTCGTACGCCAAGGTCATTGAAACCGTTCGGAAGAAAACAATCTCTGCCTTCGTTTATCCGATCATTCTCATCAGCCTCGCCGTCGTTCTCGTTGGCATCATCGTCTTCAAGGTGGTACCGACGTTTTCCGATTTCTACAGCAGCTTTGGCGCGGAGCTGCCGCTGTCGACGCAGATGATCGTGGCGGTGTCGAACTTTGCCCGCGCCAACGCTCTTTTGATCCTCATTGTGCTCGTCGCGGGTGGCGTGACCGTTTACACATGGCTGAAGCAGCCGGGCCAGCGTGCGAAGTTCGATCACATTCTGCTCAAGCTGCCGGTCATCGGCGCGAGCATGCACAAGTTCTCGACCTCACAGCTCGCCCGCACGCTGGCGACGCTGCTCGGCGGCGGCATTCCGCTCGTCAACGCGCTCGAAATCGCGTCGCGCTCCACGAGCAACCGTCACATGGGACGCGAAATGGAGCTCGTCGCCCTGCGCGTTCGTGAAGGACAGGGGTTTGCCGCGACACTCCTCGACCGGAAAATTGTCCCCGACGTCGCCATTAAGATGGTGGAAGTAGGGGAATCGACCGGCGCGTTGCAGGAGATGCTCAACAGCCTGGCCGATTTCTACGACGAAGAAATCGAAACCGAAGTGGGGCGATTCGTGACCATCATCGAGCCGGCGCTGCTCATCATCATGGGCATCGTCATCGCGGCAATCGTCTTGTCCCTGTACTTGCCTTTGTTCAATCTGACATCTGTTATTTCACGGTAAGACATGAGTCCACAGTCACGTACAACCGAACCGACAATCGACACGGCGGCTCTCACAGACGACGAGGATCTCGCGCGCGAGGTGACGGAGGAAGAGCGCAGCGCCGAAGAAGAGCAGGCACGGCGGGTTGCCGACCGTTACCGGCTCCAATTCCTCGACATGAAGGAATTTCGCATCGATCAGGAGCTCTTCCGCGCGATTCCTGCCGATCTGATGTTGCGCTACGGATTCGTTCCGTATCGCCGCGAAGGCAAGTCGCTCGTGATCGTCGTCTCCGATCCAACGGACCTGCCGATGATCGACGAGCTCTCGGTACTGCTCGGCACACGCGTTCGCGTCATGGTCGGCGTTCGTTCCGCGATTGAGTCGATCCTGAAGAAGAGTGAGAGCTCACAGCGGGTGCTGGACGAAGCGACGGAAGAGTTCCAGATTCAGCTGCTGAAAGACGAAGAGGTCAACGAAGACAATCTTACCGTCGAGCGGCTCACGAGCGACATCAGCCCGATTATCCGGCTGGTCGATTCAACGATCTTCACCGCGATTCAGCGACGCGCGAGCGACATCCACATCGAGACGCAGGACGATGCGGTCCATGTCAAGTACCGCATCGACGGGGTGCTGCAGCCGGCCATGCGACCCATCGGCAAACGGTTCCACAGCGCAATCATTTCGCGCATTAAGGTCATGGCCGAGCTCGATATCGCCGAGAAGCGCGTGCCGCAGGACGGCCGCTTCAGGCTGCGCGTGCCCGGCAAGACCATCGATTTCCGTGTATCGGTGATGCCGAGTGTTCACGGCGAAGACTCGGTGATCCGTATTCTCGACAAGCAATCAATCAGCGAGAAATTCACGGAACTGCGGCTCGACATTCTGGGCTTTCCCGACCAGGAGCTGCGCCGCTTCCGCAAGTACATTCGCGAACCGTACGGCATGGTGCTCGTGACGGGGCCGACCGGCAGCGGCAAGACCACGACGCTCTACGCCGCGCTCGCCGAGATCAAATCGGTCGAGGACAAAATCATCACGATCGAAGATCCCGTCGAGTATCAGCTGAAGGGCATCACGCAGATCCCAATCAACGAAAAGAAAGGGCTGACGTTTGCGCGAGGCTTGCGATCGATTCTTCGTCACGATCCAGACAAGATCATGGTCGGTGAGATTCGCGATCCCGAGACGGCACAGATCGCGATTCAGTCGGCGCTCACGGGGCACCTGGTGTTTACGACCGTCCACGCCAACAACGTGTTCGACGTGCTTGGGCGATTCCTGAACATGGGCGTCGAGGCGTATCAGTTCATCTCGGCGCTCAACTGCGTCATGGCCCAGCGCCTCGTTCGCCGGATTTGCGAGTCGTGCAAGCGGCCGATGACGGTGACCACCGAGGCGCTGCTCGAGGCGGCGATGGAGCCGCAACTGGTCAACACGCACACGTTTTACGAAGGCGGGGGCTGCATGGACTGTTCGGGAACGGGCTACAAGGGCCGGATGGCCATCTGCGAGCTGCTCGACCTGACCGATCACATCCGCGAGATGATTCTCGATC
>WNGA01036273.1_pt1 | contig 12607 bp, 10 predicted proteins | sample 5400061 | NCBI WGS metagenome assembly WNGA01 (sample SAMN13153366, study PRJNA577476) | soil metagenome | isolation source: 100 cm soil or saprolite under grassland replicate 2 | place: USA:California | collected 2016-06-15
CGGTGTGTTTATCCTGAGCGCCGAACGGATTCCGCTCTTACGCCGCCATGCCATCGCTGGCGCGCTGCTGTACGGCATCGGCGTTTTCATTGTGATGAACATGATTGTGATACCTCTCAGTGCGGCGCCAGCGATACCCCCTCCAACGCTACCGTGGCTCATCGAGATAGTCGTCGATCATATGGTGGTCGTTGGGTTGCCGTTAGGCATACTCGTGCGGCAGATGAAGTGAGGTAGCCCGCCTTTGAGAGTGGATTTATTCGACATAATTCGCGATCTTGATCAGGTTCTGATCGGGGTCGCGAATGTAAACAGACAGCAGCGTGCCTGCCGCGCCAGTGCGCTGCACAGGGCCTTCGGCAAGCGGGATGCCGCAGCGCCGCAGGTGCTCAACCACCTCGGGCAGCGGCGTGCTGGCGATCAGGCACAGGTCGGCCGAGCCGTGGCCGGGGCCGCCGGTCACGATTGGCTTGCGCGTGGACGAGAGTTGTTGCGACAGGCCCGGCAAGGCGTCGTACTCGGCGAGTACGCCGATGATCGGCGAACCGCTGCCCCAACTTGCGACAAAGACGGTCGGCATCTGGCCAATGTTGCGCTCAAGGGCGAACCCGGCGGCCTCAAGCTCGTCGGCGAGCAACCGGCACGCAAAGCGCTCCTCGAGCGCGATCTCGGGGTGTTCCCAGAATCTGGCGCGCCAGGTAGCAAAGCTGCTCGTCCTGGCGGTATTCATCCTCCACAAACTCATCCAACGACATGGTCATTCCGACGATAACGCTTCCCATTGGCGCTCTGCTTGCTCATCAACCGTATCGCAATCATACCACCATGCTGCGACAAGCAGCGCCGCGTGAGTACGCCCAAATTCGCTTGATGACGTGTATTCGCCTGATCTGGTCGCTATAGCTTGTGCGCTTCAATATAATAAGCCTGTTCCCTGAAACCACACGACCAGAATAGGGAGGGATGGCATGCCGGACAAGCACACGAATGATACAGGCCTGCGAATGGCTGAGTTATTGGCTTCGCTCTCACTGGCGATCGACCTGGGCGTCGGCCAGCCGATGGAGTGGGTGTTGCGTTCTTGCTTGCTGGCGGCGCGGTTGGGCGAAAGCCTGGGCCTGAGTGAACGAGACTGCCAGGATGCCTATTACCTCGCATTATTGCGCCACGTCGGCTGCACTTCCACTTCCACAACCGACGCTGAGCTGATGGGCGACGAGTTGGGCTTTGCCGAAGCCATGACCATGGACATGGACGACATGGCGCAGATGATGGGTCTGCTGTTCCGCAATGTCGCCAAAGACAAATCGTTCTTCGAACGCGCCCGCGCGATTGCGCGGTTCATGACCGCTGGACCAGCGTATATGAATGCCAGCCACGCGGCGCACTGCGACGTCGCCTCGCGCGTCGCCGAAACGCTCAGATTGAGCGACGGCATTCAGCGCGGGCTTTGGCACGTCTACGAACGTTGGGACGGCAAGGGCACACCGAACCATATCAAGGGCGAAGAGATCGCGCTGCCGGTGCGAGTCATCCATCTCGCACAGGACGCGGCCACCTTCTATGCGATGGGTGGGGTTGAGGCAGCAGTGTCGATGGCGCGCTCACGCGCGGGTCGCTACTTCGACCCAGCGATCGTCGAAGCTTTCTGTCGCGCCGCGCCCGACCTGCTCCAGTCGCTGGACGTCGATTCGACCTGGCAGACGGTGCTGGAGGCCGAGCCGGGTGCGCCAGCCCGCATTTCCGACGACGAGATCGACACTGCCGCCGCAGTTGTGGCCGATTTTGTCGACATGAAGTCGCCCTTCACGATCGGTCATTCCCGAGCTGTCGCCGATTTGGCGGCAGCGGCGGCAAAGCAGTGTGGTTTGCCCAATGCCGACGTGGTCGCGGTCCGGCGGGCCGGGCTGATCCACGATGTTGGGCGAGTCGGTGTCTCCAACGGAGTCTGGAACAAGCCGGGGCCGCTGACCGAGAGTGAGTGGGAGCGAGTGCGGCTGCATCCGTACTATACCGAGCGGATCATGAACCGCTCAGCTGCGCTGGCCCCGCTGGGCGCGCTGGCCGCCTTGCACCACGAGCGACTTGACGGCTCGGGCTACCACCGGCAGGTTGCTTCCGCCCAGCTGCCGCCGACGGCGCGCATCCTGGCCGCCGCCGATGTCTACCAGGCGCTGACCGAACCGCGCCCGCACCGGGCAGCCTGCCCGCCGGCGGCGGCAGCCGACGAAGTGTGCCGGATGATGAACGCGGGGAAGCTTGACCCCGACGCGGTCAATGCGGTTCTGAGCGCGGCCGGGCACCGCGCGCGACCGGTGCGGCGCGAGTGGCCCGGCGGCTTGAGCGAGCGCGAGGTTGAGGTGCTGCGGCTGATCGCGCGTGGCCTTTCCAATCGCCAGATGGCAGCCGCGCTCGTGATCTCGGAGAAGACCGTCAGCCACCACGTCCAGCACATCTACGACAAGCTGGATGTTTCCACACGCGCGGCGGCGACCCTCTTCGCCATGCGCAACAACCTGATCTTCGATCTCGACTCCGACTCACACCTGTCGGCGTAGCGCTACGCGCAGGCTTTCCTGTATGCAATCCGGGTTCGACCGCCGACGACCGACCGCAGAGGGCTGTGTCCTGCCGTCGGTCGTCGGCGTGTGCGGTCAAAGGCGGCATTGCAAACTCCTCCATCCCTAGTCCCCAACCCCTAACCCCCAAACAAATAGGGTGATCATCCGATGTTGCCGCCGTGCGAATTGTCTATACTCAGGTCACTTCAACCGCACGGAAGGTTAAGCAACAAAGGAGAACCGATCATGTCCACCGAACAGAACAAAGCCATCAGCCGCCGTTGGCGCGAGGAATCGGACAAAGGCAACTGGGGCATCGCTCAGGAGCTCGTCGACCCCAACTTCGTCATGCACATGCCCGGCATTCCGTCTCTGAACGCCGAGGCTGCACTGCAGATGCTCAAAGTATTCTACGCCGCATTCCCCGACGCGCGGCATACCTTTGAAGACTTCGTGGCCGAAGGCGACAAAGTGGCGCTGCGGTTCACGTTCAATGGCACCCACACGGGCGATTTTCAGGGCATTCCGCCAACAGGCAAGCCGGTGACGATTTCGGGTTCGGTTGTTGACCGCATCGTGGACGGCAAAATCGTCGAGCATTGGTCATTGATCGACACGATGGGCTTGATGCAACAGCTTGGTGTGATCCCGGAACCGGCACAGTAGCTCAATCAGGCAAAATAAACAGCTCGGTAACTCCATAACACTCGAAAAATACCGAACGATCTGGTTGTCCGGCGCGGCAGCCTCGCCACTGCTTTGTCTTTATGACGAAAGGCGTGAACGATGCAAACGATCTTTTCACCCCGCAGCGCGTGGTCGCGCGAGTTTCCGCGCCGGATGGAGCCAATCGAATGCGACGAGGCGGTTGCACTCGTCGAACGTATCGCACGCGATGCCTCGTTTCTGCACCAGTTTCGCCCCTTGGTCAAGCGCGCGCCGCGAAATGCCGCCGAACCAATCATTCTGGCAACGTGTCTTGCGGCGGGAGCATCCGGCGCTGCATTGCACCTGTTCTACTGGCCGATCGGAGCCAGCACACCCATTCACGATCACACATCCTGGGGTGTCTACCAATGTGTCGGCGGCGCACTGGTGGAAGATCGCTACACGCGCCTCGACGGCGGCGAGCAGCCAGAAACGGCACACCTGCGCAAACGCTGGCGGCGGCGCTGGAACGACAGGGACGGCGCGTCGACGGTTGGGGCGTATGCTAAAGGCATCCACCGCATCGCCAACTATAGCAGCCGGCCAAGCCTCTCGCTGCACATGTACGGGCCGCGCATGGGCTACGACCCGAGGCGTGATTTTGTGTGCGACCGGATCGAAGAACTACCTGAGATGGGCATCGTACAACTTGTGGTGTGATATTCAAACTGATGCAACGCCCGCACAGATGGAAAGGGAACGACGATGACAACTGCCACCGAACCAACACTCGCCACGCTCACTGGCCAGCTGGAAGAAATCTGGTGCCACCTCGACACCCTACTCGAGCCGCTGACGCCGGCCGACTGGCAGCGCAAGCACGGCAAAGACTGGATCTTCGCCGATCTGCCCTACCACCTGAGCTATTACGACCGCGACACCGTAGCTGATCCGATCTGCATTGGCACCGATCTGCCAGCCAGCCAGCAGAAGATCATGCGCACTATGGGCGAGCTCGACGCCTGGAACGCGCGCAAATTCTCCGAACGCCGCCCCGGTCAGAGTGTCGGCGAGTCGCTGGCGCAGATGCGCGCCAGCCGCGAGGCCGTGCGCCAGGCCGCCGCGGGGCTGAGCGACGCCGACCTGGAGCGGCGCGTGTTCATTCCGCTGGTGGGCTGCGGCTGGGTGAACGTGCGCCTGGCGCTCCAATCCTGCCTCGTCCACACCTGGTCGCATTTCACCGAGGTGCGTCTGCGCCTGAAACAAGCTGCGCCGATACCCAGTCCGGCGATTACGCATACGGCGCTGTCATTCTTCCTGGGCATGATGCCGATGATGATCAGCCGCGATACCATGCCCGCGCGCCCATTCACCGCGGTGATGAGCGTTGGCGGTTCCGGCGGCGGCGATTGGACGGTTCGCATCGCCGACGGCGCGTGCTGTGTGGTTGAGCAGCGCGCCGCTGACGCCGATATCGTGATGACGCAGCGCGATGCCGATACGTTCTTGGCGACGATGCGCGGCATGCAAAACCCGATGCTCGCCATGCTCACCGGTAAGATTCGCGTGCAGGGATTTCGCAACATGGGAACGTTTGGTAAGTTATTTGCCGAACCCAAGCCCGACCAGGTGTTGGAGCCGTTGTTCGCGAGCTAGTGCATTTCCAAGCGGCCTTTTCGGGCTTGAAGCCTATGCCGATCGCATTGGTATGTGTCAGAGACAATCTACAATCTGCAATTGCGCGAGCCCACGTTCAGCGCGAAAAGGGATTAGGAATCGGGTAGCCACATGCGGGATGCTGAACCCCCGTACCCTCGCACCGCGACGCTCGCTTGGAGTTGCGCCGCTGACCTGAAACCATGAGTGCGCCTCGATCTGAGTCGCATCGCGCACAAGAAAGGAGATCATTCTCGGCGCTGGCGCAGTCGGACATGAGCTACACAATCAACTTCTACGACAGCGGCACGTCCGGCAGGTCGTCGAGCGATACCTGCGGCATCCAGATCCTCTACACGCCGGAGGCGCCGCAGCCGAGCGCGCTGCCGAACTCCACACCGCAACCACTGAAGGCGGCGATATCAAGGTATCGTAGGCGGTGGTCCAAGGACAGGAGGAAATACCCAAGGAGCGGAGGCGGGAGTGGCATAGCCGCTCCCGCCTCCGCTGCTGAGTGTGCCGGGGTCGGGTGGCTGGCCCACAGCGTGGCACGACTGCGGGGGCGGCAGCCCCTCCAGAGTGATCATATCGCACAGTATCGTACACGAGCTGGATTTAGATGATTAGAAAGGGTACGAACCCTTGGCCGCTTGAGTACTGCAGCCACGAACTCCTGACCGTATTGCACCTTTCATGTTGTCACGCACAATACTGTGGTTCATCGTCACTTTGCGTGGTGCCGATTTCTGACGTGGCATACTGATGCGGTCGCGCAGAATCATTAGTGGCGATTTTCGGCCTGGACCACAGGAAGTGACGATGAGCCACATTATCCGCACAGCAGGTTGCGCGGTCTCCTGGAGTACGGCAGCGGCAAGGGCAAAAGATATGCCTACTGTCGCTTGTCTGCTCAACCACCGCCCGCCCATCACGACCATCCGCAGCACCTTGCTACACAGTTTCCGTTAATGCACGTGAGAGCACGAACACCAGCGGCAGGGTAAGTCGTCGACGTAGCCTGTGAGCGGCTGATCGTTGGCAAAAGCCAACGCTTGCCGAACCCAGATAGGCAATGGCGTCACGCGGTGTTCAGAGGCTATTTAAGAATTCTTATCTTTAGGCTTCCAGATGCGCTAGACCGGTACAGCAGTGCACGCAGCGATTTGGCTTCCTAAAGCGGTAAGTTGGCAATTTTTAGATAGCCTCTCAGTTCGACTTTGTCCATTCGGTAGACAAAACACAAACGGCAGGGTACGCTAGGTTCAGACCCAACTACCAGGAAGGGAAGAACCATGCGCGACCTGCCAGAAGCCATTATAACGGTACTGCGACACTTTGAACTGCTCTTCAGCGAACGCGTTTGGGAATGGGCGAAAATCCTGCTCATTGGCGCAATCTTGGCACCTGGAAAACGCACGGTGACCGCAGCATTGCGGGTGATGGGCTTGAGCAATGAGATCCAGTTTCAGAACTATCATCGCGTGCTCAACCGCGCCACCTGGTCGAGCCGCTGTCTCAGTCGCTTGCTGTTGCGACTGTTGATACAGACGTTCGTTCCTGCTGGCACGCCAGTTGTGATCGGCTTGGATGACCATATCGAGCGCCGCCGCGGTGCGCAGATTGCCGCCAAAGGAATCTACCGTGATCCGGTTGCATCGAGCAGGTCGTTTTTCGTCAAGACCAACGGGTTGCGCTGGCTGAGTATGATGCTGCTGGCACCGATTCCGTGGGCCAAGCGCGTGTGGGCTTTGCCGTTCTTGACCGTGCTGGCTCCCTCGGAGCGCTTTCATCAGGAACAGGGCCGGCAGCATAAGAAACTGACCGAGTGGGCACGCCAGATGATCGCACAAGTGCGGTGCTGGATACCCGATCGAGCAGTGGTTGTGGTGGCGGATAGCAGCTATGCGGTGATTGAGTTGCTGGCCGCTGCTAGCTGCCTGCCGACACCAGTGACCATGATCACACGCTTGCGGCTGGATGCAGCCTTGTATGATCCAGCCCCTCCGCGTGAGCCAGGCAAGAAAGGCGCACCGCGCAAGAAGGGAGAGCGGCAGCCGACTTTGGAGGCGCGATTGGCCGATCCAAACACGACGTGGGAGCGGGTGAGCGTGGCTTGGTATGGCCGCAGCACGCGCACGGTCGAACTTGCCAGTGCAACGGCGGTCTGGTATCACAGCGGCTTGCCAGTCGTGCCACTGCGCTGGGTGCTGATACGCGACGCTCTGGGCAAATTCGAGCCCCAAGCGTTGCTTTGCACCGATTTGGAGGTGACGGCTCGCCAGATCGTCGAGTGGTTTGTGCTGCGCTGGCAACTGGAAGTCACGTTTGAGGAAGCGCGCGCACATTTGGGTATCGAAACCCAGCGCCAATGGTCGGATCTGGCGATCGTGCGCACCACGCCGGCGTTGTTGGGCTTGTTTTCGCTTGTAACGGTGTTCGCGCATGAGTTGCTCCAGGGCAAGGAGTTGGCGGCGCGGTCGGCCGCGTGGTATCAGAAGTCGCTGCCGACCTTCTCAGATACGCTGGCCTTGGTGCGACAGCAGCTTTGGCCAGTCAGCATTTCTTGGATGTCAGGTGCCAAGCAGGACGGGGTAATAATTCCCAAGGCACTATTTGAGCGCCTGACCGACACGCTCGCATTTGCAGCGTGATATGGACAAAGTCGAACTCAGGGTGACACATAATTCTGATAGATCGTGCCAATTATTTCTGGAATTGACAGAGTATGGGAGAGCCACTCCAGGAGGAAACAAGTTCACGCCTACACGATTTCGTTTACTGCGCTCTAGGGCATGAATGTTGGGAACAGCGACAGACGAATAGGCAGCCAGCGATCGAGATCCCCGACACGGTCGCCTCGAAAGGCAGCGATTTCGTGCGGTCGTTGTGGGCCGCCGCTGCCGCCCTCGCCGATGAGCGTGTGACCCAAGCGCGCGAGGAGGCCCAACACCAGGTCGAGATGGTTCGCGCCGCCCTTGCTGACGCAGAGGCGGCAATCGGCCGCCTGGATGCCGAGGGTGAGGAGCAGTCCCAGCGCCTCACGGACCAGCAGCATAGCATCGAGCAACTCCGCGTCGATCTCGACCAGGCCCGCTCGGCGGCCAACGTGGCCGAAGCGAGAGCCAGCGAGCAGGAGCAGCGCGTCGACGATCTCCGGCGTGAACTCGCTATGGCCCACCAGCAGGTGACGCGCTTGAACAAAGAACTGGCCCAGGCTCGCGCCGCCGAGCTAGACCACGCCCGAATGTCCGGTGAGTTGGCAGCGATGGAGCGGCAGCTCCAAGAGCAGGCTGCGCTCATCGAGCGGCTGAGCGGGCGCGCCGGCGGACGCTGAACTAGCCGCACAGACACCCAGTCCCGAACCTGTAGAACTGCACAGCCTTCTCACTCGTCGTCATCGAATCCAAACATGCGGGCCAGTTCCTCAGCGTGACGATTCTCCGCGCGCTTGAGCGCAGCCAGGTAGCGGCCGGTGGTGGCCAACGACGCATGGCCCAGGTGGGCCTGGATCTCGCTGACCTTGGCGCCAGCGTCCTCCATGGTTCGCGCAAATGTATGGCGCAGCGTATGCACCTTTGAGGTTCCAATGCGCTGCGCACAGATGACACCGATCGCCTGGTTGCTGAGCGCTCGACCACGGCTGTTCGGCGAGAGGCTGACCCAGAGGGGGGTGTTCAGCGCCAGATCGCCGAGTTGAGGGCCGTAAAACGCGTGCAACCAGGCCAGGAGCGCGCGACCGACCTGGATCGGCAGCGTATCGTGCATGACCTTCCCACCCTTCGTCCGGGCAAACGTGAGCGTGATGTGCGGTTCAGCCGTTTGGACGCTGCCCCAATGGAGCGCAGTGACTTCCGCGAGGCGCCGTCCAGTGTGCAGGAGGACACCGATCAGCGCGTAATCGCGCTTCCCGGCCAGGTCGGCGCGGTCGATCGCCTTCATGTGTTGGCGCACCGTCGCCGGATCTAAGGGAGTCGCGCTGGCATACTCTTGGACGGGCCGGCGCTCCACGAGAGTGATTGGGTTTTCGGTATGCAGGTAGCCGCGTTTGCGGGCGAAGGTGTAGAACGAGCTGAGAATGGCCAGCCGTTGATTGTATGTCGCTGGCGCGACCAGGATTGGTGTGCCAGTAGCATCGACACGATCGGTATGGTCGGCCCATCCCTGCGCTAACGCTGCGACCTGATGCGGATCGCCGTCGAGATCGAGGCCGCCCGCCCGGAGAAGGTCGCGAAACTCGGCCAGACGACTAGCATAGGCGCGCTCGGTCTCGTAGCTGCGGGTTCGCTTGGTTTTGGCGTCGAACCAGATCGCAATGATCTGGTCAAGTGTGAGCGGCCGTCCGACCGCAAGTGGGGCCGGAGGTTCCGGGATGTCAGCGGAGGGTTGCGAACTCATGCGAGTCCTTTTTACACGCAATCGTAGCTGAGGTAATCACACTTAACTCAGGTAGAACGATTGTATCAGGGGGTTTTTGCTTAACCTCTCAAAAGGTCAAAACCCTCTCTCTCAAAAACGACCGTTTCTTGAGAGAACAACCTACACATAGTATTTATGGCCGCAAAAGGTCGCGGGTAGGCCCATCATGTCCAACATCGATGCTACCAGTTCACGTTCGATAATGTCGGTATTATCCGTTATGCATCGCAGGGGGTACGATCACGACGCGTGCGCTTGACGTGGTGTCTCCGACAATTCCGTCAGGCTGAGCGCCTCTGCGATCGTGTGCTCCAGCGACTGCGCCCGCCCCTCGGCCCATGCCGCCGCCCAGACTTCGGGTCGTAACCGCACTCGTGCATGCTCGATGGCGCGCTCATAGCGTGTACGGTCCGCGCCCGCCAGAAACATACCGACCTGCTCGCGCAGCAGCTCTGCGGCGCCCCAGATGTGGGCCGCGCGCGCTATATCCTCCGGGCGCGGTGCTGGGCCAGCTGCCACCGCACTGGCGCGCGCAGCAAGCGCAGAGGCCAGCACAGCGGGATGCCCCACGTCGCGACTTACGGCCACGCTTTCCTGCACTAACGCACGAGCACCGGCCACATCGCCCTGGCCAAGCGCTACTTCTCCCAGCAAGCTGAGCCCCCGCGCGATATAAAACGTGTCATTCTCCTCCCGACAGATCGCAAGGCTCTCCTCTAGCCACCATTGGGCCTGGGCATACTCCTCCTGCGCCAACGCCAGTTCGCCGAGATGCAGCAAGGATCCGCTCGGAGCTTCGCCGGCGCTGCGCCTTACTTCCAAGCTTTCCGTCAGCAGCGCTGCGGCCTGCTCATAGCTGCTTTGTTTTAGCGCGATCACTCCCAGGACCATCAGACGGTGACCCGTGGCGCTTCGGTCATTGAGTGCGCGGCTCAACGTCAGGCTCTCGGTCATTCGGGCCGTCGCCGTGGCATAGTCACCCTGCTTCCAGGCGAACTCACCGACAGTTTTTGACGCTTCCATCCGCAGATGTGGCGCAACCTGGCCTGCTGCCGCCAGCATGGCCTCGGTCCACCTGCGCCCTTCGCCCCAATGGCCGTGATCCTCCCAGAACCAATAGAGCGCTATGCATAGGCGCAGCCCGGCCGTTGTCGCGTCATGAGTGAGCGACCAGCGCAGGGCCGCGCGCAGGTTGTCGTGCTCCTGATCCAGCCGGTTCAGCCAGCGCTGTGATTCCGAACCATCGAGCTGCGACGCGGCCGCTTCCGCAAGCGCCAGGTAATAGGCGGCGTGGCGCTGGTGAACTGTCTCGGCTTCTCCGCTCGCTTTCAACCGCTCGACGGCATACTCACGGATGGTCTCCAGCATCACAAAGCGCGGCTCGCTATCCTCGTCTGCCTCTTGCCATAGCAGACTGGTGTCCACAAGTGTTGCCAGCCCGTCGAGTACCTCCCGTGGGAGATCGCCGCTTGTGTTGCACACCGCCTCGGCCGCTGCCAACGTGCAACCGCCCACGAACACAGAGAGCCGGCCGAATAGTGTCTGCTCGCCAGCGTCCAGCAACTCGTAGCTCCACCCTATCGCCGCGCGCAGCGTCTGCTGGCGTAGCGGCAGATCGCGCGCGCCATTCGTCAGCAGGGCCAGCCGCTGCTCTAGCCGTGCCAGCAAGGCTTCTGGAGACAAGAGCTTGACTCGCGTCGCCGCCAGTTCGAGCGCCAATGGTAGCCCGTCCAGGCGAGCGCAGATTGTCGCGACGGCGGGAGCGGTTGCCGACGTCAGGTGAAAGCCGGGCTGCACCGCCTCGGCCCGCGCGACAAACAGGGCCACCGCCGAATACTGGGTCAACGTGCCAACCTCCGGCAGGTGGGCGAGATTCGGCAGCCGCAATGACAGCACCGGAAACTGTTGCTCGCCGCGCACATGCAGCGGCGCCCGGCTGGTCGCCAGCACTATCACATCCGCACAGGCGGCCAGCAACTCGCTGACGAGCGGCGCTGCGGCCAGCAGATGCTCGAAGTTATCCAGAAGGAGCAGCAGATCCTTTGCGCGCAGGAAGGCCAGGAGCTGGGCTTTTGGATCGGCCGGGCCGGTGAACGTGAGGCCCAGCGCGCCGGCAATCGCGGGAACGACGAACTCGGCCGAACTGAGCGGGGCCAGTGCGACAAAGCAGACGCCATCGCGAAAGGATGCGCCCAGCTCGGCCGCCGCCCGCAATGCCAGCCGAGTTTTCCCAATGCCGCCGGGTCCAACCAGCGTGAGCAACCGGCAGTCGCGATCTTCCAGACGGTCGGCCAGCTGCACCAGTTCGGCTTCGCGACCGATCAGCGGCGTGGGAGGCGTGTGCGCGGCCAGGTTCGTGGGCGCCAGCGTCGCACGTCCATCCGCTGGCGCTGCTCCACGCTGGATCTGCTCGTACAGCGCCGTGATCTCCTCCTCAGGCTCGACCCCCAATTCTTCAGCCAGCACGCGCCGGCAGGTCGCGTACTGCACCAGGGCCGCGCTACGCTGGCCACTGCGCGCGAGCAGGCGCATCAGTTGCCGGTGACTCTCTTCGCGCCACGGTTCCAGTTCGAGCTGGCGCCGTGTGTAGCGCTCAGCCAGGGCAAGTTCCCCACGCCGCTCGTGGTAGTCGGCGAGCTGCGCCAGCGCCGCAATCGCGCGCCGGTGCAGCCGCTCGCGCACCAGCAGCGCCCATTCCTCGAAGGCCACGCTGTCGCTCAGAAAGAACTGGTCGAGAAATTCGCCGTGGTACAGATCGGCGGCCGCGTGCAGCCGCCGCGCGCAGGATGTGCAGCTTTCGGGATGGCGATGCGGATGCTGCTCGCAGGCGTCGAGCAGATCGGTAAACGCGGCCACGTCGAGCTGGTGGTCGCTGGCGCAGTTGAACTGGATCGTCGCGCCGGCGATCCGCAGGAATGGTGCGGCGGCCCGCTGGTCGCCGAGCGCCTGGCGCAGATTGGCGAGCGCCTGGCGCAGGTTGTTGCGGGCGTCGTGATCCGGCTGCTCGGGCCACAGCAGCCCGGCCAGCGCGTCGCGCGCGTGCGGGCGCGTGGCTTCGAACGCCAGGTAGACCAGCAGCGCGCGCACCTTCTGCGACTCGAAGCCGGCCACCGCCACGCCATCCAATGTCGCCTGCGGCCGCCCGAGCAGCGACAGCGAAAGATGCGCCATGAAATGGTGCTCCTCGCTGCGGGCGAATAGTCATTGGGCATATGAGCATTATACGCCCGAAAGTGGTGCGAAACAACCGATCTCCTTGCGTTTTCCTTGCGCTCGGCGGCTACACTGGCAGCATATCACCGATAAGCGAGGGGGACGATGAGCGA
>WNGA01013470.1_pt1 | contig 12605 bp, 14 predicted proteins | sample 5400061 | NCBI WGS metagenome assembly WNGA01 (sample SAMN13153366, study PRJNA577476) | soil metagenome | isolation source: 100 cm soil or saprolite under grassland replicate 2 | place: USA:California | collected 2016-06-15
GCGGGCGCATCCGAGTCGTCCGTGTTGAAGAAGCTCGGCTGAAGAACGACGCCGTTCGCGGCCATCTTCTCGAGGAAGTTCGGCTTCAGCCCCGAGCAGGCGAGCGGCGACAGCAGACGCACGGCCCCCGCGTTGGCGGTCTGCTCGTCCGGCGGCTTCGCCAAGAAGATGTCCTGCAGGGTGATCACGTCGGACTCCATGCGGAGCACCTCCGTGACATGCGAGACGCGGCGGGAGCCGTCCACGAGGCGCGTTATCTGGATGAGCAGGTCGAACGCGCTCGAGACCTGCTCGCGGATCGCCCGCAGGGGGAGCTCGACGCCGGCTGTGAGGACCAGCGTCTCCAGACGGGAGAGCGCGTCACGCGGCGAGTTCGCGTGGATCGTCGTCAGGGAGCCTTCATGGCCCGTGTTCATCGCCTGGAGCATGTCCAGGGTCTCCGGGCCGCGGACCTCGCCGACGATGATCCGGTCAGGGCGCATCCGCAGTGCGTTTCGGACGAGCTCGCGGATGCGGATCTCACCCTGACCCTCGATGTTCGGCGGGCGGGACTCCAGCGTGATCACATGCTCCTGCTGGAGCTGGAGCTCGGCTGCGTCCTCGATCGTGACGATGCGCTCGTCGCCGGGGATGAACGCGGACATCGCGTTCAGGGTCGTCGTCTTACCGGTGCCGGTACCGCCGGAGATGAGGATGTTCAACTTTCCCTTGACGCAGGCGGCGAGGAACTGTGCCGCTTTCGGGGAGAGCGACCCGAACGAGATCAGGTCGTTCATCGTGTAGGGGTCGCGCGAGAACTTCCGGATCGTCAGGGTCGGCCCTCTCAGAGCCAGCGGCGGAATGATCGCGTTGACGCGGGAGCCGTCGGGCAGACGGGCGTCCACCATCGGGGACGACTCGTCGACGCGCCGACCGATCTGGGACACGATCTTGTCGATGATGCGCAGCAGGTGCGAGTTGTCGGCGAACGCAGCGTGCGTCCGTTCGATCTTGCCCAGCCGCTCGACGTAGATCCGGTCATGTGCGTTGACCATGACCTCGGTGACGGAGTCGTCCCGAAGGAAGGGCTCCAGCGGTCCGTACCCGAGGATGTCGTCGGTGATCTCGCGGATGATCTGACGCCGCTCTTCGCGCGTCAGCGGCGTCCGGTCCAGGACGAGCTGCTCCGTGACGGCGCGCGTCACGCGCTCGTTCAGGTCACCGGTCGCCTCCCGCTTGAAGAGCTCAGCGCCCAGCGTGGCGATGCAGGCGTGGTGAATACGTGTCTTGAGCTCAGCGTATGGGTCGTGCGCGATGGTCTGCTTCGACGCCTCGAGAGCCGAGCCGCCTGACAGGAGCTGCTCGGCGGACGCGGCGCCGCCGACCCCGTTGGAGGTCTTGAGACGGTCGTGGAGGCCCATGGCTTACGACCTCGCCAACGCCGGCATGAAGCGCCGCTTCTTGCCCTCTTCCTTGGGTGCGGGGAAGATCTCCTTCGCCATCGCCTTGATGGCCTTGGAGACGTCCGCACTGTCCTCGGCGAGGACGACGGGATTGCCGCGGTTCACGGACAACGGCACTGCTCGGTCGGACGGCACCTCGAAGGAGACCTTCATCCCCAGCGCGCCTTCGACCTCGTTCGGCTTCATGCCGACCTTCGAGTTCGCGCGGTTGAGGACGATGCGGACGCGCTGCTTCGGGAACGAGAGCAGGTCGAGCGTCTGCAGCGCCAGGCGCAGGTTCTTCAGGGTTGGCACGTCGAGCGAGCAGAGCAGCAGCAGCTCGTCGGTCCGGTCGAGCGTCGCGAGCATCGGCCCGTGGAAGAACGGGGACGTGTCGACGACGATGACGTCGAACGACTCTCGCGCGACCTCGAGCAGCCGGCCAAGCTTGGCTTCCGTCACGAGCTCTGCATCCTCCGGCCGAAGCGGCGCGGGCAGCACTTCGAGCCCACACGCGTGCTTCGTCGTATAGCCGGCGAGCTTCTCGGTATCCAGCTCGCCCGGGGCGACGACCAGGTCGTAGATCGTCTTCTCGGGCTCGATGCCGAGCATGATCGCGGCGTCGCCGAACTGGAGGTCGAGGTCGAGGAGCAGCGTTTTCCGCCCTTCGTACTTCGCACAGGCTGCGGCGAGGTTGGTGGCCGTCACGGTCTTGCCCGTCCCGCCCTTGGGCGAGAACACGGTCACGATCTTCCCGTGGCGGCCGGAGCCGGCGTCATGGTGACGCCTCGTCGTGTGGGTCGCCTTGCGGATCGCGAAGACGACGTTCTCGACGAGCTGGGGGAGCAGCAGAACGTCCGAGACGTCCGAGTCGAGCGCCTGCTCGAGCAGCCCCGAACCGCCGTTCGAGGCGACGAGGAGGACCGGGGCTCGGGTGTGCTCGCGAATGGATGCGAGCTCGTCCGCGGGCAAACTGGAGCCACGAGTTGCGTGGAGGGCGGCGTCGAGGTGCCCGCCCGCCAGCGCCCCGGCGCCCCCGGCGACGGCAACGCTGGCGCCGACGAGCTCGATCTCCGGGTGGCTTCCGAGCGACTCCAGCAGCTTGTCGAATCCCTCGCAGGATCCGGTCGCGTAGATCCGCACCCGCTGACGCTGTGTTGTCTCAGTTGCGGAGGTCATCGCGGCCTCCTTCCGGGTCCGTCGAATTCCATTGTGTGGGCGTCCTGAACGGTGTTCGAGCTGTCCAGGGCCTTGCTCGGCGGGCGAAGCGCGAGCCAGTAGCCCTCGCCGTTGCCGGCGCCGTTCTTCTGAATCCAGAGCAGCTTCTGAGCCTGGGCATCAGTCACGCGCAGCTGGACGGACTCGGCGCCCTGCCCCGGTGAGGTGACCTTGCTCGACTCTGTCCCTTCGGGCGCGCGAAGCACGAGCAGGTCGCGAAGGACGACGCGGCTGACGAGCAATGGGTTACCACTGCTCTGGCCCGGCTTCTCGAAAGCCCCCCAGGTGCCCACGACGTCGACGTGGTCACCCTTCTGGATCGTGCCGGCCAGGAGCTGCTCGGCGTTGCCGGGCAGCTCGTACGCACGCTGCGTGCCCTTGATCTGCGCGCGAATACCCTGCTCGCTCGGAGGTGCGAAGCGCCTCGTGCTGACCTGCTCGCCCTCGTAGACGTCCTGGGTTGCGACGTAGTCGGAGAGCTGGTCAGGCGTGGAGATCGCCCCGGCGACGACTGCCTTCCGCGGAACGGTCTGCTCCTTGAGCAGTTTCTGATCGATGACTTCCGCGCCGGACGTACCCGCCGAGATGTCGTGCGCGGCGACAAGGACAGTCACCTTGCCTTCCCCGTGCTGCACGTGGCGCTTGTAGTTGACGACGTACACGCTCGTCAGGATGGCGGCGAGTGCAGCCAGCGCGACGGCGATCCCGATGTTTTTAGCGCGGTAGTTCATAGTCCTTTCTCTTTCGTGTGAAGGGCCTGAGGACTTGAGGGTTATTCGATGAGCTGGATTGATTTGACGCCGTAGTTCGGCGAGCCGGAGCCGCTCGAGCTCAGGATTCCGCTTGCGATGTACTCGGTGAAATAGCCGTGGAGGGTCGCGTTGTTGCCGTGGATCTCGTAGGACGTGATGTGGAAGGCGATCCAGCCGATGACGTAGTAGTTCGTGATCTGGCCCCCGCCGTCTGTGAGACTCTTGTCCTTCTCGAAGACGGGGAAGAGCAGCGGGATGTCGTTGGCGAGTCGCGTGTCGAGCGCGCCGCTGATCTCCGAAGACGAGAACTTCGCGCCCGGATCGGACCGGTAGTCCTTGTTGACGTCAAGGTTGTTGTCGTAACCGCGCCGGATCCACTCCGCTTCCTCGGAGGTGCCGGGCGTTCCGTTGCCCTTGCTGAGGTTGAGCATCCCGAACGCGCCGGGGGCGCCCATCTTGTCGAAGTTCAGGTCCGTGTCCACGCCGAAGTCCGGCATCCGTCCGTTGTTGTTGCAGTTCTGGATGTTTCTATGGGCACAGCTCACAACCATCGGCGCGACATAGCGCACGCTGTAGGGCGTATCGGCGCGCGCCTTTGCGCTCGCGTGGATGTCGGTCGAGTCGACGCCGAGGATGCGGCTGAAGATTCCGGGCTGGTTCTTCTCGGCGCGGACCTGGATGGTGTCGTCTGGATTGAACATCGAGCTGACGGTGATGTTGGCCGCGAGCACGTCGCCACCGTTCCGGTTTGCGTAGTCGAGAGCGAGCGATCTCGCATCGCTCGGGCTCTTCGGCAACTGCTGCGCGCCGGCGAGCGCGGCCGCATCGGCCGTCGCCTGAAGCCTGCGGTCGGTGCGCATCCACACTCCGACGTCCAGCACGAGCGCAGCCATGCCGGTGAGAACGGCCAGTGAGATCACCATCAGCACGATCGCCTGGCCCGATTCGCTCTTGCGAACGTTCATTCCACACGCTCCTTCATCGTGGAGATGAAGCGCCCGCTCTTCACGTTCCAGTTGAGCAACTTGATGTCGTAGGGGTAGTCCGCGCTCACCGTCAGGACTGCTCCGGGAGCCCAGGACGAGATGCAGGAAAGATTCGCGCCGAGCTCGGTCTTGTTGAGGCTGCCCGCCGAGTCGAGCACTTGCTGGCGGCAGGCCCCCGCCGGATCCGAGAGGTTGCGGGAAACCGCGCCTTTACGCGCGCCGGCGCGAACTGCGTCGGTGAGGCTGACATAGTTGTTGAAGGTGACGCCGAACTGTGCGATGCCGAGCAGAAGGACGAGGAGCACCGGCAGAACCAGGGTCAGCTCCGCCATGGTCTGGCCTCGCTCGTTCTTCAGTCTGTGTGCGGTTTTCGTCTGCGGCATATCTGTCTCGGGTAAGAAGTGCGGGGCCCTTGCCGCCGGGCGAAGGGCCCCGCTCATGGCTGGGTGGCTAGGCGAACCGCCACTCCACGCGTGTGTTTCCTTCTGCAGAGCTGCTCGAGAGCCGGGAAGCGACCGTGTTTCCAGACAGCGCCTGCGCGCACGCGCACACTGCGGTGAGCCTCGGAATCTGATGTCTGGGGTGCTGCTTCACGATCGATTTCCTGCTTTCGTTGTTGTCGGCTTAAAGGAAGCTGGTAACGCGAGTGATTGCGCCGGTGATGCCAACCTGGAGCAACACCAGTGCTGCGACCACGATGGCGGCGATGACGGCCAGGACGACGCCGTACTCAGCCATCGTCTGTCCTTCCTCGACCGAAAGCCGGGCGCGGAAGTAATGGACCAGATCCGTGAACGTCACGATGATTCACCCCCTTTCCGCATCTCGAGCGCGCGCGGCGCGCGTGAAAGGTCAATGCGAGGTGAGGTGGAGAAATCGACTCGAATTACGGCGACACTGCGGGACACGCCTCGAACGTCCTTTCTTGTCGTAGGCGCGCCGCTTCGCCTGACGGGTCAATCTCGTCCCGTTCATCGCCTTGGGAGCGCGTAGCGCACATCCCTCGCCCGGGTGATCTACGGCCACATTCCCTTAGGTGAGGGAGAGGGCGGGCGACGCTGGGATCGATAGTCAGATCACCCGTAGGCGGCTGCGGATGAATCGACCGATTCCGCGCCCCTAGTGGCGGCCAGGGGCTTGATCAGAAGGAGCTAACGGCAATGCCACGACGGTTTACTCGCAACGACAACTGGGATTTCGGCGGAAAGCCGACTCCCCACGAGGCCGAGTCCCGCGAGCCCAAGTCGCAGAAGCGCCGCCTCGTCAGCACCCTTGTGTTCACGACGCTGTTCTTCGCAGGCGCGTCACTCGCAGCAGTCGCCGGCGATCGCATGTCGGCGTCGTTCGACGCCGGCGATCCGTCGGCGCTCGAGTCGACGACCACGGCGAACGAGGCGGAAGCGGCACCCGCCGCGGAAAGCGGAGCACCCGCCGAGGAGAGCTCGGCACCCGCTGCAGAGGAGAGCTCGGCCCCCGCCGCCGACGACTCGCTGGCGGCGGCGGCAACGGCTGGTTCATCCTCGCACGACATGTCGGATCCCGCTTCCGAGCCGGCCGCGGCCGATTCGGCGGCTCCGACTTCCGACGGCGCTCCGAGCGCAGATGAGAGCGGCGCACCGACCGCTCAGGCCGCCGGCCCGCAGTCGGACGCATCTGCCCCGCGGGCCTCGTCGTTTGCACCGAAGAGGACGGCGGCAAAGAGGGCCCGCGCGCGGACTGCACACCTGCGTGCGGTTCTCCTGCCGAAGATCAAGCCCGCACCCGCTCCCGAGATCGAGGGCCCGGCCGGCGCAGCCACGATCTGGCTCAACTCGCCGCTCCCGGATCCGACTCCGCCCGCCCTTCGGCTCTCGCCGAAGTTCGCAGCGAACCTTCAGGCTGCTGCACGGGCCGGCGGCGTCAACTGGGCAGTGATGCTCGGCATCCTGCGCGCGCGTGGAGCGAACGGCCATAGTCCGGCCGATAGCGGCACGTTGCGCAAGCTCGCCGGACGCCTGGGCTCCTTCGGCCCGACGAAGGGCGATTGGGCGACGATCATCGCGTACGCCGGGGACACGCGCTTCGCCGACAGGGCGGTTGCCCTGGCGCGGTACGACCGCGCCGTGGGCCTCGACGGTCTCGTCAAGGGACTCGAGTCAGCGAAGGAGTCGATCGCGACCCGCCTGCTGTCCGATCCGATGGTCTCGGTCTACGAGGGCGGCCGGAACGACATCATCCAGAACAAGGTCGACGTCCGGGTGCTCACCATGATCGCGTATCTGCGCGAGGCGTTCGGCCAGGTGACTGTGTCGTCGCTCATCTCAGGCCACCGCCTGTATGCGCGGCCGGGTGTGATCTCGGCGCACATCCCGGGTCACGCGGTCGACATCGCAGGCCTGGGCGGCACGTCGATCCAGGGTCATCAGGCGCCTGGCAGCATCACGGAGCATGCCGTCCGTGAGATCCTTCTGCTCCCAGGGGAAGTCATGCCGCGCCAGGTGATCTCACTGCTTGGCCTCGGCGGACCGTCGTTCCCACTGGCCGACCACTACAACCACATCCACATCGGGTACTAACTAGGTGCAAGAAATCGCGATTCGTCGCGAAGACGGAAGCATCGTGTGTGAGCGCTGTCTCCTCGCGGAGACGGCGCTCACGCGCATGAGGGGACTGCTCGGCCGGCGTGAGCTGCCGAGCGGCGAGGGAATCCTGTTGAAGCCCGCATCGTCCGTGCACATGGCGTTCATGCGCTTCCCGATCGACGCGGTGTTCCTCGACAAGGAGATGCGGGTCGTGAAGGTTGCGTCCGACCTTCGTCCGTGGCGGGCGGCAGCCGGCCGCGGGGCCAGGTCCGTGCTCGAGATCCGGGCCGGGGAGGCGGAACGCCGCGGGCTTAGCGTGGGCGACCGCTTGGTCGCCGGCTAGACGCCTTCGCCGACGTCGCCTGGGACAGAAGCCACTCGGTGCGCACCTCGCGTGCCCGCTTCTCGAGGTCTGCGACAAGCGAGCGGACCTCGTCGAGCTGCGGCCGCAGCTTCTCGACGCGCCGGAGCTCTCCGGCGATCTGCGCAAGCGAGCTCGCCGGATTCGCGTTCAGGCGCCTGAGGCGCCGCTCGCTCCCCTCGAGCTGACCGCTGAGGGTGCGTTGCCAGGCCTCAGCCTGCTCCGTGAGCATCCTGAGCTCGGTCTCCGTGGCGGGTCGGCGATCGAGCACCTCACGGAGTCGTTTGATGAGGGCGAAGTCGAGCGGCTCAGGCATCTGGACGGGGCGCGATCTTGTCAGATAAGAGGCGAACGCGCTCGGCAACGCTGTAAGAACCCGCGGGGCCTTAGGCTGATCCGCTGATGCTTCGCGCGCGAGCCTTCCCCCTAGCCCGTTCGAGACGGTGCAGAGCCTCGACGACGGCATGTGACGCTGCCTGCCAGCGCCCAAGGCGGGCCCGATGAGCCGCCTCCTCGTCGTCGCACCAGTCCGGGTGCAGCGGACCGATGCCGTTGATCAGTGCCATGTGCGCCGAGCGCTCCTCCCGCGCAGCCGCCAAGACGGCCTGCTCACACTGCCGCAGATCGCTCAATGGGCGTCCTCCGAGTGTAGGGATTGGCTACAAGAACAGACTTGGGCCGCGACGAGAACTTGCGGCGTTCCGCCGAAAAACCGTGGCTAGATGTTGGATCCAACCGCGCCGTCAACCCAGCCGCAGGCAAGGCGGCCAAGCATCCGACGGGTTGCGCCGGGCTCCTCGAAATCGCCTTTAAGGCGCCGAGCGGATTCGAACCGCTGTACGAGGCTTTGCAGGCCTCTGCCTAACCACTCGGCCACGGCGCCGCGACGGCCATGGTAGCCCTGCGCTACGGAACCCAGCGTTCGAGCGCGGGTGTGAGCTGGAGCTCGTGCGTCCATGCGCGCGGGCTCTGGTCATAGAGGTACTTGATCGCCCGTGCGACCCGTGCACCGGCCCGCCGAAGCTCGGGTGGTTGTGATCGCGTTGACGACGAGATCCACATCGCCGACGTCGGCGAAGATCCGTTCCACGTCGTCGGGCATGGATGCGTCCCCGATCAATCCGATCGCAGCGGGCACCTCGTCGCGCAGATTCCGGATCGTGCCCTCCGTGCGTGCGACGGCAGCAACGCGCTAGGCAGTGACACCGCTGAACTGGGGCATGATCTCTTCCCCGTACGCCCTGAGCGTGTCCTCCTGGCCATGCGTCATGAGGTAGATGTTGAACTGGTCAACGCCGATCGACTCGAGCTCCTTCAGCTTCTTCGTCGCGTCTTCCACATTGCCGAGCACGCAGAAGCGGTCGACGATCTCGTCCGTGACGAACTCGCCGTGCTTCGCGCCGACGCGGGAGTGTTCCTTGTAATCGTAGAACTTGCGCGCCTTGACGAAGTCAGTGAGGTCGTTCGGAATCTCGGAGTCCTCGCCGTAGCGTTCGATCAGATCCATCACGTGGTTGGACACCATGGCCGGGAACCAGCGCGACTGCTCGCGCGCGTCGGCGAGGTCATCCGAGATGTGGCTCGGCGCGCCGACGATGCACTTGAGCTCGCTTGGATCGCGTCCCGCTTCGTCGGCCGCGCGCCGGGCGGTGTCCATGATCCATTGGATGATCACGGGATCGGCGAGCTGGATGATCACGCCGTCGCCGACTCGGCCCGCGACCGCCAGCGCCTTCGGGCCATAGCCCGCGACCCACATCGGGATGTCCGGGAGCTCGTCGCGCACCCACTTCAGCTCGAGCTCCTTGTCATTCCACTGAACGGCGCGGCCGTTCATCAGCTCTTTGATCATTGCGCAGCGCCGCTCGAACTCCGCGACCTTCACGGGCTGGAGGCCAACGACCCGGCGCGAGGAGTCGCCGCGGCCGATGCCCATCACCATCCGGCCGTTGGAGATGTCCTGCATCGTCGCGTACCAGCTGGCCGTGATCGTCGGGTCGCGGATGCCGGGATTCGTGACGAAGTGGCCCAGCTTGATCCTGCTCGTCTGCGCGGCCACGAGCGGCATCGTCGCGTAGGACTCTTCCCAGAGAATGTGCGAGTCGTACGTCCAGGCGTACTCGAACCCGCGCTGCTCTGCGAGCTGCATCAGCTCGATCATCCGCTGATAGGGCGGGTCCGGCAGGACGGTCACGCCGAAGCTGAGCATGGAGCCTCCCCGGTCGCTGGCAGGGGAACGAGCATATCGCCGCGAAATCGCCTCGCAAGTGGTCTGGCTCTATCTCCTGTTCGCATTTGCCGCCGGCCTGGCCCTGCCGTTCCAGGCCGGCGTTCAATGCCCAGCTGGCCGACTGGCTGCACAGCCCCGTGCGCGCTGTGACTAGACGTGACTAACCCGCAGCGATGCGGTCGATCGTCTTCGACGCCAACCGGTCGAGCGCTTGCACCGACAGCTCGAGATGCTCCTCCTTCGTGTCTTCGAGCTTCGTGTGCGAGAGGCCGCGCAGCGACTGCACGAAGAGCATCACCGTGGGAATGCCCGCACGGGCGACCTCGGCGGCGTCGTGCAGCGGGCCGCTCGGCAAGCGGTGTGATTTCCCGGCGACCTCCTTGATCGACTCGTCCGCCAGCTCGATCAGCGCATCATCGAAGAGGATCGGCTCGATGCTCCAGATGCGATCCCACCCGACCTCGATGTCCTCCTGCTGCGCGAACTGCTCGGAGGCATGCTTGGCATCGGAGAGCATGGACTCGAGCTTGGCGGCATGGAGATGGCGTTGGTCGAGCAGGCACTCCGCTGTCTCCACGACCGATGTGACGATCCCCGGCTTCGTGACGACGCCGCCAATCGTGCAGACGGCGCCCTCACCGGTCCGCCTCGCGATCTCGCGGATCTCGAGCTCGAGCCGTGCGGCGCCGGCCAGCGCGTCGCGGCGTTTGTCCATCGGCGTCGAGCCGGCGTGCGCCGCCTGGCCGCGGAACGTGACCTGGTGCCGCTCGACACCGAAGGTTCCAAGGACGACTCCGAGTGGCAGGTCCATCGACTCGAGCACCGGCCCCTGCTCGATATGCAGCTCGAGGTAGGCCGCGGCCCCTTCGAGCTCGGAGCGGGCGTCGAGGGCAGCGTCGAGCTCGACGCCATGATCGCGCAGGCACCTTCCTCATCCGCCCAGTTGACGAGCCGAACCGTCACAGGCGGCTCACCGTCTGCGGCGATCCGGCGCAATACCTCCACCCCGGCCGTCACGTTCAGGGCGCCGTCCAGCCAGCCGCCGTTCGGAACGGAGTCGATGTGGCCGCCGATCAGCACCGACCGATCCGAGCCCCCGCGGAGCGTGAACCACTGGTTGCCGGCCGGATCGACCACCTCCTCCGCCCCCGTCTCCGCGACCTTGCCCCGTAGCCACTCTCGCGCGCGCTCCCACGTCTCCGTCCAAGCGACCCGCTGCGCACCGTTCTCGTCGCCCGTCAGCTCCTGGAGCTCGCGAAGCTCTTCGACTGTCCGGCGGGGCTCCAGTGCCACTAAGGCGACTCTAACTCCCCCACTGCGAGTGTGGTAAGCATCGTCGATGTCGGCGATCGCGGTCGAGCACTCGAGGAGAGGGCTCACCGGTGTCCTGCCGCGCGCAGCCGCGCGTGCGCTGCTTTTGCCTGTCGGCCTCGCCGCGCTCTGGGGCTTCTGGGAGGGATACCGCTGGCTCGGCATGCGCGGGCATTGGACGTGGCCGTTCACCGTCAACGACACGAACATGCCGCACGTCAGCAAGATCTGGCACGCATTCGGACAACCGTTGCAGCCGGACGGACCGGCGCTGCGTCATTACCTCTGGCACTACGCGCTCTTCACAGGCAAGGAGGCGCTGGCCGGCTTCCTGCTCGGCGCGGTGATCGGTTTTCTGCTCGCCGTCATCCTCGCGCACTCGAACGTGCTGCGCCGCGGACTCCTCCCCTACATCGTCGTGTCTCAGACCGTTCCGATTCTCGCGATCGCGCCGATGGTGGTAGTCGGACTCGGCACGAAAGGCGTCAAGCCGTGGGTCGCTGTTGCCGTCATCGCGGCGTACCTGACGTTCTTCCCCGTCGCGATCAACACCCTGCGCGGATTGCACTCGCCCGAACCACGCGCGCTGGAGCTGATGCACTCCTATGCGGCTGGTCGCTGGAAGATCCTCTGGCGCCTACGCGTGCCCGCGTCGCTGCCCTACGTCTTCTCCGCCCTGAAGATCTCCGCAACCGCAAGCGTGATCGGCGCAATCATCGGGGAGACGCCTGCATCGCTTCAGGGCGGTCTCGGCTATGCGATCGTCAACTTCAACCAGTACTACTCGACGCAGCCGGCGAATCTCTGGGCGACGATCATAGCGTGTGCGCTTCTAGGAATCGCGTTCTTTCTGGCGGTCGTCGTACTCGAGCGACTGATCCTCAGGAGAGCACCGGAGCACGTGGCGTGAGCGCCGTCGCGATCAAAGACGTCTCGAAGCAGTTCAAGGCGGGAGTCACAGCGCTGCAGGGAATCGATCTCGAGGTCGAGCCGGGCGAGTTCGTCTCGCTGATCGGCCCCTCCGGCTGCGGCAAGTCGACGCTACTGCGCATCATCGGCGACCTGACCAAGCCCACGGCCGGGTCGGTCCAGGTGAACGGTAAGCCGGCCGAACGGGCGCGGCGCGATCACGAGTACGGGATCGTGTTTCAGGACGCGGTGCTGTACGACTGGCGAACGGTGGCGAAGAACATCTCGCTCCCGCTCGAGCTCCTGCGCTGGAGCCGGGGACGGCGGACCGCCCGGGTCAAGGACATGGTCGATCTCGTCGAGCTCACGGGCTTCGAGAGCCACCACCCCTGGCAGCTCTCGGGGGGAATGCAGCAGCGGGTCTCGAAGCCCGTGAGCTCGACGAGATCGAGCATGTCCTTGACCCGGGCGGTCCGCCGTCCCCGGCCCCAGCGCAGGAGCTCGAGACGCGCGAACGGCTCAACTCCGAGCTGCTGCGGATCTGGCAGGAAACCGCCTCGACCGTCGTCTTCGTGACGCACTCAATCCCGGAGGCCGTGTTCCTCTCGACACGCGTCGTCGTCATGTCGGCACGCCCTGGACGTATCGCCGGACTCATCAGCGTCGACCTGCCGCAGCCCCGGACGAGCACGACGAGAGAAGAGCCGCATTTCTTCGAGCTCGTCACTCAGGTGCGCGAGCAGCTGGCGGCCGCAGGCGCACCGCTCGGGGAGACCCAGGAGCCCGCCCTGGTCGAGGAGTCGATCTGAGCACCATCGTTCAACCCGTACCGCGTAGCGTCGGCCGCCGGGTGGGC
>WNGA01013057.1_pt1 | contig 12604 bp, 10 predicted proteins | sample 5400061 | NCBI WGS metagenome assembly WNGA01 (sample SAMN13153366, study PRJNA577476) | soil metagenome | isolation source: 100 cm soil or saprolite under grassland replicate 2 | place: USA:California | collected 2016-06-15
GTTACCAGTGGCCCCGGTGGACGACCTGGTCGAGGGCGCGGCGCCGGCGGGTGCGGGCCGAGCCGCCCGGATGGTCGTCGTCGGCCGGGTGGCCCAGGGCGACCGCCCCGATGAGCCGCCGGTCCGGTGGCACGCCGAGGTCGCGCAGCAGCGCCTCCGTGCCGTGGAAGACGCCGAAGTACCAGCCTCCGACGCCCTCGTCGACGGCGGTGAGCAGCATCAGCATGACCGCCATGGCCGCGTCCAGGTCCCAGTAGGGGACCGGCCACCCCGCCTCCACGTCCATGCCGAGCCCGGCCTTGTCCGGCTCGGCGTAGCGGCGGAGGTAGGCCTGCTTGTCGGAGAGAACAAGGACGATCGCGGCCGGCTCGGCGGTGCTGTACGGCCGCCCGAAGCGCGGGTCGGTGGTCGCCCGCCAGAAGCCGCCGACCGCCTCCGGCCCCTCCAGCAGCACCAGGTCCAGCCCCTGGCTGAAGCCGGCGGAGGGAGCGTGGGTGGCGCTCTCGAGGATGCGGTCGAGCACCCCGGCGGGGAGCGGGCGGGGGTCGAAGCGGCGCACCATGCGCCGGCGCCTGAGCGCGTCGTGGAGCTCCACCCGGGCAGTCTGCCAGAGCCGTCCGGCCTCCGTCCCGGCGGCCGGCGATCTAGACTGCCGGCAGCATGGCGGAGGGCATCGACGGCGAGCTGACCCGGCGTTACCTGGACCGGGCGGTCGACGGGCGGATGGTCGCGGTCATCGACCGGGAGCTGGACGGGGCCGGCTCGGTGCTCGACGCCGGCTGCGGGTCGGGGCTGTACGGGCCGTACCTGCGCCGCCGGGCGGCCACGGTGATCGGCATCGACCACGACCCGGCGCTGTGCGAGCGCGCCGGCGCCACCGGCGCCTACGACCGGGTGATCTGCGACCGGGTGGAGCGGCTCCTGGACCACGTGGCCGCCGTCGACGTCGTCTTCTGCAGCGAGCTCCTCGAGCACGTCCCCAACCGCGAGCTACCCGGTCTGCTCGACGTGCTGGAGACGGTGGCCGGCCGCGAGCTGATCATCACCGTGCCCAACCGGCTCTCGCCCCACGCCCACATGGACCCGACCCACGTGCTCCGCTACCGCCTCGGGTGGTTGCTGCGGCAGCTCAACCGGAGCCGGCGGTTCGCCTACACGCTGCACCCGCTCGGGTTCGCCGACGCCTACCGCCGGCGGCTCTGGTGCCGGCCGTTGGACGCGGTCGCCCGCCGGGTCGCGCTCCTTTCGCCGACCGTGCTGTACCTCGGCCGCCGCCGCGAACCGTGAGCGAGTCGCGGACCCTGCCCGCGGCGGCCTCGCGCCACGCGCTGGCGCTGCTGCGCTTCCCCGACCGCCGTACCGGCTGGGTGGTGGTGGCCGCCGCCTCGCTCGACGCGCCGCCGGCGCGCCTGGACGACCGAGTCCAGGCGCTCCACCAGGCCGTGCCGATGGTCGGCGCCCGCCTGCGCGGCGAGGTCTGGCACCAGGGGGCGCCGCCGGAGCCGCTGGTGGTCGACGGCGAGCCGCTGGGCGCCGGCGTCCTGCTCGACCCGTTCCGGCTTGCCGCCGAACCGCCGCTGCGGGTGCTGGTCGGCGCCGGCGGCGCCCGCGTGGCCGTCGCCTGCCACCACGCCGCGTTCGACGGGCTCGGGCTGGTGGCCCTGCTCGCCGCCCTGCTCGGCGGGCCACTGCCCCGTCCGCCGGCCCCCGCCAGGGGCGGGCGGCCGCCGGCCGAGCTGCGCGGCCTCCTCGGCCGCATCGCTCGCCCCGCCGACCGGGTCGCGCCCTCGCCGCGCGCGCCGGCCACCGACGCGCTGGCCGTCCGCGAGGTCGCCCTCCCCGGCCCCGGGGTCACCGCCCGCCTGGCCGCCGCCGCGGCGGCCGCCGCCGGCGCCCGCAACGCCCGCCTGGGCCGGCCCTGGCGCCGCGTCGGCATCAACCTCGGCCTCGCCGGCCCCCCCGACCCAGGCCTGGCCGGTCCCGACCCGCCCGCCTCCCCCGGAGACGCGGACGCCGCGGGGCCCGGCGGGTCCGCCTCCCCGGGGGACCCAGGCCAGGTCGAGGCGGGGAACCGCTCGCGGTACCGGCGGGTCGACCTGCTGGCGGGGGAGCCGGTCGCGCCGGCGGTGGCGGCGGCGCTGGCAAGCCTCAGGGAGCCGGTCGATCAGGTCTGGTCGCCGCGCCTTGGGGCGTTGCTCGGGCCCGTGGCTCGGCGCTGCTCGGACTCGCTGCTGGTCTCCAACGTCGGCCGTCGCGCCGTGCCGGGGGCGACCCGGCTCGACTTCTTCCCCGTCGCGCGTGGCCGCTCGGCGGTCGCGGTGGGGGCCGCCGGGCTGCCCGGCGGGCCCTCGACGGTGTCGCTGCGCGCCCGCGACCTGTCGACGGAGGACGCCGAGGCGCTGCTCGCCGACATCGTGGCCAGGCTGGAGGCGGGCGCCTGAGCGGCGCTGTCACGAGAACCGGCGAGCGCGCCGGCCAGGTAGGCGGCCAGCTCGACCGCGCGCATCGCCACGATCCCGGCGGCCACCAGCGGCTCGGCCAGCAGCAGGCGCCGGTGCCGCCAGGCGGCCCTGCAGGTGGCCCTGGCCTGGGCGGAGATGGCGCCGGGATAGGCCCGGCGGTAGGCCAGCAGGCCCTTGCCGTAGTAGAAGCGCTTGCGCATCAGCCCGCGGAGGGTGAGGCGGCCCTCGTGGTGCATGATCAGCCCGTCGGCCATGACGATCGGCGCGCCGTGGGCGAGCATGCGGTGGTGCAGCTCGGCGTCCTCGGTGCCGGTCAGCCACAAGGCGAACCCGCCGGTGGCACGCAGGTAGCCGGTGCGGATCAGCCGGGGCCACAACAGGGACGGCTCGCCGCGCAGGCAGCGCCGCTCGAGGGTGCGGCAGCGGGCCCAGAAGCCCCGGCCAACCGACTCCTCCGGGATCGAGACGCCGACCGCGCCGGCGTCGCGCCCGGCCCGCACGGCGCGCTCGACCACGTCGGGGTGCAGCTCCATGTCGGCGTCGACGTACAGCACCCACTCGCCGGCCGCGCGCGCGATGCCGAGGTTGCGCTGTGCGCTGCGCTCCGGCCCGCCCCGCAGGGCCAGGTCGGCGTGGCGGACCGCGGCCGTCCAGGTGCCGTCCGTGGAGCCGTTGTCGACCACGATCAGCTCCAGCGCCGGGTAGGACTGCGCCCGGATCGAGCGCAGGCAGGTCTCGATGGTCCGCCGGGCGTTGCGGGTGGGGACCACCACCGAGACGAGCGAGCTGGGACTCACCTCCGGCTCACCGGGCCACCTCGCGGTCGGGCTCGGCGGCTGGCGCCTCGGCGGAGGCTGACGCCTCGGCCCGGACCTCGCGGAGCACCCCCACCACCAGCAGGGCCAGCCCGGCCCTGGCCAGGTGGTGGGCGACCAGGTTGCCCTGGACGAAGTCGGTGCCGATCGCGGCCGCCGCCGGCAGGCCGCGGGCGACCACCACCAGCGGCACCAGCGCGAACAGCAAGATCGCGATCACCTGCAGGTCTCTGGGAGCCGGCTCCCTGACCAGGTCGTAGACCACGAACGCGGCGGCCACCACCAGGCCGACCGCGCCGCCGAGGAGCCACAGCGCGGCCACCAGCAACGCCCACTCGACGATGGGCAGGCCCTTCACGGCCGCCTCCAGCGAGGCAGCCAGCGCGGGCGGCGGTCCGGCTCGCCGTCCGCGCTGGGAGGCCGGCCCGGAGACCGGGGCCGGGGAGCCCCGGCCTGCCGCTCGCGCAGCCGGCGGGGGAGTCGCGCGCCGACGAGGAGCAGGGCGACCAGCACGAGCCCGGCCCCGGAGACGACCTGCGACAGGCTGGCCGCCCGCTGCGGTCCGAACGCGACCTCGAATCGGTGCGGGCGCTGGTCGGTGATCCGCCAGCCGACCGAGTAGCCGTCGAGCAGCAGCGGCGGGCCGAGCCAGCGGCCGTCCATGGTGGCCCGCCAGCGCCGGTCGTAGCCCTGCCCGACGACCAGGTAGTAGGGACCGCCGGCCGCGCCGGTCCGGATCGTCATGCCCGACCGGGACGACCCGGTGACCTGGAGGTCGGCAGGGGGCGGCAGTTGGCTGGCCCGGGTCGCCGGCGCCGGCGACGAGAACGCGAGCAGGTCGACCAGCCAGCCGGTGCTCGACACGATCTGGTGGTCGCCGCCGCTGAGCCGTAGGGGCTGGCCACAGTCCCCGAGCGGCAGCGCCTCCCCGGCCGTGAGCTGGCGGAGGTTGCCGTCGAGCCGGACCTCCAGCGGCTCGCCGTCGACCGTGGCGATCTGCACGCAGCCGCGCAGGCGCTGGGACGGCGGCGGGCTCGGGATGCGGGCGTCGCCGGCCTTCAGCTCGCTGATCCGCACCTGCCCGCCCAGCCCGGCGACCTTGGCGATGGTCAGGCGCAGGCGCTCCACCTTGCGGGCCGGGAAGTCGATGCGGGTCGAGCCCTGCCCGAGGCCGACCAGGAACGGCCTGCCGCCGTTGATCGAGACCTCCGCGCCGGTGATGACGTCCGCCCCGCTCGGGCCCTTGGGCAAGGTCTGGAGGACGTCGACGTGGTCGAGCCGGTCGCCGGGCAGCTCCAGCTCGATCCACTCGCCGGGCCCGCGCCCGTCGGGGACCCAGGCGCTGGACGGGTCGCCGTCCAGCGCCCGGGAGGCGCGCGCCCCGATGGCGTCGAAGAAGCGGGAGGAGGAGCTGGCGCGGACGCCGCGCGGGGCGCCGGCGAGGCGGTCGACGACCAGGTCCGGCAGGTTCGGCCCGGCGGCCGCCAGCCCGCTGACGGTGAAGGCCCGCTCGGCCGGCAGCCACAGCTCGCGGTCCAGGATCCGCTCCTCGTCGTGGAAGCGGTCGCCGCCGGCGGCGGCGGCCCGCGCCAGCACGACGTCGATCGGGGCGGCGTCCAGCCGCGACCGGTCGGCGAGGGACAGGCGCCCGGCCAGGCGCTTCAGCGTCTGCGGCACGCGGACGACCTGCCGGACCTGCACCCCGGGGACGCCGATCTCCCAGAAACCGACCGGGTTGAGCCCGGCTCCCCTGACCTGGGTGATCTCGACGGAGACGGTCGAGGTGGTGGCGTGTGGGACCGCGACCCTGACCTCCGGCTCGGCGGGCACCGGCACCTCGACCGCGCCGGCGTCGACCCGGACCCGGACGGCGGCGATCTGCACGCCCGGCTCCGACAGCAGCGGCCGCAGGACGACCTCGCCGACGTCGACCGGCTCCTCCAGGGTCAGCGTGATGGACTGGCCGACCGCGCCGCCGAAGTCGCCGGTGATCCAGGCGGTGCGCCGGTCGCCGTCGAAGGCGAGCTCCGGCTTGCCGTACGGCGTGTTGGTGAGCAGCGACCCCGAGCCGGTCGCGCTCACCGACCTGGCGCCCTCCAGCCGGGTCACCGTCTGCGCGTCGGGGTCGCCGAACAGCGTGAGCGTCGAGCCGGGCAGGGGCTGGTCGGCGCGGAGGGTCGGGGAGTAGTTCTGGCCGGTCTGGAAGCTGCCCCAGGCGCGCCGCCGGTTGGTGTCGGTGACGACGACCCGGGCGCCGCCGGCCAGGGACGCCGCCAGCTCCGACGGCGTCACCGACCCGAGCAGGCGGAACGCCGGCCCGCCCGGGGCCAGGCCCAGTCGCAGCAGCGAGGGGATCGCGAAGCTGTCGCCGTCGACCAGCATCGCTCCCCTGACCGGCTCGGTCCTGGTGACCGGCCGGGGGCCGGCGACCGCATAGCGCTGCAGCGGTGGCAGGGCCGCGTCCTGCGCTGCCTGCTCAGGTGGGTAGAAGTCGGAGACGGCGGCGACGGTGTGCTCGCCCGGCCGGCCATAGCTGCCGGCCAGACGCAGCGTCTGGTCGCCGGCCAGGCTCGCGGCGACCAGCGACGGGCGCGACCCGCCGAACGTCTCCCAGCGCATGTCGTTGCGGACCACGACCTCGCCGACGCCCAGGTAGCGGGCCATCGCCGCGACCGCCTCTGGGTCGGCCGCGCCGGTGCTGACCGGGATGTCCATGGCGGCCAGGAAGTTGGTCTGCTCGATGGAGCCGTTGGGGACGGTGGAGCGCACCACCGACGGGCGGGAGAAGAGCGACAGGTTCAGGTCGTCGGGTCCCTCCATGCCCCAGCGGTAGGCGACGTTGCTGGTCCCGGGCGCGAGCAGCACCCGGCTGTCCGCCGGCCCGGCGTTCACGTCGCGGGCGAGCTGCTGCCAGTAGTCGGGGACGAGGTAGCGGAGCGGGTAGAGGCCGCCGGTCCACGCCGGCATGACGGCGACGGCGAGCACCACGGCGACGGCCCCGGCCAGCGCGACCCGCCACGCGAAGGTAGCGGTGGGCGTGGGAGTGGGGCTGGCGCGGTGGAACAGCTCGGCGGCGCCGAACCCGAACAGCAGCGCGTAGGCGAGCGCCACCAGCGCGCCCGCCTTGTTGGTGGTCCGGAAGGCGATCGCCCCGGGCACGTCGTCGAAGGCGGCCCGCAGCAGGCGCCCGAACGGGCTCGGCGCCGTCGGCGGGAACAGCCCCACCATGACCGGGACCGCCACCGCCAGCAGGATGACCGCGAAGGCGCGGGCCCGCGCCCTGGCCAGCAGCGCGCAGGCGGCGGCAAGGACCGGCACGAGGAAGCTCGCCATCAGCAGCAGCGCGTTGGTGAGGTAGCCGACCGCGCCGGGGATCGCCGACCTGCCATCCTGCTGGAAGTACATGACCCAGTAGCCCAGGAGCCGCAGGGTCTCGGAGTAGGAGGAGGTGGTGGCGACGTTCTCGGGGGTCTCGGTGAAGGCGGCCACCGCCTCGCCGGTCTCGCCGGCCATCGCCGCCGGCACCAGCCAGTAGAGCGAGACGAGCAGCGCCAGGGAGAGGCAGCGCAGGGTCGGCCGCGCCAGCCGGCGCCAGGGGGTCCGCTCGCTGAGCCGCTGGTACAGCAGGTAGCAGGGGATGGCCAGGCACATGAAGACCGCGACCACCCCGGCGTTCATCCCGCTCATCAGGAAGAACGCGAGCGCGAACGCGGCCGGCCAGCGCCACGACGCCGGCTCCCTGACGCTCCTGGCGAATGCGAGCAGCAGCCAGGGGAGCAGCGCGTAGGGGACCAGCACGGGGGTGGTGGCGCCGGCCACGATCACGTAGGGGTTGGCCATGTACACGGCGCCGGCCGCCACCCGTCCCACTGGGGCCGACCGCTCGCCGGCGAGCAGGTGGAACAGCCGCACGGCGCCCCAGCCGGCGACCAGCAGCAGCAGCGCCCGCCAGACCCGCAGCACCAGCCATGCCGGCAGCCCGAGGGCGTCGATGGCGGAGACCACGACGCTCACCGGCAGCAGCCCCGTCTGGAAGTTCGGCTGGCCGAGGTGCGGGTCGGGGTCCCAGGTGGACAGCGTGCGCGCCAGCGTCCGCAGCGGCGCCAGGTACACCTCCGGTTTGGTGTCCGGCGTGAACCATCCCTGGTCGGTGAGGACCACGGCCGTGGCCGTCAGCAGGCCCAGGGCCAGGTAGGCGACCGCCTCCCAGCTCAGGGTGGGGACCCGGAGCGGTCGCGGCGCCGGCGCGGCCTCCGGCGGCTGGACGCGGACCAGCTCGCGGCTCATGGTGCCGCCACCACGACCGGTTCGCGGGCGGCCAGGCGGCGGTGGAGCAGCCACCAGCCGGTGCCGGCGAGCACCGAGACGACGGCGAGCGCGGCGATGACGACCTGCGCCACCGACCCGTGCATGACGCCGGCGACCAGGGCCGCCTCGGCGGCGAGCGCGGCCGCCACCGCCCTGCCCATGCGCCGGTCGCGGGTGGCGATGCCCTCGAACAGCAGGAGCTGGACGAGGGCCTGGCCGGTGCCGAGGGCCGCGAACAGGGGCAGCAGCGGCCCCAGGCCCGCGTAGCCCTGGCCGAGGACGGGCACGTCGAGGCCGAGCCGGACGGCCGCCGCCAGCCCGCCGGCCAGCAGGCCACCGAAGCCGGCGACCAGCAGGGCCGACCGGGCGAGCAGACGCCTCGGGTCGGCGGTGACGACCAGGCGGGTGAACACCAGCGTGACCACGAACTGCGGGGCCCAGAAGGCGATCTTGGCCACCACCGCGCCGAGCGCGTAGCGCCCGGAGGCCGCCGGCTCCAGGTAGTGGCGCGCCAGCAGCACGTCCAGGTTGGCGAGCAGGAACAGCCCGAGCAGGCCGACGGTGGCGCCGCCGACCTCCCGCCAGAGGTCCCCGGCGACCGCATCGCCCGGACGGGGCCTCGCGCTCTGCTCGCTCCGCCAGGTGCCCTGGCGGGCGAGGTGGAGGCCGGCCAGGGCGGCGAGCACGCCGCCGGCGGCCACGCCCGCGAGGGCGCCGCTGACCCCGAGGCCGGCGGCGACCAGGGCCAGCCCGGCGGCGAGCTTGACGGCGGCGCCGGCGACCATCACGACCGCCAGCGCGCCGAACCGCTCACGGCCCTGCAGCAACCCCTGGACGGCGAACAGCAGCGGGGTCGGCGCGAGGGCGAGCGCCAGCCACAGGACGGGCACGGCGGAGTCCAGGTGCAGGAAGGCCACCAGCCCGGGCCCCACCAGGACGGTCACGACCGCCAGCGCGGCACCCGCCCGGTTGACCAGCGCCGGCATTCCGTGCCAGGGGATCTCCCCCGCCTGGCCGGCCGCACGGCCCAGCAGGGTGGTGCGCCGCGCCACCACGGCCTGCAACGCCAGCCCGGGGACGCTGCCGACCAGCACCAGCGCGAGCAGGGCACCGAGCGCGCCGTAGGCCGCCGGACCCAGCAGGAACGCCATGACCAGGCTGAAGCCGTAGTTGGTGGCGTTGGCGACGGCCATGGCGGCCGCCAGCGCGAGCGCGTCCCGTGGCAGGGACCGGCGGGATGGGACGGCCGCGTCGAGCTTGGTCACAACTGTGCAGTCTATGTCTTTTACGCGCCGGTTTGTGTAGTGTTCGAGGTCGGTTATTACCGGCCGGTAGGGAGGCTGCGGTGGGACGTCGTCTCGGGTACGTGCTGGTGTTCATCGGGCTGTTCCTGCTGTTCTTCGGGCTCTTCGAGCGCTTCTACGCCTACCCCAGGCTGAAGAAGGCCCCGCTCGACCAGGAGTCCCAGCCGGTCGCCGTCGGCACCGGGACCTACTTCAACCGCAGCCCGGAGAAGCTCAGGGAGATCCCCGGCGCGCAGCTCAAGAACGTCCGCACGGTCAAGGGCGACCCGAAGGCCGGCACCGAGGAGGTCGCCGTCTGGGACACGTTCATCAGCACCGTCGACCTGGCCGACGGTGGCGTGATCACCGCCAGCCAGGAGCGCATCGCGCTGGACCGGGTGACCGGCCAGTCGGTCAACTGCTGCGGCGAGAACCCGCGCCACCAGGGGCTGACCCTCAAGTTCCCGTTCGACACCAAGAAGCAGACCTACCAGTTCTGGGACAGCCCGGCCGGCAGGGCGCTGCCGGCGGTGTACACCCGCGAGGAGACCATCCAGGGCGTCAAGGTCTACCGGTTCGAGCAGCGCATCGACCGGCTGACGCTCGGTAGCCAGGAGATCCCCGGGTCGCTGGCGGGCGACCCGAGCGTGGCGAGCATCCAGACCAACATCGTCTACTCCAACGTGAAGACGATCTGGGTCGAGCCGGCCACCGGCATCATCGTCAAGGGACAGCAGGCCGTGACCCAGGTGCTCGAGTCGACCACCGGTGGCGGGAAGGTCCTCACGCTGCTCGACGGCGTGCTGACCTACGACGACGCCACGGTGAGCGCCAACGCCGCGGACGCGTCCGACGGCGCCAGCCAGCTCCGCCTGCTCAGCACCATCCTGCCGATCGGCGCGCTGGTCGGAGGGCTGGTGCTGCTCGTCGTCGGCCTGCTGCTGTTGCGAGCGCCCGAGGGCCGGCGGGTGCGGCGGGCGGAAGGGGAGAGCCACCCGGCCGGCGCGGTCTGATCGGGGTCCGTCCCGGCCGCCACGCCGGGACGCTCGTCGGCGGCGCGCTCGCGCTGCTCGCGCTCGGACCGCTGCTGGTCCGCGGCTACGTGCTGACCTACGACATGGTCTTCGTGCCGCGGCTCGAGCTGACCGGGGGCCTGCTCGGCCTGGACACAGCAGTGGCGAGGGCGGTCCCGGCCGACCTGCTGGTCGCGCTCGCCTCGCGCCTGGTCCCCGCCGACGTGGTACAGAAGCTGCTGCTGGCCGGCGTGTTCCTCGGCGCCGCCGCCGGCGCCGCCCGCCTCGTGCCAAGCCGATCCACCGGGGCACCCCTTCGGGGTTCCCCGGCCCCCTCCCGTTCCCCCGGCCCCTGGGGTTCCCCGGACCCCTCCCGATCCACCGGGGCACCCCCTCGGGGTTCCCCGGACCCCTCCGGCCTGACCGGGGCATCCCCTCGGGGTTCCCCGGACCCCTCCGGCCGGGCCGCGTCGCGGGCCGCGGCAGCGGCCCTGTACGCGTGGAACCCGTTCGTCTACGAGCGCCTCGTCATGGGCCACTGGGGCCTGCTGATCTCCTACGCGGCCCTACCGTGGGTGACCGCCGCCGCCGTCGCGGTGCGCGCCGCGCATCCCGAACGCGGCGGCCGGGTGGGCGCGGCGCGACGGCTGGTCGCTACCCTGGCCGTGGCCGCGTTCGGCAGCCCGGCGGGCGGCGTGATCGCCGCCGTGGTCGCGCTCTGCGTGGTCGCCACCCCGCCGTGGCCCCCCCGCCGCGCCACCCCGGCCAGCGCGGCCGGGATCCCCCCCGCCCGGGCCGCGACGGCCGTCGCCGTCGGGGTGGCGCGGCGGGCCGCTCTCGTGGTGGCCGCGGCCCTGCTGGTGAACGCGCCCTGGCTGGTGCCGAGCCTGCTGCGGCCGGGCGGGGTCCCGGTGCGGCCGGCCGGGGCGGCGGCGTTCGCGGCCCGCCCGGACGGGCCGCTCGGCACGGTCGGCAGCCTGGTCGGGCTCGGCGGCATCTGGAATGCCCAGGCCGTGCCGCCCGGCCTCGGCTCCTGGCCATGGCTGGCGGGGTTCGCGGTGGTGCTCGCGGTCGCCGCCGCCGGCCTGGCGCCGCTCCTGCGGCGCTGGGAGCCGGAGGGGTCCGGGGAACCCCAGGGGCCGGGGGGGTCCGGGGAACCCCAAGGAGGTCCCCCGATGGGACGGGCCCCGGTGGATCGGGGAGCGGCGTTCGGGCTGCTGCTCGCCGCCGCGCTCGGGCTGCTGGCCGCGGCCGCGTATGCCATCCCAGGGCTCCGCGCGCTGGTCGACCTGGCCGTCGCCCACCTGCCGGGCGGCGGCCTGGTCCGCGACGCGCAGAAGTTCGTCGCCCCGCTGGCGGTGGTCGAGGCCGTCGCCTTCGGGCTGGGCGTCGAGCGGCTCCTTGCGGCCCCCTGGGGTGGGCCGGAAGCACGGGCCAGGCGCATGCGGCGGGCGGCGGCCGCCGGGCTGGTCGCCGCCCCGGTGCTGCTGCTCCCGGCCCTGGCGTGGGGCGCCGCCGGCCGCCTCGCCGCCGTCGACTACCCGCCCGCCTTTGCCGCGGCCAGGGCGGCGATGGCCGCCGACCCGGTCCCCGGGGCCGTGCTGGTGCTGCCGTGGCACCTGTACATGGCCCATCCCTGGAACGGTGACCGGGTGGTGCTCGACCCGGCCCAGCGCTGGTTCACCAGGCGGGCGGTCGGCAACGACGACCTGGAGCTGGTCGGCCTGACCGTGCCGGGCGAGGATCCCCACGGCGCCAGGCTCGGACCGCTGGTCAGGGGCTCGGCACCGCTCGGGCCGGCGATGCCGGCCGCCGGCGTCCGCTACGTGCTGCTGTTCAGGTCGGGGGACTGGCCCGTCTACCAGCCGCGGCTGGCCGGGCTGGACCCGGTCGTCGACCGCCCGGAGCTCGTCCTGTACCGGGTGCCCGAGCGGCCGGTCGAGGTGCGCTTCGCCACGCCTCCGGCGGTCCCGGTGCTCGTCGCCGACCTGCTGGCCGTCGCCGTGGTCCTCTGGGCCTGGTCCGGTCTGTCCCTTCCCGCCAGGCCGCGCCAGTTGGTATCATCCGGCCGGCATTCCGAAGGAGGTCACGTATGAGCGGGTTGACGCTGCGGGTCCTGGCCGCGTTGGCCGCTGGCGCGCTGGTCCTGGCCTTCGTCACCTCACTGGTGCTGGTGAGCAGCCAGAGCGCCTCTTCGGTATCCACCAGGCCGCTGGTCCAGTACGGGTCTCGCTGACCCGGCGCGTTCGCGCGAGGGTCAGGCCGACACGCGGCCCGCGGCCGGCTCCTCGCCGGCCCCGGCCGGCACGGAGCCCGCCGGCAGCGTCCTCGGGGCGGCCGCCCCGTCCAGCACCGCCGCGAACCCGGCCACCGTCTGCGACCAGGTGAAGCGCGCCGCGTGGGCCCTGGCCGCATCGCCGAGTCGCTGGCGCAGGTGCCGGTTGAGGAGCATCCAGGCCAGGTGCCGGGTGAACTCGTCCGGGTCGTCGGCGAGCAGGCCGGTGCTGCCGTGGACGACCGACTCCCGCAGCCCGCCGGCGGCGCGGAAGGCGATCGTCGGTGTCCCACTGGCGGCGGCCTCCAGCACGGCAAGGCCCCAGCCCTCCTTCAGCGACGGCATCGCCAGCACCCACGAGCTGGCGAGCACCCGCTGCTTGGCGTCCTCATCGAGCCAGCCGAGCAGCTCGACAGCCCCCTCGAGGCCGAGCCGCAGGACCGTCTCC
>WNGA01018349.1_pt1 | contig 12604 bp, 10 predicted proteins | sample 5400061 | NCBI WGS metagenome assembly WNGA01 (sample SAMN13153366, study PRJNA577476) | soil metagenome | isolation source: 100 cm soil or saprolite under grassland replicate 2 | place: USA:California | collected 2016-06-15
GGGGGCGAGCTCGGCATCTCGGCCGAGTCCATCGCCTTGATGGCGACACAGTTACGAGAGATCGTCTCCCTCGGCGTACAGGTGGCAGTGGTGGTAGGCGGTGGGAACATCTGGCGTGGTCGGCAGGCCCCCCGCATGGACCGGGCCCGGGCCGACTACATCGGGATGCTCGCAACCGTGATGAACGCGCTCGCTCTCCAGGACGGTCTGGAACAGGTCGGAGTTCACACGCGGGTGCAGACGGCCATCCAGATGGCCCAGATCGGCGAGCCGTACATCCCTCTCCGGGCCATCCGCCACCTCGAGAAGGGGCGGGTGGTGATCTTCGCCGCCGGAATGGGCGTTCCTTTCTTCTCCACCGACACGACCGCGGCCCAGCGGGCTCTGGAGATCAAGGCCGAGGCTATCCTCAAGGGCACCAAGGTGGACGGCGTGTACGACTCCGACCCCAACCTGAATCCCGAGGCCACGAAGTTCGAGAGCCTCGAGTACATCGACGTGCTCAAGCTCGGTCTGACGGTCATGGACGCCACGGCCATCTCCCTGTGCATGGAAAACGGCCTCCCGATCCTCGTGTTCGACTTCCGCAAGGAAGGCAACGTGAAGAGGGCTCTCCTCGGAGAGCCCATCGGCACTCTCGTCCACGCGGCAGGCTAGCGCCACTCGGGACAGAAGCCGGGAGAGTGAGTAGGCTTCGCGGGGAGCTGGCAGTTGGCGCACGACGCCGAGCAGAAGATGCGCGGTGCGGCGTCCTTCACCCAGGAGGAGCTCTCCTCGCTGCGCACCGGCCGGGCCAATCCGAAGTTGCTGGACCGTGTGACGGTCGACTACTACGGTACGCAGGTGCCGCTCAATCAGCTCGCGTCGTTCTCCGTGCCCGAGCCGCGTCTGCTGGTCATCCAGCCCTTCGACCGGAACGTGATGTCGTCGATGGAGAAGGCCATCATGTCCTCCGACCTCGGTCTCACGCCGTCGAACGACGGCAACGTCATCAGGCTGGCCTTCCCGCCGTTGACCGAGGAACGCCGGAAGGACCTGATCAAGCTGGCCCGCGACCGAGCTGAGGAAGGGCGGGTGTCCGTGCGAAACGTCCGCCGCCACGCGAAGGAGCATCTGGAGCGGGACGAGCGCGACCACACGATTTCGGAGGACGACCTGCGGAGGGCGGAGAAGGAGTTGCAGCGCCTCACCGATCACTACGTGAACGAGATCGACCATATCCTCGAGCAGAAGGAAAAGGAGCTGGGGGAGGTCTAGATGGTTCCGGAAGGCGAGGAGCGGAGCGGAAAGTTCGAGGACCTCTTCGAGGACCTTGACGAGTTCTTTGCCCAGGGCGATCCCGGGCCCGGCCGACGCGGATCCGGAGGCAGTGGAGCCAACGAAGAAGAGCCCGCAGAGGACCTGCTCCCTCCCGGCTGGGAGCCCGACATCGAGGGGATCGACCTCGAGTCGGACCAGGGTGCCGACGCCCGCCCGCCCCCGGAAGAAGGGGCTCCGGCGGGAGTTGGCGACGATGAGGCCGAGCCACCCACCGGCCGGCGGAAGGTCGAGCCCCCCGGCGAGATGGGAGGGCAGGACTGGGCCAGGCTGCGAGACGCTCTGCGCGACGAGGGGAAGCAGGTCGAGGAGGAGCAGGCCGCCGGGCCCGGGTACCCGGTCGAGCGGTCCGTCGACGAGCCCGAAGAGGAGCCTTTCGGCTACGAGACGGACGAGGAGCTTGGCGAAGCGGTTACGTTCGATGCCGACGCCGACAGAAAGGAGAGACAGGAGCTCAGCCTGGAGGATCTCAAGAAGGCTCCTCCCGAGTATCGGGACCTCCCTCGGTCCGACAAGGAGGAAGGGGACGTAGAGCCAGCCGAGCCTTTCGGCGAGGAAGGCGAGGCCACCAGGGCGGAAGCAGATGAGGGCCCGGCCTCCGAGCCCCCCTCGTCGGAGGAGCCCTACTGGGATGAGCCCGACATGGCCGATGTAGAGGCTGCGGCCGACAACCTGGCCGCCTCTTTCGGCAGGTCGCCCGGGCCGGGTCGGGTCGAGGAAGAGCTCCTCGCCGACATGGAGGAGCCCGAGGGCCCCCGAACCGTCCGGGTCGGCGGAGCGGAGCCCATGACCGGCCCCACGTGGGAAGAGCCCACGTCCCATCCGCTCATGGCGGACCAGGCAGCGCCTCCGGAGCCAGCCAGGAACCTCCCGGCGGCCGTCCTCACCGCGGCCGTCCTGGCGGCAGTGGCTTTGATCTCCCTGGCGGTCGCCAAGGCAGCGTTCGCCGTCGTCGCCGGGGGGGTCGTCCTGCTGGGGCAGGCCGAGCTGTACGCAACGATGCAGCGCAAGGGCCACCAGCCGGCGACGGCTCTCGGCCTGGTCATCGGGGGCTTCACGCTGGCCGGGGCCTATATGAAGGGCGAGCAGGCCATGACCTTCTTCGTCGTTCTGGGGCTGATGCTCTCGTTCCTGTGGTACATGGCGGCGGTGCCGAAGGCCAGGGAAGGGGCCCTGGCGCACATCGGCTCGACCCTGCTGGGCGTCCTGTACGTGCCCTTCCTGGCGGGATTCATCCTGGTCATCCTGGCCCAGTCAGAGTCCGGCCGCTCTCTGATGCTGGCCGTCCTCGGCCTGACCTTCGTCTATGACATCGTGGCCTTCCTGGTCGGGTCGCTGTGGGGGAGCCGGCCACTTGCCCCGACGATCAGCCCCAAGAAGTCATGGGAGGGGCTGCTCGGAGCGAGCATGGTCACCTTCCTGCTGTCCCTGGCCATACTCCCCACGATCGATCCCCTGAATCCGGTCAAGGCCGTCGGTCTAGGCCTCGTCGTCATCATTTTCGCGCCACTGGGGGACCTGGCCGAGTCGGCCATCAAGCGGGATCTCGGGGTAAAGGACATGGGCTCGATGCTGCCCGGACACGGAGGTGTGCTCGACCGGATCGACTCCGTCCTGTTCGTGGCCCCAGCCGCCTTCTACTTCCTCAGGCTGATCTTTTAGCTCGGGTCAGGCGCTCCTCCGGGCCCAGACCCATATTCGGACCCGTTCCCCGACAAAGTCGGTATCGGGGGGTAACCTCTAAGTCGTGCGCTCCCTGGCCATCCTCGGGTCGACCGGCTCGATCGGTACTCAGGCACTGGACGTGGTCCGGCGGAATCCGGAATGCCGCCCCTCGTGGCCATCGCCGACGCCCAGGCCGCGGACGAGCTCAAGAAGAACCTCGGGCCGATCCGGTCCATCGACATCATCTCGGGTCCCGCAGCCATGGAGACCCTGGCCAGGGAATCGGATGCCGACATGGTCCTGAACGCCATGGTCGGGGCCGTGGGACTGCCGCCGTCGCTGGCGGCTCTCCAGTCAGGAAAGATGCTTGCCCTGGCCAACAAGGAGTCTCTGGTGGTCGGGGGCGAGCTGATCATGGACCTGGTGAAGGGCGAGCCCGACCGGCTGGTCCCGGTGGACTCCGAACATTCGGCCCTGGCCCAATGCCTTCGAGGAGAACGTCGGGAGGACCTCAGGCGGGTCATCATCACGGCCTCGGGCGGACCCTTCAGAGGCTGGTCACGCGACGAGTTGGCCAGGGCGTCGGTGAAGGAGGCGCTCGCCCATCCCACGTGGCAGATGGGCCCGAAGATCACCATCGACTCTGCCACCCTCATGAACAAAGGCCTGGAGGTGATCGAGGCGCACTACCTGTTCCGCCTCGAGTACAACCACATCGACGTGGTCGTGCACCCCGAGTCGATCATTCACGGCATCGCCGAGTTCACGGATGGCAGCATGATCGCCGAGATGGCCGCGGCCGACATGCGCCTTCCCATCCAGCTCGCCCTGGCCTTCCCCGACCGCCTGGGTACGGGGATCCGGGGTCTCGATCTGGCCGCGCTGGGCCGGATGAGCTTCGAGCATCTGGACAGGGAGGCGTACCCAGCAGTGGATCTGGCCTACAGGGCCGGACGGTTGGGCCTGACCTCCCCGGCCGCGCTGAATGCGGCGAACGAGGTTGCCGTCATGGCCTTCCTGGAAGGAAAGATCCGGCTGGTTCAGATCCCCGAGGTGGTGGCCGCGGTCCTCGACGAGCACGAGGCGGCCACTGTCGTCTCCGAGGTCGCGTTGGACCGCGCGGACCGGTGGGCCCGGGCCCGAGCAGCCGAGATCATCGAGTCTCTGTAGGACCTGGCGAGAAAGGGTCATCCCAGTGTCCACAACCCTCGGCGTGACTCTCTTCATCGTGGCCCTCATCGTCGTGGTGATGGTTCACGAGGCCGGCCACTTCTTCTCCGCCAAGCTGTTCGGCATCAAGATCGAGGAGTTCTTCATCGGCTTCGGGCCGCGCCTGTGGTCGTTCCGGCGAGGGGAGACGGAGTATGGCGTGAAGGCCATCCCCGCCGGCGGGTACGTCCGCATCGCTGGGATGAACCCTTTCCAGGAACCCACGCCCGAAGAGTATCCCCGGACGTTCGGAGCCAAGCCGGTTTGGCAACGCGCCATCGTCATCCTGGCCGGCCCGGTGACCCACTTCGTAATCGCCCTCCTGATCCTCATCTTCTTCTTCATGGCCATCGGTACGCCGAACGAGCACCGGCCGATGGTCGAGACGATCGAGCCCACCCTGAACCATCAGGTCTCACCCGCGGTGATGGCGGGGTTGCGCCCCGGGGACGAGATCGTGGCCGTGGACGGGATCCCGATCCACTCCACCGACGCGGTCATCCAGTTCACCCGCAAGCACGTCGGACAACGGATCAAGCTGACCGTTCGACGGGGTGGCCGGACGATCACTGTGACCGCGACACCGGTCCTGTCCACGGTCCCGGGAGTTCGGCAACCGGTGGGGCGCCTGGGAGTGTCGCTCGGCGCGGTTCGGGAGCGGACCGATCCGTTCACCGCTATCGGCCGGTCCGTCATCATCACCGGTCAGAGCACGAAGGACGTCGTCCTGAGGCTGGGGGACGTGTTCGGCCCTTCGGCCCTCCGGCGCGTCGGGCGGCTCCTGGCGGGCTCCGGCGAGCGCACCCCGAACGACGCGATCGGGGTGGTCGGGGCCAGCCGCGTGGCCGGCGCAGCCGTCAAGGCCGGGGCGTGGGACTTCTTCATCGGGTTGCTTGTCGGGTTCAACATCTTCGTGGCCATCCTGAACCTGGCTCCTCTGCCGCCTCTCGACGGGGGCCATCTGGGGATCCTCGCTTACGAGAAGCTCCGTCGGCGAAAGCCCGACATCCGCAAGCTGGTTCCGCTCACCGCGCTCGTCACCAGCTTCATCATCCTGTTCGCCCTTGCCATTACCTATCTCGATATCGTCAACCCCATTCCTACGCCGTTCCGCTGAGCGGGGCTGCTCGGCCGCGCACCCGGCGCCTTGTCCTGCGGGTTCGGCTTGCGACAGCTTCTCCACACCTGCCCCAAGGGACCGCAAGAAGCAAAGGCTAGGATTGGTCCGTGAACGGATCCGTTGGGCTCGCGCCGCGGTGGACTGCGCGCCGATGACGGTCTGGCCATGACCGGCAGGAACATCCTCGTGGTGGAAGACGAGGAGGCCATCGCGGAGGCCGTCCGGGCCCGCCTGGCCAGCGAGGGCTACCAGGTGCGAGTGGTCCATGACGGACCCGACGCTCTTCGCGCGGCCTCGTCGGAGCCTCCCGATCTGGTCGTCCTGGACCTCATGCTGCCCGGCATGGACGGCCTGGAGGTGTGCCGGGAGATCCAGAAGAACGACTGGGTGCCGGTGCTCATGCTCACCGCCCGGACGGACGAGGCTGACAAGGTGGCCGGCTTCGCCATTGGCGCCGACGACTACCTGACGAAGCCGTTCAGCCTGCGCGAGCTGGCGGCTAGGGTACGAGCGATCTTGCGCCGGATGGACCGCATCCACCAGACGGATCCGACCGAGCCGGTGACTCGCTTCGACCTCAGCATCGACCCCGCGCGACGGCGGATCACCCGGGGTGACCACGAGGTCATGCTCACCCCGCTCGAGTTCGAGATCCTGCTCACCCTGGCCAGAAGTCCCGGCGTGGTGTTCAGTCGGGATCAGCTCATGGACAGGGTCTGGGGCTACCGCGACTACGCCGGCGGGAGGGTGGTCGATTCCCACGTTGCGCGGGTCCGCCGCAAGCTCGGGGAAGAAGCGGCCGAGCCGAAGTACATCCGCACCGTGCACGGCGTGGGGTACGCCTTTCAAGAAGAGGGGCGGGACATGGCCGAGGGGGCCGGGTAGGCCTGATGGCCATGCGGCCGCTGGACCGCCTCCCCACGATCAGGGCCAAGCTCGGCTCGGTGATCGTGTTCGCCGTCGCGGTGACCATCCTGATCATGTACATCGCCGTCGGCTTCGCCCTCCGTCAGTCGGAGCGAGATCGCGAGCTGCGCCAACTCCTGGGTGAGGCTCAGGGTGTAGCGGCCCTTTCGTTCACCCCGGCCGGTACCCCGTCCAGGTCGCTCAATCGGGTGATCGGGCAGGTGCCCAATCCCGTCGTGGTCGTGGACCGCTCCGGCGAACCCCTCGCCGGTGATCTGGACGTTCCCCCCACCACCCATCGAGCACTGGCGGGTGCGGTCGACACCGGGACGAAGGGGCGGGTCGAGTATCTCGGCGTGCCGGTCCTGCGCGGTGGAAGGGTGGTCGGCGCGGTGTATCTCTCTCATCGGCTGGAGGGAAGCGGACCTGCGGGTGCCATCGCGGGGACGGCTCGCTTCGTCCGAAGCGTCTGGTGGCAATTCCTCCTGGCCGGAGCGATCGCCGCGTTCATCGCTCTGTTCCTGGCGCGCATTCTGGCGAGGGGAATGACGCAGCCGCTGCGCGACATGGCGCAGGCTGCCCGACAGATGTCACGGGGTGACTACAGAGCCAGCGTGGCCGTCCGCACTCGTGACGAGGTCGGCCAGCTGGCCCAGGCATTCAACCGGATGGCCGGGGAGATGGGGAGCCTCGAGCGCCTCCGACGGGACCTCGTGGCGAACGTGTCGCACGAGCTGAAGACACCCATCTCGGCCCTCCGGGCACATCTGGAGAACCTCCTGGATGGGGTGGAGGATCCGAATCCCGCGCTCATCTCGGTCATGCTCCAGCAATCCGAGCGCCTGTCCAGGCTGGTGGATCAGCTCCTGGACCTGTCGCGCCTGGAGGCCGGGGACGTTCCGCTGGAGATCGAGCCCGTCTCCCTCGGCCTGCTGGTGGAGCGGGTGGTCAAGGAGGTCGAGGTGGCCCGGCCGGACCGGGCCCGGGAGCTGGCCGTGCGAAACGAGGTTCCCGCGGATCTCCCCCCCGTGGAAGCCGATCGCGAACGGATCCACCAGGTGTTGTTCAACCTCCTGGAGAACGCCGTTCGGTTCACGCCCTCGGGAGGCGTGATCACGGTTCGAGCGATCCGAGAGAACGGCGGTTGTGCGATCTCTGTGGAGGACACGGGGCCGGGGATACCCAGGGAACACATCCCGCTGGTGTTCGAGCGGTTCTACCGGGTGGACCCCTCGAGGTCCCGCGATGATGGAGGGACCGGGCTCGGCCTCGCCATTGCTCGCTCGGTGGTGGAGGCCCACGGCGGAAGGATCTGGGCCGAGAGCGAACAGCAAGGAGCCCGTTTCACCTTCGTCCTTCCGGCCTCGGGAGCCCAGGAGAAACCGCTCCACGGAGAAGAGACGTCAGCGCCCTGGCCCCGGGAAGACACCGTAAGGGAGGAGAAGGCGTGAAATCGACCACGTTGACCATCCAGGTGCGCCCGGAGCGACGGCATCACTTCGTCGATGTGACCGATGACCTCCGCCGGGCGATCAAGGACTCGGGCGTCACCGATGGATGCGCTGTGGCTTTCTGCGCCCACACCACGTGCGCCCTGCTCATCAACGAATGGGAGGACGGAGCGCTGGACGATCTCCGCAGGAGGATACAGGCGCTGGTTCCGAGCGACGTCTATTACGCCCACGACGACCTGGAACGGCGGACCCAGAACCTCCAGGAAGGGCACGAGCGGGCCAACGGCCAGGCCCACGTATCCCAGATGATCCTCGGGGCGACCTCCCATGCGATCCCCGTGGCCGCGGGCGAGCCGATGTTCGGCCAGTGGCAACGGCTGCTCCTTCTCGAGCTCGACGAGCCGAAGGATCGTTTGATCGTGTTTCATGTGTTCGGCGACTAGCCGAAGGGATCCCATCTCAGACTTGCCATACTTGAGATACCGATGCTGAGCGAGCGCAGGAAATCCAGAAAGATCAAAGTGGGCTGGGTCGAGGTCGGGGGCGACGCTCCCGTGCGGGTTCAGTCCATGACCACGACCAAGACGGCCGACGTCAACGCGACGCTTCAGCAGATGGCCTCTCTGGTCGCCGCGGGTTGCGAGCTCGTACGAGTAGCCGTTCCCCACTGGGAAGATGCCGAGGCCCTCAAGACGATCGCGCAGCACGCCACGATCCCGGTCATAGCCGACATCCACTTCCAGTGGAAATACGCGATGGCCGCGCTCGAGGGCGGGATCCACGGCCTGCGGATAAACCCAGGCAACATCAAGTACCAGGACAAAGTGCGCCTGGTCGCTCGCGAGGCCAAGGCCCGGGGCGTCCCCATTCGGATCGGGGTCAACGCGGGTTCGCTGGAGAAGGGCCTGCTGGCCAAGCACGGCACCCCGACGGCCGAGGCCTTGATGGAGAGCGCGCTCGGCGAGGCTCGGATCCTCGAGGACGAGGAATTCTTCGACATCAAGATCTCGGTGAAGCACTCCAACCCACGAGTGATGATCGAGGCGTACCGGATGCTCGCGGGGAAATGCGACTATCCGCTGCACCTCGGGGTCACAGAAGCCGGCCCCATGCCCTCCGGTGGCGTGAAGTCGGCGGTCGGCATCGGAACCCTTCTCGCGGAAGGGATCGGGGACACCATCCGGGTCTCGTTGACCGACGATCCCGTGGAGGAGGTCAAGGTCGGCAACTGGATCCTGCAGTCGCTCGGCCTGAAGAGGCGCGGGCTGGACCTGGTCGCCTGCCCCTCCTGCGGCCGGGCCGAGGTCGACGTGCTCGGGTTGACCAAGCAGGTGAACGAAGCTCTGGAACGCGAGGGTCTGAAGGCCCCCATCCGGGTGGCAGTGATGGGATGCGTGGTGAACGGCCCCGGAGAGGCCCGGGAGGCCGATCTCGGGATCGCCGCGGGCAAGGGGTACGGCCAGCTCATCGTGCGAGGTGAGGTGCGCGAGCATCGCATCCCCGAAGACAAGATCGTCGAGGTCCTGCTCGACGAGGCCAAGAAGATGGCCCAGGAGAAGGAGCTCGAAGCGGCTTCGGCCGAGTAGCCGCACCTCCCGGGTCGGCCCAGTTCATCCCGTATCCTCGGTAGCCATGCGCATGGCCAAGCTTTTCGCGCGCACCCTCCGCGAGGCCCCGGCTGAGGCCGAGATCGCCTCGCACCAGTTGTTGCTTCGGGCCGCGTTCATCCGGAAGGTGATGGCAGGCGCGTACACGTGGCTCCCCCTCGGGTGGCGGACCCTTCGCAAGGTGGAGCAGATCGTGCGTGAGGAGATGGACGCGTCGGGAGCCCAGGAGATCCGGATGCCGATCCTCCTCCCGGCGGAGCCGTGGAAGATCACCGGACGCTGGCAGACCTACGGCGACCTGATGTTCAAGCTCAAGGATCGTCACGATCGGGAGCTAGGCCTCGGACCCACCCACGAGGAGGTCGTCACGCCGCTGGTGGCGGGGGAGTTCACCTCGTACCGGGACCTACCGGTCAACCTGTACCAGATCGAATGGAAGTACCGCGATGAGTTCCGGCCTCGATTCGGGCTGCTCCGGGGTCGGGAGTTCCTGATGAAGGATGCCTACTCGTTCGATCGGGACGAAGAGAGCATGCGGGCCTCATACCAGGTCATGTACGACGCGTACCGGCGGATCCTCGACCGCTGCGGGTTGCGGTACCGGGCCGTGGAGGCGGACCCCGGGCAGATCGGCGGCGACGTCAATCATGAGTTCATCGCCATCGCCGACGTCGGCGAGGACGAGTTCGTCTACTGCGAGAACTGCGACTACGCGGCCGACATCGAGGCCGCGTCGGCAAGGGCTCCTGAGCCGGTGCCGGCTTCGGACCTCGAACCGCTCGTACAGATCCCGACCCCAGGCCGCTCCAGCATCGAGGCCGTCTCGGCGCTCCTCGGCTGCAAGCCCTCGGAGATGCTCAAGTGCATGATCTACGACGCGGGCGGCGAGACCGTGGCGGTGCTCATCCCCGGGGACCGGGAGGTGAACGAGGAGAAGGTCGGAAGGGTGATGTGGCCGGCGCCGGTGAGGCCGTTCAGTGACGAGGACTTCGCCCGGCGGGGCCTGGTCAAGGGATACGTGGGACCCCAGGGCCTGCCCGACGACATCACGATCATCGCAGACCATTCGGTCCGGGCCGGCAAGAACTGGGTGACCGGGGCAAACCGGCCCGACTTTCATGTGACTGGGGCCAACGTCGACCGTGACTTCCGAGTTGACCGGTGGGAGGACGTCTGCCAGGTCCGGGAGGGCGATCCGTGCCCGGTCTGCGGCGGGCGGCTGGTCCTGGCCCGGGGGATGGTGGCCGGGCACGTCTACCAGCTCGGCACGCGGTACTCCAAGCCGCTCAAGGCCACGTTCGTGGACGAGGACGGAACTGAGCAGCCGTTCCAGATGGGGTGCTACGGGATGGGGGTCGATCGCATCGTTGCCGCCGCGGCCGAGCAGTTCAACGACGAAGCAGGACTGAAGTGGCCCAAGGCGCTCGCTCCGTATGACCTGGTCGTCATTCCGACCAACATGGACCAAGCGGCAGTCGTGGAAGCTGGTGAGCGTCTCTACGCGGACCTCCACGAGCGTGAGATCGACGTGGTCCTCGACGACCGCGAGGTCTCCGCGGGGGTAAAGTTCGCCGACGCGGATCTGATCGGCTACCCGGTCCAGGTAGTCGTGGGGAAGCGTGGCATCGAATCGGGCAAACTCGATCTCAAGGGTCGCGCCACGGGGCAACGGGAGCAGGCTGCGATGGAGGACGCCGTGGCGGCGGCCCAGCGTCTTCTGGCGGCGGTGCCTTAAGCCTTTGTCTTTGGGAGGCCCGCGGGTCTCCGCGCGTTAAGGCGGTGCCCGCCCGTCCTCGATCACCGAGCCCTCGGGTCGTCGGAAAACGGGTCTGCCTTCTTCCAACCTCAGGGCGAACCCGCCCTCGTGCACCAGGCGGTGGTGGGGCCGGCACAGCAGCACCAGGTTGGCAAGAGCCGTCTCCCCACCGTCGGCCCAGTGGGTCGCGTGGTGGGCGTCGCACCAGGAATGAGGCCAGGTGCAGGTAGGGAACCGGCACCGCTGGTCCCTGAGCACGACCGCCCGGCGTAGGGTCGTCGAGACCACCGGGGTTCGTCGTCCCACGTCCAGGGGCTCGGAGGGACCGCCCAGCACCACCGGCAGCACCGAGGCGTCGCAGGCCAGGCGGCGGGCCGTGGCCGGGGAGACCGAGCTCGCACCCGCCTGACCCAGCAGGGTTCCTGCCGCCGTTGTGGCCGTTGCGCAGGGTCTGCATGTCCACGGTCACCGTGACGTGGGGACGCTCCCCTCCCACCGTGGGACGCTCCGAACACTGCAGGTACCGGTGGGCCAGCTTGCACAGGGCGTCGGCCCGTCGCTGGACCGGGGTGCGCAGGTCGTTGCCACCCCCCGCCCGGAGCTCGGCATCCACCATGGCCTGGAGCGCGGTCAGGACGGCCTCTCCTCCTTCCGGGTCGAGCTCTCCCTCCACCCGGACCATCCGGGTCGGGGTGGGACAGACGTTGAGCCTGCGTCGATCTCGGAGGATCTCCGCCCGATCGGCTAGTTGTTCGTCGATTGTCTGCGCCCACTCGCTCACTACCCGGCGAAGCTCCTCCACCGGCTTGGAGATGGCCGCGTCCACCTGGGCCTTCTCCCCAGCGGCGAACTCGGCGGGATGCTCTCGGCGCGCGTCAGCCAGGATCTGGACCGCACTCGAACTGACACCTCCTGTGAAAAGGGAGTCTCTGACGTGGGGCATCTGCTCGAGTGCCTGGGCTACCTGCACCTGCTTCTTTGCTGAACCAGCGGCTACGTGAAACCTGTGCGCTAGCCAGACAGCGGACGAGATATACCCATCCTTGCGAAAGGAGGCTCGGCGATCCTGATCTGCCAGCCACCGCAGGCGCTTGGCCTCAACCATCTCCGAGATCCTTTGCAGCTGGGCGAACCCAGATGCAGCCTGGTCCTCGGTCGGCCCGGAGGGATCATCCGGATAGGCCTCCAGCGCGGCCGTCACCCGTTGCGTCGTATCGAACATGCGTTCGATGCCAGGCGCGCCAGAGATCCTTGTCAGTGAACTTCCTCACAACCGGGACAATTTGTCTTTCTTTTCGCCTGACAAGGGATGGGGTCAGAGCTACCCGCGAGTTGCGAACAGCCGGAGCCCGCTCCTAGTCTCCGCCTATGGCGGTCCGAACCCCTAGCGAGCTTCGCAATTTCGTCGCCTACCAGCCGGACGTCGAGGCTCTCCTCCAGCGTTGCGGGCTCGACACGTACGACCTGCTCCTCATCGACTTCGGTGGGAACTGGACCCGGTGGGTCTTCTCCTCTGAGGAAGAGGCCCTGGCGGTAGCAGAGGATCTCGGGGTCCCCCTCCATCGTGGGT
>WNGA01028153.1_pt1 | contig 12603 bp, 11 predicted proteins | sample 5400061 | NCBI WGS metagenome assembly WNGA01 (sample SAMN13153366, study PRJNA577476) | soil metagenome | isolation source: 100 cm soil or saprolite under grassland replicate 2 | place: USA:California | collected 2016-06-15
TGATGCTGGTTCCGCTCGGGTTCCTCGCGGCCGGCTCGCTCCTGGCGGGCTATCCGTTCTACCACCTGTTTGCCGGCCACGAGGCCGGCGAATTCTTCCGCGAGTCGCTCAAGCTGGCTCCGACCATCCTCGACGACATGCACCAGACGCCGTTGCTGGTCGCGCAGCTGCCGACCGTCATGATGCTGATCGGCTTCGCCGTGGCGTACCGGTTCTACATTCAACGGCCCGACATCCCGGCCGAGCTCGCGCGAGCGCACGAGCCGCTGTACCGGTTCCTGCTCAACAAATGGTATTTCGACGAGATCTACGATTTCCTGTTCGTCAATCCCGCCAAGCGGCTCGGGCGCCTCCTGTGGAAGGGCGGCGACGAATGGCTGATCGACGGCTTCGGCCCCGACGGCGTATCCGCGCGGGTGCTCGACGTCACCCGCAACGTGGTGCGCCTGCAGACCGGCTATCTCTACCACTATGCCTTCGCCATGCTGATCGGCGTCGCGGCGCTGATCACGTGGTTCATGTTCGCCGGGGTGCGCTGATGTCGTGGCCGATCCTTTCCCTCACGACCTTCCTGCCGCTCGTCGGGGCGCTGTGGATCCTGGGGATCCAAGGCGAGGACGAACCCGCCAAGCGCAACGCCCGGTGGGTGGCGCTGTGGACGACGCTGGTGACGTTCGCGGTCTCGCTCATCCTGGTGTGGCGCTTCGATGCGGCCTCGCCCGAGTTTCAGTTCGTCGAGAAGCGGCCGTGGCTTGGCGGCGCGATCAGCTACTACATGGGCGTCGACGGCATCTCGCTCCCCTTCGTGATCCTCACCACCGGCTTGATGCCGCTCTGCATCATCGCCAGCTGGAATCCGATTCAGTCGCGCATCAAGGAATACATGGTGGCGTTCCTCGCGCTCGAGACGCTCATGGTGGGCACCTTCTGCGCCCTCGACCTCGTCCTGTTCTATCTGTTCTTCGAGGGCGGCCTGATCCCGATGTTCCTGATCATCGGCGTGTGGGGCGGGCCGCGGCGGGTCTATGCCAGCTTCAAGTTCTTCCTCTACACGCTCACCGGCTCGGTGTTGATGCTGCTCGCCATCATGGCGATGTATTGGAGCGCCGGCACGACCGACATCACCGCGCTCCTCAAGTTTGCCTTTCCGCGCGAGATGCAGACTTGGCTGTGGCTTGCCTTCCTCGCTTCGTTCGCCGTGAAGCTGCCGATGTGGCCGGTGCACACATGGCTGCCGGACGCCCACGTGGAAGCGCCGACGGCGGGCTCGGTGATCCTCGCCGCCATCCTCCTGAAGATGGGCGGCTACGGATTCCTGCGCTTCTCGCTGCCGATGTTCCCGTTCGCCTCGCATGAGCTTGCCCCGCTCATATTCGCGCTGTCGGTCGTGGCGGTGATCTACACCTCGCTCGTCGCGCTGATGCAGGAGGACGTGAAGAAGCTCATCGCCTATTCCTCCGTCGCGCACATGGGCTTCGTGACCATGGGCATCTTTGCGGCGACCGCGCAGGGCGTCGCCGGCGGCATCTTCCAGATGATCTCCCACGGCATCGTGTCGGCCGCGCTGTTCCTGTGCGTCGGCGTGGTCTACGACCGCATGCACACGCGCGAGATCGCGGCCTATGGCGGGCTTGTCAACCGCATGCCGCTCTACGCCTTCGTCTTCATGGTGTTCACGCTCGCCAATGTCGGGCTGCCCGGCACCTCCGGCTTCATCGGCGAGTTTCTGGCTCTGATCGGCACGTTTAAAGTCAATATCCTGGTGGCGACGCTGGCGACGACCGGCACGATCCTGTCGGCGGCCTATGCGCTGTGGCTCTATCGCAAGATGATGTTCGGACAATTGAGGCCCGCTCTCGCCGGAATCATGGATCTCGACCGGCGCGAGATCATCGTGCTGGCGCCGCTGGTGATCCTGACGATCTTTTTCGGCATCTACCCGAAGCCCGTGCTCGACATGTCGGCGGCTTCCGTGCAGGCGCTGCTGGAGAACTACGAGAAAGCGCTCGGGCTCGCCAAGGCCGCGGCGCTGGTGGCACAGTGAAAGCACGCCGATGAACGAGCCCGCGCAAATCCCCGCCTTGCTGCCGGTCCTGCCGGAGATAATGATTGCGCTCGGCGCCATGGCGCTGCTCATGTTCGGCGTCTACCGCGGCGAGCGATCGGCGCAGCTGACCAACGGGGTCGCCATCGCGCTCCTGCTCGTTGCCGCCGTGCTCGTCGCCATGTTGCCGGCGGGCAAGCTCGTCACCTTCGGCGGCAGCTTCGTGGTCGACAGTTTCGCGCGCTTCATGAAGATTCTGGCGCTGATCGGCTCGGCGGTGGCGATCGTCATGTCGCTCGACTACCTCGCCGCCGAGAAGCAGGAGAAATTCGAGTATGCGATCCTGATCCTGCTTTCGACCCTCGGCATGATGCTGCTGGTCTCGGCCGCCGACCTCATCGCGCTCTATCTCGGCCTCGAGCTGATGAGCCTGGCGCTTTACGTGCTCGCGGCGATCCAGCGCGACAATGTGCGCGCGGCGGAGGCGGGCCTGAAATATTTCGTCCTCGGCGCCCTCTCCTCCGGGATGCTGCTCTACGGCGCCTCGCTGATCTACGGGTTCACCGGCACCGTGAGCTTCGCCGGCATTGCGCAGGCGGCGGGCGAGGGCGGCATCGGGCTCATTTTCGGCATCGTGTTCCTGTTCGCCGGCTTCTGCTTCAAGGTGTCGGCGGTGCCGTTCCACATGTGGACGCCCGACGTGTACGAGGGCGCGCCGACGCCGATCACCGCCTTCTTTGCCGCCGCGCCGAAGGTCGCCGCGATCGCCATGTTCGTGCGCGCGACCATCGCCTCGTTTCCCGGCATCACCACGCAATGGCAGCAGATCCTGGTGTTCGTCGCCATCGCCTCGATGGCGCTCGGCGCCTTCGCGGCGATCGGCCAGCGCAACATCAAGCGGCTGATGGCCTATTCCTCGATCGGCCACATGGGCTTCGCGCTGATCGGGCTCGCCGCCGGAACCGAAGAAGGCGTACGCGGCGTGGTCGTCTACATGGCGATCTATCTCACCATGACGCTCGGCACTTTCGCCTGCATCCTGGCGATGCGGCGCGACCACGGCATGGTCGAGGAGATCGCCGATCTGGCCGGGCTCTCGCGCACCAGCCCGGCGATGGCGTTCTTCCTCGCCATGCTGCTGTTCTCGCTCGCCGGCGTCCCCCCGCTCGCCGGCTTCTTCGCCAAGTTCTACGTGTTCCTCGCCGCGATCAAGGCCGGCCTCTATGCGCTTGCGGTGATCGGCGTGCTGGCGAGCGTGGTGGGCGCCTATTATTACCTGATGATCATCAAGATCATGTATTTCGACGAGCCGAAGCCGAGCTTCGCGCCGATGCCGCAGGAGCTCAAGGCGGTGCTCGCCGTCACCGGCCTGTTCAACCTCCTGTTCTTCGTCTACCCCGCGCCGCTGCTCGATGCTGCCGCGGCGGCTGCCAAATCGCTGTTCTGATGCGGCTCGATTCCGCGGCGATCCGGGCGGGCGTGCGGCTCGAGGCTCACGACACGCTTGGCTCGACCAATCGGGAGGCGCTCGGGCGCGCCGGCGGACCCTTGTGGATCACCGCGCGCCGACAGACCGCAGGCCGCGGCCGCCGCGGGCGAACCTGGGTGTCCGAGCCGGGCAACCTCCATGCGACGCTGCTCCTGACCGATCCGGGACCGGCCGAACGTGCCGCCGAGCTGTCGTTCGTCGCCGCACTGGCGGTTCGTGATGCAATCGTTGAGACGGCGCCCGGCCTCGGCTCGCGCCTCAAGGTCAAGTGGCCGAACGACCTTCTGATCGACCGGGACAAGTTCGCGGGCATTCTGATCGAGGGTGAGAGCGCGCCTGGCCGGCCGCTTTCCGTTGCGATCGGGATCGGCGTGAATTGCCTTCACCATCCGAGCGGCACGGCCTATCCGGCGACAAACCTTTCCGCCGCCGGCGCGGCAGTAAGCCCGGACGATCTTTTTGCCGCCCTGTCGCGCACGATGCTGCAACGATTGGCGCAATGGGCCCGCGGTGCGGGCTTCCCATTGATCCGCGCGGATTGGCTCAACCACGCCGTCGGCATGGGTGAGGACGTCCGCGTCGTCCTCGGCGAACGGACGCTCGAAGGCCGCTTCGACCGGCTGGACGAGGCCGGGCATCTCGTCCTCCGCTTGCGCGATGGAACGGCCAGAACCATCGCGGCCGGCGACGTGTTTCCATTTGCGGCGCTGAGCGACCCGCACGAGGCTCCGGGTCGCCCCGACGCTCGGGAGAAGGAGTCGGCTACGGCGCAGCCGCCGAACGAGGCCAACACCGCATGACGTCGCCCCGCGTCGAACTCGTGTTCGTGGCGCTGGGCGGCGTCGGCGAGATCGGCATGAACCTCGCCATTTACGGGCTGGGTGACGAGCGGCGGAAGACCTGGCTCGCGGTCGATTTCGGGGTGTCGTTTGCAAGCGAGGAGCACCTTCCCGGCGTCGATCTCATCTTTCCCGACATCCGCTACCTGGTCGAAGAACGCAAGAACCTCGCCGGCATCGTGCTCACCCACGCGCACGAAGACCATTTCGGCGCGCTCCTGGACCTGTGGCCGCGCCTCAAGGTCCCGGTCTACGCCACCCCGTTCACCGCCGCGCTGCTGCAGGCCAAGCGCGAGGGCGAGCCCGGCGCGCCGGACATCCCCGTCAAGATCGTCCCGCTCGGCGGGCGGTTCACGGTCGGCCCGTTCGATCTCGAATACGTCTCGGTCGCCCATTCGACCCCGGAATCGAATGGGCTGATCATCCGCTCGGAGTTCGGCACGGTCCTCCACACCGGCGACTGGAAGATCGACCCGACCCCCGTGATCGGACCGCCGACCGATGAAGCCAAGCTCAGGGCGCTCGGCGACGGGGGCGTGCTGGCCGTCGTCGGCGATTCCACCAACGCCATCCGCGAAGGCCGTTCTCCCTCGGAGACCGACGTCGCGAAGACCATTTTCGAGCTGGTGGCGAGCGCGCCGGGGCGCGTCGCGGTCACGACCTTTGCGTCGAACGTCGCCCGCATCCGCTCCGCCGCGATTGCCGCGCGCGCCGCCGGGCGCGAGGTCGTCGTGGTCGGCCGCGCCATGGAGCGCATCGCGCAGGTCGCGCGCGAGACCGGCTACCTCGAGGGAATCCAGGACTTCCGCGGGATCGATGCCTACCAGTCGCTCCCGCGCGATCGCATCGCGGCCCTGTGCACCGGAAGCCAGGGGGAGCCGCGCGCCGCGCTCGCCCGCATCGCCCAAGCGGAGCACCCGTCCGTGACGCTCGACCAGGGCGACCGCGTGATCTTCTCCTCGCGTCCGATTCCCGGCAACGAGAAGGCGATTGCCAATGTGGTCAACGGGCTCATCCGCCAGGGCATCGAGGTGATCACCGACCGCACCCATCTGGTCCACGTATCGGGGCACCCGCGCCGCTCCGAGATCGAGGAAATGTACGGTTGGGTGCGGCCGCGGATCGTGGTGCCGGTCCACGGGGAGGCGCTGCATCTCGCCGAGCACGCGGCGATCGCGCGCGGGCTCGGAATCAAGGAGGTCGTCGTCTGCGAAAACGGCGATGTCGTCCGGCTCGCGCCCGGACCGGCGGGCATCATCGACGAGGTCCCGGCCGCGCGGCTCTACAAGGACGGCATGCTGCTGGTCGAAGCCGACGCGCGCACCGTGGCCGACCGGCGGCGGCTGAGCTTTGCCGGCATCGTCACGGTCGCGCTTGCCGTGACCCGCCGGGGCGAGCTGGCCACGGACCCGGAGGTCGACCTGACCGGCATCCCGCCGAACGCCGCCGGCGGGGAGGCGCTGGCCGACATCGCCTATGACGCCGTGGTGGACACGTTCGAGTCCTTGCCGCGCCCGCGCCGCGGCGATCCCGATGCGGTCGCCCAAGCGGTCCGCGGCGCGGTGCGCTCCGCCATTGCCCGGCACTGGGGCAAGAAGCCCATGTGCCACGTCCACGTCTTGATGACGGACGACAGATGACGGACGACGGAGGACAGATGACGTAGAGAATGCTTTGCTTTCCGTCGTCTGTCGTCCGTCCTCTGTCGTCTGAGTCCGTCCTCTGTCCTCCGGATCGGAGATCCACCATGATCGGCCGGCTGAACCACGTGGCGATCGCGGTGCGCGACATCGCGCAGGCCGCTGCGGTCTATCGCAACACGCTGGGCGCGGAGGTCTCCGACGCGGTGCCCCAGCACGAGCACGGGGTAACCACCGTGTTCATCAGCCTGAGCGCAACCCGGACGGCGGCATCCATCACGTCTGCTACGAGGTCGACGACATCACCTCCGCCCGCGACCGGCTCAAGGCCGCCGGCGCCCGCGTTCTCGGCGACGGCGAGCCCAAGGTCGGCGCCCACGGCAAGCCGGTCCTCTTCCTGCACCCTAAGGATTTTTGCGGCACCCTGGTGGAGCTGGAGCAGGCGTGAGGCCCCATGTCCTGGACCACCGCCACGGCCATCTACTTCATCATCTGGTGGGTCGTTCTGTTTGCGGTCCTGCCGTGGGGGGTGCGGAGCCAGGCCGAGAGTGGGGAGGTCGTTCCCGGCAGCGATCCGGGGGCGCCCGCGATCCCGCACCTTTGGGCAAAACTGGTCTGGACGACGGTGGTGGCGACCGTCGTGTTTGCGCTGTCCGCCGTGGCCTACGCCTACCGATTGGTCACGCTGGACGACCTTGCGACCCTTTTCGGCCTGCTTCCCTGAGATCTCGCGGCGCGGAAAGAAGAAGCCCCGGCCTGAGGGGAGCGGGCCGGGGCGAGAATGGCTGGACGGTGGGGAAACTGGGGGATAAGAAGCCGTCCAGCACAAACCCAACGCGCGTCCGGCCGATTGGTTCCGGGGGATTCCCGACGAAATATGTGGCTTTCACGCTACACCTGGCCTGCAAACGCTTGCCGATTGAAAAATCGGGCTTTCCACAACCCTACGACTCAGGTACCAAAAGATCACCCCATTGGGGTATTTCCTCCCATCAGACTTGGCCCCGTTTCGGCGGGGCTTTTTGTTGGCCGGATGGGCAAAAAAAGAGCAGGGCAAATGCCCTGCTCGAACGCCTTGAACCCTTACTCCCGGCATTATGGTTTGGAAATCACGGGACGGCACGTTTTCCGCGCCGGGGCTCTCCTCCCAAGACTTGGACCACGCGGGTTTAAGGGAACTGGTACGGAACGACCCCTCGCCCGACGTTGCGGCTACCCTAGACGATCCCGAGCGGGTTGTCATCACTCAACGCGCACGCGACGTTGAAATTTGCCATTGCGCCCGGCAAGCACGCCGCGGCGGGGGCCAAACGGGCTCGCGATGCGACCATCCCAGGATTCGATGACGATGTCGTGACGCGCGTCCGCCGGCCGCGAACGCGCTTCTCCGCTTGTCTTTTCGCGGACGATCCGGTTTCACTCACACCCCGCCGAATCGTGAGTAACGGCTAAATGCGCCTGTCGCGGTACTTCCTGCCGATCCTGCGCGAGACCCCGAAAGAGGCCGAGATCGTCTCGCACCGGCTGATGCTGCGCGCCGGCATGCTGCGGCAGGAGGCCGCAGGAATCTATGCGTTCCTGCCGCTCGGCTTGCGCGTGCTCAAGAAGATCGAGCAGATCGTGCGCGAGGAGCAGGATCGTGCCGGCGCCGTCGAGCTGTTGATGCCGACGCTGCAACTCGCGGACCTGTGGCGCGAGAGCGGCCGCTACGACGCCTACGGTCCGGAAATGCTCCGCATCAAGGACCGGCACGAGCGCGAGCTGCTGTATGGACCCACCAACGAGGAGATGATCACGGAGATTTTCCACGCCTATGTCCGCTCCTACCGCGATCTCCCGAAGATCCTCTACCACATCCAATGGAAGTTCCGCGACGAGCAGCGGCCGCGCTTCGGGGTCATGCGCGGGCGCGAGTTCCTGATGAAGGATGCCTATTCGTTCGACATGGACGAGGCGGCGGCGCGGCTCTCCTACAACCGGATGTTCGTCGCCTATCTACGCACCTTCGCGCGCATGGGGCTGAGAGCGATCCCGATGCGGGCCGAGACCGGTCCGATCGGCGGCGACCTCTCGCACGAGTTCATCATCCCGGCGGAGACTGGCGAGTCCGGCGTCTTCTGCCACCGGGACATCCTCGATCTGCCGATTCCCGGTGCGGACGTGGACTACGATTCCGACCTGACGCCGATCATCCGGGCGTGGACCAGCCTCTACGCCGCGACCGAAGACGTGCACGACGCCGCCCGGTTCGAACGGGAGGTCCCGGCGGACAAGCGCGTGCAGACGCGCGGCATCGAGGTCGGGCAGATCTTCTATTTCGGCACGAAATACTCCGTGCCGATGAAGGCGGTCGTCTCCGGCCCCGACGGCGTCGAGCGGCCGATCCACGGCGGCTCGTACGGGGTCGGCGTCTCGCGCTTGGTGGCGGCGATCATCGAGGCTTCCCACGACGAGGCGGGCATCAAATGGCCGCAAGCCGTCGCGCCGTTCCGGGTTATCATCCTCAACCTCAAGCAGGGCGACAGTGCCACCGATGCTGCGTCCGAACAGCTCTACCGGGAACTCACTGCGAAGGGCGTCGACGTGCTCTACCACGACCTCGACGAGCGGCCCGGCTCGAAGTTTGCCACCGCCGATCTGATCGGCATCCCCTGGCAGATCCTGGTCGGCCCGAAGGGACTTGCCGAGGGCAAGGTCGAAGTGAAGAAGCGTGCCGACGGCAGCCGCGAACTGATGAGCCCGGACGCGGCGTTGACGCGCCTTGCCGGATGACCGATCTTGATCTGGCCCTGATTTCTGCCGCTCATCCAGGCCACGACCCTCGCTTCTGCCGATCTGAGCCGCTACGCTGCCGGGCGGCTCACCTCGACACGCACCGCAAGGCCGGCCCGCGCGGCAGTATCGATCAGGGCATCGAGGCTGAACTTGTCGATGCGGCCGCGCAGAAGGTCATTCATTCTCGGTTGCGTCAGGCCAAGCCGCTTCGCGGCAGCCGATTGCGTGAGGCCCCACGCCTCCACGGTCTCGCGGATGGCGATCATCATGTCGGCCCGCGCCCTCATGCTCGCGGCTTCGGCGCGTGATGGTTCGATTGCATCCCAAATACTGTGGAAGCGTTTCTCTTTCATCGCGCTTCTCTCCGTTTCAATTGCTTGAACCTCGACGCTGCAAGTCCCAGCTCCCGCGCCGCGGTCCGCTGTGTTTTCTTCTGGAAGGCGTGCAGCACATAGACAGCCTCGGCAAAGGTCGCGACATAAACGACGCGAAATGCCCCGGACGCCTCCCGCACCCGAATTTCCCTCACTCCCGGACCGATGGTCGTCATCGGTTTCCAGTCGTCGGGATCGAGACCGCGCTGAACACGGTCAAGCTGAAACCCGGCGTTTCGACGTGCTCCATTTGGAAATGTCCGCAGTCTTGCAAGCGAATCTCCAAGGAACACGACAGGCTTCATTGCGGGCTTATATCTGTTTCGATATAGACCTGTCCAGCAAGGTGCTCACCGGGTGCTTCCATACAACGAGGCTGGCCGGGCTTGGCGCGAGTGCATCGCCCCGGCCGATGCGGTTGCCCGGATCGTGCGATAAACCTGTTCATGGGGGACAGGATTCGGCCACACGGCGGTGGCCTTGATCCGCCAGAATCGGATCAAATCTAGGCTGAAGGACAGAGAAAATGAGCGAGCGTGTCCGACCCTTCGCGCCATTCGAGTGGATGCTGTCGCTCCGCTATTTGCGGGCGCGCCGCAAGGAAGGGTTCATCTCCGTCATTGCCGGTTTTTCCTTCCTCGGCATCATGCTCGGGGTTGCGACCCTGATCATCGTCATGGCCGTGATGAACGGCTTCCGCACCGAGCTCCTGGGCAAGATTCTCGGCCTCAACGGGCACCTTCTGGTGCAGCCGCTGGAAACCCCGCTCAACGATTGGGAACAGGTGGCCGAGCGGCTGTCGCAGGTGCCCGGCGTCACGCTCGCCGCGCCGCTGGTCGAGGGCCAGGCGCTCGCATCCTCGCCGTTCAGCTCCGCCGGCGTGCTGGTGCGCGGCGTGCGCGCGCGCGACCTCGCCAAGCTCCCCTCGATTGTCAACAACATCAAGCAAGGCACGCTGGAGGGCTTCGACGAAGGGCAGGGGGTCGCAATCGGGCGAAGGCTCGCCGAGCAATTGTCGATCCGGGCCGGCGATAACGTGACCTTGGTGGCCCCGCGCGGCGCCGTCACGCCGATGGGCACGACCCCGCGCATCAAGGTCTACAAGGTGGCCGCGGTGTTCGAGATCGGCATGTCGGAATACGATGCGGCCTTCGTCTTCATGCCGCTCCCCGAGGCGCAGCTCTATTTCAACCGGTCCGGGGACGTAACCGCCATCGAGGTGTACACCGCCGACCCGGACAAGATCGACCGGTTCCGCCGCTTGGTGAACGACGCCGCTGGCCGGACGATCTTCATGGTCGACTGGCGCCAGCGCAACGCGACCTTCTTCAACGCGCTGCAGGTCGAGCGCAACGTGATGTTCCTCATCCTCACGCTGATCGTGCTGGTGGCGGCGCTCAACATCGTCTCCGGCCTGATCATGCTGGTGAAGGACAAGGGCCACGACATCGCGATCCTGCGCACGATCGGCGCCACCCAGGGCGCGGTGATGCGCATCTTTCTCATCACCGGCGCCTCGATCGGCGTGATCGGGACGCTGATGGGGTTCCTCGTCGGCACGCTGGTGTGCCTCAACGTCGAGTCGATCCGTCAGTTCATGTCGTGGCTCACCAATACCGAGCTGTTCTCGCCCGAGCTTTATTTCCTCTCCAAGCTGCCGGCCGAGATGGACACCGGCGAGACCGCGGCGGTGGTGGTGATGGCGCTCACCCTCTCGCTCCTGGCGACGCTTTATCCGTCGTGGCGGGCGGCGCGCCTCGATCCGGTCGAAGCTCTTCGCTACGAATGAGCCGAACCGCGATGGACGAGCAAAAACCGGCGGTCTTCCTTCACGCGATCGAGCGGCGCTACGTCCAAGGCGATGCCACGCTGGAAATCCTGCGCGGCGCCGAGCTTGCCTTGTGGTCCGGGCAATCGGTGGCGCTGGTCGCCCCGTCGGGCGCCGGGAAGTCGACGCTGTTGCACATTGCCGGCCTGCTCGAGCAGCCGGACGCGGGCGAGGTCTACGTCAACGGGGTGCCCACGGCGCACCTTGCTGATTCCGAGCGCACCGGCATCCGCCGCACCGAGATCGGCTTCGTGTATCAGTTCCACCACCTGCTGCCCGAGTTCTCGGCGGTGGAGAACGTCATGCTGCCGCAGATGATCCGCGGGCTCAACGGACGCGAGGCGCGCGAGCGCGCGGTCGAGCTTCTCTCCTACCTCGGCCTCAAGGCCCGCCTCGAGCACCGGCCGGCGGAGCTGTCGGGCGGCGAGCAGCAGCGGGTCGCCATCGCCCGCGCGGTCGCCAATGCGCCGCGGGTCCTGCTGGCCGACGAACCCACCGGCAACCTCGACCTGCGCACCGCTGATCACGTCTTCGGCGCGCTCGGCCAGCTGGTGCGCGCCTCCGGCCTCGCCGCCCTGGTCGCGACCCACAACATGGACCTCGCCGGCAAGATGGATCGCCGCGTCACCATCCGCGACGGGCTGGTGGTGGAGTTGCCGTAGCAATGCCGGCGGAGCGGTACACGCGGGGCGGTACGGCTTGCGCCACCTCTCCCCGGCGGCGAGAGGTCGGATTCCGAGCGAAGCGGAGCGGAGCGAAGGAATCCGGGTGAGGGGGCAAGCATCTACGTCGTCGACTTTTGCCCCCTCACCCCGACCCTCTCCCCAACGGGGAGAGGGTGTCAGCGCCGAGTTCGCAACGGCGTCAGTGCCTAAACCGCACCGATGCAAGCGCGCCGCTATCCGTAGATCCGGCGTGCCCTGCGCGGCTCGATCACCGGGCGGTACATCGGATTGCGTTCGCAATAGCCGCCGACCCCGCTGACCGTGGCGCGGCACTGCTCCCAGGTATTGAAGCCGCAGTTTCTCGCGCCGCCTTTGGTGCTGTACTGGGCGCACCAGCACTGCTCCCAGGTATTGAAGCCGCAGTTTCTCGCGCCGCCTTTGGTGCTGTACTGGGCGCACCATGGATAGGTGATCTCGGCGCCGGCCCGGTCGACGGGGAACAGGAGCGCCGGCAACACCGCCACAACGACGGCGAAGAACGTTCGCATGATTTTGGGCCTCCCCTCTATCGAGCACTGACTCGTTCCCGTCACCCCCGGATCAAGTCCGGGGCAGGCTCTGAGGCGCTCGCGTAGCGAGCCTCGAAGGGTGACGGCCCAGACTTGATCCGGGGGCGACGGCCCGGGTGTGGCCGCCATCCTTCGAGACGCCTCGCTTCGCTCGGCTCCTTCAGGATGACGGTGAACGGATCACCGGCGCGGCCGGCGCGCGGCGGCTTCCGGGTGATACATCGGGTTTTCTGCGCAGTAACCGCCGTTGCCGCTCAGCGCCGCACGGCATTGCTGCTCGGTCGAAAAGCCGCAATTGATCGACCCCGGGCTCGCATACTGCGCGCACCAGGGATAGTTCTGCGCGCTCGCGCCGTCCGTCTGGACGAACAGCATCAGCG
>WNGA01013850.1_pt1 | contig 12601 bp, 10 predicted proteins | sample 5400061 | NCBI WGS metagenome assembly WNGA01 (sample SAMN13153366, study PRJNA577476) | soil metagenome | isolation source: 100 cm soil or saprolite under grassland replicate 2 | place: USA:California | collected 2016-06-15
CTCCGCGGGGGCGGACCGGCGCGGCTGAAACCCCCGGCTGTTTCGCGGCATCGAAACGGTTATCAACAGGAGGAGGTCGAGGATGGCCAACCAGATCAACTGTTTCCGATGCAACGTCCCCATGGCTCGGCAGCCCGAGAACCTGGATCTCTCCTGGGCGGGCGATGGCCCCAACGCGGCTGACGTCGATTTTCGGGGAATCCTCGTCGAGGTCTTCCACTGCCCGGTTTGCCGCGGCGTCGCGACGCGTCCGGTGACAATCACGCTTTCTTCGCGCGGCTTAGATCTTGCGGAGGCGGTTTAGATGTTGTCGCCCAGACGGGTCCCCTCACCCCGCCCCTCTCCCGGGGGGAGAGGGAGCGGATGATGAAAGCCATCGCCGTTTTTCCGCGAAAGCCCGGCTCGGTTCATCTGGCCGAGCTGCCGAAGCCGTCCTTAGACGAGATCCCCGACGGCCGCGGTGTGCTCATCCGTCTCCTGCGTTGCGGCGTGGACGGCACGGACAAGGAGATCAACGCCGGCGACTACGGAGCGCCGCCGTCCGGCTGCGACTTCCTGGTTCTCGGGCACGAGAATTTCGGGCAGGTCGAGGCGGTCGGCGAGAACGTGACGGAGGTTGCTCCCGGCGACTATGTCGTCGCCACGGTCCGCCGCCCCGGTATGAGTCTCTACGACGCCATCGGGACCTCCGATATGACGACGGACGACTCCTACTTCGAGCACGGCATCAACCTGCTGCACGGCTTCCTCACGGAGTATTCCGTCGAGGACGCCGACTTCGTCGTCAAGGTGCCGCAGGGGCTGAAGAACGTCGCCGTGCTGCTCGAGCCCCTGACGGTGGCGGAGAAGGGAATCACGCAGGCCTACGAGATCCAGCGGCGGCTCCGCGTGTGGCGTCCGCGGCGAGCCGCGGTCATGGGGGCGGGCACGATCGGGTTGCTCGCGACTCTCATCCTTCGCCTGCGCGGTTTGGCCGTCACGACGTTTGGCCTGACGCCGCAGCCGTACCTGAATTCCGACCTGCTCGAAGAGCTGGGCGCTCGTTACGTCTCGACGCAAGAGACTCCGCTCCTCGAGGAGGCGGGCAGGAGCGGTCCCTATGACATCATCTTCGAGGCGACCGGGTTTTCCCCGGTCGTCTTCGAGAGCATGCGGGCGCTGGGAAAGAACGGGGTCCTCGTCCTGTCGAGCGTCACCGGCGGAAACCGCGAAGTCACGGTCCCGGCGGACAGGATCAACCTCGAGTTCGTGCTCGGAAACAAGGTCATGGTCGGCACGGTCAACGCCAACCGCGAGTACTTCGAGAGCGGAGTGAAGGACATGGCGCAGGCCGAGTCGCAGTACACCGGGTGGCTCTCGAAGCTCCTGACGCATCCGGTGCGCGGGCTCGAAAGCTACGGGCAGCTCTTCGAGAATCTGAACGGGGCGAAGGGCGCCATCAAGGTCTTCTGCGAGATCGCCGAGCCATGAGCGCCAAAGCGGGCGCGCGGGCGGAAGAGCTTCGTCTGGAAGAGGACACGGCCCGGCGGCGCAACTGGAAGCGCTGGGGGCCCTATCTCTCCGAACGGCAGTGGGGAACCGTGCGCGAGGACTATTCGGAGTACGGAACCGCCTGGGATTACTTTCCCCACGACCAGGCCCGCAGCCGCACCTACCGCTGGGGGGAGGATGGGCTGCTCGGAATCACGGACCGGGAAGGGCGCCTTTGCTTCGCGCTCGCTCTCTGGAACGGCCGTGATCCGATTCTGAAGGAACGCATCTTCGGCCTAACGGGATCGGAGGGGAACCACGGGGAGGACGTCAAGGAGAGCTACTTCTATCTCGATTCGACGCCGACCCACTCCTACATGAAGGCGCTCTACAAATACCCGCAGGCGGGGTTTCCTTACGCACGGCTGGTCGAGGAGAACCGTCGGCGCGGCAAGCACGACCCCGAGTTCGAAATCGCGGATGCAGGCGTCTTCGACGATGGCCGCTACTTCGACATCTTCGCCGAGTACGCGAAGACTTCTCCGGACGACGTCTTGATCCGCATCACGGTCGCCAACCGCGGGCCGGAGGCGGCGAAGCTGGACCTCCTGCCGACGCTCTGGTTTCGCAACACCTGGTCCTGGGGGCGGACGGGGGAGGGCTATTGGGCCAGGCCCTCGATCGCCGCCGAGACTGGAAACGTCCTCGTCGCCGATCACGAGGACCTCGGGCGGTTTCGCCTGTACGTCGAGGAGAAGCCGGTAATGCCGGAGTTGCTCTTTACCGAAAACGAGACAAACGCGGCACGGCTCTTTGGCAGCGCCAACACGAGTCTCTACGTGAAGGATGCCTTCCATGAGTACGTCGTCGGCGGCCGAAGGGATACGGTCAATCCGGGCATGACCGGTACGAAGGCCGCCACGCTCTACCGGCTCGAAGTTCCGCCGCGAGGTGAGGCCGTCGTCCGCCTGCGCCTCTCGGCCGACTCGGAAGCGCCGCGCCAGCCTTTCGGCCCGGAATTCGATCGCGCGTTCGGAGCGCGGATGGCCGAGGCGGACGCCTTCTACGAATCGCGCCTCCCGGCCGACCTGACGCAAGAAGAGCGCCGTGTCGCGCGGCAGGCCTATGCGGGCCTTCTCTGGACCAAGCAGTTCTTCCACTTCTCTGTGAAGGACTGGCTCGAAGGAGATCCGTCGCAGCCGTCTCCGCCGGAGGCCCGCAGGCGCGGCCGCAACTCGGCCTGGACGCACCTCTACAACCGCGACGTCATCTCGATGCCGGACAAGTGGGAGTACCCGTGGTACGCCGCCTGGGACCTCGCGTTTCACATGGTGCCGTTTGCGCGGATCGATCCCGATTTTGCCAAGCAACAGCTGATCCTCCTTCTGCGCGAGTGGTACATGCACGGGAACGGACAGATCCCCGCCTACGAGTGGGCGTTTTCGGACGTGAATCCTCCGGTCCACGCCTGGGCCGCCTGGCGCACGTACAAGATCACCGGCGTGAAGGGGAAGCGCGACCGTATCTTCCTGGCGCGCGTCTTCCAGAAGCTCCTCATCAACTTCACCTGGTGGGTTAACCGCAAGGACCCGGAGGGGAAAAACCTCTTCGCCGGCGGGTTCCTCGGCCTGGACAACATCGGCGTGTTCGACCGCTCGGCCGCGCTGCCGACGGGCGGGCACCTGGAGCAGGCGGACGGAACCGCGTGGATGGCCTTCTTCTGTGCCACGATGCTGTCCATGGCGCTCGAGCTCGCCAGCGAGGACCCCGCCTACGAAGACGTCGCTTCGAAGTTTTTCGAGCACTTCGTCTCGATCGTGGACGCGATGAATACGCTGGGCGGGATGGGACTCTGGGACGAGCAGGACGGCTTCTACTACGACCAGCTCCACGTGGACGGCGAGCACATTCCGCTCAAGGTGCGCTCGATGGTGGGCTTGATCCCGCTCTTCGCCGTCGAGATCCTGGAAGAGGACGTGATGGCGAAGCTCCCCGGATTCCGCCGGCGTATGCAGTGGTTCCTGGAGAATCGGCCCGACCTCGCACGCAGCATCTCCTACATGGCCTGCTCGACGGAGACCGGCGACTGCCATCGCCTCCTAGCGATCCCGTCCCGGGAGCGACTCGAGCGCGTGTTGCGGTATCTCTTAGACGAGTCGGAATTCCTTTCGCCCTACGGGATCCGCGCGGTCTCGCGCATCCATCGCGAGCGGCCCTATGCGTTCCGCGTCGGCGACCAGGAGCACCGGGTCGAATACGATCCGGGCGAGTCTACGACTGGTCTCTTCGGAGGCAACTCCAACTGGCGCGGGCCGATCTGGTTCCCGGTCAATTACCTCCTCGTCGAGGCGCTGCAGCGCTACCATCATTTCTACGGAGACGGGTTGAGAGTCGAGTGCCCGACGGGATCGGGCGTCTTCATGAACCTCGCGCAGGTCTCACGGGATCTCGCCCGGCGCCTCGCCTCCCTCTTTCTTCCGGATGGGCGGGGCCGGCGCCCCTGCCACGGGGAAGACGACCGCTTCGCGAGCGACCCCGACTGGCGCGACCTGGTCCTTTTCCACGAGTACTTCCACGGAGACACCGGGCGCGGTGTCGGAGCGAGCCACCAAACCGGCTGGACGGCGCTCGCGGTGCGGTGCCTCGAGGACCTCGCGGCGGAGCGAAGGGAAAAGAAAACGGCGGGGAAGGCCACGCCGGTCCTCGCGAGGCGGCCGGTCGCCGGAAGCGGCGAGGTGCGATCGGCTGTGAAACGCTCAGTGTGAGGACGAGAATGGAAGCATGAGCGCGACGACGGTCGAGACGGTCATTCACGCGCCCGCCACCCGCCGGGTCGTGGTCAAGCACCACGCCCTGGTCCGATTGTCACACTGGGCCAACGTGCCCCTGCTCTTCGGCCTCATCGTGACCGGGCTCTCGATCTACTGGGCCGCGCCCGTCTATCAGCATCCGCCGGATCGGGTGACGCGCTCGACCGACTACATCGCGGACGTCGGAACCTGGATCGTCAAGCACGTGCCCGGCGCCGGCTCGGCAAAAGACCCCGGTGATTGGATCTATGACCGCCTCGGTCTCGGGACCTTCAGCCTGGCTCCGGCGCTCCGGCTCCACTGGTTCTTCGCGTATCTCTTCATGGCAAACGGTCTCCTTTACATCCTCGGGCTCGCGCTGGGGGACGGATACAAGGCGCTCCTGCCGCGCTCTTCCGACGTGCCGGAAGCCCTCCGGATGATCCGCTACTACATCGGCGTCGTTCCGGCGAAGCTCTTGCGCCGTCCCTGGCCTCATCCGTCGGTCGGTTCCAAGTACAACGCGCTCCAGCGCGGGGCGTACTTCTTGATGCCGTTACTCGGAATCCTCGCCGTCGCCAGCGGCTGGGCGATCCACAAGCCGGTACAACTGCCGTGGCTCGAGAGACTCTTCGTCAACTACAACGGCGCGCGCTTCGTTCACTTCTGGGTCATGGTGGCGTTCGCCGCCTTCGTCGTTCCGCACGTCGTTCTCGTAATCGTCGATGGGTGGGACACGTTCCGCTCGATGGTGACGGGGTGGTCAGAGCGCCTGAGGGAGGGCCATGGAAGAGACTGAGCGGCCCAAGAACGAGGCTGCACAACTATCGTCGAAGGACGCTCCTGAGCCGCCGGCGATGGAAGAACCTGCCGAGACGACAGCTGCAGGGACCGCTGACCAGGAATCGAAAGTCGGCACCGGCATGCCCCTGACTCCGCCCCTCTCCCCGGAGGAGAGGGAGGAAGACGCGGTGGTCCCTCCGGAGGCACCGCCGCCGGCGAGACCATCCCCACCGGTCAGGCGGAGGATCCCTTTCGCTGAGAGGTTGCGGGAGCCCGGCGAGATCCCGATTGAGTTGCCGGCGTCGAAGGTGCGCGCCCGGACGCGGCGCGACTTCCTGTTGCTCGGAGCCGGGGCGCTCGTCGCCGCGGGAGGACTCTGGTGGCTGCTTCCCGACGGAACGAGGAGGAGACACCTGACCCCGGGACTGCGGGACTGGATCGACTCGCTCGAGGCTCGGCTGGGAGCCAATCCCGAGCGCCGCGAGAGATTCCTCAACAGCGCACTGACCTTCGACGACGACGTGGCCGAGGCTCTCTACTCCCCCGATCGCTCGGTCCGGACCTACTCGAAGTCCCGGGTCATGCCGCTGCGAAACAACTACGGGGGCATGACACCCGATCCGGACTACATCCCGGGCTGGACACTCACGGTCTCGGGGCTCGCTTCGGGCCGGGTCGAACGGCTGACGATCGCCGACCTTCTCACGCGGCTTGCGCGGCACGACCAGGTCACGCGGCTCTGTTGTGTGGAAGGCTGGAGCATGGTCGCCTGGTGGGGAGGCCTGCGCTTCGCCGACTTCCTGCGGGCATACCCCCCGGCTCCGGGCGCGCGCTGGGCTCGCCTCGACTCCGCCGTCAATCTCGACTCGGCGGGGAACTCGGATCCCTATTACGTCTCGATCGATCTGCCAACCGCGCGCCATCCGCAGACACTTCTGGCCACGCACGTCTCTGGACGTCCCCTCCCGGTCGAGCACGGGGCGCCGCTGCGCCTGCTCGCGCCGATGAAGCTCGGGTTGAAGAACATCAAGGCGATCACGTCCATCGTCTACTCCGCCGACGAACCCGCCGACTACTGGAATGAGCAGGGTTACTCGGAGTACGACGGGTTGTGATGCGACTGCCGCTGTTGACTACCGCCGCCGCCGGACTCCTCCTGGGAATTGGTCTGCTTCTCGCATCGGACAAGGACGCGGCGCCTCTCGCCACGGCCGGGCCGGGCCCGGGCGGCGCGATGAAGCTCTCGCTCGCGCCGGACCTCTCCTTCACGGACGACTCCTCGAGCAACTTCCCGATCCGGGGCGAGAACCTCGGGGACGGGAAGATCGCGTCCGACCGGCCGACCGCGATCTTCTTCGGGACGTCTCACTGCTGGAACACCAACCGCGAGGCGGAGCGCTTCGTCGCGCTGGCCGGTAGGCAGAAGGACGCGGTCCGGTTCCTCGTCGTGGACCTGGATCATCCTTCCCGCGAACAGAAGCCGCTCGTTTCTCGCTTCTATCGCGGCTCCATCCCGACGCTTGCCTTTCTCGACGCCTCCGGTAAGGCGGTCTACAACCAGTCCGGCGAGACGGCGAGTCGCCGCGGCGACACTTCGGGCCTCGAAGAGATCCTCCGGAGAGCGCGCTGACCCAGGATTCCACATCCCGGCTCACGCGTCTCTCGTGAGGAGGGCGATCGCGTCGCACGCGATGACGGATTCCTCGTCGGTGGCGAGGGCCCACAGGTCGATCTTCGAATCCTCGGCCGAGATGCGTCCGTCTCCCTCGCGCTGTTTGTCGTTGCGGGACGGATCGAGCCGGATGCCGAACTCTTCGAGGCCGCCCAGCATCGCCGCGCGGATCCCCGGCATGTGCTCGCCGATGCCGCCGCCGAAGAGGACCGCGTCGGCCCGCCCCAGGACGGCGAGGTAGGCGCCGAGGTACTTGCGCGCGCGGTAGGCGAAGAGATCGAGCGCAAGCCGGGCCCGGGCGTCGCCGGCGTTCGCCGCATGCTCGACCTCACGCGCGTCGCGAGAAACCCCCGAGACTCCCGCCAGGCCGGAGCGCTCGTTCAACCACGTGACGATCTCATCGGCCGCAACGGCCTCGCGCCTGGCGAGGTAGGGAACCAGAGCGGGATCGGCGTCTCCGGAGCGCGTGCCCATGACGAGTCCTTCGAGCGGCGTGAAGCCCATCGACGTATCCACGGATCGGCCCCCTTCGATGGCACAGGCTGAAGCTCCGTTGCCCAACTGGAAGGCGATGAGCTTGAGGCTTTCGGAGGGACGGCCAGAGATCCTGACGTACTTTTCCATCAGCGACCGGAAGGCGGTGCCATGGAAGCCGAAGCGCCGCACACCGTGCCGCGAGGCGAGGTCGCCGGGGATGGCGTAAGAGGAGGCGCGCTCCGGCATCCGGCGGTGGAAGGCGGTGTCGAAGACCGCGACCTGCGGGAGATCCGGCCGCTCGCCCCGGCAAGCCTTGATGACGGAGAGGGCGCGCGCGTTGTGGAGCGGCGCAATCTCGCCCAGGTTCTCGAGCGCGCCGAGGGTCTCCTCGTCTAACCGAACGGGGTCGGAAAAGCGATCTCCTCCGTGGACGATCCGGTGGGCGACGGCGTTGAAACGGGCGGCGGCGTCGTCCGAGGAGAGACGTGAGAGAGCCTCCGCCGCGGCGCGGGGGTGGTCCGGCGGCCCCGAGTCCTCGCCGATCCTCTCGATGGACCCCGAGGCGAGCGTCCGAATTGCTTCGTCTCTCTCCGGCGCCGCCTCGATCACCCGGTACTTCAGGGATGAGCTACCGGAGTTGAAGACGAGGACCCTCATCGTCGATTCCCGGCTAATCCTCGCCCCCGAAGAAGGTCTCCTTCTCGGCCTCCACCTTGAGAGTCGTCTTCTCGATCGACTCCGCTGACCGGATCTCGATAGTGTACTTGCCGGGCGGAAGGTATCGCTTGCGCGTCGCGCGCAACGGGTCGGCGAGCAGGCCGTAGATCTCCGGGTCGAGCGGTCTGGGAGGTCCGGCCGCCGGATGGTCGTCCTCGGGCTTGCCGGCGTCCTCCTCCTCGTCCTCATCTTCATCGGACGCGGGCTTCTTCGCGGTAGCGGGAGCCTTCCCGGCGGGCTTCCCGGACCTCGAAGCGGCGGGGGCGGCGTCCTTCTTCTTCTCGCTGTCGCCCTCCTTCTTCTGCTCTTCGTCCGCAGCCTTCTCCTTTTCTTTTTCCTTCTCCTTCTCCCTTTCTTTCTCTTTCGCGAGCGCCTTCTCGCGCGCCTTCGCTTCGGCGCTGTCGGCGAGTTTCACGTCGGCCGAGAGGTCGTACTCGACGACGTTCATCCCGCGACGCGAGGTCCCGTCCAGCTCCTTCCAGAGCATGCCGTTCTCGTCCTTCACCGCCAGCTTGACCGGCGCGCCGCCTCTGGCCCAGTAGGCAATCCGGACGGTCGGCTCGATACGGAAGAAGGGAGTCCACGGGTTCTCGCCGTATCCGCGGCGAAGACTCTCCTTGACTGTCTTGACGGGGAAGACGCTGAGCGCGTCGGAGGCGACACCGTCCTTCAGCTTCCGCAAGGGCGCCGCCTCGGCGACGTAGACGCTCCGCCCGTGCGTTCCGACGACGAGGTCGCCCGAACGCGGCTCGACGACGAGATCCTGCACGGCCACCCGCGGAAGCCCTCCCGTCATCGCCGTCCAGGTCGCGCCGCGGTCGAGCGACACGAAGACGCCCGAATCGGTGCCGAGATAAAGGAGGTGCCTGGCCTTCGGATCCTCGCGGATGACGTTGACCGGCTCGGCAAGACCCGCGGCCAGCGACTGCCAGGTCTTGCCGTAGTCGGTCGAGCGAACGACGTAGGGAGCGAACTCGTCGTTGCGGTATCCGCTCTGCGTCGCGTAGACCGTCCCCTCGTCGAAGGCCGAGGCGAGGACGCGCGTCACCCAGCGGTCCTTCGCCAGGCCCCTGGACAGGTCCGTCCAGCTTGCGCCCCCGTCGCGCGTGCCCCAGACCTTCCCTTCATCGGTGCCGGCGTAGATCACGCCGAACTTTTTGGGCGACTCGGAGATCGTCGTGATGGTCCCGAAGGGGATATCCCCCTGCTCGGGGTTGGAGGTCAGGTCTTCCGAGATGGCGGTCCAGGTGTCGCCCCGATCGAAGGAGCGGTAGAGCCTGTTCGCGCCGTAGTAGAGGATGTCGCGCGAGTGCGGCGAAAGGAGGAAGGGCGTGATCCAGTTGTACCGCAGCGGCTTCTCCTTCTTTTTTGCGGACAGCTCCGGCCGCGGGCGGATGCTCGTCCGCTCTCCGGTCTTGACGTTCAGCCGCGCCGCGATGCCGAACTGCAGCGCCGCATAGACGACGTTAGGGTCTTTCGGGTCAATGACGACGCAGCTCCCGTCTCCTCCGTAGATCGACTTCCAGACCTGAGGATCGGTCTTGCCGTACCGGTAGATCGAGGGGCCGCGCATCACGCCGTTGTCCTGCAGTCCTCCGACGATGTTGTAGGGATCGGCGCTGTCCACGGCGATGATGGTGAACTGTCCGACCGGCAGGTTGTTGATCTTGGTCCAGGTCTCGCCGTAGTCGTAGGAGACATTGATCCCGCCGTCGTTGCCGATCGCCAGGCGCTGCGGCGCCTTCGGGTCGATGAAGATCGCGTGGTAGTCGCCGTGAACGCCGCGGCCGCCGATCCCTTTCCAGGTCTTCCCTCCGTCCGTCGAGGTCAGCATGGGGACCCCCTGGATGTACACGCGCTCGGGGTCGGTCGGGTCCACCGCGACGCGGCCGAAGTAATAGCCGTAGCTGTGGAAGACCTTGTCGATGCGCCCGTCGTGCGTCCGCTTCCAGGTGGCGCCGCCGTCATCGGAACGGTAGACCTCGGTCGCGACAACCTCGTTTTCGAAAATCTCCCGGTTGGCGTCCCGCATGTAGGCAACGAGATCCGCGATCGTGATGCGGCCCGCCTTGACGTCCTTCTTGAGTCTCGCGGGCTTCAAGGCCTTCGGGAAGTCGTTTCGCCGCAGGAAGCGCGCGATGACCGCGTCATCGAGCTTCGCGAACCCCTCCGCGGTCATCTTCTTCAGCCGCCGCGGCGTCAGCTCTCCCGGCGGCGTCTCCTCGTCGAAGACCTCGGACTCGGGCCTTCGCGCCTGGTTGTCGAGGACCGCGTACACGGTTTGCGGGCGCGAGGCGGCGATCGAGAGCCCGATCCGTCCGACCGTCCCTCCGGTCGGGAGACCGCCCGACAGCAGATGCCGCTGCCGGGGCCGCTCTCCAGGAAGTTGGCGGCCGTGCGGGCGCGCTCCCACGTCGCGGCGTAGAGGACGTCGGGGTTCTTCGGGTCCTGAGCCAGGTCGATGGCGCCGGTGCGTTCGTCCACGAAGAGCGTCTTCGCCCAGGTCTTGCCGCCGTCGCGCGTCACGAAGACGCCGCGCTCGGGATTCTCGGTGTAGAGGTGTCCGACCGCGGCGACATAGACGGTCTCCGGGCTGCGAGGGTCCACCAGTACCTTGCCGATGTGATGCGTGTCGGCCAGACCGATCGCCTGCCAGGTCTTTCCGCCGTCGGTCGTCTTGAACATCCCCGCACCGGCGTAGGAAGTCCGGCTCGAGTTGCTCTCGCCCGAGCCGGCGTAGATAGTCTTGCCGTCGGCGTCCGCGAGGGCGAAGGAGCCGATCGTCAGCGTCGGCCCGCCGTCGAACAGGGGAGTCCACGCGCCGCCGCGGTCATCGGTGCGCCAGAGGCCGCCCGAGGCGAAGCCGACGAGGAGCGAGTCCGGATGGTTGGACGGCGCCGCGACTTCCACGACGCGGCCTCCCTGGACCTCTGGCCCGACATTGCGGAAGCGGATCTCGGAGAGAAGCGATGCCTTCTCCATCTCGAGCCGCTTTTCGTACCCGGCCTGCCTCGCCGCGGCTCCCATGCCGAGGCGCCGCGGATGGAACTTCTGGCGCTCCTGCTCCTTGGTCAGGAGCGGCTTCTCGTCGGCGAGGAGGAGGGGCGCCGAAAAGACGAAGGCGCTAAGTACGAGCGGCCAGACGAAACAGGACTTACGCAAGGAGACCTCTCGGATGAATCGGGTTTGTGAGCAGGCATCAAACCTATTTCTCGCGAGCCCCGGCGTCAATTGGAGGGCGATGTCATCCCGAGCACAGCGAAGGATCTGCCCCCGTCTTCTCCTTTACGGAGCACTTGGACGCTTCGCGCTCAGAATGACAGTCGGACTAACTCGGTTGTTGCGCCAGGAGTGCCTTCAGGTCCTGCTGCCACACCGCAGGCCAGGAGTGCGTGCCGTGGCCTCGCGTCTCCGGACCGGCGGGTATCAGGACATACCGGCCCTTCTTGACGTGAGGCATGAGCTTCTCCATCAGACCCAGCTCCGGCGGATTCACCACGTCGTCGGCGAAATTGATGGCGAGGACCGGCGCGATGATGTTTTCCAGTTCCGGCGACGGGTCGTAGTCCCGCGAGGCTTCGAAGGCGTAGAGGAAGTCGTTGGCATCGGCACCGGAGCCGCGCGCTCGCATCTGCTCCGCCAGAAACCTGTCCGCCTCGTCCCGCGTGGGTGCGGCCTTCTGCCACTGGGAGGGGCTTGAGATCATGAAGAGAAGGACCTGCAAGGCGGCGGTCAGGCCCCGGGGCTGCGCCGCGTAGTCGCCGTTCTTCCAGTCCGGGTCGCCCCGGATGTCGTCGCTGACCATCTTGCGGAACATCCGGTTGCGCCCGGCGATCTGCGCCGGCACGCAGGCGAGCGGTACGAGGGCGTCCATGAAGTCCGGGTATTTCTCTCCCCACATCCATGTATGCATGCCGCCCATCGAGGTGCCGATCACCAGACGCAGGTGATTCACATGCAACCCCTCGGTGATCAATCGGTGTTGCGCCACGACCATGTCGTCGTAGGTGTAACGGGGAAAGCCCGCACGCTGTCCATCCGAAGGCTTCGAAGACTCTCCGTGCCCGATGCCGTCGGGCAGGATCAGGAAATACCTTGTGGCGTCGAGGAGCTGGCCCGGGCCGAAGAGGACGCCCGCGAAGTTGTCCGCGAGAAACGCCTTGCCCGAGCCGGTCGTGCCATGGAGGAGGAGGACAGCGTTGCGGACGACGCCCCTGGCGTCGCGCCGTGAGGTCCCGATCGTGCGGTAGTGGATCTTCAGTTCCGGGAGTGTCTCCCCGCTGATGAACTTGAAATTGTGGATGACGAAGTCGCCGGAGACGGGCTCGGGGTAGGAATTGGCGAGGGCCGAAAAAGACGCCGCGAGAAGAACCGTGGCTGCGATGGAGAATGTCCTCATCTCCTTATTTTGCTCGAGAAGACAGCTCCCTCGCCCAACCCTCTCCCCCCGCGCTGCGGGGGGAGAGGGGAAAGAGGCATCAGAAGCGCCAAGTCAGCTCGGCGGAGAAGCGGCGGGGAGGGGCGACGTAGAACTGGCTGTCGCCGATCTCGCTGTCGGCCACATAGTGGCGGCTGTCGCCGAGGTTCCGGCCGACGACGGCGATCCGGCCGAAGGGGAAATCCCAGGAGACGCCGGCGTCGGTCTCGTAGAACGGGTCGGTCCAGAAGGTGTTGCGCCGGTTCAGAGGGCGCT
>WNGA01017309.1_pt1 | contig 12601 bp, 8 predicted proteins | sample 5400061 | NCBI WGS metagenome assembly WNGA01 (sample SAMN13153366, study PRJNA577476) | soil metagenome | isolation source: 100 cm soil or saprolite under grassland replicate 2 | place: USA:California | collected 2016-06-15
CAACCAGGCTCAGCGCGAGCCGTAGCTGGCCCGCAGCTCGGGGTCGTCGACCGCCAGCCGCACCGCGCCGGTCACCTGGAGCTGGTAGACGAAGCCGGCGAGCAGGCTCGCGGCGGCGAACGCCAGCAGCTCCCAGCGGTGGCCGTGGAGCAGCTCGAGCATCAGCCCGGCCAGGGCCGGCAGCAGGCCGACCACCAGCGCCTGGCTGGCCCAGCCCATGGCCAGGCCGCGGAAGCCGATGGCCCTGGCCCGCTCGGCCCGGGGCCGGCGCTGCCGCGGGTCGGGGTGGTCCAGCGTCCGCTTGCCGACCATCAGCAGCCGCGCCGGCCGCAACGCCCACGCCGCCCCCAGCAGGATCGCGACCACCACCACCGCCACCACCGCGGACAGCGGCAGGCCGACGGTCCCCGCCACCGTCGCCGGCGCCCCGGCCAGCCGGTTGAGCCCGGCGTTGACGATGACCGCGACCAGCATGCCGGCCAGCAGGAAGGCGACCCGGACGGTGCGCACGATCGGCTCCGGGTCGGGGCCCTGGTCCTCGCCGGACGGCTCCGGCGGCCGCGACCCCTCCGGGTCCCACGGGCTGAAGGCGTCACTCATGATGGGTTTTCCACCGCGCCGTGCTCGAGCAGCTCGCCGAAGGCGGCCTCGTCCAGCGTCGGCACGCCCAGCTCCGCCGCCCGGTCCGCCTTCGACCCCGGGTCGGTCCCGACCACCACGTAGGAGGTCTTCTTGGAGACGGTCGAGCTGACCCGGCCGCCTCGGCCCTCGAGGGCCCTGGTCGCCTCGTCGCGGGTGAAGCCCTCCAGCCCGCCGGTGAGCACGAACGTCCTGCCCGCCAGCGTCTGCGGGAGCTCGGCGACCTCCTGGCCGTCGGACTTGGTGTTCACGCCGGCCTGGACCAGGCGGCCCACCAGGTCCCGGTTGTCCTCGGCGGCGAACCAGGCGGCGACGCTGGCGGCGATGGTGGGGCCGACCCCGTCGACGGCGGCCAGCTCGTCCTCGCCGGCGTCGGCGATCGCCTCCAGCGACCTCAGGCGGGTGGCGAGCACGGTGGCGACCGTGCCGCCCACGTGGCGGATGGACAGGCCGACCAGCAGCCGATCGAGCGGCCGCTGCTTGGACGCCTCGACGGCCTCGAGCAGGTTGGCGATGGACTTGTCCTTGAAGCCGGGCAGCTCGGCCAGGTCCTCGGCGGTGATCCGGTAGATGTCGGCGGCGTCGTGGAGCTTGCCGGCGGCGATCAGCGCCGCCACGGTCTTCTCGCCCAGGTGCTCGATGTCCATCGCCCCGCGGCCGGCGAAGTGGACCAGCGTGCCCCAGCGCTGCGCCGGGCAGCCGGTGGTGTTGGGGCAGCGGGTGGCCGACTCGCCCTCCGGCCGGACCAGGCGGGTGCCGCACTCCGGGCAGGTGCGCGGGAACTTCCAGGGCCTGGCGCGCTTCGGACGCTTGGTGAGCACCGGGCCGACCACCTCGGGGATGACGTCGCCGGCCTTGCGGACGAACACGGTGTCGCCGGGCCGCACGTCCCTGCGGGCGACCTCGTCCTGGTTGTGCAGGGTGGCGAGCCCGATGGTCGAGCCGGCGACCACCACCGGCTCCAGCTCCGCGAACGGGGTGGCAACGCCGGTCCGCCCGATCGACACCTTGATGTCGCGGAGCAGGGTGGTGCGCTCCTCCGGCGGGAACTTGTAGGCGATCGCCCAGCGTGGCGCCTTGGAGGTGCGGCCGAGCTCCTCCTGCTGGCCGGTGCGGTCGACCTTGACCACCACGCCGTCGATCTCGTACTCGAGGTCGTGGCGGTGCTCGGCCCATCGGGCGATGAACGCCTGCACCTCCTCGAGGGTCGAGACCCGGGTGGTCTCCTCGGCCACCGGCAGGCCGGCCCGCTCGCAGTAGGCGAGGAACTCGGAGTGGGAGGCGAAGCGGATCCCTTCGGCCAGCCCGAACGAGTGGCAGCGCATCTGCAGCGGCCGGCTGGCGGTCACCTTGGGGTCCTTCTGCCGGAGCTGGCCGGAGGCGGTGTTGCGGGGGTTGGCGAAGACCTGCTTGCCCTCGGCGGCCATCTGCTGGTTGACCAGCTCGAAGGCCGCGGTCGTGAAGAAGATCTCGCCGCGGACCTCGAACGCCGGGGGCGGGTCGTCGAGGGTGAGCCGGTCCGGGACGCCGGCGATGGTGCGGACGTTGGGGGTGATGTCGTCGCCGACCGTCCCGTCCCCCCTGGTCGCGGCCCTGACCAGCCGGCCGCGCTCGTACTGGAGGGAGACGGCGACGCCGTCGAGCTTCAGCTCGCAGACGTAGGCGGCGACGTTGCCCACGATGCGCTCGGTGCGCCGGCCCCACGCGGCCAGCTCCTCGGTCGAGAAGGCGTTGTCCAGCGACAGCATCGCCACCCGGTGGCGCACCGGCGCGAACGCGGCCGCCTGGGGCGCCCCCACCATCTGCGTCGGCGAGTCGGCGGTGCGCAGGTCGGGGTAGTCGTCCTCGAGCCGCTGGAGCTCGCGCAGCAGCTCGTCGTACTCGGCGTCGGAGATGTCCGGGTCGCTCAGGACGTAGTAGCGGTAGGACGCGTCCCGCAGGCGCGCCCGCAGCTCGTCGACCCGGTTGGCCGCCTCCTGGGCCGGCACCGACACGAAGCGTTCCCCCTCGGCTCGGTTCCCCTGACCTGACGACCAGTATCGCGCAGCAGCGGGACCGGCGGCGAAGAAAACCCGGCGATCGGTGAACGGTCGGGGCATCTGGAGCGAACGCACTTGTGACGCCGCCAACGGGGCGGCCAGCCCGGACCACCGTGGTCCGGGTCACCAGGGAAAGAGAGGGCGCACATGCGCAAGGCACTGCGACGAGGGCTGCTGCTGCTGCTCGCCGCGAGCGTGCTGGCCGTCCCGGCCGTGGCCAACGGCCGCGTGCTCGGCGACCTGTACAGCTCCGGCGACGACGCCGCGGACGCCCGCCGGTCCGGTCGCAGCCTGAACGCCGTCGGGCTCACCACCGACGGGCGGCTGGTCAGGTTCTCCACCGACACGCCCGGACGCACCAGGAACATCGGCAAGGTCCAGAACGGCCTCTCCGGCGACCAGTCGCTGATCGGCATCGACTACCGGGTCCAGGACGGCAAGCTGTACGGCGTCGGCAACAACGGCGGCATCTACACGCTCAGCACCGCCGACGCGTCCGCGTCCAAGGTGGGGCAGCTCACCGTCGGGCTCATGGGCACCGCCTTCGGCGTCGACTTCAACCCGGCGGCCAACCGGCTCCGCGTCATCAGCAACACCGGCCAGAACCTCCGCCACAACATCGACGACGCCACCGCGACCGCCCCGCCGCTCGCCGGCATGACCCAGAACGACGGCACCCTGACCATCCCGCCCGCGACCACCCCGGCCGCCGGCGTCACCGGGGCCGCCTACACCAACAACGACCTCGACGCCAACACCGCCACCACCCTGTTCGACATCGACACGATGAACGACACGGTCGTGGTCCAGTCCCCGGCCAACAACGGGCTGCTCGCCCAGACCGGCAAGCTGCAGGTCGACGCCGGCGCCAGCGTCGGGTTCGACATCTACAGCCGCAACCGCTTCGGTGTCACCCAGGGCAACAGCGGGTTCGCCACCGTCTCGGTGCTCGGGCGCTACAGCTTCTTCCAGGTCAACCTGCTCACCGGCAAGCTCAGCCGCGTCGGCGGCTTCCGCGCCGACACCCAGGTCGTCGACCTCGCCATCCCGCTCGACCAGGGCTGACTCCACCGCCAGCGGCGCCGCCGGTTCTCTTCGGCGGCGCTGCCGGCCGGCGCAGGACCGTCCCCGCTACCGGCGGGGCCAAAGTATGCTGACACCGTGTTCGCAGGCCTGGGTCGCTTCGTCTACCGCCGCCGGCTGCCCGTCACCTTCGCATGGGTGGTGGTGCTCGCCGTCGGCCTCGGCTTCGGCAGCGAGGTGTTCGCCCGGCTGGGCACCGGCAGCGGCCTGCGCGACGACTCCGAGTCGGTGGTCGTCGCCGACCTGCTCTCCCGGCTCGGCGGCAGCGCCACCGAGCTGACCGGCCTGGTCGACGGCCGCGACGCCGCCGACCCCGCGTTCCGGGCCGAGATCTCCAGGGCGGCCGCCGACCTGGAGGCCGTGCCGGGCGTGCGGCGCGTGGTCGCCCCGTGGGGGAACGGCACCGAGGCACCCCCAGGCGGCGACCCGCTCGTCGCGCGGGACGGGCGGGCCGTGCGGCTCCGGGTCGAGGTGGAGCAGGGCCTGGACGAGCGCGTCCACGCGCAGGCCGTGCGGCGCGTCGAGGAGCGGCTCCGGGCCATCGACGCGCCCCGGGTGCTGGTCGGCGGGGAGGCCTCGGCCAACGAGGAGTTCCAGGACCAGGCCCAGAAGGACCTGGAGCGCGGCGAGCGGCTGGCCCTGCCGGTGATGCTCCTGCTGCTGCTGCTCGTCTTCAGGGGGATCGTCGCGGCCGTGACCCCGCTGCTGGTGGCGGTGGTGGCGGTCGCCGGCGCGCTGCTCATCCTGCTCGGGGTGAGCGAGGTCGCCGACATCTCCACCTACTCGGTCAACGTGATCACGATGCTGGGCCTCGGGCTGGCCGTCGACTACTCGCTGCTGGTCATCAGCCGCTTCCGCGAGGAGCGGGCGGGCGGCCAGGAGCTGCCGGCGGCGATCGAGCGGACGCTGGCCACCGCCGGCCGCACGGTGGCGTTCTCCGGGCTGACCGTGGCCGCGGCCCTCTGCGGCCTCCTCGTCTTCGCCGAGCCGTTCCTGCGGTCGCTTGCCTGGGGCGGCATCGGCGTGGTGCTGGTCGCGATGGTGGCCGCGGTCACGCTGGTCCCGGCCCTGCTGGGCATCTGGGGCCGGCGCATCCGCCCGGGACGGGCCGGACGGTCCGACCAGGGCCTGTTCTACCGGCTGTCGCGGGTGGTCCAGCGGGCCGCCCCCGCGATCGTGGTGGTGGTCGCGGCCGTGCTCGTCGTGCTCGCCGTCCCGTTCCGCCACGCCAGGCTGGAGAACTCCGGCCTGGAGGCGCTCCCCCGCTCCTCGGAGTCGCGCCAGCTCTTCGAGACGGTCGACCGGCGGTTCGAGGGCGGCGGTACCGACCCGATCGTGATGGTGGTCGAGACCGGCCCGCGCTCCTCCCTGCTCGCGCAGTACCTGCGGCGGATCGGCACGCTGCCGGGGGTCCGGTCGGTCCGGCCCCGCGATGGCATCCCGCCGGTGCTGACGGTCGTGGACGTGCTGCCGACCGGATCCAGCCAGGGGCCGGTCGCGACCGGGCTGGTCGAGCGGATCCGGGCGCTGGAGCGGTCCGTCCCCGTCGGCGTCACCGGTGCGGCCGCGTTCCTGGTCGACTACCGCGACTCGCTGCTCGCCCGGCTCCCGTGGGCGCTCGGGCTCATCGGGCTGGCCACGTTCGTGCTGCTGTTCCTGATGACCGGGTCGGTGGTCGTGCCGGTCAAGGCGATCGTCATGAACGTGTTGTCGCTGGGGGCGAGCTTCGGCGCGCTGGTCTGGGTCTTCCAGGACGGCCACCTGTCCGGCCTGCTCGGCTTCGACCCGCCCGGCATGGTCGACATCACCATCCCGGTGCTGATCTTCGTGTTCGCGTTCGGGCTGTCCATGGACTACGAGGTGTTCCTGCTCTCCCGGATCAAGGAGGCCTGGGACCAGACCGGCGACAACGACCGGGCGGTCGCCCTCGGCCTGCAACGGACCGGGAGGATCGTCACCTCGGCGGCCACGCTGATCGTGGTGGTGTTCCTCGGCTTCGCGGCGGGCGAGCTGCTGACGATCAAGGAGGTCGGGCTGGGCATGGCGATCGCGGTGATCCTGGACGCCACCGTCGTCCGCATGCTGCTGGTGCCGGCCACCATGAAGCTGATGGGCCGCTGGAACTGGTGGTCGCCGCCGGCGATGCGCCGGCTCCACGAGCGCTTCGGGCTGCTCGAGGAGGTCCCCGCCCCTGCGGCCCCCGGCGACCGGCCGGCGGGCGCCGAGCCCACCGAGCGCGTCAGCACGGAGCCGGCCCGAGGGTCCTGACGGGCTGGCCGCACCAGGCCGTCCGGGAGCCCGTCTGCCGGCCAGCCGGTACGCTCGACTCATGCCGGCGCATGCAAGCGGTCGCAACGGCGCCGTCCAGCTCGTGGCCACCGACCTGGACGGAGGAAAGGAGACACGGACCATGCGGGGCTTGCAGGACCGGGTCGCGGTCGTCACCGGTGCCGCCAACGGGATCGGTGCCGCCACCGCGCGCCGGCTGCACCAGGAGGGCGCCAGGGTCGCGCTGCTGGACATCGACCACACCAACGGCACGGCGCTGGCCGGGCACCTGGACCCCGGGCGGGCGCTGTTTGTCGCCTGCGACGTCACCAGCCAGCAGCAGGTCGCCGCCGCCATCGACACCACCGTCGGGCACTTCCAGGGGGTCGACATCCTGGTCAACAACGCCGGCGTGAACGCCTACTTCGACCCCGAGACGATGACCCTGGAGCAGTGGGAGCGGTTCTTCGCGCTGGACCTGCGGGCCTGCTGGCTGTGCAGCAAGCACGTGCTGCCACACCTGCGCCGCCAGCGGCGGGGGGTGATCGTCAACGTCGCCTCCATCCACGCCCGGCTGACGACCAAGGGCATGTTCCCCTACGCGGCGGCCAAATCCGGGATCGTCGGGCTGACCCGCAGCCTGGCCCTGGACTACGGCGGCGAGGGGATCCGGGCGGTGGCGGTCAGCCCGGGGTGGACCAGGACCCACCTGGTGGAGCAGGCACTGGCCCAGCAGCCCGATCCGCAGGCCGCGCGGGCGCAGGCACTGGCGATGCATCCGCTTGGTCGCATCGCCGAGCCGGAGGAGGTCGCCGCGGTGGTCGCCTTCGTCGCCTCGGAGGAGGCCAGCTTCATCACCGGCGTCGCCATCCCCGTCGACGGCGGCCTCAGTGCCCGCTTCGGCTGACCGACCGGGCCACCATCGCGCCGTGGACGTTCGGCGCCAGCGCATATGACCAGGAGGCTGGCATGAAGATCGTGGACCTGCAGACGACCGTGGTCGGGACCCCGTGGCGGGAGCTGACGTTCGTCGAGCTCGAGACCGACAGCGGCATCGTCGGGCTGGGCGAGGTGCGCATGGTCAACAAGACCGACACGCTGCTGGCCTGCATCCACGAGCTCGCCCCCCGGTATGTCGTCGGCACCGATCCCTTCGACGTCGAGCGGCTGGCCTGGAACATCCAGGTCGCCGAGTACGGCCGACCAGGCGAGGTCGCCATGTCCGCGCTGGCCGTCTTCGAGGTCGCCTGCTGGGACCTGGTCGGCCAGGCGCTCGGCGTGCCGCTCTGGAAGCTGCTTGGCGGCTCGTTCCGGAGCCGCGTGCCCGCCTACGCCAACGGCTGGTACCACACTGAGCGGGACCCGGCGGCGATGGCGGAGGCCGCACAGGGCGTGGTCGAGCGCGGGTACCGCGCGCTGAAAGTGGACCCGTTCGGCGCCGCGACGGGCGCCCTGGCCCGGGAGGAGCTCCGCTTCGTGGTGCGGCTGGTCCAGGCGATGCGTGAGGCGGTCGGACCCGACATCGAGCTCATGATCGAGATGCACGGCCGCTTCACCCCTCGCGCCGCGGTCCAGATCGCGCGCGCGTTGGAGGAGCTGGAGCCCGCCTGGCTGGAGGAGCCGATCCCGCCGGAGAACCCTTCTGCGCTGCGGCAGGTGCGCGAGGCGACCCACCTGCCGATCGCGACCGGGGAGCGCGCCCACACCCTCGGGGACTGCCGCGAGCTCGTCGAGGGCGGCTACGTGGACATCCTTCAAGCTGACCTCACCCACTTCGGCGGCCTGCTGCCGATGAAGAGCCTGGCGAGGTGGGCGAGCGTCCACTACCTGGAGCTCGCCCCCCACAACGTCTGCGGGCCCGTCGGCACCGCCGCCAACCTGCATCTGGCCGCCTGCACACCGAACGTGCGGATCCTGGAGCACTTCAACGACTTCTCCGACGCCTGGGCAGCCGAGCTGGTCGACGAGGCCCCGGCGGTCTCAGCGGCCGACGGCTGCTTCGCGGTCCCCGACCGTCCCGGGCTCGGCCTCAAGCTGGACCACGAGGCGTGTGCCGCGCACCCGCGCACCGGCGCCCGCATCGAGCTCTTCGAGCCAGGCTGGGAGCTTCGCGGCCAGCCGGATCCGTCGCAGCGGTAGCCGGGGAGCCCGAGCGGGCCACCAATTCCATCACAGGTGTCGGGGGGACCTGACCTGGCGCCTGCAGGGCGCGTCCTCAAGTCGTCCGCCCCCACGCCCGTGGGGTGACCCAGAGGCTCGATGACGGGATGCCGCGGTTCGCACGCGTACCGGCTCGCCTCCGCGAAGGGCCAAGCGAACGAACACCTGGCGCGGTGAAGTACGGCTGGATGCACGCCCGCGACTCCACGAGGATTCGGTCGACCACGGCACCGAGCAGTAGCTTGAGCTGCTCTGGGGCGGCGTGCGCAACCGCCAGCTCGATGCGGCCACGCCACTCGCGCAGGTCTCCATCGGCCGGAAGGACCGGCGCCTGCTCGTACTGGGACTCCAGCGCCGCCTTGCGTGCCGCAAGGCCCGCGATCTCGCGCTCCAGAGCCTGCAGCCCAGCAACCACCGCCGCCAGCCCAGCAACCACCAACACGATGCAGACGATGACCACTGCCATGCCGGCAGTATGACCGCATCCAACCGCCCTGGCGCCCGGTGGCCGGCCGCTCCCCCACGGCGGCCGGCCACCCGGGCAGGCCAGGCGTCGGGCGGTGACCCCCCAGCCGCCCGGCGCCGCCCCCCGGCCGAGCGTGCAGCCGCAGCACACGTAGGGAGAGGATGACCGCGTGGAGGTCTCGTGGCCGCTGGTCGGGCGCCGGGCCGAGCTTGAGACGCTCGCCGCCGCCCTCGGGGACACCCGCGCCGGAGTGGTGCTCGCCGGCGCCGCCGGGGTCGGCAAGACCCGGTTGGCCAGGGAGGCCCTCGCCCGGGCGGAGGCGGCGGGGAGGGAGGTCGAATGGGTGGCCGCGACCCGGGCGGCCGCCTCGATCCCATTTGGTGCAGTCTCCCACCTGCTGCCCCCAACCGAGCGGCTCGGCGACGACCGCGTGGAGATTCTCCGCCGAGCCGCCGCCCTGATGGCCGAGCGGGGCCGCGGGCGGCTGCTGGTCCTTGGGGTTGACGACGCCCACTTGCTGGACGACGCCTCGGCCGTGCTGGTGCACCAGCTCGCGCTCCGCGGCCTGGCGGTGGTGCTCGCCACCGTGCGGACCGGAGAGCCGGCTCCCGACTCGGTGGTCGCGCTGTGGAAGGACGGCCTGGCCCGCCGTCTGGACCTGCCAGCGTTGGCGGCGGAGGCGACCGCCGAACTGCTGGGCCATGCCCTGGGTGGGCCGGTCGACGGGGTCACCAGGCAGGAGGTGCTGCGGGTGACCGACGGCAATCCGCTGTACCTGCGCGAGCTGATCCTGGGCGGGCTGGCGAGCGGCGCCGTGCGCCAGGTCGACGGCGTCTGGCGCTGGAGGGGCGGACTGGCCGGCGCGACCCGGCTGGCCGAGCTGGTCGACGCCCGCCTCCGCACCCTGAGCGAGCCGGCCAAGGCCGCCGTGGAGCTGGCCGCCTGGGGCGAGCCCCTGCCCGTCGGCGTACTCGAGCGGCTGGTCGACAGGGACGCGGTCCAGGCGGCCGAGCGCAGTGGACTGCTGGTGCTGGAGCGGTCCGGCCGCCGCGTGCTCGCCTGCCTTGCCCATCCGCTGCATGGCGAGGTGCTGCGGGCCACGCTGCCAGTGAGCCGGGCCCGGACGATCGCCGAGCGGCTGGCGGCCGCCTTCGGTGCCGGCATTCTGCGACGGCGCGACGACCTGCTCCGGGTTGGGGCCTGGCAGCTCGAAGCGGGCGTGGCCGCCCGCCCTGCCCTACTGCTGGAGGCCGCCAGGCAGGCCGCCGCCCGCTTCGACCTCGAACTGGCCGAGCGCTTGGCCCGCGCCGCCGTCGACGCGGGAGGCGGCCCGACCGCTGTGCAGGTCCTGGCCGAGACGCTGGAGTGGCAGGGCCGCCATGCCGAGGCGGTCGCGGTCATGGACGGCGAGCCGCCCGCCCAGGGCAGCGGCGCCGAGCGGGCCCGGTGGGCGAGTATTCGGGCCGGGAACCTCTACTGGGGGTTGGAGCGGACCGCAGAGGCCGAGGAGGTCCTGCAGCAGGCCGCGCTGGCCGAGGAGGGCGGCGAGGACGCCGTCGCCATGCTGGCCTGGATCCTGCTGTTCGACGGGCGCCTCCGGGAGGCCGTGGCGGTTGCCGCCCGGGTCCTCGACCGGCCCGAGGCGCCCGCCCAGGCGCTGGTGTGGGCCGCGACCGCGGCCGTGCCCGCCCTCGGATCACTTGGCCGGCTCGGCGAAGCGCTCGCGGTGGCCGACCGGGGGCTGGCCGTAGCCAGGGCGCACCCACAGGAGCTGCCCTGGGGCGAGACCCAGCTCAGCCTGGTCCGCTGCCAGGTGCTCCTCGGCGTTGGGCGGCTCACCGAGGCCAGGGCGATCACCGAAGCCAGCTACCGGGCCGCGGTCACCGACCGCTCACCCGAGCAGACCGGGGGGTGGGCTGGCTTCCGCGGCCTGGTCGCCAAGGCCCAAGGGCAGATCGCGACCGCCGAGGCGTCATTGCGGGAGGCGGTCGCCCTGCTCGACGAGCAGGACCCCTACCGGTTCATGCGCTGGTGCCTGGCTGAGCTGGCCAGCGTCGCCGCCCTGGCCGGTGACCAACAGGCGGCGGCGGTCTGGCTGGACCGGGCCGACGCCCGCGGTGGGGAGGCCAACCGATTCTTCGACGCCTGGGTGCAGCTGGACCGCGCCTGGGTGGCGGCCGGTGCCGGCGAGCTGACCAGGGCCACTCAGCTGGCCAGACAGGCAGCCGACATGGCCAGGGCTTCCGGCCAGTTCACGTTCGAGGCGGTCGCCCTGCACGACGTGGCCCGGCTGGGGGGTCCTGGCGGGGTCCGGGAGCGGCTGCAGGAACTGGCCGGCGTGCTCGAGGGGCGGCTGGCCCCACTGCTGGCCACCTCGGCGGCCGCGCTGGCCGCCGGCGACGGGGCGACCCTGGATCGGGTCGCGGCCGCCTTCGAGGATCTCGGCGCGCTGTTGCTGGCGGCCGAGGCGGCGGCCGCCGCCGCCCGAGTCCATCAGGCCGCCGGCCGTGACGGTAGAGCCAACGCCTCCCGGGAGCGAGCCGCCGGCCTCGTGGCTGCCTGCCAGGGCGCCCGCACGACTGGCCTCGGCCCGGATGCGGTGACCTCGGTGCTCACCCCCCGCGAGCGGGAGGTGGCGATGCTGGCCGCGGCCAGGACCTCCAGCCGCGAGATCGCCGCCCGGCTCGAGTTGTCGGTCCGCACGGTCGACAACTACCTGGGCCGCGCGTACGCCAAGCTCGGTGTCGCCAGCCGGAGGGAGCTGGCCGCCTTGTTTCGAGCCAGGGCGCCGCGGTGAGCGTCGCGAAGGGCGGATGCTCGCGCCGGCCGCGAGGCACACGCTGTAACGGCAAGGAGCCTAGAATCGATCTATCCCGTAGCGGCTCACGCCTGAGCCAGCCGCACCATTGCAGGGTGATGCGTCACTGCGGCACAGCAGCCTGAATCGAGGGAACCACCGCCACCGCAACACGCCGTGACATCGGCCCGCACTGAACCCGTCTCCGTCTGATCTCCACCCCCAGGCAGGCGCCGTCAAGCGTCCACCGCACAAGCGCGAACGGCCCCGTTCGGCCCCCCCGGCGGAGGCCGTTCGCATGTGACCAAGGGCGGCGGTGGGTACGCCTCCACCCCACCTGAGCAGGCTCTGTCGCGTTGGCCGTGAGGTGGTCCGGGCGGCGACACCCCGGCCATCAGAACCGCCCATCGTTCCCGCCGGTCGATCCCTCCGCGCTCCGCCTTCGTCGGCTTCCGCTTTCCGTCGGACGTCATCGTCGTTGCGGTCCGCTGGTACCTACGCTTCGGCCTGTCCTGTCGCGACATCGAAGAGCTGCTGGCCGATGCCGCTCGGCCCCGCCGGCATCTTGCTGGTGACCGCTGGCAGGTGGACGAGACCTACGTGAAGGTCGCCGGCCAGTGGCGCTGTGTCTAAGGTCAGGCCGGAAGAGTCGTCATCGACAAGGCGATGACCTACCCCATCGTGCTCGACGACCTGCTTCCCGCCGTGTGGGGCACCACACCGAGCAGTAGCCACCAACCCCGTTGGTGTGTGACCACGGCCGGTTGAAAGCGCGGCTACGGCCGATGCGCGGCCTCAGCCTGCGGTGGGATGGCCAGGTGCAGCAGCGTCTCGTCATCCCGGTTGGCCGCCGAACATCTGCGCCGCGGCCCGGGCGATCTCCTCGGACGAGACGTCGTGGAGGTGCTGGGAGATGCCCCAGCGGTGCCCGAACGGGTCGATGACCTGCCCGTGGCGGTCGCCCCAGAACATGTCCTGCAGTGGCTGGTGCACCCTGGCTCCAGCCGCGACCGCGCGTTCCCACAGGGCGTCGGCGTTGTCGGTGGCGATGTGCAGCGCGCCGGAGGTCCCACCCACCGACAGCGGCGACAGCACCCCCATGTCGGGGAACTCATCGGCCAGCATCACCGTGGAGTCGCCCAAGCGCAG